>Ga0079303_10000088_pt1 | contig 18936 bp, 17 predicted proteins | sample Methanogen_OWC_FD_77073 | JGI IMG/M metagenome (GOLD analysis project Ga0079303, IMG submission 77073) | Enriched soil microbial communities from Old Woman Creek wetland in Ohio, USA - Methanogen_OWC | ecosystem: Environmental > Terrestrial > Soil > Wetlands | place: USA: Ohio | collected...
GGCGGCCATGCCGGGGTTCCCGGTGGGGTTGACATGTACGCTGCCGTCCGGGTGGGCGACGACGGTGCGCGCCCCCTTGAGCACGACGTGAACCCGGCAGGCGCCGGCGAGGTCCCGGGCACAGGCGATCCGGTCCTGCTGAACGGCGGCCGCGGTCGTCCCCAACAACCGCGCCATCTCTCCGGGGTGCGGCGTCAGCACCGCCGCCGCTGCAACCCCTTTCAGCAGATCGAGGTGCCCGGCCAGGTGGTTCAGCCCGTCCGCGTCGATCACCATGGGTAGCGGGCTCGACCGGACCAGGTCGCGCACCAGTTCGCCGGTTTCCGGCGCCGGCCCGAGGCCCGGGCCGACGGCGAGGCACGTTTTACCCTGCACGAGAGACAGGAGGGCCTCGCGGGCAGAGGGCCCCAGGACGCCGTTGCCCGGGTCCGGCAGAGGGGCGGTCATGGCTTCCAGCATGAGCGTCTCCATGATCGGGTTCAGGCTTTGGGAGACTCCCGCCGTCACCAGCCCTGCGCCGACCCGCAGCGCCGACATGGCGGTCAGGGCGGCCGCGCCGGTCTTTCCCGGTGAGCCGGCGACGACCAGCAGGTGCCCGGTGCGGCCCTTGTGGGTATCCGCCGGCCGGAGGGGCAGGCCGCCGCGGATATCCGCGGCCGAGAGCAGGAACTGCCGGGGTCCGACCTGAGTGGCGATGTGCGGCGGAATGCCGATGTCGACCACTTCGAGCTTCCCCGTGTAATTCGCCCCGGGGAACACGACGTGGCCGATTTTGGGAAAGGCGAAGGTGGCGGTGACCCCGGCGCGAATGCAGGCCCCGCAGGGTTGACCGGTGTCCGCGTTGAGGCCCGAGGGGATGTCGACGGCGAACACCGGGCGTTTCAGCTGATTGACGAACTCGATGAAGCTGCTGAGCCAGCCGCCCACGGCGGCGTTGAGGCCGGTGCCGAAAATGGCGTCGATCCACACCGCGGCCGACCGCATACGGGGTTGATGGCGGGCGAACGCCTCCTCATCGGGCACTTCGATCACCGGCACGCCCAGGGCAGGCAAAAGTCTCAAATTGGCGGCGGCATCCCCCTGGACCTTTTCGGTTTCAGCCAGAAGGTAGACCGTGACCGGGTAGCCCTTATGGGCCAGGCACCGGGCCATGACATGGCCGTCGCCGCCGTTGTTGCCCCGGCCGGCCGCCACCGCCACCCCCCGGCGGGCCGCTTCGGAAAAATGGGCCAGGAACACCCGTGCGGCTTCCCGGCCCGCGGTCTCCATGAGGACCCGTCCGGGGATGCCGAAGGCGTCGATGGTCGTGCGGTCCATGGCCTGCATGTCGGCGGCGGTGACAAGGTACATCGGTGGGATCTCCTCTGCGGTCTCTTTCGTTGAGGTGAGATAATTAAACCGAAAAAAGTTGAACCGAAAGACAGCAAAACGGAAAACAGTGAGGCACGGGGCCGTCAATCATGAAACCGAAAATCATGAAACCAAATGCCGTAAAGCCGGAGCATACGCTCACTGTTCTCCGGTTTCACGGTTTTACCTGTTTCACTGCTACACTGGGCGACTGTTTACGGGTTTTTCCCTTTCCCGTGAGGGGCTCGCGCGCGGCGATCAATTTCTGCAGGCGCCGGCTTTTCGCGGCCATGCGGCGGGCCTCCACCGCGTTGTGTTCGTGGTCATAGCCGTGGAGATGCAGCAGGCCGTGCACGAGCAGTTGGGTGACCCGTTCGTCCAAGGCCAGCCCGGCCGCCCGGGCCTCCCGGTGGGCGGTGTCCACGGAGATGACCACATCCCCCAGGAGGTTCGGGCTGAGGCCGGCGAAGCGGCCCTCCTGCATCGGGAATGCAATGACGTTGGTGGGCCCCTCGCGGCCGAGGAACCTGCGGTTCAGCGCGGCGATCCGCCGGTCATCCACGAGCAGGATGGAAATCTCGCCCTCAGGAGACTTTAGAGCGTCTAAGAGGATCCGGGCCCGGCGGCGGAGCTTCCGCAGCGATATCGGGTGCCGTTTTTGGCGGTTGGCGATCTGGATGTCCATTCTTGGCCTTGCCCCTGCCGGTCTCGTCAAGTGCCTGGTATTGATCGAGATACTCGATGCGGTGGTGGTGGATCCCGTTGAGGATGGTGTTGAAGCTGACGGCGATCGTGTTGAGGTCTCTCAGGGTGATCGCGCATTCATCGAGCTGGCCGTCGGACAGCAGCCGGTCCATCAGACTCTTGACGAGTCCCTTGATCCGCGCCGGGGTCGGGTTTTCAAGCGTCCGGGAGGCGGCCTCCACGGCGTCCGCCAGCATGACCAGCGCGGCCTCCCGGGTGCGGGGCTTGGGTCCCGGGTAGCGGAAATCCTCCTCCTTGACCGCGTCCCCGCCTTTAAGGAGCTTGGCTTTTTCGTAGAAATAGCGGATCAGGCCGGTGCCGTGATGCGAGCGGATGCCGTCGATGATCACCTTGGCCAGCTTGTTTTCGCGCGCGATTTCCACCCCTTCCTTGATGTGGGAGACGAGGATGAGGCTCGACATGGAAGGCGCCAACTTGTCGTGCTTGTTTTTGCCGTTGCGCTGGTTTTCGATGAAGTACTGCGGCTTCTTGATCTTGCCGATGTCGTGGTAGTAACCGGTGACCTTGGCCAGCAGCGGGTTGGCGTCGATCTCCACGGCGGCCGCCTCTACCATGGTGCCCACGATCACCGAGTGGTGATACGTGCCGGGGGCTTCGATCATGAGCTGGCGGAGAATCGGGCGGTCCAGGTTGGCGAGCTCCAGCAGCGTGATGTCCGTCGTGTAGCCGAAGGTGATCTCCACGAGCGGCACCACCCCGGCGGCGACCAGGCCCGCGCCCATGCCGCCCAGAAAAGCGAAAACCGAGCTCCAGACCAGGTCGACCCAGGAGACGTGGCCGGTGCAGGCGCTCACCGCCGCCGCCAGGGCGACGGCCAGCAGACCGGTCTTGGCGCCCGCCGTCACGAAGACCTTGCGCTCCCGGCAGTTGCGGATCCAATAGGCCCCCATGCTGCCGCTGATCAGGAAAAAGACGAGCATGGGCAGGCTGTTCTTGAAGACCATGGCCGCGGCGACGGCCATCACCACCGCAAACGGCAGCGCGCTGGCGATCCCCAAAAAGACGCAGATGATCATCGGAGCGGCGGCCAGCGGGACGATGAACACCGCCGAGGACTCCGAAACGGCGTGGGGCGAGTTGCGGATGAGCACCTCGCCGAAGGAGACCAGGATTTGCGCCATCAACTGGAATGCCAGGAACACGCAGGCCATCAGCAGGAGGTTCTGGATGGGGTTGTCCCAATCGCTTGAGACGCGCCGGAGGAGCAGCACGTGGCTCATCACGATGAGCCCCAGCATCAGGGCGGCGGAGCCCAGGACCATCAGGAAAAACTGCTCGGGCCGGGCGTCGGTTTCCATGGCCTTGAGCTTCAGCAGGTGCAGCTCGGTGACGCGCTCCCCCTCGCGCAGCAGCATCTCCCCCTGCTTGATCCGGTAGAGGACCGGCTTGATCTCCCCGGCGGCGCGGGCCTTGCGCAGCTCGGTTTCGCTGCGGTTGAGCGTGATGTTCGGCTGGATCAGGCGCTGACAAAGGTCCGCCACCACGTTGACCAGGGCGACGTCCAGGTCCCTCAGGAGGGGCTGGCCGGTGGTGCGCACCATCGAGCGGGCCTGCTCCAAGCTGTAAAACTGCTTGAAGTCCCTGACGACCCTTTCCTCCCGGGAGTGGACATCCCGCAGAAGCACTCCCTTTTCAAAGTCCTTGAGCAGCGCCTCCCGGGTCGAGACCACCCCGTTTTCGGTGATCTTCTGCAGGATCTCGCCGATGGCGTCTGCGACGCGCTTGGAAAACCCTTCGGTTTCCAGGGCGGCGAACGCCCCCCTGCTCACGCGGATCCCGAGCCGGTCCTCGAAGCTCTTTCGGATGTCATCGGCCTGCAGGCCGGCGTCGGGTTTTTTGTCGGCGCCGGCCGCTGCGCTCTCCGGGGCCGGCGGCGGCGTGCGGGGCTCGAGAGCGGTCCGGCGCAAAGCGCGCATGTCGCTGAAGGCCTCCTCGACGGTGCGAGACAGGCGTCCGGCGAGTTCGGTGTCGATGTCGAAAACCGTCAGGACATCCTGGACCGCCTGCTGGCGCTTGATTTCCGTCGCGGTCTGGTCCTCCACGAGAAAGTCCCGCTGCGCCTTGACATCCTTTTCGGCGACGTCGCCCAAGCCGTACGGCAGGCGGGTCACGAGGAGATTCGGGTGGATGATGAGTGCGAAGAGCAGGGTGACCGCCATCAACAGCAGCAGGCGATACCCGAAAGGCCGGTCCTGCAGCCGGTCGCGGTGCTTGCGAAGTTTGTCCGCCGTCACGTTCAACTCACCCCGCGTCCGAGGCGCCCCTGCCGCCCCGTTTTCTGGCGTCCAGGTCCTCGTAGGCCCGGATGATTTCCTGCACCAGGCGATGGCGCACGACGTCCTGCTTCGAGAAAAAAACGAACCGGATGCCTTCGATGTCCTGCAGGATGTTTTTGGTTTCGATCAGGCCGGAGGTGCGTTCCGGGGGCAGGTCGATCTGGGTGATGTCGCCGGTGATCACCGCCTTGGAGTTGAAGCCGATCCGGGTCAGGAACATTTTCATCTGCTCGGAGGTCGTGTTCTGCGCTTCGTCGAGAATGATGAAAGAGTCATTGAGCGTGCGGCCGCGCATGAAGGCGATGGGGGCGACCTCGATGGCCCCCTTTTCCATCAGGGCGGAGACCTTCTCGAAACGCATCATGTCGTGCAGGGCGTCGTACAGCGGGCGCAGGTAGGGGTCCACCTTTTCGGCGAGGTCCCCCGGCAGAAACCCGAGGGTCTCGCCGGCTTCCACCGCCGGCCGGGTCAGGATGATCCGGCTGACCTGGCCCTTGGTGAACGCGGCAACGGCCATGGCCATGGCCAGGTACGTCTTGCCGGTGCCGGCCGGTCCGATGCCGAAAACGATGTCGTGGGTGCGGATGGCCTCGATGTAGTCTTTCTGGGACGGGGTCTTGGGCGTGACGACGCTTTTCTTGGCCGTGATGTAGACCGTGTCCAGAAAGATGTCTTTCAGGTTCAGGCGGTCGTTGCTGCTGAGCATCCGCGCGGCGTACTCGATGTCGTTCGGATGCAGCGGGTAGCCTTCCGCCAACAGGCCGTAGAGCTGGTTCAGGAGGTTGTGGGCGAGCTCGGCCAGGGCGCGCTCGCCCTCCAGAAAAACGCTGGTGCCGCGCGTATTGATGCGGATGTCGAGAATGTCGGCCAGCCGCTGCAAATTGCCGTTGTGCTCGCCGAAAAGCTGACGGGCGTGGTCGTTGTCCGCAAACGGCAGGGTGATGAGGTGGCGATCGCTCATAATAGGGGTGCCGGCGCCCGGAGTTTGCCGGCGCCGATCCGTTCCAGCCTCCAACCCCTACCACAGCTTCTGCGTGAAATGCAAACGGCGCCTCCGCCGCCGCGGCGGGGGTCCGTACTTTAGGCTTGACGGACGGGGGGCCGCTTTGTTAGTGGATCGATGCGCACGTCCGGCACATCGTCCGGCCACCCCACACCCGAGCGTCCCATGAATGCATTCGATATCGTCGTCGCCGTGGTTTTGTCCTACAGTCTGATCCGTGGTCTTTTCCGCGGGCTGGTGAGGGAGCTGGCCTCGATCGTCGGGGTGCTGGGCGGGTTTTTTGCCGCCTATTCCTTTTACGGCGCCGTTGCGGGCTACCTGTCCGGGCTGGTGTCGAACCCCGCGTATCGGAACATCCTGGCCTTCATGGTCATTTTCTGCGGGGTGGTGATCCTGGTCAACCTGTTGGCCCTCGTCGTCAAATACGTGATGAGGGTTGTTTTTCTCGGCTGGCTGGACCGCCTGGGCGGGGCGGCGTTCGGCGCCCTCAAGGGCGTTTTGATCGTTTCGGTCATTTTCCTGGCGCTCACCGCGTTCCTCCCCAAGGGGACCCCGCTGATCAGGGATTCCGTCTCCGCCCCTTATGTTTCAATGGTTTCCGAAAAGCTGGCGGCCCTGGTTTCCAACGACGTCAAGACCGAATTTTCCGCGAAACTGGATGCCTTGAAAAAAGCCTGGAACTCCTTGAAATGACCTCCCGGCCTTCGGCGATGGACGACCTGCTCCAGGTCATCGAGAGGCTGAGGGGGCCGTCGGGCTGCCCCTGGGACCGCGAGCAGACGCCCCGCTCGATGGTGCGCTACCTTCTGGAAGAGGCCTATGAGTTGGCCGACGCCGTCGAATCGAACGCGGCGGAGCCGGTGTGCGAAGAACTGGGGGATGTGCTCTTTCACGTGCTTTTCCTGGCCCGGATGTTCGCCGAACGTGACCAGTTCGACCTCGACGCGGTCTGCCGGACGATCGCAGCCAAAATGAGGCGCCGCCACCCGCACGTGTTCGGGGAGGCCCGGGTGGCCGACAGCGCCGAAGTCGTCCGGAACTGGCAGCAGATCAAGAAGAACGAAAAAAACGGCAGGGAGCCGGCCTCGGTACTGGATGGCGTACCGGCCGGCCTGCCGGGGCTCCTGCGGGCTCACGCGGTGTCCAAACGGGCGGCGGCCGCCGCCTTCGATTGGGAGGATCTGTCCGGGGTTTTCGCGAAACTGGATGAGGAACTGGCGGAATTCAAGGCGGCTGGCGGCCGGGACGACGCGGCCCGGGAGTTCGGCGACATCCTCTTCACGCTGGTCAACATCGCCCGCTTCAGCGGGATTCACCCGGAAACGGCGCTGGCGGGGGCCGTCAAGAAGTTCGAACGCCGCTTTCGGGCCATGGAGCGGATCATCGCCGGCAGCGGCCGGGCGTTGGAGGAGGTGGCCCAGAGCGAAAAAGACCGCATCTGGGAAGAGGTCAAGTCGAAAGAATGATCGCGATCATCGACTACAACGCCGGCAATCTCACCAGCGTGGCGCGGGCGGTGGCGCACCTCGGATATCCCTGCCGGGTCACCCGCGAGGCCGACGAGATCCGCGGGGCCGATCGCATCATATTCCCCGGCGTGGGTGCGGCGGGCGCCGCCATGGCCAGCCTCACCCGCATGGGCCTCGATGCGGTTCTTCGAGAGCGTTTCGCCGCCGGCACGCCCATCATGGGGATCTGCCTGGGCACGCAGGTCATCATGAGCCGCAGCGAGGAAAACGACACCGCCTGTCTGGGGATCGTCCCGGGCCGGGTGAAGGTGTTCCCGCCCGCGCTCGCGGACGCCTCCGGGGTGCGGCTGAAAATCCCCCACATGGGATGGAACCGCATCCGCATCCGCCGGCCGCACCCGCTGTTCGCGGGGGTGGGGTCGGAAGACGAATTCTACTTCGTGCACAGCTATTACCCCGTGCCCGACGACCCGGCCTGCGTCCTGGCATCCTCGGACTACGGCATCCCCTTCGCTTCGGTCATCGGCTGCCGCAACCTGGCGGCCACTCAGTTCCATCTGGAAAAGAGCGGCCGGCCCGGACTGCGCATGCTTAATAATTTCTGCGCCTGGACCCCTTAAAGGCAATGCCTAAAATGAGCTAAAATGCCTGACTAGACTAAAATTAAACCAAAAACAAAACACTAACCACCAACCTCCCATGCTGAGCAAACGCATCATCCCCTGCCTCGACGTCCGCGACGGACGCACCACCAAGGGCATCCGCTTCAAGGACAACATCGACATCGGGGACCCCGTCGACATGGCCCGCCACTACTACGAGCAGGGGGCCGACGAGATCGTCTTCTATGACATCACCGCCTCCTATGAGCGGCGCAACATCATGATCGACGTGGTCCGCCGGGTGGCCGAAACCATTTTTATCCCGTTTTCAGTGGGAGGGGGCCTCCGGACGCTGGAAGACATGCGCGAGGTGCTGCTGGCGGGCGCGGAGAAGGTCAGCGTCAACTCCGCCGCCGTGCGCAATCCCGAGATCATCGCGCGGGGTGCCGAGGCCTTCGGCAGCCAGTGCATCGTCCTGGGCATGGACGTGAAGCAGGTCGGGCCGAGCGAGCGCATTCCCAGCGGCTACGAAGTGGTGATCAACGGGGGGCGCACCTACATGGGAATGGACGCACTGGAGTGGGCACTGCGCGCGGAGAGGCTCGGGGCCGGTGAGATCTGTCTGAACTCCATCGATGCCGACGGGACCGGGGAGGGCTACGAACTGAACCTGACCGCCCTGGTCTCCGAACGGGTGACGATCCCGGTGATCGCTTCGGGCGGCGCCGGTCGGCCGGAACACCTGCGGGACGTCCTCACCGTCGGAAGGGCGGACGCCGCCCTCATCGCCTCGATGGTCCACTACGGGGCCTATACCATGGCCGAGATCAAGTCCTTCCTGAGCCGATGCGGCATTCAGGTCCGCACGGCCTGGTGAAGGGCATGCTTATGCAATTTTCCCGAAGGGCAGATAGCCCGGCGGCGTGAGCTTGATCAGCTTGCCGTCCTCGTCGTACTTTTCGATAAGGATCTTGCCGTCCTCCAGCCGGGTCCGGTTGTGGCCGTTCTCTTCGCTGCTCTGAAGCTTCGCCTTTTCGCCGTCGTTCGATTTCTCCACCGGACGCGCTTCCCGCATCCGAAAGGCCTTTTGGACGATGACGTCCTTTTCCGCGCCGCTGTCATAGGTGCCCACCCGGGGCATCTGCTGAACAGCCGCCTCACCGATACTGTCAAACATGGTGTCCTCCTTTGTACTCCTGGGTTGACGTTCTGCCAATCGCCAGGTCCTGCATCGGGTCTTTTCGGCTTCAGCCGCTGCGGTGCCGGGTTCAGCTCCGACCGCGGGCCCCGGCTCCGGGGCGTTTGCCGCCCGCGGGTTGACGCCGCTTGCTCAAACCCAAGACTCCGTTTTGCTCGCGGAGGGCTTTTCCGCCATCCGGTCCAGCCGCCGGAACAACGCGGCCGGGTCCCCCATGGACAGACGGCCGGTGCGCTTGCGATTGATGGCATCAATCACGTTGAAGGTGAACTCCGTTCCAGCCGGATCCGGCGCAGCGGCGGCATCCCCTCCGTTTTCAGGCGATTCCGGCGCTGTTTTTTCCTGGGAGAGCGAAAGCGCCACCACATCCGTTACCTTGTCCAGCACCTGCCGGGAGATTTTTTCCATGGTGGCCTGCCGGCTGCTCTCCGCGGACAAGGCCTGCTCGTCCGCGATTTTTTTCGGCAAACCCTCGGCCGGTTTTTCGTTCTTGCGCATCCGGCTCAGTCTCCTGCCGAAGCACTCGAGCACGTTTTGCATCTGATAGCTGCTGACTTGCATTCCGGAACCCTCCTGTACCTACTTATCGGCGCAGGCGCGGAGGGACTTTAGCTAAAAATGCAAACGCATTTTTAAAATTAATAATTTCAGGATATTGTAAAGCAACACCGCAAGGAGGGAGCGTGTTGACTTCGGATGCGGCTCGGCGGGTGGTGCGCCCTGGGCCGAGGAGCTCGGCCAGGGGGGCCGGCCCGCGCTGTCGCACGGGCCGGACTCTCTTCCATCGGAAACGATCGTTCGTTTTTATTGAGAATTGCACAGGAAAAACCCGGGGCGGGCCCGCCTCCGGGTTTTCAGTCGTCGAAATTCCCCTGCGGCCCCTTGTCCGGCAGCAGGGCGGCGGCCTTCTCTTTAATTTTCTCGGGCGTCCAGTCGGCGGCCTTCTCGATGCGCCGGGCCTTGGGGCGCGCATGGTAGGAGCCGGCCTTGAGAATCGCCTCGATGGCCAGGGGGGCCGTGCCCTCGGCGTTCAAGACCTTCACCATCATCCGGTAGGCGAACTCCTCCACCCGGCGAGCCATGCGCTCCCGCACCTCTCGCGGAAGACCCAGGAGTTTGTTTTCGAAGGGCAGGTTGAGTTTCTTGTAATCCCCGGCCTTCAGGCTGCGGGCCTGGGCGTAGGCGACCATCTCCGCCCACAGGGTTTCGGTGAGGCCCTCCTCCGGCACCTTGACGAAGTTGCCGTTCGCATCGAGGAAGGCGTTGCCGTAGTCGTTCACCTCAAGGCCCCAGGAAATCATCTGCAGCGCCGTGGCGACGTTGGCCTTCGTGGTGCGCGTCTTGGCCGCGATCTTCCGCAGCCGTTCGGAGCTGTTGCCGGAGGTGCCGTGCTGGGCGCCGGAGACCTTGTAGGCGGCGATGGCCTCGTGGATCCGGCGGGTGAGGTCCACCTGAATTCCCGAATCGCTGGCTTCGATTCCGTGGGTCGTCCCGTTGTTCAAGGCAATCCAGTCCGGATAGATCCCGTGGGCGTTCAGCCCCTGGATCAGAAACAGGGCTTCCGCGGGGGTCGAAAGCCCCTCTTTGCCCTTGATTTCGCCGACTTCGGTTTCAAGGCCGGACCACTTGGGGATGCAGGGATTCAGTTCGATGCTCGCCAGCAGGTTCTGCTCGTCCGGCAGGTGCGAGGCGTCGATGGCGATGGAGGTGATGCCGGCGTCGAACATGGACGGGATTTCGGCTTTGGCGGCTTCGATGTCCTTGGCGCCCTTGATGCCGTAATGGTCGGCATGGATGGCGACCGGAATGGTGATGCGCATCTCGTTGCAGAAGGCGTCGACCATCCGGGCCATGTTCCAGAAATTGACGGCGCAGTAAGCTGAGGCGCCGCCTTCGGATTTGGCGATTTCGATGATCAGGGCGGCATCGGCCCGCTGGGCCGCCCTCAGCGCGCCGCGGATGACGAACGCGCTGCGGCCGTTGGCGGCCAGCGCGATGGCATGGCCCTTCATGAGCATGGCCCGGTCGATAAACTTGCCGCTGACGATGAGGGCCTGCGAGTGCGGAAAGAGCTTGACGATGTTCGGCGGGCGGCCGATCTCGAGCGCTTTTTTGAACCCTCGGGGCGTGCTGGTCTTCGATGCTGGCATGACGGGCCTCCTTTTCAGACGAATATGTCGATCACCGAACCGGTGGGTGCGGGCCGGTGGGCCTGAATTTCGCGCAGAGAAGAGTAGGTGGCGTAAGGCCGGGAAGACGGCGCGGGCCGGCCGCTCAGAGGCGGGTCGGGCCGGCCATCGCGGGGACCTTCCGCCCGTGCTTGTGAAGCCGGCGGTGGATTCGAATAGAGTCGTTCAAGCGGGCCCAGGGTCTGCCTGCCCGGATCGTACGGTACGATGCTGTAATCCGCAGTGACGGCCATCAAGAGCCAACTCAGTCACATCGAATGGTGAATCTTTTCAACAAACCATTCGGTTATGGGTCATTAGAGGACTCTAATATTAGCTCATATTTCAGGCGACTGCAACCGTTCGCCTTTGAAGTGATTATTGCCTGGCCGGGGAGTGTCACGCAGAATAAAACAGAGTTGAAAAAAAGCGCAGCCCGCCGCGTTCGGCGGGCTGCGGGCAAAGGCCGCAGGTCGTTTTCTCGGCTCGAGCGACGGCGTTCCGCGCGTCGACCGGACGGCCGGGGGTCAAGGCCTGTCTACTTCTTGGCGGCTTTGGAGGCCTTGGCGTTTTCCTCCATGACGCGGTTGTTGAATTCCTCCGCCTTCTTGCGGAGGTCATCGCTCAGGGTCTCGTACTTGGCGGCCCGCTGGTTGAAGGCCTCGACGCGCTTGTTGTAGTCGTTGATCTCCTCGCGCGTTTTGCGCGCCTCTTTTTCCTTGGCGAGGGACTCTTTTTCCTTCACCAGGGCCTTGTACTCGGCGTCGACCTGTTTTTTCATCTCATCGATGCGCGCTTTCCCGGAATCCAGGGAATCCTCATCGCCTGCAGCCGATACCGCAGAGAGGGCGGGGGCTTCCGCTGCGCCGGTGCCGGCCCCAGCTTTTTTTTCAGCACCGTCGCCGGGTTCAGCGGCCGCAGCGGCCGGCGCCCGGGACTCTTCGTAGCTGCGGGCCTTGGCCCTCTGGTTTTCCGGGACCTGATTGATGTCGTCGGTGAAACGCACATGCCCCTGCTTGTCCAGATACTTGTAGAATTGTGCGCCGGCCGGTCCGGCCACCGCCAGGCTGACCGCCAGCGCCACACTCAGACAGAGTTTCATGGTCCATCTCCTCGCCCCATTAGGATATCCTCTGCCTGTTTATCCGCTTTTCCCCAAAAAACTTTAGAGGGCGATCCCCTCGCGAAGTTCGGAGCGTGGGGGCATGGTTCAGCCCCAAAAAATTTTTGACAAAGCAAAAATCTCGTGTAGAGTGTATGGCTCGTCAGTCCCGCAGTTCTCCCGAGGCCCGCAAGAGGTTGAAATGATAAACCGGCTTTCCCGTTTTATGCTCATCGGGGCGCTGTCGGCCGTGGTCTTCGCGGCCTGCGCGCCCCGGCCCAAAACCGAGCTGGCGCCTTTTCCCAAGAGCCGGGCGGCGGCGGACCAGCTCTTCCAGAAGGCCGAGCAGAAATACCAGACCAGCGCCTTCCCTGAAGCGCTGGTTCTTTTCACGGAGTACGTGGCCCGGTACCCGGACGAGCCCCTGGCGCCGGCCGCTCTCATGCGCATGGGGAACATCCACACCCTCCAGGGCAACCCCGTCTCGGCCCGGAACGCATACGCCCGCCTCATTTCCGGTTACCCGTCGAGCCCATTGCGGCTCGAGGCCATGCTCGAGAACCTGAACTCTCTCCTGCGGGACGGACACCACAAAGAGGTGGTCGCGCAGAGCGCCGACGCCTTGAAGGTGATGACCGTCCCGGCGCAGCGAGCCCGGGCCCTCGCGCTGCGGGGAGACGCTCAGGCGGCGCTGGGGGAGCGGCTGAAGGCCGTGGAATCCTACACCCAGGCTTTGAAGCTCGCCTCGCCCAACGAGCAGGAGATGCTGGTTCCCAAGCTCAGGTCGGCGATCCTGCAACTGAGCCCGGACGAGGTCCAGCGACTCGCGCAGCGGAGCGACGACGACCTCCCCATGGATTACCTTCTGTTTCAGGCCGGCATGCTTTTCGCGCGCGAGGGGCGGGCCCCGGACGCCCTGATCCTGTTGAAATCGTTTCGGACCCGCTACCCCGGGCATGAGTATGGGGAACGGGCGGAACAGGCCATCGGCGAAATCGAAAAGGGCCTGCCCATGGGACGCCGGGTGCTGGGGTGCCTGCTGCCCTTGAGCGGATCCCACCAGGGGGTCGGCCAACGGGCGCTGCGCGGCATCGAGCTTGCGGTCAGCATGCACAATTCGGTCAAGGGGACGCCGCCCGTGCATGTCATCGTCAAAGACACGGCGTCGGACGCCGGACAGACCCTGCAGGCGCTTCAGGAGCTGGAGCGTGAAAACGTTTCCGGCATCATCGGGCCCATGGTCCATGCGGAAGCAATCAGCTCGGAAGCGCAGCGGATGGGCATGCCGATCATGGCCATCACGCAAAAAGAGGGCGTGACGGGAGCCGGCGGCTTTGTTTTCCGCAACTTCTTAACGCCGCAGGCGCAAATGCGTTCGCTCGTGTCGTATGCGGTAGACAAGCTGGGGGTTTCCAAGGCCGTCATTCTTTATCCGGATGAGAATTACGGCCGGACCTTCATGAGGCTATTCCGCGACGAATTTCAGGCCCGCGGCGGGGAAAACCTGGCGGCGGTGGCCTATAGCCCGGACGCGACCGATTTTTCGGCCCCGATCAAAAAGCTTTTGCGCTTCTCCAGGGAAGTCCCCAAGGAGGGCAGGCCCGAGCGCAGGGAGGCCCGGGAAAGCGGCGCCCGCCGGAGCCGTTTGGAAGAAAAAGACACCGAGCTGGTGTTCGATTTCCAGGCCATTTTCATCCCGGATGAGCCCAGAAAAGCCGGAATGCTGGTGCCGCAGCTCTTCTACCACGACATCAAAAATGTTTATCTCCTCGGCACCAACCTGTGGCATTCGGAGACGCTGATCCAGCAGGCCGAGCCGTATGTGCAGGGAGCGATCATGCCCGATGCGTTTTTCGCGGGCAGCCCGGAGGCGCCGGTCAAGCGGTTCGTCGACGCGTTTGAGGAGACCTATCAGGAAAAACCGGGTTTCATCGAGGCCATCGTGTATGACTCGGCCATGATTCTTTTTGAGGTGGTCGGTCGCCCCGGGGTGCGGCTGCGCAGCGATGTGGCTGCGGCCTTGCGGGGAGCCACGGAATTTCAAGGGACCACCGGCCTGACCCGCTTTGACGCCCACGGCGAGCCCGACAAGGTGCTCCATATTCTGGGGGTGCGGGGCAAGCGGTTCGTCGAACTGGATTGACGGCGCCGAGGCGTCTCGGGCGGGTGGGCATGCAACGTCCGGATGGGTCGGAAGGGAAAGCCGAGAAAACGGTTGAGGGCCGCCCCCGTCGGCTCTCAACCGTTTTTAAGAGAGCCTTGCCCGGTGGCTTCCAGCGCGCTGCGCCAGAGCATGCCCTTCGGGTCCACGTGCTTGCGCTTGCCGGCGAGAAGCTTCATCGGTACGTGTACGAAATGGTTGTTCCAGTTGCCGATCAGCAGGTCCGTCTTTCCCGCCATCCCCGCGTGCACGGCGTTGCGGCCTAGAAAATTGCAGAACACCCGGTCGTTGGCGTTGGCCGGCAGACTGCGGATCATGTAGCTGGGGTCGATGTATTTTATGGTCACCTGGACGCCCCGCGCTTCGAAGTAGGACAGCATCCGCTGTTTCAGGAAAAGCCCGATGTCCTTCAGCTTGACGTTGCCGGACAGGTCTAGTTCCTTCGGCTCGTTTGCGAAAAATTTCTGGCCGGCGCCCTCCGCCGCCACGATGACGGCGTGGCCCCGGTCGGAGAGGCGCTTTTCCAGGCTGGCCAGAAGGCCGTTCGGGCCCTCGAGATCGAAGTCCACCTCCGGAATCAGCACGAAGTTGACGTCCTGCTGGGCCAGGGTGGCGGTGGCGGCGATGAAGCCGGATTCCCGCCCCATCAGCTTGATCAAGCCGATGCCGTTGGGGTAGCCTTCGGCCTCGTTGCTGGCGCTGACGATCGCGCGGGTGGACACTTCGACGGCGGTGTCGAAGCCGAAGGAGCGCGACACGAGCTGGATGTCGTTGTCGATCGTCTTGGGCACCCCGACGATGCCGATCTTCAGCCCTCGCTTGGCGACGGCGTCGACGATGGAGGTGGCGGCGCGGAGCGTCCCGTCGCCGCCGATCATGAAAACGATCCCGATGCCCATGCGCTCCAGCGTGTCCACGATCTCCTCGATGTCCTGGGGGCCGCGGCTGGAGCCGATGACCACCCCGCCCCGCTCGTGGATGTTCACCACGGTTTTCGGGGTCAGCGGCATCATGTCGTACCCGTAGCCGGGGATGAACCCGCGCAGCCCGTAGCGCACGCCGAAAATGTTGCGCACGCCGTACCCGTAGTGCAGCTCCAGGACGATCGAGCGGATGATGTCGTTCAGCCCCGGGCAGAGGCCGCCGCACGTCACCAGGGCGCATTTGAGCTTGCTGGGGTCGAAAAAGATGTGCTGGCGGGGGCCGGCCAGTTCGTAGGACGGGGGATCGGATCCCTCCTCCATCTGTTTGCAGGCGCGTTGAACGTTGAGATCGATGAGAATCCGGTCGGCGTCGGAAACAAAGCTGATGTGGTTGGCCCCCTCGGCCCGGTTGATCACCGGGCTTGGGATCTTGCACTCTGCCAAATTGGAAGTACAGGTTTCTTTGAAGTCCATGACCGTTTCTTTCCGTTTCGTCGGAAGCGCTGCGGCAGGGCCGTCCGGTGCGCCGAAGATCGGCGATTGTCGGCGTGCCCCTTTCGATCCGAAGGCAAACCCATACCATTAAAAAAAACGCTTGACAATAAAATTGTGTTGAGATAAAAATTAGTGTTCAAAACAACAATTTTTAAAAACGACCGGTTTTTCCGGTTTTTTTTATTCCGAATCAAAACAGAAAGGGGATGGTTTCCATGCGATGCACCAGCGTTAAGCCCGGAGTCGAATGCGTCTTCATGACGGCCGGCGGATGCGGCTACAAAGGCGGGATTTGTCAACAGGTCGTGGAACAATGCAGCGGATGCGGCCGCCAGGGGCAGTACAGCTCCGGCTGGTACTGCACTGCCTGCCCTGAGCCGACGGTCAAATGGCGCACCGGGATCTGCAACCTGGCCACCCACGTTTCGGCCGCAGTCTCCACGGAGCCCAAGCAGAAAATCAATCCGCTCAAAGCCTCGAAACGCGCGGCCGGCAAGTAAATCCTGCGATCGCTAAGCGACCCCGCCCGGTCTCGGGCGGGGTTTTTTCGTGCCCCTTCACCGGGACCGGCCGATTCCCCGCGTAACCGGCCGCTTGTCAGGGCCTCATCCACGCACGCCCGGCCGGTCAGCGTCACTCCGTTTTTTCCAGGCTGGCGATCTCGACGCAGACGGCCAGCACTTCCATGGCGATGCGAATATCCGCCACGGAAGGGAAGGACGGCGCGATACGAATATTGCGGTCGCGCGGGTCCTTTTTGTTCGGGTAGGTGGACCCCGCGGGGGTGAGCTTGACTCCGGCGTCGGCGGCCATCTTCACGACCCGCCGCGCGCACCCGTCCCAAGTGTTGATGGTCGTGAAGTACCCGCCCACGGGCCGCGTCCATTCGGCAATCCCTTTGCCGGCCAACTCCCGTTCGAGCACCTCCTGCACGGCGTCGAACTTCGGCTTGAGGATGGCGGCGTGTTTCTGCATGTGGTTTTCGATGCCGGCCATGTCCTTGAAAAAGACCACGTGCCGCCTCTGGTTCAGCTTGTCCGGGCCGATGGTCTGAAACCCGAGATGGCCCCGGGCCCACTCCATGTTGGCCGCACTGCCGGCCATGAAAGACAGGCCGCTGCCGGCAAAGGAGATTTTGGACGTGGAGCCGAAGACGAGGGCCCGCTCCGGGCGGCCGGCCGTCCGGCAGGCGCGAAGGATGTCCGCCAGGCGCGCAGGGCCTGCCCCGAGGTGGTGAACGGCATAGGCGTTGTCCCACAAGATGCGGAAATCCGAAGCCTTGGCCGGCATCCGGGCCAGGCGCTCCACGACCTCGTCCGAATAGACTTCCCCCGTAGGGTTGCTGTACTTGGGGACGCACCAGATGCCCTTGATGCCGGCCTCGGAGGCCACCAGCGTCTCGACGGCGTCCATGTCCGGCCCGTCCCCTTTCAACTCCACGGGGGTCATCCGGATTCCCAGGTGCTCGCATATGGCAAAGTGCCGGTCATACCCCGGGCTCGGGCACAGAAACGTCACCGGCGCCTGGGCGGACCAGGGCGCGGACCCCTTCGCGGCACCGAAGATGAAGGCCCAGGTCATGGCGTCGTGCATCAGGCTGAGGCTGGAGTTGCCGCCGATAATGAGTTCCTCGGGCGACACCTCCAGATACTCCGCGAAAAGGTGCTTGGCTTCGGGAAGCCCGTCCAGCCCGCCGTAGTTGCGGCAGTCGCTGCCGTCGATCGCTTTGAAATCCTTGCGGCCGAGACAGTCCATGAGGCCGGCGGAGAGATCGAGCTGCTCGGGGCAGGGCTTGCCCCGGGTCATGTCCAGGTTCATCTTTCGCGCCTGGAACTCTTGATAACGTGTTTTCAAGGCATCCAACGCGGCTTTCCGCTGCTGCGCACCGAGCGTTTTGACATCCGGCATGACCTTCAGCCCCCCTTTGAACGAAATAGAAACAGCGGCTGCATGGCAGCCCCATCGACCGGCCGTATCCTATACCATCGGCTGCGAGCGGCTTCAACTCCCAAAACCGGAAGGTGGAGGAGATGCGGCAGGCGGCCTGACGGTTTTTTTCAGTATTTGACTTCCACGAGAAAAAGCCCCCGGCCCGGCGCCGCGGCGCCGGCGCGCTTGCGGTCCCGGGAGTCAATGATGTCCCGAACGATGCCGGGTGCAAGCTTCCCCAACCCCACCGCCACGAGGGTCCCCACGATGTTTCGCACCATGCAGCGCAGAAACCCGTCCGCCTCGATCTGAAACGTGAGGCGCCGGTCCTCGCCTTCCATCCAGCCCGCATCCAGGACGTTCCGCACGGTGTGCGCCCGGGGGCTTCCGGAGCTTTCAAACGCTTTGAAATCCCGGCGGCCGACGATCGCCTCGGCCGCCCGGCGCATGGCCTCGAGATCGAGAGGCCGGTGGAGGAACCACGCATAGCTGCGGCCGACGGCGGCCCGGGCGCTGCGGTTCAGAATGTGGTACCGGTAAACCTTGCTCTTGGCGTCGAACCGGGCGTGAAAGTCCTCCGGCATCCGGCGGCAGTCGCGGATGGCGATGTCCGCCGGCAGGAGGCTGTTCAACCCCTTGAGAAACGCTTCGGGGCCCAGGCGGGTGTCGCAATGGAAGTTCGCCGCCTGCCCGAGGGCATGCACGCCGGCATCCGTCCGCCCGGCGCCGGTCAAGGTGATGGTCGATCGGGTCATGAACGCCAGGGCCCGTTCGATCTCCGCCTGCACGGTCGGCTCCTCGGCCTGCCGCTGCCAGCCGCTGTAGGCGGTGCCGTCGTACTCAATGGTGAGTTTGAAATTGGCCATGCAGGCGCCCGGCAGCTCCGCTCAAATAAGAAGGGCGGCGGAAAGAGAAAAAATGGACAATAGGGTTGAAAGCGCAATGGCCGCCGCCGCGAGGTCCGTATCGCTGTTCAACTGCGAGGATAGGATATACAGTGCCGTCGAGGTCGGCAGGGCAAAGAAGACCATACCCACCTGAAAGGGCTGCCCCGTCAGGCCCATCGCTTTCATGGAGGCAAACCCGATGACCGGAAGAATCGCCAATTTGAAGATGGACGCCGTCAGGGACAGGCGGAGGTGGGTCCTCATGCCTTCAAGCGAAAGCGCACCGCCGATGGAAATCAGGGCGAGCGGCAAGGTCACATAGGATGCCAAGCGAAGCGTGTTGTCCAGGAATGCCGGAAACCAATGGACGAACCGGGCATATCCCATCCCTCCTAAACAGCCGAGCACCAGCGGGTTGGTGGCGAGTGCCCGGACGGTGTGGAGCAACTGAACCGTCGGGGAGACTTTCCGGCCACCAAACCAAGTCAGCGTGGCTACGGACAGGACGTTGATCAGCGGGATCACGATCCCGATCAAAAGACCGAAGCGACGGACGCCCTCCTCGCCGAAGGCGCTCATCACCACGGCGACACCGATAAAGGTGTTGA
>Ga0079303_10000089_pt1 | contig 18895 bp, 6 predicted proteins | sample Methanogen_OWC_FD_77073 | JGI IMG/M metagenome (GOLD analysis project Ga0079303, IMG submission 77073) | Enriched soil microbial communities from Old Woman Creek wetland in Ohio, USA - Methanogen_OWC | ecosystem: Environmental > Terrestrial > Soil > Wetlands | place: USA: Ohio | collected...
ATTGAGAATTATATTCGAATCGACAAGTTTTCTTAAATTGAAAAGGTCGCTTATTGAATTGAGTTTCTTTTCGAGCACGCGCGAGCTGTTCTCGATGAGTTTGTCATCCATGTTGTGCTCGACGAACTGCATGCATTTGGAAAGCACCGCCTCGACCTCGAATTCGGAGATCGGGGACATCATATAATGAAATGCGCCGTGAATCAACGATTCTATGGCGGATTTGCGGTCTTCGGGATTGACGGTGGTAATTATGAGAAGAGACGGATTGATGTTCAACAAAAGCTTGACCTTATTCTCGGCATCCGTCGCAGGAACGGGATCCCCGGAAAGATCGAGAAATACTATATCGCATTCGGAAATAAATGATGCGTGTTCATCGATGCTTGAAAAAAATTCGCTTGTAAGATAAGTAGAAGGCTGATACTCGTCGAGACGATCGAGTATTTTAAGCAGTATCCTTGAATAATGGTTGTCCTGGGTTAAAATAACCACCCTGAGACTTTGAAACACGATACGTTACCCTCAATACCCGTCCGAAGGACGAGTGTTTTGTGCGCTTTCACCGTAAATTCCCGGCGGGTTATCAAGTGCACGCCTCCATTAAAAAGCGGATTTTCATTATACTACAAAAAATATATATTGTCAAAAACGCTAATTACGTTAGAACTTAAAAATTTTTCTTTTGAAATTATCGTCTTTTTATGCTACAATGTCATTGCGATCGGCATGTATATTGATTATATGCCATATTTTAATTCTTTAATATAATTTATTAATATATATAATGGGGTGTACATATCAATGAGCAAAATGGGTAAGAAATTCGTTTTCGGTCTTCCTCTGACTTTTCTCTGTCTGGGTCTTTTCTGGGTGTTTTTAACCATGTTCGGATGCTCGGGCGGCGGCGGGAGTTCATCCACCGTCACTACCGATGATCCCGGGCCGACCGTCAGCGTCATCGAAGGTTATGTTTTCATACCGTCGGCGACGAGCGCGCCGGCTCTCGATAAAGGCAACACGAGCCCCTCGCTTTCCACTCCGCCGGCTTCTCTTGAAATATCCACATCCAGAAACTCGCCAAATCGCGTTTCAATACCGGTTACCAGCGGTTATGTCGGCGTAAATGGAGCTACCGTGCTTCTTTCCGGTACAAACAAAGCTACGGTAACCGATTCGCGCGGATATTACCGGTTCGATATCGGCCAGAACGAAAAAACGGCTCTTGGATCAAAAAAAATCATCATTTCTAAAACCGATCAAAACGTCAACCTTGAATTTATGCTTGACGTCGTTTCAGGCGAAAGCAGAATGATCTACGCCGAAGTCGATACGCAGAACGGTACGAACAGAATCAAGGAAACCCTAACCAACAAAGTTCAGACGCCTCATGTCTATCTGTCAGGCATAATTTCAAGCGCCACCGGCGAACTGCTGTCAAACGCCACCGTCGAAGCTCAATTCAGTTCGGCTACAAACAAATTTGTAAAATCCGTCAAAACGGATTCTTTCGGAAAATATCAATTTACCGACCTCACAGACGGAGTTTTCACCATTGCCGTATCCAAGGACAACTTCAAAACCCTGACCAAGGACATCACGGTTTCATCAGCATATACGGTAACCAATATAAATTTTTCGCTTCCCGGCACTTTTACAATATACACTCCCACATATGTCGCGAAGGTATCCGAGGTAACCATATATTTCGGAACCAGCGTTCCTACTACCTACACTCTCGAATACGGCACCACCCGGGATTACGGCAGCGTTTATGTAAACAACCTTCTCAATAAATCAAGCGAAGTCAACCTGCGCAGCCTCTCCCCGAAAACACTTTATCACTTCAAGATCAAGTCGATAGACCAGTATGGCAACAACATATCGACCGACGATCTCACCTTTGAAACTCTCGATCCCAACGCCAGCGCAAACGTCCCGCCGGTCATCAACTCCAATTACACATACAATAAAACCCACAACTCCATCACGGTCAACTATAACACGAACACCACATCTTACGGACAGCTTGAATACAGTATTTTCGGCAGCGAGACAAAAACCAGATATCCCGCCGATAACAGTGAAATAGGCCCTAAAACGGTTTTTGAAATCTCGATTACCGGACTCAGTCCCGGCCAGACATACAAAGTGTGGATACTGGCCAAGAATGCCACGAGATCGGCGTCCACCACCGAAGGACCGATAACGATCACTACCGACAGCGCTCCCGACATCACTCCGCCGGTCATTACCAATATGAGCGTTTCAAATATCAAGGCAAAAGAGGCCACCTTTACCTGGGTCGCCACCGACGATCGCAGCGGCACCAACGGAAGCATACACTACGGACCTCTCAGTTTTCCGACACTTGAATACAATAATACGACGAACCCGCCACGTCCGGTTTTTAAATATCAATATGTTTCCAGTATCGTCAACCCGGAACTGTCCTTCGGAGTGAAAACAGTCACCATCACCAACTTAACTCCCGAAACCGTCTACTATTTCAGGCCGGAATCCGATGACGCTTCGGGCAATATGGGAACGCTGGCGGCAGAACAGCAGTTCAAGACCGCCGCGCCCGGGACAAACCTTAATTTCGAATTGTCTGAAAGCCCTGCCGCGGGACAGATTTCTCCCGGAGAAGATGCCAAAATACTTCGTCTCAAACTTACTGGTTCTACCGAAGAAGTCCTTACCATCTCGAAGATCATATTCGTACAGACGGGAAGCGTTCCATATAACAGTATTACAAAGTTGACCGTCACCGACGGCGTCAATTCCTGGTATGTGACCAGCATCGTCGGATCCGAGATCGAAGTCAAATTCGATTATCCAAAACTTATTATTCCCAAAAACAATTCGATTTACCTCACCATAAACATGACATTAAACACGGCCGCTCTCAATGTCGGAGGAACCCCCAAGGACGTCAAATTGAAACTGACGGCCAATACCACTAATAAAAATTACGTTGAACTGACGGGCGATGTCTATAACGACCTGATAATGAAAAACATCACAGGCCTCACATTGGAATCGAACGCTCAGGTGATCAACGTCGGCCAGCTCGAATTATCAGCGCTCGACCTGGTCGATCTGGATCCCACTAAAAATATACTGGTGACTTTCGGACAGAAGGACGTCACGTTATTCAAGTTCAAGGTCAAGTCTCTTTATGAGGATATAAATATCACTCAGGTCCAGCTCTCGCAGACGGAAAACTCAACGGTGAGCGACTATTCGAACATAAGACTTTACGACGGCATTGAGTCGCTCGCGGTCGGCGAGGTTTCAGGCAACAGCATCCTTTTCAAATCCGCCGCCGGCGCTACTAACGGTCTGAAAAAGATCTTGAAAGGAACAACGGAAAAAACCCTCAGCATCATATGCGATATTCAGACCAATGCCACCCCCGGTAACAAAATCAAGCTTTCGACGACCACTTCAAGCCTCCTCGGCATAGGCAGCTATTCGAATCAGGCGGTCAGCATAATAGGAAAGAATGGAATCACGTCAGTTTCCGGAAGCCTTTTCACGATAGGCGACAGCAGCCTCCACGCGTCGCTGGCTTTCAATTCGCCCGTATCCAGAACCATACAGTTAGGCTCGACCAACCAGGCTTTCACAAATGTCACCCTTACCGCCGGAGACGCTGAAGCCGTCGAAATCGAATCCATGCTTCTCACATTCCAGGGCGACGCTTCGTTTTCAGGAGCCAATCTTTACGTGACCGACGAAAAAGGCAATCAGGTCTTTTCCGCGTCCAACATTTCACTCACTACTACGGGCAACGTCAAAACATTCAATGTCAACTATCCGACGAGGCCTTTCGTAACGATTCCTCTGGGCGAAACCAAAACTCTTTATATCAGCGGTGATGTCAGCAGCATCACGACCGAGGTGGGAAAATCCATCCAGATCAGCGTCAATAACAGCGGCGATATCAGCGGCCGAGGCTCAGGTACAAGGGACATCAGGACCTCGACCGGAACGGCGATCGGCCAGAGGCACACAATCATAGGCTCCATGGCACTGTCCTCGATAGAACCACAGCCTTCCGGAAACGTTCTCGCCGGAACCACCGCTAATAAATTTCTTCAATTCAAGATCAAACCTTCCGGTGAAGATGTCAATGTCCAGAACTTCAATTTCACGCTTACGGGAAATTACACGATCCTCGACAAACTCAAGGTAATCAGACTATCCGACAGCGCCGAAGTCGCGGTATATCCTTCCATCAGCGGAAACACTGTAATTTTCACTCCTTCATCCACGCTCACGCTCACTAATGGGTCTGAAACGTCTTTCTGGCTCGTCGGAGACCTGCTCAAATCATCGACGCCCGCAAACACGGTCAAATTCGATATTCAGCCCAATGGAGTCGTGGTAAAAGGCAAGAATTCAGCGCAAACATATAAAACATCCGAAACGATTACGGGCGGAACCACGGGTATATTGACCGAAGTTTTCACTATGTATTCCGATTCCTCCACGACATCGGTCGTTCCGGATTCCGTCGTAATGGGCGATCCTGCCTCGCAAACGCTCTTTTCGTTCAAATTCAGCGCCGCGTCAGGCCAGAGTTACTACGCCTCCCAGATCAGCATCCGTCAGCTCGGAACGGCCACTCTGGGAACGGGCGGAGACGTTTCCAGCTTTGACTTCACGGTCAACAATGTTTCTAAAGGCGTCGTTTCCGTATCTGGATCGAATATACTCGTAACTTTTTCAAATACGAGTGATCTCGCGGTTTCTTCGGCCGCTCCGGTGGTCTGCGCTCTAAAGGGAATAGTTCAGAACACGGCGCAGGGCGGTAAAAACGTAAAGTTCTTCACCGACTACTCGCTGGCTAAAATTTACAGCTCTACATCGGGAAACGTACTTACCGGAAGCGGTTCGATAACCGGCAAGGACATTCCGATGAACAAGGGTACTCTCACGGTGTCCGCGCGAACCGATAAGCCCGCCAATGCTGACGTGACAAGCGCCGCATTGACCGATTTATATTCCTTCGATATAAGCGCCGGAAACATCGAAGACCTCGAAATATACGAAATCAGGCTGACATTCCAGGGCAATTTGAATGATTTTGATTCTACCTCGGTATCCGTCAAGGCTTATAAAGCCGGCGACCCTCTTACGGTCGATGCGACGTATTCGGGAGGCAGCGTTACAGCCACAGGAAGCATATTCTCGGTAAAACCCGCTTCTGGCTCAACCTATCTCAAACTCCCGAAAGGTACTTCACGAAAGATACTTGTGTCCGGAAAAGCTAGGAGCGATTTTGCGAACGCCCTTTCCGGCGATCAGTACTCCTTCAATATTTCCAATAACGGCGATATAACCTCAAAAGGTTCCTATTCCACGCAGACCATAAGTTCATCGGGAATAGATTACGGTAATTTTTTCACGATCAAGCAGGGTTACGACATCACTCCTCCGGTCATAACAAACGTGGCGACATCGGAAAAAACGACGACTGGTTTTAAAGTCACCTGGAATACTTCCTCGGAATCTTCGACATCAATCATAGAATACGGTTTAGTATCCGGCACTTATACCGGAACCGTCGAAAACACCATTTTAACCAGGGACCATTCCCTTATAATTTCCGGACTTAATTCTTCGGCAACTTATTTTTACAGGGTTCATTCAAAGGACGCCTCGGGCAATGACGGGGTTTCCGCCGAATCTACCGTTCAGCTGATACAAACCAAGACCGCATCTCTCACGGGTTCGTTATCCGCTTCAACCCCGGCGGCGGCAAACACCAGCGCCGGGACGAGAGTCCTGGTCGGAAAATTCGATCTTACCAACACAAGAAATTACACCGATCCTTCCGCGGCGGGTGCTACCATAGGCGACGATATCGCTATTTCCGCCATCACTTTCACGAAAACAGGAACTCTGCTTAATTCTTCGATTACAAAGGTCGAATTAACTGACGATAAGACCACTTACACTTATTCTTCTTTAATACCGGTTTCAAATACCTTCACATTCAGCAATCTTTCATACAACCTGCCCATGGCGAGCGGGACCGACCTGACGAAAACCGTCACTTTTTCGGTTTACGCTACTATAGATTCCGCCAACACCGGAACTCTCGGATTCTCCCTCACGCCTTCGACGGGTATTACAGCCAAAGGCTCTATTTACGGTTCAACGGTCACTCCGTCTCCGGCTATCGCCGTTACATCCAACCTGCAGACGGTTGTCCTCGGCCAGCTGAGCCTCGCGCCAGGAGACATACTGGAAGACTCCATCGGAGTAGGCATCGCTCCCGGAACCAATAACATGCCGATAATGAAATTCAACCTCACAAACCAGAAAAATATCGAAGACATAGTTTTAAATTCAATAAAAATTTCACTGACAGCCGCTTCGACGGCGGTCCTCGGATCAGAAGTAAGCAACGTCAAGCTTGTCGATGATTCAAATCCGGGTACATCGCTCACGATCGGAACCGCCTCGACTTCATCGTTCACATTCGGGAGCTCCGGCCAGAATCTGATAACCATACCAAAAGGCATAACAAAAAAATTCACCATATACGCCGACATACTTTCAGGAGCCCAAACACAGAGAGTACTTCAATTTATGACACTCCCCACCGATATCCTGGCCACAAACGTAAATTCAAACACCTCTTCGGTCATGCTTCCAAGCGCAGCTAATTATTACGTTTACGGCAATAAGTATGTTACCGGAAGCGACAAACTCACAGTCGTCATTGACTCGTCTTCACCTGCAAACGGAACGATAATTCCCGGAAGCACAACCGATAAGCTCATGGCTGCCTTTTCCATCACTCAGGGCTCAGGCCAGGGCGCCAAGCTGACTTCACTCACTCTGAAATTCACCGGAAATCTTGCAACTCCCGACACAAATCTTACGAATTATAAGTTATATGATGGAAAAGTCAGCCATAATTTAACTTATGCAGCCGGAAATTTTACCGGTCTTTCCACTTCAGATTACATTGAGCTTGCCGGCGGCGAAACCAGGACGCTTTCCGTCTATGCAACCGTAATCGCCGCGGCCCCGGCCAACAGCACGATTAAATTCAAGCTCGATACCGCCGGACTTACCGGAACCGGAACAGTATCCGGCGGGGCCATCAGCTCTACAGGCTCGGCCGAATCAGCCACCCAGACCACGGCTGGCAAAGTCACCATCGCCAACGACCTCGCGACGCCTTCAGGTAACGTCATAATCGGCTCAACCGCAATTTCATTATTCAGCTGCAATGTCACCCCTACTATAGAAAACGCTTCGATCAGTTCATTGAAATTCACGATCGGCGGAAAGGGCAGCTTTACCGACAGCAGCAGCGCCGTTGTAATAGACTCATCGTCCCTCAAGCTGTACGACGCAGCCTTGTTAGTAGCGTCAAATCCCACCGTTTCCGGAAGCACAGTTGCATTCAGCGGGGTCACTCTCACGACAGGTTCCACGCATAATCTGATCCTGAAAGGTGATATAAAAACCAATTCAGCTTCGGCCGCGACCGTAAGCTTCGCGATCGCAGCTTCGTCCGACCTTTCCGCGTCGGGAGTGACTTCCACGCAGCCGCTTACAGTATCCGGAACAGCTTCAGGCAACAGCCTCACCGCCGTAATCGGAAGCCTGGCCCTGGCCGACGCGAAAACCATCGATACAAAAGAAATATTGATCGGCGCCCCTTCGGGCATAAATGGCGCTTTAGCGGCTATTATCAAAATATCCGCCACGAATGAAAACATCAAAGTAAATAAAATAAAGGTTGACGTCATAGGCAATGACATAACCACCGATTTCGGCGACATCAATAATTTCAAAATCGGTTGGACAAGCAATACCATGGCACCGATAACCGGCGTCAATGTTTTGAAATCAGGTAACGTTCTTACGTTCACAAAGGACACCGGATTTTTGACCGTCAACGCCGGAAGCAACGAAACCGTTCTAATAAGCGCCATGCCATCAAAAATATCTTCAGTGGTAAACAGATCGTATAATATGAATTTTTCATCGGCGTATGTAGAAGGAAGCGGCCTGACTTCCGGTCAGACTATCCAGTCCACCGGAACGATAACCGGAAATTCCCAGACGCTTCTCATCGGAAAACTCGGTTCCTCGGTCGATACGACTTCACCGGCAAGTAAAACAATCCTGAAAGGCAAAATCGCTGAAACACTGGCCATTTTCAAAATAGAGTCAGCTAACAGCAGTTCCGGTACCATTCTCGAAGACATAAACCTGTCGCAGGTAAAATTGACGACTTCGCCAAAATCGCTGTCCGGATTCTCGAATTTCAAAATTAAAATCGATGGAATGCCATATTCGATTTCCCAGGCAAACGAAAATGCCGGCGAATACATTTTTACAATCGATTCCGACGTTACTAAAATCCCAAATGTCGCTATCGCTAAAAACGGCGGTTCAAAACTCATCTCCGTTATTTCAGATGTAGATCCGACATGCAGCGCTTCAAGCATCCTGATCAAACTCGACGCAACGGGAACAAAGGGAACGGGAGTCGATTCCAGCCGCGAAATAAACATAATCCAGAGCGGCGTTCCAAACAAGAATACAGACCAGAGCGCAGCAAGCCACACTATTTCCACGAACGACTTCACAGCTTCAGTCAGCTCCGGCAATCCCGCGACTCTGAACTTGCTGGAAGGAACTTCCGTCGAAGTTTTGACAGTCGATTTAACGGCCGGCGCAAATGAAAAACTGGTTTTGAATCCCTCGAATACTTTCAAAATTAATCTGGAAGGAAATATTTCAGGAAACGCGATAACTTCACTCGACGTCTTAGATACTGCAAATGTTTCTTTGTTTACAGCCAACACTCCTTTCGCTTCAAGCACGAGCTGCTCGGGAACGTTCACTTTCAGCGGCGCTGGAAAGGATATTTTAGCAGGCAGTTCCAAAACGCTTAAAGTCCGGATCAAGCTCGCTTCCGGAACGGCTCAGGGTTCGACAATCAAGCTGACCATCCCGGACGGCGGCATTACTGCTACCGGATCTGTTTCCGGCAACACTTCGATATCTTCCAAAAACTCGGTCCCCAGCAGCACCCATTACTTCAGAAGCAATTCCATGACACTTTCCGCGAATATTTACACTACCGGAGATTTTCAGCGTAACGACGTCAACAAGACAATTCTCGACTTCAACGTTACCGCCGGTGAATACCAGGACCTTTATGTCAAAAAATTACATATCAAAGCCGACGCCTTAAATACAGCCGATTTTACGACCGATCTTTCAAATATCGGAGTAATGATCGACGGCATCACCTATTACAATGGCGGCAATTATACTATAACCGCGGTTACCGGTCCAAATTCGCTCGAAATAACTTTTGCCGGACCGGCGATAGTCAAGGTCACAAAAGGAACTTCAAAGCAGTTTAAAATAATGACGGATATATCCGCGGCCGCAGTAAGCGGAAATGTTATAAAACTGAAAACGGACTACGTCGATTATACATGGGCAAACGATTTCACGCCAACTTCGCCTGCAGGCACCATCACAGGAAACGCTTCAGGAAACACCCATAAAATCAATAACTACGCAAGTATCGAAATCGCCGAATCGCCTCTTTCACCCACCGTTTCGACGCTGACTCTTAACCCCATTGATAATATGACCACTTTCTCAAAAGGAAGGATAGGCGTATTCCTTCTCAAAATCGGATCACAAATGAACGTTAAATTAAAAACCTTCAAGTTCTCGAATGTCGGCAGTACAAAGGATATTAACGCTCTCGAAGCAAGAACGTCGCCTACATATGCCGGACTCGATGCATCCACGGATATATACACCGGTACGATAGACTCCGAAGGAAATTATTCATTTTCAAATGCCGCAGGCGTTACGCTCACTAAAAATACTACATACTATTTAGCAATATATTCAAAGATCGTCAGCAACCCGACGCTCGGTACCACAGTCAAACTTTATGCAGACGCCACTAAATCAATGATATCTATCGATACCGTCGAAGACGCCGTCGCGATCAATTACAGCGGCTCAGTTTATGGAAACCCAATAAACGTGGATTCTCCCGAGGTCAACGTTAAAGTCAAGTGTACCGAACTTCCCGACATGTTACTTGAATGGCCGGTTCTCACACCGTTCTCGCAAAGAAAGATCATGGAGATCAATGTCGGCAATTCCAACTATACCGAATTCGGAATGGATTCGCTGTCTGTAACGGTCGTTAAAAGCGATTCCCTCGAAAATCTTACCGTAACCAAATTCAAGCTTTCGCTTTACGAAATAATCGGCGCGAACGAAAATTTCATAATGGACGGAGTGGTTTCGGACAGCGACGGAACCGGAACCACCATCCCTGCATGGGTCACCTATACATTCCAGATTCCAACGACGATTCAAAAATATTTCGCGAAGGGTCAATCAAGAAGATTCGTCGTCAAGATCACGCAGGATAATGCAGAATGGGCTCAGGCAACTCAGCCTTCCACGTCAAATCCGTTTAATCCAACCAGATTCCCGACCTTTGTATTTAAGTTGAATAACATTTATGGAAGATTCATCAATCTGACTCCCATACCCGGAAAATATGTCGGATCGGAAAATACACGAATACCGGTCGATATAACCAAGAAGTTCTACTACAACAAGTGATAATAAAAACCCCCTCTGTCTCACATGGCAGAGGGGGTTTTTATTATTTAAAAGAATTCCTCGGGAAATTTCTTCACGACCTCGAAACTCAATTTTAATGGCAGGGGAAGTATTTAAAACAATCTTTCTAAAAACATAGCTTCCATGAAGAGAGGCCGCTCAAAGTACGATCTGGCCTTCCCTGTAAAGCTCGTTTGCCATCACCTCGAAAGTTTCATAAGTGCCGGCCTTGTCCACCTTAGCCGGATCCTTGATCGCCGTGAAAAGCGCCTTTCTTTCCTTGCTTTTCAATTCCAGCGCCTCGAAAACGAATGAATGCTCGGCGACTCCGGTTCCTCCGCATTTCGGGCACACGGTTTTTCCCGATGACATTCCGCTGCCGCGGTATACTTTGAAGCCTTTCCTGACCGACTCGTCGCGGTCCTCTTCGCGGCACTGCTGGCATATGAAATTCAGCGATTTAGCTGCCAGTATCATTGACGTCGAGTTTATTATATCGCGAGCGTTTCTGTGGGTGACGATTCTCGACAAAAGCGCCCTGATCCCCGGAGCGGACGAACAAAGCAGCGTGGTGCCGGCCACCGCGGCGGTTGAAGAAACGAAATCGAACGACTCGATATCGTGAACGACCGATGATGCGATTATATCGGCCCCCAGGTTAATGGCGGCTTCGTGGGCGGTTCTGAGGTTCGACACGGCAGACGAGCCTTCGAAATATTCCATCTGAATGACGTTTTTGAGCGGAATTATTATATCGCGTTCGATCGAAACGATCTTATGGCCCTCGTTTTTTCTGGCGAAATCGTTCAACAGTGAATAATAAAGCTTCGTGAGGCTGAAATTGTCGTTCGAAGCAAGGAATATAAGGCCGCCCAGACCCAGAACCTTGCGGATATTTTCCAGAAGCCCTTTCTGGCGTTTGAAATAACGATCGAGCGGCTTCGGAAAATGGTTCAGCGGAAGAAGCCTCAGAACCATGTTTTCGCCGAAGAGCGTGGGTACGGTAAGCACGGAAACGAAGAGCTTGAGACCGGAAATCTCCAGCGTGAAGCTGCCCGACTGAAAAATGCGCTCCTCTTCGTAATTAAGCCTCGACATGTGCTTCACTTTGGCGACCATGTAGTCATAATCGCCGGGCGTGATATGGTGCCTGACATCGAAATACCTGTTCGCCCGGCGGAAAAAAATCTTTATGCGGTCGGAAAACGCCTCGAAGTGGACTTCAGAGGAACCTTCGCGCTCGGCGTCATAGATCAATTTAAAAAGCGGATTTACCTTCGGATTTTTATTGTCGGTTATTATCTCAAGGAGCCTTTTGGGAAAGCCGGATGCGCTCTTTGTGGGCCTGGCGTTCTCGAATTCCTCGATCGTGTCCCTGACCTCGATCTCGCCAAATTCCTCGAATTCGAACTTGACTGGATTTTTAGGAAACATTTTTTCGAGAGCGGTCTGAATAGCCGAAAATGAAGTCATGGTAAATGAAAGCCTGTAATCGACGAGGTAATTCGAATTGACTATGTCGCCTATATTAGAGGGATCGCAGATGGCGAACTCGACTTCCTTTTTTTCTTCGTTGATTTTCGTGATCACGCTTAAAAATGTCGTCAGAAAGGACGGATCGATCTCCGACGGCGTTTGTTTGACCGGCTTCAACGCGGCGGGATGAGTGTAAGAAAGGTCGAAGGCCTTCGCGAACGACTCGGCCAGATTTTCCTCGGAAAGGATCTTCGAGGCGACAAGATATTTGCCGAGCTTCCTGATATCGCCCTTTTTCATCATGAACACGCGGGTCAGCTCGTCGAATGAAATGAATTTTTCCTCGACCAGAACGGTCGGCAGGTCCTTGTTCTTCATCTGGGAAAGGACCAGCGCGTAGAGGTCGCGGCGCGAAAGAACGTTGTTTTCAAGCAAAAGCGTGCCGAGACGTTTCTTCGTCGCCGCGCATATCTGCCTGTATTTATCCAGTTCGGCGGCGGAAACATATTTCTTCTCAACCAGAATGCCGGCTATGATATCGTCGAAAGACTTCGCCGGCGATACCTGGCGGCCTGACGCCGGAAACGAACCGGTCAGACGGCCAGACGGATTTGAGTCGGTCGTTTGCATAAAAAACCTCTCCTATCTTTTTTTGAATTTCTTTTCGCCGGGCGCTCTGGTATCCTCCTCGTCTTCGCCGCCACCTCGCCCGGCGTCACGCGCAGCCGGAGATGCTGATGAACGGGAAGCGGACGATTTGACGACGGAGTCGATCCAATCGCAAACCTTTATCTTTTTGCCCTTCGATATTTCAACCATATTGTGGGAACCGGTCCTTGAATAATATAAAAAGCTCTCGCCGAATTCGCCGAGATCCTTCATGCCGGGCGCCTTCATCGCCCAGTTGAGGCGAACCGTGTTGGCGAAGTTATTGGCGCTCGTCTTTTCGGAATCGATATAAAAATTCAGTTTGCAATTTTGAATGAAACTCAGAAGGTCGTCCGGAGTGATGATTGATGAACCGCCCTGATGGCGGGTGGGCGCCTCATTATTGAAATTGATGCGTAAAAGTCCGGACTTCGGAACGGCGATCCTGCCAAAACCGGGTGTTTCGACCTCAAAGGTACCGCCGCGCATGGAAACGATTTCACCGGATATCCGGTCGCCGTTTGTGAATATCAGTTCCTCGGCGAAAGCGCCAGGCTGAAATAAAGATAAGGCCATAAGCAACGTCAGTGTCTTAAAAATCATACTTTTCATTGAATCCCGTCCTTGTTTCATAGGAAATGAATTTATTTTATCACAATACGCGGCTCAAATCAAGAAAGACTATAATATTAATAATCAAAAATCAAAACCCCGGCCTTTTGAGGGGCCGGGGTTTTGATTGATCTATGTCAGTTTCGTTAGACTTGCGTCAAACTAGAACTTAACATTGAGGTCCAAGCGAACCTGGTCGTGATCGGAGGGCTGGGTAGCAGCAACAGCTGTGTAGTCCGGATCGCCAGTTTTGTACTTGGTGGTTCTGTAACGAAGTTTGAAAGCGGTGTTCTCGCGGTACTGGTAGGTGCCAACGAGCTGCATCGTGTTCTGATCGTAGTTTCCAGAAAGGCCAGCGGCGGTTTTCTTGGAAGCCTTGAAATCTTCGTACCACAGGTCGAGGTGGAGTTTTTCGGTCGCTTTGTAGCCGATGATCAGGCTAGCGATCTTGGAGTTATTGTAGCTGTCAGCGAGAGCAGCAGCGGTTTTGCTGAATACGCCACCGTAGTAGGTGTTGCCGTAGTAAGCGGAGTCGCTGTAATCGTCGTTGATGCCCATGATGAGGAAGTCTTTGTCTCTCTGCTGATAGAGGACGGTCATATCCCAACGAGGATTGATGGTCCATTCAGCGCCGAGCTTGAATGCATTGCCTTTCCAGTTAGCGTCAACAGCGGAAAGGATGTAGTTAGCTTTGTTTTTGCCGGGCTGCTGAGCAGCGTATTCTACGAAAGCGACTACGTTCTTGCCGAGTTTGCCATCGAGGGTGAGGCCGTACATGTTGATAGCGGCAGTGCCGGAAACTGCGGAAGCGTATGTGTTGGTTCTGGTGAAGTAGTAGAGGCCAGCAGCAACGTCTTTCCATGCGTGGTCGATCGTGAGGACTTTCGCATCGAGACCGTCGTTGTTTTTGGTGTTAGCGGCAACGGTGCCTACGCCGGAAGTTCTGGTATCGAAGAAACCTACTGCAACGTTGGTTCCGCGATAGTTCTTCTTCATGAGTAATCCGTCGATTTCGTTATCAAGAACGAAGCCTTTGCCGAGTGTGAAGGTCTGACGGCCGATTCTGAAGTTGTCGATGATGTTTCCGCCACCGAACTGCTTGATGTCGATGTAGCCGAGGAACAGGTCGCGAGCGGTGTCACCAGCGGTGATCGTGTTGAGTCCGCCGAATGCGTTGTTCTGAACGGCAGTGCCATGAACGGTCGAATCCTGGAACGAGAAGAAACCAGTGACGTTGTCGTCGATGTTGGCTTTCATGTTGAGGCGGAATCTGTTTACGAACCTGGAGCTGTTAGCAGCAACGGCCGTAGCGGGTTTGTATTTGTTTTCTTCGAAACGGATTCTGTCTTCAACTGACAGTTTGATTTTGCCAAGTCCGCCCTTTTTGAGCATGTCGATGTCGGTCTTAGCAGCATCCATGTCGCCACGGATAACTTTTACTTCTTCTTCGAGAGCCTGGACTTTTACGCCGAGGAGTGCGAGCTCGTCTGCGAACTCGATGGTGAGCTTCTGGAGGGTTTCGAGGTCAGCTCCGCCGAACTTTTTGTCGATCAGGCGAGCGATAACCAGAGCCATTTCGTAACGGGTCATGGCTTTGTTGCCTTTGAATTTGCCATCGGCATAACCTTCGAGAAGGCCTTTTGCTGCGAGCGTGTTAACGGCTTCATAAGCCCAATGTTTTTTAGGAACATCCGAAAACGGACCTGCGAATGCGGTTCCGATTGCGGTGGCCAGGAATGCGAATACTACTATAAGGATTAAACTCTTTTTCATTAAATGATCCCCCTTAGTGATTTTGTTAGGTGGGGTCACCTTTTGAAGTTCGTTTTGCCGGTGTTATGAGGTTCAGATGAACTTTCCCTTAAAGTCGCCAAAGTTACCTTTAAACTACTTGCCCGTTCATTCCCTCGTTTTACCTTTAAACTACCTTTTCAAGGATTCCCTCAACCTGAAGTTCAGCCCTTTTGACACCAAATCATATCCGTGCACTAAATGGGAATTCACCTCCTTCTTTTTCACGAACACGATTCTTGAGTTGTCAACGGTTGCTAAATTCAAGTTATAGCGATTTTATCATCAACTTTACATATTGTCAAGAAGTTTTTTTGTTTTTTTCAGACCGCGTACCGAGTTATCAAAACTCCCGACAATCTATCGATTTTATCAAATAACGGCACAAAAAACATATAAACCGGTAATTTTTTTACCGTCAATCTAATTTCGGCCACAAGTTAAATATCTTTAACACTTTAAATTTAACACAAATATTGAAAGACAGGAAGGGTGGTTTCAATATTTTTTTATAAGCCTGAATTTTAAGTTCACAAAGACCGGTAAAAAAGACAAGTTAAAAATGTAAGTATATAATACAACACTTTTATCGTTATGTCAATATGTTATGTAAACTTTTTTTAAAAATTACAATTAGCACCTTCAAAACTTTCAGTTTCACATGAAAATAAGGCATTATGGCAATCCCTAAATATTAAAAAATATATAAGTAATGACAATCTTCGCTTTATTAATTCGCTTTATTAAAATGATTAATACAATATAGAGATTAATATGTATATACAAAATCATTTGATTTCGCAAAGGTGAAACTCATTTTACAATTGCAGGGGCGCCATTTCGCGATATATTTCGACGGCCAGGGCGCGCCCCTGAAAATTCAGGCCAGAAAATCGGGCATGTTCAATAATGCAATGCGATTTTCTGACATGCGCAGTCTCCACCGCCTTCGATCTCAAAAAAACAAGCTCCGGTTGATTTTTTATGAGTTATCTGATAACATTCCCTTAAAAAGTTCGAGCGCTTATCGAAGGTTTACCGGCTTCCTTATTTATTGTTTTGGAGACTGCGCTTTATGCCGTTAATTTTGAACGAAGATTTCTGGCTTCCAATAGAAAAAAAATTCGGGTTCGGCAACGGCAGGTACAACCTCGCGTTCGAAACCATCGACAGGCCATGTCTGGACGGATTTGGCGACAAAACGGCCCTTCTGTGGGTAAATTATAAAGGCGAAGAAAAAAAGTTCAAGTATTCCGAACTATCTTCCCTGTCGAATGATTTTTCGGCGGGACTCGTCGGAGCCGGCCTGAAAAAAGGCGAAAGAGCCTTCATTTATATGGAAAAGGTTCCGGAGGTTTATATCGGCATTCTGGGCGTTATCAAAGCCGGCGCGATAGCGTGCCCGCTGTTTTCGGGGTTCGGAAAAAACGCCCTGGCCGAAAGGATGATCGACGGCGAAGCCGCTTTTGTCATCACCACCGATTTTCTTCGCGACGAAGTCGTCGAAATTTCGAAAAATATCGGCTCGCTGCGCACGATCGTGGTCCATTCAGACCGCTCCGACCGCCATACCATCAAAGACGACGCAAACTGCAAAGCGGAAGTAATATGCTTCAACGACATATACACGAAAAATCCATCCTTCAAACCTTGTGAAATGCAGCCGGACGAATGCGCCGTGATACATTATACCTCCGGCACGACCGGAAAACCCAAGGGCGCGGTTCACCGGCACATGGCGATAATGGGACACTATTATTCCACCCGCGAAACGTTCGCCCTCGAAAGCGATGACGTTTACTGGTGCACCGCCGATCCGGGATGGATAACCGGAACCTCGCATGGAATATTCGGCCCGTGGTCGAACGGTGCAACAATGGTCGTTTACGAAGGCGGGTTCGACGCGTCCAAATGGTACGAAACGATCGAAAGGTTTGGCGTGAGCGTTCTTTATACGTCTCCCACGGCCATCAGGCAGCTTATGAAAGAACCGGCCGCCGTTAAAAAATACGACCTGGGAAGCCTGAAAAGGATTTATAGCGTAGGCGAACCACTGAACCCCGAAGCCATCGAATGGTCGCTCAGAAATATAGGCCTCACGATATACGATACATGGTTCCAGACCGAAACCGGAGCCATAATGATCACCAACAGGCCCGGCCTCGATGTAAGGAAAGGTTCCATGGGAACTCCGCTTCCGGGCATAACTGCCATGGTACTCGATGAAAAGGGAAATCCGGCCGGCCCTGGCGCCATCGGCGACCTGGTGTTAAAACCCGACTTTCCTTCGCTTTTCACGGCCTACTGGAAAAAGGAAGAAATATATGCCGCCCGATTCAGAAACGGCTTCTACCTTACCGGCGACCGCGCCTGTCGCGACGAAAAAGGATATTTCCGGTTCGTCTCGCGCAACGACGACGTTATGAAGGTGTCCGGCCACCTGCTGGGCCCCTTCGAAGTCGAGAGCGCGCTGCTCGAACTTGATGAGATAGTCGAATCGGCGGTGATCGGCCTTCCCGACGAGGCTACCGGAGAGGCACCGATGGCCTTCGTCGTTTTTAAAAGCGGCATCGCCCTCGACAGAAAACTGGAAATGAAAATAAGGGCTTATGTCCGCACGAAAGTGGCTTCCTACGCGGTCCCAAAAAAGATAAAGGCGGTTGAAAAGCTGCCCAAGACAAGAAGCGGCAAGATCATGAGGAGAATGCTGAAAAATCTCGAACTGGGCCTCGAAACGGGAGATACTTCGACGCTGGAAGAATAAACAAGGAGAAAAGAAGATGCACGAAGTCATTAAAAACTTCATAAAAGAAAATATCCTCACCAACAAAAACGCCGAATTCAACAACGATACCTCGCTGATATTAAGCGGAATGGTCGACTCGTTTTCGGTCCTGGACATCATGCAGTTCTCCGAGGAAGAATTCAAGGTTAAGATACCCGAAGATAAAGTGACGAGGGCTGATTTCGACACCGTCAATAAAATAGTTTCGACGATAAGCAGGTTCAAATAAAAGTCTCTCAAAAAGCCTTTTAAAAACCGCCTGTTCAAAATACATAAAAATATTTAAAGGCATTCAGAAGGAGAATTATGAAAAATATTTTCATAAACAAGATATTAAACGCTTGCCGTGAAAAAAGATTATTAAGCACGATCTATTCGAAGATTGAACCGGCGATAAAAGGTTTAAAATATATTTTTCACAATCCTGCGGGAAGTTCCATAAAACTTCATTGCCCCGAATATGTCAATCCATCACGCGAACCGGCCGAAATCGAACTGGTCAAAAGAGTTCACGCTTCATACAAAAAGATGAAGGAAGACCAGAAAAAAGCTAACCATTTTTACATACCGTCAAAGTTATGGCAGAGCCATCTCGACAGGGATTATTACCTTTTTGTGGAAAGCCTCAAAGAAAACGATATCGGAAAATTCCATTTTTTTCTTTCTAATTTTGGAACATGGAAAACATATACAGGCATAGAATCAACCACATTTATTCGGGAAAATATGCGATTTCCTCTTAACAGATTATATTTGAAAAATGTTATATTCAACGACCAGTTAAAATTATGGAAATGGTTTTACAACAACCGCAAAAATATATCTGAACTCAGTTATCCATGCCACGGCAATCAGTGCGGCGCGTATATTAACAAAAATTTTGTTGGTGTGGGCTCATTTTTTAATGAAATTTACAGTTCTATCGTCGCCAAT
>Ga0079303_10000090_pt1 | contig 18760 bp, 14 predicted proteins | sample Methanogen_OWC_FD_77073 | JGI IMG/M metagenome (GOLD analysis project Ga0079303, IMG submission 77073) | Enriched soil microbial communities from Old Woman Creek wetland in Ohio, USA - Methanogen_OWC | ecosystem: Environmental > Terrestrial > Soil > Wetlands | place: USA: Ohio | collected...
TGACGATCGCCGCGAACAAGATCTCGGGAGTCAATGCCCAACACCGCTTGCGCAGGAGCTCCTCCCGTGTAACCAGATTGGCGATATCGTCGGAAAGTGCCATCAGCCGCTCACGCGCGGAGGCGGAAAGCTCTGAACCCTCTTTCAGTTCCCCGGCCATCCCGAGTGCTTCGGCACGCCGCCGTCTCAGGGATTTTATCTTCACGGTGAGTCTGCCGATCTCCCACCAGCGTATCAGTTCGTCGGCACCCCACATCAGACCATCGACGACATGGCCCAGAAATCGGCCGGGCAGCGATGCGCGCGAAATAGACCCCATTTCGAACAGCGGTTCCCCGCAATGTCTGCAGTATTCCGCGATGGGAAAATTCGCCTGCTGACAACGGGGGCAAACCTTCGGACTTTGTTCCATGCCGCCTCCTGCGGGGTCTACAGATACTCGGGGATGACCTGCGTCGAGGTCGAACGCCTGTCCTCGACTTTGAGAATCGGTTTGCTCTGCCTGATCTCACGATACTTTGTAATCGTGCCGAACGGCACCAGCTCAACTTTGGTGCGCTGACCGAATGTTTCGGAAAGCGTTTTCTCCATTGTTTCATGAGAATCGTGCGACGCATACTCTTCAGCCGTCACCCTGACTCCTGAGTCTTCGATGACAACGCGATAATCGCCAAACAAGCCGTGCGCGAAAATCGCTTCCTCGAAGTGACGCACGCCGTAACGTCTGCCGTTCAGAACGACGGTAAGCTCCCATCGGCCATGCGGTTCGATACTGTTGCGGAACCCGAAGGGGCAGGCGCTCTCGGAGACGGTCACGAAATCGTCCAGCAGATACCGGACCATCGGTGAGCTTTTCTTGGAAAGATTCGTATAGGCGAACCGGCCTTCGCCGCGGGTTCCGATGCATTTCAGGTGTTCGTCGAAAATTTCGGTGTGGTAGATGGGAAGCACATGTTTTTCCCCGCACGGGCAGGGCATCGAGAAGAAGCCCTCGACACATGCATAGATATCGATATGTTTAAATCCGAATTCACCGGAAATGGCTTTACTGCGGGAAGCGGCGCACAGTTCCGCCGTTGACAGCACGAGTTTGAGGTTTTCCAGAAGTTTCGGATACTGATCGGGAGTATCTTCCTTCACAATGCGCATCCAGCACAGCAGGTCGATCGGCGTGCCGGTGAGCACGGACGGCCTCAGCCTGCGCAAAGCCCTCGCCATGCGCTCGGGTGTGGCGATGGTCGAGCGGGAGCCGATGTTTGCGACAACCCCACCGAGGCTCTTGAGTAAATCGCCGAATGTCATCCCGGCAATCGTAAACCCGAATGTGAGGCCGTTCACCACAGCGCGGTTTTCAGCGAGAACGCGATCCAGTTCCCCGATGTAGGGGGTAACTCTGGCCAGCACGCGCCCCCCGTGGAATTCGTTTTCCGTGAGGAATGACGGGGTCGGATACCCCGTGGAACCGGTCGTCTCGGCATACAGAGACACCTGGTCACGCATTGCATCGGCCAGAATATCGTATGGATCCGCAGTTCCAAGTTGTTTTTTCATCGTGAGCGGCAGGGACTCGAATTCCTGTGGCTGTCGGCCGTAGAGACGGCGATAGAAGGCGGTCTGTTCGAATGCATATCTGGCCATTCCGAGCGGGCTTTTCGCCGTGACCGTCATGGCCAGCAGATAAAAATCGCGCCGCAGCCGATTCCATAGACTGCCGTATACCGCTGTCATGGTACCGCTCATTCCGCCATTTTCCTCTCCCGATGGGGTAGGGACCCCGAATCTATACCTTCGCGCGCCACCCGGGCACGCCGGGATACATTTTCCGCAGCTCATGCAGGAGCTTGTATCAACGAACCCAGAGAAATCGCGCGAAACCCCCATCGGACAGGCCTTTTCGCAGACACCGCAGCCGGTGCAGGCAGACCGCCTGTGTTCGATGCCGACAAGGCTGACTCCGTTGAACAGGCCCCAAAGACCGCCCAGAGGGCAGAGAACGCGACAGAAAAACCGGCCCGAGATCAACACCATAGCAAGCAGCAGGGCCAGTGTCAAGGCGATCTGACCTGCAATTTCAGCTCCAGACCCCATCACATCGGCAGCCCACCGACTCACAGGGAAAAACGAATCCGCCCCGGAGGTCAGCCAGTAAGGCCACAGGCCGTAGAGCTTACCCGATGCGCAGAAGGTGCTGCAGAAAAAATTATGATCCGTAATTCCGACAGAGGCAAACGCAAGGGGAGCAATCACGATAATGGCGAGCACCCAGTAGCGCACATTCGCAAGACCTCGCGGCAGTCGCCAGATATGCAGGCTGAAGCGGTCCACGATGTCGCTGATAAAGCCGAACGGGCACAGCCAGCCACAGATGCTTTTTCCGAGCACGAGGCCGAACAGCAAAAGCGAGCCGGCCAGATGGATCGGAAAGACTGCCTTGGAAAGCAGGTTCTGAACAAGGCCGATCGGACATGCGCCGGTCGCCATTTCGCACGCCTGGCAGTTCAGAAATGGGAAGGTGCCAAGACATGAGCGTCTCAGCGGCCAGATTCCCGAGACCCTGACGACACCCAGGCGGGCCGTGACGAAGGCAACCCACTGGGTAATGGCTCTCGTGCTGCCGTATAGCCAGAACTCTTTATTCCGCCAGAGCGCGAGCAGCAGTAAAACGGGAAAAATGCCGCCGACAAGGATCAGCAGCGGGTGCCAATGGATGCTTTCGAAAGAATAGACTTTCGCGCTGGCGTGATCCGGAATCCCCGGTTCGAGGCGGTTCACGAAGCTTGTCCGGCCCGGCTCGTCGAAGTTGCCATAGGTCATCTGAGGGCCGACCAGGTCGGGCTGGCCGAGAAAACTGCCGATGACGACCAGGACGACGGCAATGCCGAGGAGCCATGAGAAAGCGCGCGTGCCAGTCATGCGCTACTCTCCCGCACCAAGGATCCGGAGGCTTCCGTTCCGGCACTCGGCCAGCCGCACATCACGCGTGTCGTTGCCGGTCGCGTCGAACGCGATCTCTCCGGTTGCGCCTTTCACATTGCGTATATCTACAAGTATTTTTTGTAGTCCGGCTCTCGATTCCGCCAGATCCGGCTGTTTATCGGCAGGCATGCTCGCGATGGCCGTGGCGATCAGTCGTATCGTGTCGTAGGCATGCGCGGCAAATGAGTCCGCTTCCGTTCCGAATCTGGATCGGTACGCTCTTCTGAAAGCCGTGTTTTCGGGCGCAGCAGAGTCTGCCACGTAGGGGCAGGTCACCACAGCTCCTTCAACGGCCCGGCTGCCGCTCCCATAAAACGCCGGGCTCGCAAGGCCGTCTCCGCCGGCGATCATCCCTGCAAACCCAATGCGGCCGAGTTCCGCGGCGGCAAGGAGGCCTTCCGGGGCCAGCATCCAGAGCACCACGGCCTGAGATTGCCCGATACTGCCCCTGGCCACGGCTTGCGAAGCAGACTCCGCCGTCGCCGCCATGAAAAGGGGGCCGACGACAGTTCCGCCTTTTTCCCGGAACTGCCGGGCAAAGATCCGCGCGCCCATGCGGCCATACCGCGATTCGCCCGCCAGCAGAGACACCGTTTTCACCCCTCGCCTCCAGAGCCAGTCGACGAGAGCGGCTGCCTGACGATCGTCATCGGCGAGCGTCCGGAATGTCCAGGGGCTGCCGGCACGCGTCAGGGAAGGATCCGTGGCGACACTCGTCAGGTGCGGCACATGCGCTTTCACGGCAATCATTGCCGCAACGTGGGTGCAACCCGAGTCGACACTGCCGAGAACCGCCAGCACGTTTTTCCTGTAAATCAGATCGGTCATCAGATCGCCGACAAGTCTCATCTCTCCACGATCGTCAACGGGAACAAGCTCCAGAGACCTTCCGGCAATGCCACCTGCGGTATTGATCTCAGCGGCAGCCAGGGTGGCTCCCTGCAGATGCGGGCGGCCATAGACGGATTTCGGCCCGCTCAGGGCGCCGATGACGCCGATGCGCCAGGGTGCTTCCGCCCACGCCGCGGCGATGGATGAAACGATCAGAGCGGCAACGATCACCGCCTGCAGCAACGTTCCCGCGGGGAGACCAGATGTTGTCGGCTTCGTCATGGCCGTGCGTCAATCCACGGCGCTCACAGGCCCGATATCGCGCTTCCAAACAGGTTCCAGAAACACGCGTTGAAGGGGCCGGCCGAGAAATGCACTTCCAATGGTCGTGAAACTTTCAGGACTGTCCGAAACGTAGAACTCCTCGCTGCCCATACGGTCCGGCGGAGCCTGCAGGCGCCTGGCCTGGAGCAGTTCGGCAACTTCACGGGCCGTTTCCTGAGCCGAATCTATCAGACGCACGCGACCCTGAAAGTATTCCTCGATCAGGGGTTTGAGCAGCGGATAATGTGTGCACGCGAGAATGAGGGCATCGATTCCCGATTCGCGCCATTCCGAAAGATACATGTCCAAAGCCAGTTTCGTTATCGGCGCATCGAGCAGGTTTTCCTCGACAAGCGGCACGAGAAGCGGGCACGGCCTGGCGAGAATCACATCCCGGGGCCGGAACCGGTGCAGCCGGGACTGGTAGGCCTCGGACCGGATTGTCGCGCTTGTACCGATGACGCCGATACGTCCGTCTTTGATCGCATTCAACGCGGCCCTGACGCCGGGTTCTATAACCCCTACGATAGGCAGATCCGTCTGGCGCTTGAGATAATCTAGGGCGAGTGCCGTCGCAGTGTTGCAGGCGATCACCAGCATCTTGACGCGCATGGACTCGAGAAACCGTGCTATTTCGAGGGAAAACCGGCGGATGACGGGAATGGACTTGTTTCCGTACGGCACTCTCGCCGTGTCGCCGAAATAGACGATATCTTCGGCCGGAATAAGGCTGCGAAGCTCTTTAACGACGGTCAGACCGCCGACGCCGGAGTCGAAAACACCGATTGGCCGCTCGTCCATCAGTTTTCCGCCCGGCTCGCGACATCACCCGCCGGTGTCGGCGAAGCGATTTCGGGAAGCGCCCCGTCGGGGAGGGGATAAGCCTCCGTGCCCGGGTCGGTGTCCAGCCGGCCGGCGGTGATCTGGCGGGAAAGATCGCCAAGTTCGTTGACAAGAGTTTCGCCCAGGATCTGGCTGCTGAACTGAAACTCCGTCAGCGCGATCGCCCCGTCGGATATGCCGTAGGTGCGTTTCACGCCCTTCTGGCCGGCATCGGGCTGGGTTATATTTTTAACGATATCTTCAACCACGAGATCGACTCTTTTGAGCATGCTCGTAAGCACCAGCCCAGGTGCCATGGAATCCTGGTTGCGATCGACGCCGATCACGTTTTTGTGCGTCTCGATGGCCGCCGAAATGACTCCAAGGCCGGAAGCGCCGGCCGCATGATAGATGACATCGCAGCCCTGCGCATACATATCTAATGCAATATTTTTCGCCGTTTCGGGCTTGTTGAACCCTGAAAAATCGCGCGCCACGAACCGTTCGATGACCTGCGTCTCGCTGGCGGCAAAAGCGGCTCCGGCGTGATATCCGCGTCTGAAGCGGTCGATGACGGCAATGTTGTGGCCCCCGATAAAGCCGATCTTGTGGTTTTTCGAGAAGCGTGCCGCGAGATAGCCGCACAGGAACGAGCCTTCATACTCCCGGAAGGCGATTCCCTTGATGTTCCCCTCGTCGACGTCGGAGTCGACCGCGAAGAATTTCAGGTGGGGATGCTCGGCCGAGATTTTCTGTATGGCGTTCTGAAACGCCATGCCAACGACGATTATCGCATCGAACGGCTGGGCCGCGAAAAATCGGAGCGAAGCCTCGGGATCTTTCATGGTGGCCGGCTCGATGATGACAGGCTCGATGCCGTATTTTTTCTCGGCGGCCCTGATGCCATCGTGCGCCTGGTCGTTGAATCCCTGGTCGTTGAGGCCCTGCGGGGTTATCATGAGGCCGATCCGGAGTTTGCGCGCCGGCAACGGCGAGGCTTTTGGCCCTTCGCACCCGGCTGTCAGAACCAGCGCAATCAGCGCTGCACACAGAACCAGCGTTAAAAATCCAGATCCGATGCGGGGGCGTTTTTCGCCGTTCCCCTCTCTCGACATGCGGTTGCCTCCTTCTCGTATGCTTCGGCCAGCTCGGGTCCGACAGTTGCCAGAAAAGCCTGTCGCGCAACCTCGGCCGGACTCTCGTATTGAACCCTGATTCGATCGGCAAACGGCCGCAGCGCCATCTTCAACCGGCCGAACCTGCGACGCAGCTCGTCAGGCGGGCAAACCCGTTCGTTCTGCCATGCCGTGCCCCGTTTCGGAACAAACCCGGATACCGTGGCCGAAAGGCTTTTGAAGCCATTTTGCATCCTGCCCGTCACGCCGCCGATGAAAGCAGCCGTGGCGTCGAGATCATCGTCTTTTTCACCCGGCAGACCGGCCATGAAATACAGCTTCAGATGCTCGAAACCATGCCTGCGGACGCGTTCGAGCGTATCATAAAAGGCATCTTCCCGCAACGGCTTGCCCATGCCCTCGCGACGCGAAGAGCTTCCGGTTTCGGGCGCCAGTGTCAGCCCGTGAACGCCACAGGCGCTGAGCCGGTTCAGAACATCATCACTGAGCCGTTCCCATTTGACCGAAGAGTTGCGCAGCCGCATGCCGCGCGCGGCCAGCAGATCGAGGATCCGTTCTATTTCAGGATGGTCGAACAGCGAAGGCGCGACAAGCCCCAGATCGTGGCAATCAGGTCGTTCGTCGAGCCAGGCCGAGAGACGCGCAGCCGGAACGGGACGCGGCGGGTGATAGATGACACGCGCAAGGCAGAACGCGCAGTTTCGCGGGCAGCCGCGCATCGCCTCGAAAAGCGACGCCCCCCCGAACACGTTGGCGGTCGTCACGATGTGAGACCAGGCCGGCTCTCGTGCCACGTCGTGCCTGCAAACCGCGGCCACGGGCTCAGCCCTGAGAGCGGGCGCCCAGACACCGGGAAGATCGGCGACGGATTCCGGGCCAAGGCCGCTTTCGAGAAATGCTCTCAGCATCTGTGGCAGAACGGTTTCCGCTTCACCTGGCACAAGAATATCGAAGATCCGGCTCAATGCCGGGGCATTGGCAGCGACGGCGGCGCCGCCGGCAAGAAGCAGCGGGAATCGGCCGCGACGTCTGCGGGCGGCTTCCACGGGAAGTCCGAGGGGACCGAAGATCGCCGGTATGCGATCAAAGTCGCCTTCAAAACTGAAGGAGAACGCCAGGAGATCGAAATCCCCGAGGGGACGACGGGTTTCGAACGAGTAATACGGCGACTTGACCGGCACTCCGGGCTCGAAACCGAAAAAGAACCGCTCGACACCGATATCCGGCACGTCCCCGGCAAGCCGGTGCACGGTCAGAAAGCCGAGGTTGCTCATTCCAAGCGCATATGGCCCGGGGAAGCAGACGGCCATGTTGATCTTCCCGGCGATGCCCGTTTTGCGTTCATGGCGTTCGGTCGCACTCAGCCGATCGACAGCCGACTCGACCTGGTGGCGATGCTTCAAGCCCATTTCAACTCAGTTCCTTTTGATAAAAAACCCACGGAGACCGCCTTGAACGGCGTCCCCGTGGGTTGTCGGCAGAGTTATACCGGCAGATCAGCGATTGCGCTTGCGGAGGAAGGTCGGGATTTCGCGTTCGTCGAGCGTCGAGGAAACCGGGGCGCCGTGGGTGCCGGTGGCAGCCAGCGGAAGGGTATTCATCTGAGGCTGCTCGATCGTGCGGCTGACGGTGCGCAGCTCTTCGATGATGCGTTTCTTGGGATCGAGCTCCTGGCGGACAGCTTCGCCGAAGCCAGTCGCGATGACGGTGAGCTTGATCTGATCCTTCATGTTTTCATCGATCGCGGAGCCGACGATGATGTTGGCATCCTCGTCAACGCTTTCGGCGATGATGCTGGCAGCCTTGTTGAGTTCGTGGATACCAAGATCCGCGCCACCGGTGATATTGATGAGCACGCCGCGGGCGCCCTTGATCGAGGATTCGAGCAGCGGGCTGTTGATGGCCATCTGAGCGGCCGTAACGGCACGGTTCTCGCCCGAGGCGATACCGATGCCCATGAGGGCCGAGCCGGCCTGGGTCATGATCGTCTTCACATCGGCAAAGTCGGTATTGATGAGGCCGGGGTTGATGATGATGTCGGAGATGCCCTGAACGCCCTGGCGGAGCACTTCGTCGGCATACCGGAAGGCTTCGAGCATGGTGATGTTCTCTTTGGAGACTTCGAGCAGCTTGTCGTTCGGGATGACGATGATCGCGTCGACACGCTCTTTGAGGTTCTTGATACCGAGTTCGGCAGCGTTGGTGCGGCGCTTGCCTTCGAATTTGAAAGGCTTGGTGACGACGGCAACAGTAAGAGCACCGACTTCACGGGCAACTTCAGCGACGATAGGAGCAGCGCCGGTTCCGGTGCCACCACCCATTCCGGCAGTGATGAAAACCATGTCGGCTCCGTCAAGAGCTTCGGCGATACGATCGCGATCTTCTTCAGCGGCCTTCTTGCCGATTTCATAATTTGCGCCAGCACCCAGCCCCTTCGTGAGCTTGTCCCCGAGCTGGATCTTGACCTTGGCATCGGAAAGAGCCAATGCCTGTGCATCGGTATTCGCCGTGATGAACTCAACGCCGGAAAGACCGGACGCGATCATACGATTCACCGCGTTGGTTCCACCACCACCGACACCGATAACCTTGATTTCTGCATTTTCCGCAGCCGCCTGATTGAAGTCGAACACTGAAAGCCTCCTTTTTCGCTGTGCCCCGCCGGCAAATAAATCTTCTGATATTCTTTAGAACAAATCAGGAAAGATCAGTCACTGAAAAACCGTCTGAATAATGCTCTGAATTTATCGACGACACCGCCAAGCACCCCCGGCTCCGCCGGGTCCGCCTGGTAATGTTGTGAACCATATCGGATCAACCCGACCGAAGTGGCGAAGACGGGACTCTGCACCCGCTCCTTGAGACCGGTAATCGAGAGGGGAAACCCCCGCCTGACCGGCAACCCGAGACTTTCCTCGGCCAGTTCCGGACATCCCATCATCAGCGAAGTTCCACCCGTCAGCACGACTCCGGCCGGAATCATGTCGAGCGAAACCTGCTTTGTGATCTGTTCCTTCATCTCGTTGAAAATCTCTTCCATCCTGGGCTCGATGATCTCGGCCAGATCTTTCTGGGAACATTCACGCGTGCGATCGCTTCCGGCCACCGGCACCTGCATTTTGCACGACTGGTCGATGAAGGTGTTGAAAGCCACGCCATACTTGATTTTCAGGCTTTCCGCGGCAGCGGTGGAGGTTTTTAAACCGACCGCTATATCGTTGGTCACATACAGGCCACCCACCGGCGCGCTGTATGAATGCACCACGTGACCATTCTGAAAGATGATCAGATCGGTCGTTCCACCACCGATATCGATCAGCACGACGCCAAGCTTTTTCTCGTCTTCCGAAAGCACCGACATGCTCGATGCATAGGGCTGCAGGACGACATCCTCGACCTTGAGCTTCGCCGTCTGGCAGCACTTGATGATGTTCTGCATGGCGGTGACGGCTCCGGTCACGATATGAACCTGGGCTTCGAGGCGGCTTCCGACCATACCGATCGGGTTGCTGATCTCTTTCTGCTCATCGACGACGAACTCGCGTGGAAGAATGTGAATAATCTCCTGATGATGCGGGATCGAGATGGCAGTCTTCGCGTTTTCGACGGCCCGGTCTACATCTTCAGCGGTGATTTCGTGATTTGTGCCCTTGATCGCCACGATCCCCTGGCTGTTGAGGGAATTGATATGGGATCCTGCGATTCCTACGTAAACCCTCTCCACAACTACATCTGCAACTTTTTCAGCTTCCTCGACGGCATCCATGATCGCCTGGGTGACCTTCTCGATATCAACGATCGTGCCCTTTTTGACCCCGTCGCCCGTAACGGCGTGCCCCACCCCGATTACGTTGATGGAGCCGCCTTCGTGCATATCGCCGATAACGGCGCACACTTTGGTCGTCCCTATGTCGAGACCGACTATCAGATCATCCGCCAGCACGTGGTTTGGGGGTTCCTTCCATGGTATTCCGGGCGCGTCGTGGTTTGACGACGATGTCATTTGGTGCCCTCATATCGAGGTACTCAGGTTCTACATTATTTTTTTTAAGGTTGTCAAGGAGTGCACGCAAAAAAGCGTGCCTTTCTTTGAAGTCTTCGAGACTCTTTGGAAGCACTTTTTCGCCGGTAACGAGGAAGAGATACGGGTTCTGCACGCTTCCAAAATTTAATTCAGAAATATCTGACAGCGTGCCCGATCCGAGTTGCGTAACCCAGGTTCGGGCTTCGACAAAACTGTCATTCTCTGCCACCGAGTCGCCGACGTCCTTGTCGCGCATGTCCAATCCCGTGACAATCGGCAAATCACGCTCACCCATGCCGGTATTGGAAAGGATCACGCCGTCCTCCGATATTTCGAGGAAGGAGCTGCCAACTTTTACATACAGCATGGGAATCCGTTCGTTGATCCGGAGCCGGACGGAACACAATCCTTTCAGTTCGACGGCAGCATCTCTGATGAGCGGGTGCATCAGAAGCTGCCTGCGCACGGCTTCCCGGTCGAGATTGATGACGTTGGTTCCCGGGGCGACCCCTGCAAGCCGGAGAACTTCATCGCGCGAGATGCCAGATGCGCCTTCGACGGCGATGTCCCGGATCTCGAAATAGGATGTTCCGAAAAACAGGTATTTCAGCTGAACGATGGCAAGATATGAAAGGGATGCCATAAGGGCCAGGAAGCCAAGCATCTTCAGGGGACGGGCCCACCTTCCGAGGCTCTGAAAGCGGACCCGGAAGCCGCGGCTGCGCACCCGTTCCATGACGGAATCCGACATGGAACTTCGCGGCGTCGGATAAAAGCTTCGCCGCCGGGGTGGAGAGGATGTATCAGGTGTGGGCTGGCTCATAGAAATCAAAGTCGTGAATGTGGCATCATACCATTCCTGATGATCCCACACAATACCGTGCACCGCACAACATCAGATGGCAAGCAGGGGTTCGATCTCGGCAAGGATTCTTTTCTCGACGTCAGGCGGGCGACTGGCAAGCATTGCCGCGGCCATCCTGCATCTCACGTCAGAACTGATCAGTGTTTCAATCTCGGCGGCAAGCGCGGAGGATTTGAGATCTTTGTCCAGAATGAGCTTCGCCGCTCCAAGTTTTTCAAGGGCACGCGCATTCTTTTCCTGATGATTGTCCGTTGCAAACGGAAAGGGCACGAGAACGGCCGGTTTTCCGCATACGGCAATCTCGGACAGAATCGTGGCGCCTGCACGTGAAATCAGCAGGTCAGCCACGTCGAAAGCTTCTTTCATTTCGTGAAGATACGGCAGAAGCTCGTAATTGGGCAGGGCAAGGGCTTCAGCCTTCACGCGTTCATAATCACGCTCACCCGCAATATGCACGAGGTGAACGCGCGGATGCTCCTGGAGCCACCGTTTTGTCAGGCCTATGCAGGCATCATTCAGACTACGGGCACCGCCCGATCCGCCAACAGCGAGAAGCCAGAACTCCCCGTCTTTTTTTACAAACCGCGAAGTTCCGGATGTTCGTTGAAGGAATGCACGGCGAACGGGGTTTCCGGTGAGAACGACGCGCTCTGAAAGCACCGGCACGGCTTCGGCATAAGTTAACAGCACCCGCCGCGCGCTTCCGGCAAAAATACGGTTTACAACACCCATCGCGGCATTCTGTTCGTGAATGACGAAGGGCACTCCGAGCAGTCGTGCACAGGCCAGAACGGGAAAAGCAACATACCCGCCCGTCGTGACGACAAGATCGGGTCTGAACTCACGCATTCTTGCCATGGCATCCCAGAAGCCGGCGGCATTGCGGAACGGAAACGTCAGCCACCTAGCGGAAAAGTCGCGTGGCATTCCCTGAGAACGCACAGGCAGGAAGGGAAGCCCCTGGATTCGCCCCGCGATGCGGGCTTCCATGCCCTCGCTCTGACCGGAATACGCCGTTTCGAGGTCAGGAAATCGTTCCAGAAGAAGTTCCCTGATGGCCAGCGCCGGATAAATATGACCGCCCGTGCCGCCACCGCTGAAAAGAACTTTTTTCATGCGTGGCGCCTGCCGCCGGACATCTGGCGGGCATTTTCAAGATGCCGTGACGAGAACGGCATGCGCCGCATGTCGATGAGGGCGTTCTGGCTGGCTCCATGCCGGGAAATATTCAAAAGAATTCCCATGCCGGCAGCGAGGAAAACCAGGCTCGACCCGCCGTAACTGACGAACGGCAGCGTCACACCCGTGGTCGGCAGAACACTCAGGACAACGCCGAGATTGATCATGGCCTGGCATGCAACGATGCCGGTGATTCCGCTGGCAAGGAGGAATCCGAACATATCCGGGGCCCGCGTGGCGATATAGAATCCTCTCCAGATGAGGACAAGAAAAAGCATCACGACGGCCAGGCCGCCCGCAAGACCGAGTTCTTCACATATTATTGCAAATATAAAATCCGTGTGCCGTTCGGGAAGAATGAAAAATTTCTGCCTGCTCTGGCCAAGTCCAAGGCCCCACACACCGCCCGACCCGATGGCGACGAGCGACTGGATGATGTGGTAACCCGATGTCTTGGCATTTTCCCATGGGTCGATGAATGCCAGAAGCCGCTTCATGCGGTATTCCTTCTGGAATATCAGCGATACACCGAGAATCAGCCCGCTGCCGAGCATTCCGCAAATATGCACCAGCGAACCATTTCCCAGAAAGAGAAGCAGCCCATACGAAAATCCGACGATGCCGGCAGTCGAAAGATTGGGTTCTTTCAATATCAAAAGGAATACGACTCCGGTTATGGCCAGATCAGGAAGGACGCCCTTTACAAGATCGTGTATGCGATCCTGTTTTCGAGATATAGAGTGTGCCATATATATCACAACACACAATTTCGCGAGTTCCGACGGTTGGATGCCGATTCCGGCGAAGCGGATCCATCTTTTCGCACCGCCGATTTCACGTGCGACACCCGGGAGAAGCACGACAACCAACCCCGTAATGGCTATCACCAGAAGGGGCACGGCCAACATGTCGAGGCGCCTGTAATCCACCTGGGCGAATCCAAACATCGCAAGCAAACCGATAACGACCCACATCAGCTGGCGCTTGAAGTAGAAAAGGCTGTCCGACATCTGGGCCATCGAGGTGATCGAACTGGCGGAGTAGACCATCGTCAGACCAATGCCCATGAGGGCAATGACAATGAAAAACAGGACGTGATCGAATGGATTCTGTTTCATCAAGCCGGTTCTGTCGTTACTCGGGCAGTGCCTTCACCAGGTCCTTGAACCTGGCGCCGCGCACTTCGAAGTTTGGAAACAGGTCGTAACTGCTGCACGCGGGAGAGAGAAGCACCGTATCACCCGCCTTCGCAAGCTCGTCAGCCTTTCTGACGGCCTCTTCAAGGGTCTGGACGGAGTTCAGCGGTATTATCCCCTCCATGGCGGCTCGAAATCGCTCCCGGGCCTCGCCGTAGAGGATGACACCACGAACACGCTCACGCATCGCATCGACCCACTCCGAAAGATCCGTTCCCTTGTCACGACCTCCGGCGATAAGCACGACCGGAGAAGTGCATGCCCTGAGGGCGATGACCGAAGCCGCACAATTGGTGCCCTTCGAGTCGTTGATCCAGATGACTCCGCGGCGCGAACACACCCATTCGAGCCGATGTTCCACACCGGGAAAATCGGCAACGACACGCTCAAGGCGTGACGGATCCACCCCTGCAAGCAAGGCGGCAAGCGATGCAGCCATGATGTTTTCGCGATTATGCCGGCCGATGATCCGCACGGATTTTTCGCTGAACAGGTTATTTTCAGAGCCGTCTTCCCGAACATGAACGAAGACTCCATCACGAATCGTGACGCCGGGCCGGCGGCCGCCCAGATTCCAGCCGAACCACGCGGTCCGGCATCTGATGCGCGTGGCCAGCTCGTGCATCGATTCCTGATCGGCATTCATGATCAGAACCTGATCGCCGGTCATGTTGAGCGCGATGCGTTCTTTTGCGCGCCTGTAAGCCTCGTAAGACGGGTAACGATCGAGATGGTTCTCGAAAAAGTTCGTGATCATCGCGATGTCGGGAGTAAAGGTTGAAATCGTTTCGAGCTGAAAGCTGCTGACCTCGAGAACCTGAACAGCATCATCCGTCGTCTGCGCGGCAAACTCCATCATCGGAATGCCGATATTGCCGCCAAGAAAGACTTTTGGGAACTGGGCTTCGCAGAATTTTGCCAGAAGCGTCGTCGTGGTGGTCTTCCCGTTGCTGCCGGTGACCACGAGTCTGCGCCCTTTCGAAAGCCGGTAGGCAATCTCGATTTCCGAGTGTATCGGAATTCCGCGGGCAGCAGCCTGCTTGAGAATCGGGATATCCGTCGGAACACCGGGGCTCAGGATGATGAAGTCAGCCTTCAGGACACGTTCAGAGTGGCCGCCACCCTCAATCTCCACGGAGTCAGGAACAGCGGCTTTCCTGAAAATCTCCCGAAGTTTCTCGAGAGGCTGAATATCCGAAACCAGAACCCGTGCACCAAGTGCCAGGAGTGTTCTTGCGGCTGCCAGTCCACTTTTGGCGGCTCCGATGATACTGACCGGTCGTCCCTGAAGATTCATCGCACGTCCTCGATTCGCAAATGAGGGAACATCATATCACATGCGTCAAGCGGGGCACGGTGCCCTTTCATCGGGATCTACACCTGATTTAAACGGAGTTTACTCGGACTCGGATATTTTCTTCACCATCCGGGCTTTGATATCGCGAAGCGGAGTTCCGGTTTCAGCTGCAATTTTGCGCAGTGCCTCATATTCCGCCACACAGCGGACGGTTCCGTCCGGATCCGTGACTTTTTTAGCGGCAACAGCGCCGTAGGAAGTCTTGATTTCACACGATTCCCGCCTGAGAATCGCCCGTCTGACGGTCTGGCGCCTGATGCCGAGCGTCGGCAGTTCCGTGAAAAGAAGCATTTGAGCCTGTTCCCCAAGATCCGGCGGTATCATGACACTGAAGGCCGTGCCCGGCCGCCCCTTTTTCATGATCAGCGGCGTCATTGTCACGTCGAGCGCGCCAAGCTCCCACAGACGCTCCGCGACATACCCCATGAGCTCACCGGATGCATTGTCGATGTTGGTCTCGAGAAGAAGGACTTCATCCTCATCGACACTGCCCGATACAGGCCGAGACTCGCCGATAAAAGCCCTCAGCACGTTCGGAATCGCAAATTTTCTGCTTCCGGCGCCAGTGCCGATTCTGCATGGCACGAACCCGGCAGGCATTCCGTTTTTCGCTCTCAGGCCCCGAAGCAACGCCGCTCCGGTCGGTGTGGTCAGCTCGCCATCGACTTCCGGAAGCGAGTAAATTTCGAAACCCCGCAGCAGCAGCGCCGTCGCCGGAGCAGGAACCGGCATCCTGCCATGTCTGCACGTGATGAACCCACGGCCGACATGCACCGGCGAAACATGCACGGAAGTGATTCCCAGTTCATCGAGGCAGAGAGCGACACCGACGATATCGGCGATGCTGTCGCGAGCCCCGACCTCGTGAAAATGCACCGTATCCGGCGTCGCGCCGTGCACATCCGCCTCGGCTTCCGCAAGAGCTCTGAAGCAGTCAAGAGCCCGGTCAACAACCCCGGCCGGATACTTCGCAGCTTCGATCAGCTCACGAATTTCTCGAAAGCCCCGTTCCGGAAGGGGGGGATGCGGATGTGCGTGCGGATGCTCATGCGGATGTTCACCTTCATGCGCGTGAGCCTGGGCGTGATCGAGGTCATGACAGTGGGTATGGTCATGTCCATGCGGGTGATCCTCAGCACTGCCGTGGTCATGGCAATGGGTGTGTTCATGCGAATCGGGTTGTGACAGCGCGTGGTCGTGAAGCGGGTCTTCGTGAACAGCCGCTTCGTCATCATGCGTGTTGAAATACGTCGCCTTGATTCCATCTTTGAGAACGGTCCGTATTGTGATTCCAAGTCTGCCTTCCGGAAAAGGCAGCTTTGTCAGCTCACTTCTGAGTCGTTCAGGATCGGCGCCAAGGTCGAGAAGCGAGGCAACAGCCATGTTTCCGGCGATGCCGGCAAAGCAGTCCCAGTAGAGCGTGCTCATGCATTTCTCCCGTTGATCATGCGGATGGCCGCCACGGCAGCACCAAAGCCATTGTCGATATTCACGACGGTCACCCCGGCCGCGCAGGAATTCAGCATTCCCAGCAATGCCGCGATTCCTCCGAAACTGGCGCCATACCCGACCGACGTCGGCACCGCGATGACAGGAACAGCCACGAGGCCACCGACAACGCTCGGAAGGGCGCCTTCCATGCCTGCCACGACGATCACGGCGTCGGCTTTGCGAACCGTGTCGAGCCGCCCCAGAAGGCGATGAATGCCGGCCACGCCGACATCGCTGCATCGAACGACGCCCACGTTGGCAAACTCGAGCGTCACCGCCGCCTCATCGGCGACAGGCAGGTCCGATGTTCCGGCAGCAAGAACCGCGATGCACCCGCGCGGGGCCGGCTTGCGGGAAGGAAGGCTCACGGCGGTGCGGGATCGTTCGTCGATCCGGACACCACGCACTTTTTTTCTCAGCGCCTCAAGCGTTTCAGCCGGGCAACGCGTGGCAAGAGCCCGGCCATTGGCCTTTTTCAGCGCCTGAAAAATCGCAACGGTCTGCTCCGGCGTTTTCCCGGCCGCATAGATGGCTTCGGGAAACCCCGATCGCGCCTCACGATCCACATCCAGAAGGGCATCGGGAACGGATACTTCACCGGGCAGGCGTCGGCGCAGTTCACCAAGCGCGGCAGCCGGTGTCAGGCGGCCCGCGCTGACGGCTTCAAGAATCGTTTTCATCGCTGTTTCGGGTGATTTCATGTCGGATGAAACTCTACCCGAACCAACCCCGCCGCCGCAAGGCTCGTCCAATTATTTCATCTCCCGGGCGTAGATCTCGCAGAAGCCCTCTTGGGCGGCCGACCGGGCCTTCGTTTTTCCGGCTTTTCTTCCTGAATGATATCGAAGCTCATCGAATGATACTGGGCCTTGGTGGCTTTCCATTCATGAGACAATATTTTCCTGGCATCGGCCTCGCAGGCGAACTCGCATGCCTCCAGGTTCTGCGACCACGTTTTCAACCGCTCTTCTTCCTTCTTTCTGGCATGAAGCCGACCAGCCGCTTTTTGTTTCGACAGCTGAGAAGAGTAGACGGACATCACCCGAAGCCACACGGAACGACCGGGCTTCCCCAGCTCCTCGATCAACACGGGTATTTCCCAGCTTGCTCCGCGATACTCCTCGCCCTCGTCGGTAACCATCAGGACGGGAAGATCCTTTTGCTTGCAGGCATGATCGATGGCTTCCGAGCGAAGATTCCATGTCTCCGGAATCAGCGTCAGAATCGGCATCTTCAGATCAGCGGCCTGCGCCATGGTTGGAATGGAACAGAGTTTGGAATCGCCGATCATGACCGCTTCGCTGGCGCACAGATCTTCGAGCATGCCCGCCAGCTGAACCATCTGCTTCCGAAACAGCTCGGGTTCGGCGGCATTTCCATGTTCAAAGTTTCCAATGAGCGGGACACCGTCTTCGGACATGACCAGCCCCCAGACAAGCTGCAACAAATCAGGCCGATGATCCTGCTGAAACCTTGAGCCGGAACAGCCTGATCGATGATATGCCTGATGTGCAAGCGGTCGAAGTAGGACATCAGCAGGGGAATCGCCCCGAGACACTCCTGACGAGTTTCGGGAATCTGGGTGTTCGAAGCCATAGCCGCCTCCACAGGATGGTGATGAAACCAGCCTACGGCAGAATCTCGGTTCGTACAAGCCCCTCTGAAAACCTGATCAGAAGCCATCAAGAAAAATATATTTCCTCAAATGCGGTACGTCGGGAAAGTGCGTTAATATGACGTGGGCTTCGATTTAGGCATGGAGACCTCAACTCCAAAGGCCAGGCATTCCTCCGCATACCGCTTGATCTTGTCAGGATCTGTGATTTCCGAAGCAACCATAGCCATCAGGAGTTCGGTCGGGTAGTGGGCCTTGAGCCAGGCGGTCTGGTATGACAAAACGGCATAAGAGGTTGCATGAGCCTTACTGAAGCAATGAGGCGCATCTTTCACCATTACTTCAAAGATCTCCTGTGACATTTGTTTGGAGATTCCCCGACGAGCCGCGCCTTCAGAGAATAAAATTTTCATTTCTTCAATCTCGCCAATATTCATCCGGGCCATATTTCTCCACCAACTCGCCGTGCTGTTCATAGGAATATCCGCCATTACATGCGCCGCCTGCATGATCTGCTCCTGGTAGAGGAATACGCCGTATGTGGTTTTCAGAATTCGCACGAGGTCAGTGTGCAGAAAACGCATTTCTCTGATACCGTGCTTGCACTTGACAAGTTCGTCAACCATACCTGAATCAAGTGCCCCGGGCCGGTTCATTGCCAGCAAAGCGATGATATCGGAGAAAATACTTGGCTCAAGTTGCTTCATGAGCGAACGCATGCCTTCCGCTTCGAGTTGGAATACGCCTTCCGACAAGCCAAGGCATAGAATCTCGTATGTTGCCTTGTCGGTGAATGTGTGAAAGCTTTGATCAGCTTCGATCCCGTGTGACGCTTTGATAAAATCGAACGCCTTCTGAATGACGGAAAGTATATTTATACATATAATATCTATTTTTGCAAACCCGATATTTTCAAGCGAATTCTTCTCATACTGGGTTACGAA
>Ga0079303_10000091_pt1 | contig 18588 bp, 8 predicted proteins | sample Methanogen_OWC_FD_77073 | JGI IMG/M metagenome (GOLD analysis project Ga0079303, IMG submission 77073) | Enriched soil microbial communities from Old Woman Creek wetland in Ohio, USA - Methanogen_OWC | ecosystem: Environmental > Terrestrial > Soil > Wetlands | place: USA: Ohio | collected...
TTACGGCTGGATCGGGATCCACGCAAAAACTTTCCAGCCTGGCGATATTTTCGAGGCTTTTCGACTCACCGAGCGAGGCAATCATCGAATTTTTTTCGGCCGAAGTCAGTTCACCCTTCTCCAAGGGCTCCTGCGAAGGCGCATGGACGGGCGTACGCAGAGAAGTTTCGGCGGGTTTCTGTTCAGCCGCCGGCGCGTCTTCGTTCTTCGGCGTCAATTCCTTGCGGGAACCGCGTAAAAGCTCGACACCGCTTCGAGCGTTCCTGGTCTTTTCACGATAATCGTCAACGTGTTTCAGCGCCTGCGGCGTCGCCAGCTTGAGCAGCGTCTGCATGGCATGGTTGGATATCGTTCTGTCTTTATCGTATAAAGCGGAACCGATAAGATCGATAGCCCCTTCGCTGCTGACCTGAGAAAGAGCAAAAATAGCGGAATCCCGCATCCAGAGATGTTCTGATTTCATCATGGCCCGCAAAACGTTGAACGTTTCTTCCATGCTGAATTTCGATATAGCCTTGACCGCGTTGGCGCGGATACGGTTATCAAGATCGTTAAGAAAAGGCACCACGAAGGGAATGATTTTTTCGGTGCCTATCATTTCCAGTCCCTCGATAGCATTGGCCCTTACCCGTAGATCTTCATGAGTAAGATATTTTTTTATCACGTCGATTTGATCGGGACCGCCATTTTTTCCGATAAGCTTGACCATCGTAGCTATTACGAAGGGATCCTGTTCATGGTTAATCTTTTCGACCAGAACCTGAAGCATACCAGGAATCGGTTTCAGCGCTACGCTTTTCAAAGCCTTGATCCGCGCCTCAGGATTATTCGCCGCGAGAGAATTTTTCAGGAAATCGAGATTGAAAGATTCCTCAAGCACTTCCTCGACCGGCCTGTTTTCTTCTTTAATAGCGGCGTCCCTGATTTTTTTGACCGTCTTTTTGGCGAAATAACGGGTCGCCGGATCGGAATGATTACATAGTTTTTCAAGATGCGGAATAACCTGCGGATCGTTGATCTCGCCCAACGACACTATGGCGTTGTGACGAACCGAACTGTCCGTAGATGAAAGGGCTTTGATAAGTTCTTCCTTGATAGCGTTTACAGCCAAGTCTAGCTCCTTTATCGGATCGGTCATTCGACAATTGAAATCTATCAAATTTTAGCCAATTTGTCAAGTTTTAAAGAGGTTTTCGGGTTACACTCCGTTATTTCGCGAGCAATTTTCGGTTTCTTCTTACCTGGAAATTATCCGGGTCCGTTTTTTCGGCGAGCTGATGATATTCCCTGGCATTTTTCATGTCCTTCTGCCTGATGCAGCAAAATACCAGTCTGGATAAAACCGTGACATTTTTAGGACTCAGCTTGAGAGCGCTCTCAAAGAATTTTCTGGCGCTCGCATAATCCTCCTTCAAAATGAAAATCCTTCCAAGATTATAATAAGTCCGCCAGTAATCAGGCTTTTTGGCGAGAGTGCCTTCAAAGAAGCCTATCAGGTCCTTTCCTATGCTTACCTCGGCGGATTTCATGGCATAAAGATTGTCGTTATAGACATCGCCGAAAAAATAGAAATCGAATGCGGGATAATCAGGCTCTTTTTCCAGCACCGCCGCGCATGACTTCCGAAATAGTTCCGCCGCTCCGTTTTTCTGGTGGCGGATGGCCAGCTCGAAATGAGCCTGAGCGAAGTCGGGATTCTCGCGAACTATGGTTTCGAGCATGCGCGCATACGACGCCCCGTCGTCCAGCCGGAGAAAATGGGAAGAGAATATGGAAAGCAGGGTCGACCTGATGAAAGTATTGCCAAACGCGAATTGGAAAGGGTACTTTTCCGGAGGCACTCTGAGCGCCGCTTCTATAACGGCGGCGGCTTCGGCGGTATCGCCGACGATAGATTTGTTGACGATCTCCATCGCCGCAATGGCGTTGGATGGATCCTCCCTGTAAATTTTTCTCCAGATTTCAAGTTCGGCGGTGGCGCTTTTGCAGGCTGCGGCATGCGCGCAGGCCATCATTACTTCGGCCGAGCAGTTTCTTTCGACATCGGATGGAACGTAATCTGCCGCAGCGATACCCGATACTCCGGAAATAAAAAACGGAAGGGCGACCGAATCGCTGTCAAATGAGTAATCTTTTTCAATATCTCCAAGTGTGTAAAGGTCATAAAATTTAATTATCCACGAATTCCCTCCGTAATTCGTATAATGCCACGTTGAAAGCACTCTGGCTTCAACCACTCTGGGCATTCCCGCCCTCGACGTGAGTCTGATATCAACGGGTTCGAAAGAGCAGCGCCAGCGTTTCACTTCGAGAAGAAGCGTTCTCCAGTTCTGCTCGAAAGTTTCATAGGCGTTTTTATCGCGATAATATTGCTTGATCGCTTTAGGGCCTTCGTTGTTAAGTATGGAAGCTAAAGATTCGAAGAACGCCGAAGCGTCGGAACGCGCCTTATCGTTTTCCACATTATATTTAGAACGAATTTCAGAAACCAGCTTTAAAGCCTGAGACTTGTATTTCCCCGTCCTGTCGTTACCGGCCGAAACCTCGAAAAACTTCACCGCCTCTTCGGAGTTGCCGAGATTGAGATAACAAAGACCAAGACCATAATGGACCCGAGGATTATCGCCGTCGGCGCGTAACGCGTTCTTGAAAGATTCCAGAGCGCCGCGAAAATCTTTCTGAGCAATCATTATTTCTCCGTCCAGGATCCTGACCAGCGGATCGCGCTGATTGGCCTGAGCCAGCTTGATCTGAAATATCTTGGCGTCCGTCAGCTTTCCTGCGAAGATCAATCTTTCACATTCCTCGGCAATTTTCCGGGTCTTCTGGGTCAACTCCGTCTCGTAAGAATTGCTCGCGGATTTTTCCTGGACGGATACCGTCTGAACAGGCTCGGACGCAGAGACGTCCTGAGAATAAAACGACCTGTAAATAAAAAACGACGCGACGATCATAACCGCGGCGATCAATGCCGCCGGAAGAAGGTACCTCACCCCTTCGCCGGACGCGGACGATGAAGATATGACTGCGCGCGCCTGCGCGGGGTCGATCTTCTTCTCGGATACGGGCGCCCTGCCGTCCTTTAAATTGAATCGAGTCAATTCGATCACAAATCTGGCCGCTTCAGCCTGGGAATCGTCACCGGATTCGATCATCGAAACAAGAGTGGTTTTGACAAGACCCGGATCAAAGCCGGCAAGCGCTTTGGCGACGTTCGCCCTGACGCGCGGACTGGAATCGCCGGCCAGAGGAATTAAAAGCGGCAGCACCGAAGAGTCGGCAAGATATTCGAGGCCTTCGACGGCGTTTGCCCTGATCCGGTCGTCCGGCCTGGAAAGAAAATCGGCGATGATGTCGCGGACGCCCGGCGAACCGCACCGTCCAAGATTAATTAGTATCGTCGCTATCGCGAAAGGATGTTCTTCACGGCCCAGCCTGTCCGTAAGTAAAGATTCGAGCTTCGGGTCCCGGCTGAAAGTGCCGCAAGCCTGAATTGCCGCTATCCTCGAAGCCGGATCTTCGTTGTCGAGGTATCCGGCGAGGATATCGTAATCAACTTTTTTGTTTTCCCGTTCTTTCTCGTCGGACAGCCCGGCCGAGGTATTGGAGCCATCCTCGCCGTCCACGAAGAACTTTTCATAAAGTTCGGCGTTGCTTTCGCGTATCCTGCCCTGAATATCGGAAAGTGCCTGTTTGATATGCAGCTTCAGCGCCGGAACGCGTTGCATGAGTATTTGCTTGAGCGCGCCGTAAGCGTCAAGGCTCGAAGTTTTTCCGAGTTCCTTGACAGCGGCGATCCTGACCTGCGTATCGTTAGAGGAAAGCAGAAAAAGAAGTTCACTGATATCTCTGGTTTCTGGCGGCATCTTAAATTACCCTCGTCATTAGAAAATCTGGAGGGTCTCTATGAACTGCGGATTCGGTCTGGCAAAATAAAAGCCCTGTCCGAGATGCGCGCCGAGGAGTTTTACGGTCCTGTACTCAGCCTCGGTTTCAATGCCTTCGGCGATTACGATCGAATCGGTTTTTCGTGCAAAATCCATGAGAGTACGAAGAAGTTCCTGTTTAATAAAATCGCGGTCGATATCCCTGACCAGGGACATGTCGAATTTCAGGTATTTCGGGCGCAACTCGGCGATAGTCTGAAGACTCGAATACCCCGCCCCGGCATCGTCTATGGCGATACTGAATCCGAGCCTTTTCAGGTCTGAAACGGTGGCCCTGAATTTCTGGAAATCATCGATGGCGTTCCTTTCGGTTATTTCCAGAACGATGTTTCTGGAGCTTATATAATACTTTTTCAATATCTCCGAGAACCGATCGACGATGGATGAAGCATTGTGGTAGGTCTTGGGATCGGTATTGAGAAAAAGAAGCAATTCCTTCTCTTCGGAAACGTCTCCTTTTATCTTGCCGCGAATAAAATTCACGTTGAGATTGAAATTTATGACGGCCTTGATTATGCAAACCCATTCGAGCTGGTCGGAAAAGCCATAGGAATCGGCGAGCGAAAAGAGTACGGCGGGCATCTCGTATTGTGATTTCTGCGGGCCGCGCGTAAGGGCCTCGTATCCGACTATGTGACCCGTCATCATGTCGATGATAGGCTGAAATACGGTACGAATTTCTTCGTGGTCGATGATCTTCTTGAGATCCTCGCGAAGCCGCTGGCGTTCCTTGAGCTTGGCATCGACCCCGGCCATCTCGGCCTCACGCATGGCGGCAAACAGAGATCTTTCCACGCAAACCTGTGGATGTTCGCTGATAACGGAAAAACCAACCATGAAACCGATATACTCGGTCGGAACCGGCGAAAAATCCTTAACGCTTTCACATAACGCTAATTCGACCCTTCCGCATATCGCCTCGAGGTTCGCGCCGTCTATTCTGGAACTGGACGTCCTCGGTGAAGACAGGAAAACCAGGAACGTGTCCGATTTCGGAAATAAAGTGGCGATCAGGTCGTTTTTTCGAAGCTGCTTTCCGCGCATCGCCGACAGCATCGTCGCAGTATGGGAAAGCAGATTGTCATAATTTTTCTGACCGTATATCTGTTCAATGTTGACAATGGAGCTGACATTGATAGAAACGACGGCAACGGAATTTTTCAAGGAGAGCGCGCGCACTTTTTCGAGGACGAAATTGAGAGTCGGAAGTCCGGTTACCGAATCTATCAGCATCTCGCGTGCCTTTATGGCGTCGAGATTGATATTCAATTCCTTGAAAAGTTCTGTTGTCTTATCGTCAAACACAATACTTCCCCGTTCTGATTAAATTACCGGGAGGTGGGATGCCACCCGGCCCCGTCTGAAGAACTAACGGTTCAAGCGCCATAAGGCATTCATTTCTCACATGCGTCAGGGCGCGACATTTTTTCCGGAGGCGCGTACCGAAGGGAACGATCTCTCGTGCGCCACAAGAGCACATATTTAACACGCATCGGGGCGAAATCTTTTTTCTGCGCGACCGTCCGAAGGACGAGCGTCTCGTGCGCCACAAGGCATTTTTCTTCACATGCATCAGGGCGCAAATCTTTTTTCTGCGCGACCGTCCGAAGGACGAGCGTCTCGTGCGCCACAAGACATTTTTCTTCAAATGCATCAGGGCGCACGCGAATCAGTGCTGCACGGCCTTGCTCATGGCGAATATAGGAAGGAACATTGCAATAACGATCGAACCGACCACGCCGCCAAGAAATACTATAAACAGCGGCTCTATTAACGAGGTGAGTGCGTCGACGAGAAGATCGACTTCTTCCTCGTAGAACGCGGCGATATTTTCCAGCATGCTTTCAAGAGTACCGGTCTGGTCGCCTATCGCGATCATCTGCGCCACCATGTCGGGTATGGATGGTGCCTTCGCGACGGCATCGCCGATGCTCATTCCTGCTTCGACGTTGACCCTCATCTGGGCGAACTCCGCTTTGAGTATACAGTTATCAATAGATTCATTGGTAATTTCAAGCGCCTTCGATATGGATACGCCAGATTTCAGAAGGACGGATAGGTTAGAGGCAAAAGTGTTGACTGCGTACTTGACCGTAAGAGCCCCGACGAGAGGCAGCTTGAGCGAAACCCTGTCCCAGATTTGACGCCCGGTCGGCCACTTCAGGAAGGCCTTGACTCCGAAAAAGAATCCGGCCGCTCCGGCAATCTCTAAAATTATATTGTTCTTGACGAAATTCGAAATCGCTACGACGATCTGCGTCGGCAGCGGCAGGGTCGATTTGAAGCTTTTGAACATCGCGGAGAAACGCGGAATAACGAACGCCATCAGGAATATAACGACGCCGCCGGCGACAAGCATGATCGCGGCTGGATATATCATAGCCGATTTCACCTTGGCTTTAAGGGCGGCGGATTTTTTCAGAAAGAAGTTGAGCTTTTCGAGCATGTCATACAACATACCGGATTCTTCACCGATTTTAAGAAGGTTCAGATACATTGGCGGAAAAGTATCGCTGTGCCTGGCGAATTGTTCGAAAAGGTTCGAGCCGGCTTCGACGCCCGTTCTGATCTTCTTGACCTTTTTTTTGAGCCTGAGGTTCTCGGTTTGTTTTTCGAGAATGACAAGAGACTTCAATATGGGTATGCCCGCTTTGGTGAGAACGGCGAAATATTTCGTAAAAAGAAGTATATCGCGTTGATTGATAGCACGATTATTCTTCGAAAAGAATTCTTCCCAGGTCATTTCGGCTTCTTTTTTTATTGAAGTGACCGAAAGACTCTGAGAAAGCAGCTTCTCGCGCGCCGCCTGTTCGCTGGGCGCGTCTATCGTACCTTTCACCTCGGTTCCCGAGGCATTAATTGCGGTATACAGAAATTCAGCCAATATAATTCACCTTATATATTATAACATAAGTTATTTTAATTTAAAATACCAAATACGAATTTTCGTTTTTAATTATTGAATTCTGAATAACCCGGAACCGAAGGGCTCTACTCGTGAAGAAAGCGCGCAGCGGTTTCTTCTGAATAGGGGCTGTCTAAAAAGGCAGCCTCTTTTGTTATTTATTAAGATGAGTAACAAAAATTTTTTCGGGCACGCGTTCGTGGAGAAATGCGAAGCATTTCTCCTTAAGGAGTTTTCCCGCGGAAAACTCCACAAAATCCCTCCGGGATTTGTGCCGCTCTACCTCGGCGGCTCCAGCCCCTCCTTGGGCTCCGCCGCCTCCGGTGGGCCCTCAAAATCTTTTTGTTACTCATTCGCATAAAATGCGGGGACATTTTTTGATCGCCAATAAAAAAAGGGGCCGCAGAAATTTACCTTTCTGGACGGCCCCATCTTTTTTTATATCGTTATATTTTTCTTTCGGAGATCCACCAGCTTAGAAATTGTCGATCTTGTCGGCGAAATCCGGCCTGGTAACGAACGGGTTCCTGTTGCCCTGGTACTGGAAGATAACGTCGTCGCGTTTGACCTCGACGGGAACGACAGGGTATTTTTTGTTCCATTCTTTCAGAACTTTTTCTTCGGCATCGGGGATTGCGATATTGTAGCGGACCGAGAAGTAGAAATAAGCCCTGGCGACTTTGCCTCTGTGGTCTTCGCGCGGCATGTAGACTTTACCGTTGAAAGCCGATCCGCCCTGGGCCCACGTAGCTGAATTTTCGGGGAATTCGCCGAAAGGGAAGCTCGAGCGGGTCGAGTTGGCGAAGGTGTCGGTCGGATAGAGGTGGTTGAGGTCGCTCTTCGCGGGTTCGCTGCCTGCGCCGAGGGATTTGGGCCAGGTATGTTCGGTGTTCATAGCCTGGGGCGGGTTGGCGTTCGGAACGCCGTTGCACGCGACTTCGCGGCCGGTGTAGACGCAGCGGACCTTGCCGCCTACGTTGTCGAGTTTCGAGAAAAGGACGACCCTGGCCTGGCTGCTGTATCCGAGAGATTTGTGATCTTTGACGAGCTCATGCAGCTTGGATTTGAGGGCGGCGTTGGTGAGGCCGTTGCAGGAATCGAAATTGCCCGAATTAGCCGAGAGTCTTTCGATTTTTTCCTTGACGGGAGCCAGCGCGGCCGAATTTTCTCCGCCCCTGGTGAGGCCCAGAAGTCCTTCGACCTCTGAAAATATGGTTCCGAGTTCGGAATTGATCGCCCTGAGGTCTTCGGCGGGAATGTTTTCGGAACGCGACTTCGCGGCGAGCGCGGCAATGTCGGAGAGTTTCTTTTTAAGCGAGAGCGCCTTTACATTTCCGATTCCGCCCGTCTGGACGAGAGAATCTATGCTGGAGTTAATGTCGTTAATAAGGGAATCGCAGGCTTTGTAACCGTATCCGGGATCGGCCGGAGCCGAGCTGACAATCGGTTCATCCTCGACGACCATCTTCGCCGCAGCGGGACTGGCCGAAAAGACAAGCAGAAAAACCAGGAACAACGCGAAAAATTTCTTCATACTCAAATACCCCTCCATCGTCTGATAAATATTTCTGTAATTTTTAAAGCACCGAAAAACTTTTTACTACTTACTACCTGCTTTCTATACTTTACTTTAATTACGTGTACATCAATTTTACAACATAAGATGGGCCGTGTCAAGAAAGAATCATGATTTTTTGTGATTTTCTTGATATTTCCGGGGCGCTCGGGCGCGAATGAAATACCATCGCAGCCAGGCGCCCCTGAAACGTCAAAAGCGTTGCGGTCTGTTATTTTTTAACGTTCGGCAGGCCGACTTCCGCCGTCGTTTTCCCGTCCGCCGTCGGGGCCGCAGCGGCGGCCGGGGAGGGATTTTCGAGTTCGGGGTGGAGCGGGCGTTTTTCCTTGAAGAACGAGCTGTAAAAATACATGGACTGGTGGCCGTTCGGGTATCGGTAGGCGGAATAGCCGTGGATGCAATGCCTGAAAACGGTCACTTCGACCGAGCAGCCGGCGTCTTCTTCGAGCATCGTGGTGAATTGGGCCAGTTCGCCGTCCGGCACCTTCTTCTTCGTCCCGTCGGGGCCTTTAACGGTCCTGAATTCATAGGAGTTGCAAACGTCGTTGCGGTTGGTGTTGAGGTTGATGCGCATCGGGGACTGTTTCACCTTTTCGGCGTTTTCCTTTACGCAGTTGAAGATGCCCGGGTACGAGCCGACGTCGGTCTGCATGCCGCCGCAGGCGCCGAACGCGTTCGGGTTGCGAAGGGCGATGTGAAAGCCCACGGCGGAACCGCCGCAGGCGCCGTCGATGGCGCGGAAATCGCGGTGGGGGAGCGTGCGGTAGTTCTGGTCGAGATATGGGAAGAGTTCCTCGATTATAAAGCTGTCGAATTTAGTGTCGCGCGAGGCGGAGGGGTGCCACATATCGACGGTGATGAAATCCTCGAACGGGTTCTGCTTCAGTTTTTCGTTCATCGTGGCGAGTTCTTCGTCGGTGATCATGTGTTCGAAGTCTTTTTTCTTCAGTTCGCCCCGGACGAGATTATCCATGACGCGCGGGAGCTTGCACCACACCGAGAAGTAAAGCGGCTCGGAACCCGCGCCGCGCCTGGCGCCCGATGCGCCGCAGAGCATGAGGACGACGCCGTATCTTCTGCTTGTGTTGGATTCGTAGTCGGCGGGAAGGATGACCTTGAACGGGACGGAGTATTTCATGAAGGTCGATTTGATCCGTTTGGAATCGACGCGCCTGTTGGCTTTAAGTTTGGTCTTCGCCTCGACCTGGTCCCAGGGTTCCTCGTAGGCGAACGCGCCGTGGGCGGCAAATAAAATAAGTAACAGCGCTAAAAATGAACATGATGTGATCAGTCGGAAAATTTTTGAACGATCGCAAGGCATAAAAAACCGTTCCTCCTAAAAAAATGTACGCAATTTTTCTTGTTGTTATATTATTATACAATAGAGTCATTATAAATGCACCTTCGACCTTTGTCAATAGATAGTTATGTAAACTTGATATGTAAATGCGCAAAAATAAACGGGTATAAATGAAAAAATAGTTAAATCTCATACGCCGGAAGACGATATTTTAACTAACCATGATTTCACATTCATGGGTATAATTCTAAAAAGGTCGGTGACAAATTGTGAAAGGCGAGGAGTAATGGATGAAGTGTCAAAGTAATGTTCACACTACCAGTCATGCATTTAGTCGTAGCACAAAAAATTGTACGTTTAATACCAAAATTGACAGCATCGCATTCAAAGAGTACGTTGATTTAGTTAAGAATGCACCCTCAATTCACGAAGAAAAAGTAGCTTTGCTAAAGGAAAAAATAGGTAAGGGAAATTACCTGTCCGAAAACCTTCTGGGCAGGATGGCGGAAAAACTAACAGGCCACGAAACCAACTGATTTCCTGATTGAAGCAACTTTTAAAATGAACGTCCCCCGACCGAAAGGCCGGGGGATTTTCAGTTTTTTCGGGGCGGGGTTTATGACCGGAAGATTTAAGCTGTTCTTGCCGCGATTACGGCAACGATTCGGCCGGCGGTGTCCAGCCGGGGGTATAGGTTGTACTCACAAGACTCCAGTTCCACGGTTCGTAAATCGAAGTGCGCGTGACGCTGTAGTAATCCGTTTTGGTCGTCTGAGCGCCACTTGAGTAGATGTATGAATAACTGTTACATGTCGAGTAAACAAAGGACGGGAAATTATACCAGGCCTCGAGTTTTCCGCTGGCAATATAATGGTAGTGGATTCCAGTGCACTCGCCTCTGTCATAACTGCCGGTAGCCCAGAACGAATTCATCGCATCGTCTCGCCAGAAATTGCCGGCGCCATGAAAACAAATATGTTCGCCGGTATTATATACCATTTTGTTCGCGTCATAGTACTTTCGGCCGGAGGCATAGTTTACCGCTATATGCTTCAAAACCGGTCTATACACCGTGATAACGGTGGAAGCCGACGGGTTCGTGAATGCAGGACTTTTGATGTTGACGTGAAGCGTTTCGTCGCCGTCAAAATAATATGGCGATGTCGCCATCGGCGGCGGCGGATTGTATTTGAACGTATATATTACCGGAACTACGCTGCCGTCCGTCATGCCGATTTGTTCTATCGTTCCTTTATTCTGGCCATCGGTTATATAAGGCAGGTCGATCGGTACGGTACCGCCGTCAACCGAAACCGTGAATTCCCTTGGGAGTCTATATTGACTTATCGGATTTCCCGCCGCGTCGACAGGTTCCAGTTGCGCCGTAAGCGGACCGGCTTCAAGAACCTTTATTTCGACGACCCTCACTTCGGATGTTATTTCGATGTCATTGCCGATAACCTTGTTATTGCTATAATATAATTGCGTATCTTTTGGTATTTTCGCCGTTATAACATGCACACCGGGTTGCGTTGGAGTATAAGTCGCCTGACCCGCGGCGACCGGCATCGCTCCCGCGTTACCGCTCCACCCGGCGCTGGTGGTGATATTCGAATAAGTAGAAGAATAGTTGCCTATATTATATGACCAGCTCAAAACGTACTGGCTTGTTTCGTGAATATCGATCGTCTTCACCGTTTTAGGTTCTATGAAGATATCGAAAACGTTCATATGCGCATGAGCGTGTAGATCGGTTTCAATCGTTTCGCCGGTAGAAAGTATCGTCCCCTTTGGCAGCCATAAAGTTATTTCATCCCGTCTTTCCTGATGCGCGGAGAATGAATATAGCGGATTATGGCTCGATGCGAGTCCGCTTCCATACCATGTAATGTGAGTCTCGGGATCGCCGACTATTTCCGTGCCGAACTTCAACTGAAACGATTGCGCCTCGCTGCTTACAAAAGATCTCTCACGCGGAATAATGCCCGGCAATATTTTTGTCTTTATTCCGGTTACGACTATATCCGTCTGTGAAACGTTATCAAAATATGTAACGTTAATAAAGTATTCTTTCGCCGATGTTAAATCGCCCGTCGTTTTCAACAGGCCGTTAGCGAATACGCCCTGCCCATCAGTAATCACATTGCTATCAGGGTTCTCCACTTTCCAGACCGCCTGGTTCGTAACGGTATTGCCGGCAAAATTCGCCGCATATTGAACTTCATTGCCAATAAATTCATGTTTCGGGGCCAGGTATACGTTTAAGGGCGGCATGACAATTATTTTGCTTATCACCATTTTAGGAATAGCAAAATTCACAATATCAAATCTCACGCTAACGTCTCTGACAACATCCTTAACGGCTTCTTTAAGTTTCAAATTATACATAAAAACCATCTTGTATTCATTCGGACTGAATACTTTGCTTACTTCAGTTAATTCGCCATTGTATGAATATGGCGTTATCGTCTTTTCTGACGTAATTCCTTCAATCGTCACTTTTACCGGTATAATTTCATCCGGCTTCATGGTAAGAGCGACTTCGGTCGTCATATCAAACGGTAATACTTCGACCGCGCATGTCGCTTGATAGTCTTGATATGAGGCTTTTATTTCATACAACCCAGATTCCGTGGGCGCCGTGAATTCTTCGCCAGATACACCAGGCGCAAGTGCTCTTGGTGAGCCATTGATTGATGGGGCTTCGAAAAAGTAACGGAAAAAGTTGCCTACAATTTCTGCCAGATCTTTAAATAATTTCCAGGTTTCAGCGATCACTGGAATGTCATTTAATGATGTAACGCAGTTCAATTTTTCTCCAAATTCCACTACATATTTGCCAGCGACTTTAGCTTTGTTTGCAACGACCTTAAAGTCTACTACATTAACATCAATACGAGCTTCTATATTATTATAAGAAGGATTGTCCGCGCCAGTCCTTGCAAAAATTGTGTATTTTCCTTTATTCTGGCTCTGAATAAAATCAAGTTGTTTGTTATCAAACGATGGAAGCGACTGCTCAGCACCGCCATTCAATGAATATGACCATTTGACATATTTGGTGATATCTTCATTTCCAAGTTTGCAAATATACGAGCGCTGAAAACCCAGCTGGAGGTCTCCATTGCGGCCGTCGATTGAATGAATGAGCGCGGGTATATATTTGAATTTCAAAACGAATTTGTCGATTATATCGCTTTGAACCTCATGTGCACCAGTAATACCCTTTACTATTGAAACACGCAGTAAGTAATCGCTATTATTTGTTATTTTATTTTCTGATAAATAAGTTTTAAAAGTATTAACTATACCTCTTGTAATTGTAATTGCGTCTGATTTAAGCGTAGAATTTACCGAATAAAGAGCACTTGAACTACCATTATCTAATCTATCAATTGATTCAGAAGCAATTATTTTTGAATCATCTTCTATATTTCCTTCAATAATTGATAGTCTGGTTATAGTTTTGGGACTAGGATCATGCGACAAATCGGGTTTTGGTTTTAAAGCAGTATTGTGAATCGGAATATCAAGAATAGAAATATTGTCGAATTCTGGAATTGTGCTCAATTCTTGCTGAGGATTTTTATCCCAATTATATCTCGGAACATTAGTCCAACAATATCCTTCAGAAGATCCGAGAGACCATTTTGTCCAGGCGACGGGTTTTGAATTATTAATAAAAGCAATACATTTTTTTGTTCCGTCTATTAATAAATTTTCGGTTTTAGACGTGGCATTTTCTGGCAGATGAATTGTTTGAAGCTGCCCCGAAAAAGGCAAAGAAGATGTATAAGTTGCATAACCTGGTAAAGCAGTATCGACTGTTTCTTCAATAGTTTTATAATAATTAAGAGATACTATAATGTCAGCAAGCTTCATTTCGCGGTATGAATATGTTTCATCTTTAGGATCATGAACAATAAATTTAAGTTTAGGCGTTTCTGATGTATCGATCAAATCCTCAAATTTATCAATTGTTACGTCAGCATTGACTTTATAACCGACTATCACTATTGCATGATTATGTCCAAATACAACTATCGGTTTGTTTTGAGAAAGCATGTCTATTACATGACCGACAAGAATATTTGCAGAGCCACAAGGGTGATCGCTAATTCCATAATTTGTCAATTTACTTGTTCCGATACCGGATTTTGAATATTGTTCAAGAAATGTTAAATTATTATTAACTTTATATCCGTCCTGCTGAACGCCAAATAATTTATTTATCTTATAACTTTCATCTTCGCTAGGACTTACATTGTTAGAACATCCTTTTATCAGCATCAATAACGCCGCCGACATGCAATATCCATAATATTGGTGATAAAACGGCCATGGTATTTTCTTAATTTTATTGGCATTTGAAAAAGCTATGCACTTTTTAATAGTATATTCGCCTATTTTTTGTATGTCGATATTTGTTAAACCTTTTTTTAACGTTCCCTTATTACTAGAACCAGCTCTAAGGATGCTTTTGGGAGCAAGGTTGGAATTTTGTTGTGAATCTAAAATTATTACGCACGTAGTGTCTTCGATAGAATAATCTGGATAAGTTAATTCATCGCTGTTTGGCGGAATGCATATAACGCTATAATTTGATTTATTCATTCCTGGTTCAATGAGAAAACGAATTATCACTCCGTTTATTTGGCCATCAGTATTAATGCCAAGCACTTTATGAGAAATGCCTTCAAAATTATATTTATTACTTTCATCGCTAATTGAAACTCGGGTGTTAGATGAAACCGAATCAGGCAAAATTTCGAGGGATACACCAAAACTTGAATTTATTGTTGCTCCAGCAGGCGTCACAATAGCCTGGTTACCAAAAATTATCGTGCCATAAACCATCAATGTTAAATAAACCGATTTTACCGATCCATCTTCCGCAGTACACGACCCCATCAGCCTTACCGTTGCTATATTATCCGGGGCGGTAAAAATAGTTCCGTTGACCGATCCCCCGCCCGAAGTAATAATCCATAACGGCATAACAGGCTTTGTTGTTTTGTCCGAATATTTTCCGGTAACAACCAGACTGCCGAGGTCGTACGTTCCGCCAACTTGGACTGCATCAGTCGTCTTATCGATTGTCAGACCAACAAGCATTACTTTCGTTCCGGGAGCCATGGCTGAAATCTTGAGCCTAAATTGAGCGCTTTGAGCAACTCCAGCTTCTGTATATGTGGCTGTCAAAGTTGCAGTTTCAATTCTTTCAGGAGTCGTGTAAATAGCTCCATTGAGCGTTCCGCTTCCGAAAGCCAATGTCCATTTCGTATTCGGATCGGCTGTTACGACCTTTGTCGTCCCATTTGAAAATTTAGCTGTAATGACTTCATTTGATGATAGGTCGTATGATGTTGAAATCTGAACTTCATCGGTTACTTTGCCCAACACAAGAGAAGTTAAAGCATTAACTCTAAGTCTGAAATATATGGTTTTTGTGATTCCAGCTTCCGTATAACTTGCTATGAATACGGCGGTCTCCGCTTTGGCTGGTGCTTTATAAACAGTTCCATTGAGAGTTCCGGCGCCAGTCGAAAAAACCCATTTCATGTTGGGGTCGGTAGAAATATTTCTTACCTGACCGTTCGAAAGCTTATCGGTTACGATCAAATTGGCGAGGTCGTAAGTCACGCAACTTTGTATTTCGTCTGTAGTTTTGTTTAAAGCAAGAGAACTCAAACCGATTACTTTCAAAGACAATTGCGCGGTTTTCGTAATTCCAGCATCGATATATGTCGCAATAAATACGGCTGTTTCGGGCTTGGCTGCCGGAGTATATAATGTACCAGTAAGAGAACCACTTCCAGATTTTAAAGCCCATAAATTTGGAGTATTTGTAATATTCTGGATGACCCCGTTGGAATATTTCGCATTTACGACAAGTTCGGAAGCAAGATCGTATGTCGCCGGAAGTTGTATTTCGTCCGTTGGCTGACTGAGTGTTATCGAATATAATCCAATTACGGTCAATCTGAATTGTGCGGTTTTTACCAAGCTTACGCCGGGCTCGGCATAGCTAGCCGAAAAAACAACAGTTTCAGGCTTTGCAGCTGGCGTGTAAATATTGCCGGATAATGTTCCAGTTCCAGAAACAACTGACCATGTCGGAGAAATTTCTTTAAGCTGCCCTGTGGACATTTTGGCTGTGGCAATAATCGTGGAAAGATCATATGTTGCAGGAAGCTGTATGGAATCCGTTGCTTTGCTTAACGAAAGTGCACTCAAGCCCGTTACACTGAGCCTGAACTGAGCAGTTTTCGTAATTCCGGAATCCATGTACGTTGCCGTAAATACAGCAGTTTCAATTTTTACTGGTGGAGTATATACCGTGCCAGAAAGCGTTCCAGCGCCGGATGTCAAGATCCAGGTAAGGCCTAAAGTAATTTCCTGAGTCGTTCCATTTGATAAATTTGAATATGCCACGACTTCGTTAGCCAGGTCAAAGGTAGCTGGAAGCTGGACTTCGCTGGTTGTTCTACTTAATACAATTGAATTAAGCCCGGTTACTTTAAGCCTAAAAAGAGCAAGTTTCGAAACACCATTTTCGGTATATGTAGCTTTAAAAACCGCAGTTTCCGCTTTGGCAATCGATGTGTATTCCGTACCATTCAATGTTCCCAAAGCTGAATATATAGTCCAAACCGGCGTAACAACCTTAGGTTGTTCGTTCGCGACGTAGGCTGTAACAACGATTTTTGAAAGATTATATGTCGCCGTTGTTTTAATTTCATCAGTTACAATATTCAAAGTTACGGATTGCAGGCCAATAGTGGTGGATCTGTTCGGGTTATCCGATGGAGAATTCAATTTTTCGTTGAGCACTTTCTCAAGGTCGGAATAATATTTGTTTTCGGCTTCAACATTGGCAAAAACCATTTCAGGCGTTTCAGAATTCGTATTGATGTTCGATCCTGTAATTGCGGAAATGACTGATCCACTGTCATTTCCGCTGCAGCCGACATACAACAAGCCCAAAATAACTAAAATAAAAAGAATCACAACAGAACGATTAAAGCCACGATGTGTCATTTTGAAATCACTCCTTAACTAAAAACTATTCTTCTAATTTCTCATTGGCTTTGATAAATAACTCGTCATTTCCAATGTATGCCATAAAATATGGATATTCCGATGATCTTTTTCGTATAAATATAGTGTATGGATTAATTATCGTGCCAAACCTCCAGCAAAGCAGGCCATATGTTACTTTTAATTTTTCGGGTTCCGTAATTCCACAATTAGTATCAAAGTCAAAATTAACGATTTGTCTTGTGATAATTTTCATATTTTTATCACTGCCGATCTCTGCACAATTAAACTGAATTTTAAATTTAAGTATAGGCATCATATATCTGTCTGTAAATGTTGAACCCTCTTCAGAATAATCATAATCATATTTACGACTAGTACCTTGAGGCATTTGCGAATTAAGTAATGCCAACGACTCTGTGTCAAGAGATTTCAAATCAATATATTTTAGATAGTCATTGTTGCAGAAATCTACTATTTTATGATAAGTTTCCCGAAGCGTTTTTCCCGGAGGAATTGACGCAAGAATTATATCTTCGTCTCCCGATGAAGGGACTAATCTGACAATTGAACCGTAAATTGGCCTATAATCAACATCTTTCATCATGAATGGCGATGAATGTAATAAACTGGCTTTTTTCCCAATCCGCACATCTTCAGTATCATATGGACGCCATTCAAAATATGCCATTAGTATATAAACTTTTTTTGTTTTATCAAGATCAAGATAAAAATGTATTGGAGTTTTATCAAGTTTGTGTTCATTAATAAATCTTATTTTTTTATCAAAAGATGTAAAAACATTAATACCTTCCGTTTCAGAAGTATTTTTTATATTCGAAGCATAACCAAATTTTTTTTTTAATTCTTCATTAAATTTATCGGCGATTCCGTCTTTCCCCAATCCCACCATAGCGATGTATGAATCTGATGATAAACTCAGCGGTTTGTTAATATTTTCATTTAACGCCTTCACATAATCAGGAGCATTCTTGATCTCGGCGGTTTCACCTTTCAGGACTTCCTTGCATAGACTATTCCACGCAGCCTGAAAAGATTGACAATAAATAAGATTTTCTCCAGTATTGATCTTTGCGTCAAGAACCGGAGTGAATCGTGTCGCCTTTAGTTGCGAAGCGTCAATCGGGGCGGATTCAAGATCAACCTCATACGAATCCGCGGCATAAGAAAATCCGCATTGAAGCATAACCGCCAGAACCATCGCCACCAATATTATTTTTTTTGAATATTCAAACATTTTATCTATACTCCTTAAATCTGTCATCATAACAGGCTCGAAAATAAAAGAAGACGCAACCCTTCTTTACGTCTTCTTGTATCCTGATTATCTATCGCCTTTTGGAACGCCGAATGTTTATATCCTTGCGAATATTGCTTGATAGGCCATTGCGTAACTTTTTTAATAAGTGTTATCATCTACACGTCAGGCTGAACGGTTTCATGTTGCGTTATGTGATTTAATTCACTTTGCTTCACTTTATCAGAAATAAACCGATGTGTCAAGAAGAAAAAACCTTCCGAAAATCTTTCGATTATGACCACTTTACCAGACTAAAACGGTCTTGTTTTAGAAAGCGCCATGAAATAGCATCATTCAAAATTTCAGGCAAATTATCAATGCCAGACTTAACCTAAAAGTTATTGCAGCTTTGTTCTAAAATATTATTTTTGTCGCGCTTGTTAAAAGCAATAGTCGGCCCGCCCCGACGCAAAATAATACAATGGCGCCCGAGCGGGCCGAAAGATTTCCTTTATCATAAATGTCGGCGTTTTTCGATGCGCACGGCCAATTGACATT
>Ga0079303_10000092_pt1 | contig 18586 bp, 15 predicted proteins | sample Methanogen_OWC_FD_77073 | JGI IMG/M metagenome (GOLD analysis project Ga0079303, IMG submission 77073) | Enriched soil microbial communities from Old Woman Creek wetland in Ohio, USA - Methanogen_OWC | ecosystem: Environmental > Terrestrial > Soil > Wetlands | place: USA: Ohio | collected...
TTCACCTTGAATGAGTCTTCCGTCCGCTTCGACTGTTTATACAGATCTTCCGAAAGGCTCGCCCGGGCGCCTTCGTGCTCCGAGCGAACGGATTTCAACTCACGTTCGGACTGCTCGCGGATCATCGCTATTTCGCGGTTTTTGAAATACAGACCTATTTTTGCGCCAACGGAATAAAGAATGGTGATGACGAGAACGAAGAGAATGGCTGATACGGTGTCCATGGCGTCCCCCGTCGAAGTTGTAAAAAAAGCCGGCCCCTGAAGCAATCGCAGCGGGGCCAGCCATGGATATTATTCGCCTGTATATATTGCGTGGCTGATGCCGCCGGTGACAGTTCCCGAAGCCGGATGAGCAATCCAGATCCCCGCATCGCTCACATCCACATCTCCGCAGGTGTCGATCGTCAGACGGTTGCCTTTTTTGAAAAGGGTTACATCATTCATATCCAGATACAGCCGCAGGCCGGCATTGGTCGGCACCCAGGTTTCGGTGTATAAACTTGCCGCGTGATCGGCCATGCCATAGGGCGTGAAGCCAGCCGTAAGTACCGTCCAGTCGGCATTTCCGGATTTATACTGGATACCGGAATCCGCACCACCGGTATACCAGACATCGCCCTTTTTCTGGAAAAACGTGGCACCAGCCGAAAGCTGCGTCGACAGCTTCGTAAACCCGGTCGATTCCGCAAACTGGAACAGGCCGCTTTCCGTGGTGCTGCCGACACCGCACGCCATGGTCAGCGTCGAGTCCGGGTCACAGAAGATCATCGTGGTGCGGGAAGCGGTCATGCCGTTCGCTTTGCCATAAAAAGTGAACGCGCCGGCATCTTTCTGGCGGGCAATCGTTTTCGCGGCAGTGAGGTCGAAAAGGCCGACCCAGAGCTGCTTTTCCGTCGTGGTCTTTTTTTCGGTCAGGGCCGTCACCTTGAGCCCAGCGAAATCGGCAACAGCTGTGATGATGCCGTCAGGATTCCTGCGGTAGAGGCCGTTATCCGTTCCGATCAGCAGACTGCCGGAAGCCTCGAACAGCAGGGCATTCACGGTCTGCGTCAGAGCATCGGTCGGAAATCCCGCGGCCGTCACTTTCGTGAAACCCGGATTTGAAGAGATGGGATCGCCAAGATAGAGGCCGCTGCCGGTTCCGGCGAAGATCTGCGCTTCTCTGCCGGCCACGGCACGAACGTCTCCCGGTGTCGAGAACGTGGCGAATTCATAGCCGTTGTATTTGACTGGCTCGTCAGGGCTGCCCAGACCACCTCCGGAGCAGGCAACCAGAAGCGGAAGGGCTGCGCAGAGCAATGCGACAAGGGTTTTCTTCACAGTAGATTTCTCCTGAATCAGAAATAATATTTAAAATTATACTATACGTCGTGAATCATTCATGTCGGAAAAGTCTGACTATTCTGCCAGGCTGGGCATTCTGCAACACGCCGAACGAGCCAATGCACCGACAGTCGCACTGCATCGGATTTTTCCCTTTTTAGCTCTATTCAGAAATACAAAACCAGTTATAATACCTTTCCAGATTTTATATAACCATCAACCCGCATGCCGGGTCAGGCAAATGTAATGTCTCCGCTCGTGCTCATGACACGGAAAGCCGCCCCGGACTGGCCGGACTCGACAATCGTTCCGGCACCGCCCGACTGGCGGGAAACGCCCTGCCAGCGCAGTTCCAGGTCGCCCGTACGGGTTCCGGCATCGATCCGTCTCCATGGGCCGTGCACGTGTTCGATGGCAACATCGCCCGATGTGGTCTCGATCGAAAGATCCGTCACATCACCGATATCGGCACCGCTCACAAGGACATCGCCTGAGATCGTATGAACCAGGACAGCCGCAAGCCTGGCGCTTTTCAGAATCACATTTCCCGAGGTCGATCTGAGTTTGCCCCTGACGGCACCGCTTTCGAGCGAGATGTCTCCGCTGACCGTGTCGATACCGCCGTCTTCAATCTCGACGTGGCGCAGCATCACATCGCCGCTGATGGTTTGAATCTGGCCGACGCCAAAGGCGCCTGCAACTTTTACGGAGGCCGAATCGGTTTCGAAATCGAGCTTGAGACCCTTCGGCAGTGTCAGTTCCAGTTCAAGCACGGCCTTCACGGGGGCACTCCGGCTGATTCCGATGAACGCGGTATCCTGCTCGACGCGGACAGCATTGGTCTCAAACCATGCCTTTGGGGCTACGGTCCCAAGGGCCGAACGGCTGATTCTCCCTCGAATCCTGAGAGCGAATGCGCTACCCTCGATGACTCTCACGGCCCCGAAGAGATTATCGATATGACACCGGCCACACGAAGAAAAGCCGACCGGCTCGCCAAGCTCGATATCGATTTCAACCCCGTCGAGCGGCTGGCCACGCGCATGGGCAAAATCATTGACGGCCGAGCCAACCATGTCCTGCATCCAGCTGCCAAACTCTTTCAGCCGGCTCTTCAGCTCACGGCTGGGCGGCTCAACCTTGCGCATCGCATCACGCATCGTTTTCTGCATGTTTTCAGCGAATTTCGCGATCTCCTCGGTAAGCGGGGGCCGGCCCGATGCGGGCTGCGACTCCGGCGTGGCGGTTTTCCGCTTTTCATCGTTCTCCAGCGCTGAAAGAAGATCCTCGGACTGCTCTACGTTGATCTTCCCCTCGGCCAGCATGGCCAGGATCCGTTTGCGGGCTTCAGACATGCGTCCTCTTCTCCTTCAAAACAACAATCATCCATCTCGAACAGTGGTTTATTCCGGTATTCTACCACGATCCTCCGGAATCATCTTCACACCTTCGCCGCCTGCCGCGGCCAGTCGCTCAACGGCACAGTCAAGCGCCCCGCGAGACACATCCCCTCCGACCCATGCTCTGCCAAGCCTTTCGGCCGCGATCAAAAAGCTGCCGCTCCCACAGCAAAGGTCGGCAACCGGTTCGCCTTCGGCGCTCAATGCCCCTATGATCCGCTCCAGAAGAGCAAGCGGCTTCTGCGTCGGGTATCCGACCCGTTCGGGAGAGTTCGGATTGATGATCGGAATGTCCCACACATCGTCCATCGGCGTGCCGAGCGGGTGAGCGCCATACTTTCTGCCGGCTTTCGACGTTACACCCCTCAACAGGAACCCGGAATCAGCTTTATAGGGAATCCGTACGGCATCGACATCAAAATACGGCTTTGGCCCAGTCGAATACCACAGGAGCGTGTCATGCTTCCGGGAAAATCTGCTTTTTGACCGGCCACCGCCGGTATAATGCCAGATGATTTCGTTCACAAAGGCATCTTCACCCATCAGCTCATCGAGCATGACTTTCGCATGATGAACGGCACGCCCGTCGAGATGCAGCACCAGGCTCCCGGACGGCATCAGAAGCGGAATCACCTTCTCCAGGCGAATGCGCAGCCAGGGAAGGTAGGACGAGAGCCTGCCGGGCCACGAGTCGGGATAATGCCAATCCGCGCGTGTTCCAACCCGGATTTTTCCGGTCAGGAAGGGCGGATCAAGATACACGAGCCTGAACGCGCCTGTCGGAAGCTGCGCCGCCGTTTCCCACATGTCTCCGAGATACAGGGTTTTCATCATAGGCACTCAAAAATGCACCGAAACCAGGAAATATGGAAAATGCAATATGCAGATGACGTCTGTACCATCTGCTGGTAAATTCATTTTCCGGTCATGGACAGCGGCCGCCGCCCACGATGGAGCGACGGCCGCGATTTGAACAGTTGGCTCAGCAGATGCCGAGACGAGGGCCCAGATAGCTCTGAAGCTGGTCGATGGCGACACGGTCCTGAGCCATGGTATTGCGGTCGCGCACGGTGACGGTTTTGTCTTCAAGGGTCTGGAAGTCGACGGTGATGCAGAACGGCGTGCCTACTTCATCCTGGCGCCGGTACAGTTTGCCGATGCCTGCCGTGTCGTCGTAGACGGTGCGCCAGCCGTTGCGCATGAGGCTTTTCTTGATATCCTTCGCCGTCGTGACGATCCCATCGTGGTTTTTCTTGAGCGGCAGCACGGCGACCTTGATGGGAGCAAGCTCGGGATGGAGGCGCAGAACGACGCGTTTGTCGTCGTTGACGGTCTCCTCGTGATACGAATCCATCAGGAATGCAAGTGTGGCGCGGTCGACGCCGGCCGATGGCTCGATAACATACGGAACGATATGCTGATTGGTTTCGTGATCGAACCAGGTCAGCTTGTTGATGGCGTGTTCATTCGGGATCTCACGGCCATCCTTCAGGACGAGCTTGCCGCCCTTGCTGTGGCAGATAAGATCGAACGAGGTGCGGTTCGCGACGCCCTCTACCTCGTCGAACTGCCTGTTTTCATCGGGCCGTTCGGGGAAGAAACGGTAGAGAATGTCGGTTGTGGCTTTCGCGTAGTGGGCCAGCTCTTCAGGCTTCTGAGCGAGTTTGCGCAGATTGTCCGGGCTGATGCCGAGCTGGATATACCAGTTGAACCGATCTTCGACCCACTTGGCATGCCATTCGTCATCGGTACCGGGCTTCACGAAAAACTCGATCTCCATCTGTTCGAACTCGCGCACGCGGAAGATAAAGTTCTTCGGAGTGATCTCATTGCGAAACGCCTTGCCAATCTGCGCAATACCAAACGGCACCTTGCGGTTCGTCGAGTCAAGCACGTTCTTGAAGTTCACAAAGATACCCTGTGCCGTTTCGGGTCGCAGATACGCGATATTCGAGTCGTCGGCAACCGGGCCAACCGTGGTTTTGAACATGAGATTGAACGGGCGCGGCTCGGTCAGGTCGTGGGCGCCGCCCTCGGCGCATTTTTCGTTCGGATCGACCTGGTCGGCGCGAAACCGGCGCTTGCATTTGCGGCAGTCGACCATCGGGTCTGAAAATGTGTCTTCGTGGCCGCTGTATTTGAGCACAAGGCGGTTCATGAGAATGGAGCAGTCGAGGCCTTCCATGTCGTCGCGCTCGTAAACCATGCGGCGCCACCAGGCACGCTTCACGTTGTTCTTCAACTCGACCCCGAGCGGGCCGTAATCCCAGGTTCCCTGGAGACCGCCGTACTGGTCGCTGCCCTGGAAGAGAAACCCGCGGCGCTTGCACAGGGAAATAATGGTGTCGAGATCTGCCATGGTCTGCTCCTGTCATCTGTCTTGCTGGAATCGGCGCCCCAAGTCTCGTGATCTGTCAGACACGAATTGCACCGCGCCGCTATTATACGGGCGACCGCCTCAACTGGCAAGAACAGCGACGTCCATCGTCAATTGATGTGAAAGGGAGTCAGCATGGCCAGGGCGATCATGGAAATGAAAAAGGCGGCGGCGGCACGGTCGAATGCGCCATTGCTGAAAAAGAATCGAAACAAAGCCGTTTCGCGATCCGAGCGGCTGCTGAAGAAAAAGTCTTGAAAAACACCAAAGTCAACGTGAACGAGGCTTTTCCAAAACGGTTCCTTGATGCTCTTGGCCTTGTGTCACTTGCTTGATTTGATCAGAAAATTCCTATGTCTGCCTCAAACCGCCGGCTACGAAACCATCCATCCAATTTAACAAGGTCGGCGGGGACAACCCCGCCGACCTCATGGATACTAAAGGAGGTAGAGGTCGATTTATCTCGAACCCGTAACCTTTTCCTGCGTATTCTGTTTCTTCGAATCATACGCTTTTTGCCTAGCCATATGCTCTTTCCAACGAAGCACATTCTTGTCGAAATTCCTCTGAAGTTCGTCCAGAATTTCGTTAACGCGCAAGATACGCATGCCGATATCCCCCCCAAGCTCACCATTGACCTGCATGAATTTCATAATTTTAGCCGCATGTTTGAATATCGGAATCAGCGCCGGACATTGATCGCCATGAGAGTAGCGTTTGTGATAGCGCATCTTACTGCCATCGCCGTACATCATGTCCAGAGCAAGCTCAAGATGGTCGAGAGCACCGAATTTCTTGCTGTTTTTGATTTCATTACCGATAATGTCGATGAGGAATGTCGTCCGCAGATCGACAAGTCTCCTATCTTCTGGGTCGACCTTTTCTTCACGTCCTTGAGCGTATTGAACTCGCTCATATGCTTCAAGCAGAAGGACGGTAACTATGTCTTGCTGATTATATTTAGGGTCACCGCCGAACGTGGTTTCGTGTTTTCCGCCAGCGCTTGCCTCCTCAAACGTAACAGCGCCAGCAGACGATGCAACCATCAGAAACAACGAGAAAAAGCACAGCATGAGAGATATCTTTTTCATAATACACTCCTTCAGATAAATTCAAGATGCCCATGCTTCATCATAATATCACCCGCAGTGCTGGTATGCACTTTTTCCGTACTCCCAAAACCGCGATGATCAAGCCCCCCAGCGCCGATATTTCGCGCAGTATCTTTCCCTCACTGGAGGAAGGTCGTGACTCCGAACATGAGTTTGTAGTTGTAGCCGTAGCGCTGGTCGTTGGTCACGGAAACAGGCACCCCTACTTCAAAGGCAAAGTTTTCGGTCGGTGTATAGCGCAAACCGGGCGTCAACTCATGAGCGATTTCACTTCTTGGTCGGTCGGAATGGAGCCATTATCTCAGGGCAGGGTATAGGTAATTGGAATCCAGGATTGTTTGTTCTTTCTGAAGCCGAATATTCTCCCATCTGGAGTGACGACCATTTTCCTGGGGTAGAGGAACGAAATGGCGAGTATATCGGCCTGGCTGAGAGTCTTGCCTTCGCCATTGAGACGAAGAACGCGATACTGGTAAATAACACCGCTCTTGTCACAGGCGATCAGTTCGAGATACACGTTCTTCTTCGCATCGGAACCAATCAGCCTCGCCGAAACGTAACGCGCCTTATGCTCTTTCGGCGTCTCAAGCGGGAACTTCGCAAGCGACACGCAGACCGTCGGAGAAGCCTTGTCAGCCCGGAACAACTCCGCCTCCAGATCGCTGAACTTGACACCCAGAGGCTTGTCGGCGGCATCGACAACCGTGGACAGGAAAGTCTGGTCATCGTAGCGTTCTATCAGCTCACCCGTGGGGTTGAATCGCAGTAAACTCCGCATGACCGGGTTTGCCACCAGCAGATTTCCCTCGCTATCAACACCGATCTCGCGAGAGTAGGACAGACCTTCGATCTGCGTCTCCAAAACTCCTTTATCATTCATGCGAACCACGATTCCCTGTCCCGAGTCATACAGATACAAGCCGCCCGAAGGAATCACCGCCAGGCCTTTCATCTGGATGAACTTCCCGAAGTCAATTCCAGGGAACGGGAACGAGGAAAGCAGACTCCCATCAGCGCCAAAGCGTTTCACCTTCTGATTGGCCGTATCGAGAATCCAGAATGAGCCGTCGGCAAGCGCGCCGTAGGCCATGGGCGCGTCTCCGGTGCGATAATGCGTATTGTCCTGATCGCAGCCCACATTGCTGTCAGCCGTACCATAAGCGATCGAGCAGATATCCTTGTGCGCAATCGCCGTAGCAGCCAAGGCGGCCTCATACTGCAGCCCATTCACGAGGATACCGGAAGGCTTGGCAGAGACAACGCCGGAGAAACATAGGAAAATTGCGATCAGAGAGCCCAACAGAATGTTCTTCGCCATATTTTTTGTTTCTTCCTCCGCGAAGTGGAAAAATTCAAGGCCGGGTATATCGCTCGAGTCCATGACTCTCTGGCCATCAGAGACGCTCACGCTATGCTCGCCTCAGTGAGGCCTCCGTTTACAAGGGCATTGCCCCGTGTAAAAATGCCAGACCGCCTGTTTAACTTAAAATAACATTTTGAATATTTCAATCATTCTTTCACCAGCTCCACGCGGCGATTTTTTGCCTGGCCCTCCGGCGTCGAGTTATCGGCAACCGGTTTCGTGTCGCTCATTCCGACGGCGTTCAGCAGCGATCCATCTGCTCCCTGGCCGACCAGCCAGTTTTTTACATTGTTAGCCCGGTTCTGGGAGAGAACGGGATTGAGTGAGGTGTCTCCCGAGGTGTCACAGTGCCCCTCGATCCTGATTCGAACCCCGGGGTTGTTCTGAAGGTATCCGAGAATCGCCTGAAGGGCTGGAACCGATGCCGGGGTGAGATCCGCGCTGTCAAATTCGAAGGTAATTCCTGCCACGATGACCCGGCCGACGGCGTCAAGCCCTGCCTGAAGGCTCTCGGGGGTTGGAGGGCCATTCTCGCGGCGAAAACCGCCGTACATCTGGGGAATCACGTCCTCAACCCCCTCGTGAAATACGGACGGGGGAACGGGACTTGCCGCCGGAACAACGGTCGGAATATCTGCAGAGGGTGGAAAGGCTGTATTCATCTGCGGTGAAACAGGCGACGGCATTTCGCCATTCGTGGGAACGCTGCGCCCGGGGGTAAGGGGTATTTCCATTTCTTCCTTCTCATACCCGACGATGGCCTTGTAGGATTTTGCTTCACAGAAGGACGGAAGAAAGCTGAGGACAATGACGCTGGCAGTTACCAGTCGCAGCGAAGTCAGCAGAAAAACGTGTCCGTTCAAGGTTGCACCTCTTCAATGCGAAAAATTAAGGGGGAGTCAATCCGGTTCGGCTTGGTGAATTCAAAAACCCTCCTCATTCCCTGGAAGCTTCGTTCTCTTCCGATTCATCAGTCGTCGATCACTTTTTTCCGCCTTCAATGAAGTATTCCTCCCCCTGCGAAAGCTGATACCGATAAGCCGTCTTCAGCTTCCATTTTTTCGAATCAGAGTAGGGATCATGCGCAGGCGCGAAACTGATGTTTTTTTCATTGGTCCTCATGTTTGACATGTCCAGGGAGCGAGCGGCCAATCCACCCTTGATGTTGAATCCGCCCTTTGCCCGAAATGTTCCCATCAGGCAGATCAGATGAGCTTCAATGGGGTTGCTCGTTTCGACAGTGATGTCTTTCAGCGAGACGATCGTCACCGGATGGCGGGACTTCACCACGGATTTGATGCAGATGTTCCCGCCACTGATGATGATCCCGGGACTGGTGATCTCAAGATCCTTGTCAAGGATCAGATCCTCTTTTCCAACATAGACGATTCCCGGAAGGCGAAGCCGGGAGGAGTTTTTCTCGAGAAATGAGGCTTCCAGCTCCTTGAAGGACGGGAACACGGCGGTCACCTTTGATTGAAACTCCTTGCAGCCCTTGATATCAGCAAGGTTTCCGCTGAAAAGCGGCGTCTCGTCCATGCCGAAGGCTCCCTGGGCCTTGAGGAGCGAGTCCCGGTTGCCGATCCACGGTCGGATATCGGGGGAACCCGCATCGTTAATCATCTTGGGCGGGGGGGAAGTGTAGTCCGAAAACTTCGGCCTCAAAAGCGTTCCGCTTTCGGGAGCATCCAGAAAGATGTAATCCAGCGCCTCAATATAGGAACTGGTTGCAATCTTGGTCATGATATTGGAATACCGGGGATAGTCCTTGCCAGGGTTATTCCGGTCGGAAATGCTCATGATGCGCGCGAAATCGGCCATAGCCACGTCGTCCGGATTTTTTGGCTTGTAGGCCTCCACAAAGTCCGCCTCGTTCAGAAAACCGGGGATAAGGGCATTGGGGTAGAGCTTTCCTCCGGCCGACCCGGCATTCTGCATATAGACATCGATTCCCCGGAAGACCAGGTATCTCGTCTGAACCGGACCGAAAACCAGAGTGGGGGAGAATTTGTAATTGGTTCCAAACGGCCTGATCAATGAGGCCTTCGGGGGATCATTCGGAAAGAGATAGCGAAGATGCAGAACCTTGCTGGGCTTTTTCTGGACATCCCCCTCGGAGGATGTCGTTTCATAATCCGTCTTCATTCCCTGAAATCTTTCACATACTCCTTTGATGATTTCTCCGCTAGGGAGCTCCTTCGTGATATTTTCTTCAAGGGATGGAATGTGATAGACTGCGGTGCGAAGCAGGAGCCTGTCGTCATATTCGCCATGATCCCCCCCGCCCGAGAGGTTCAGAATCCATGGTTGGGGCGTCTGGGCGTTCAGGAACACCCATCCAGAATTCTGTATGAGTTTCGCGAAACCGCCTCTCGTGACCACTGACAGATCGAATTTCTGCGTGCGCGGCGTCACGACGCTGAAGGCATTGCACGTGCCCGCCGTATCAAATCCCTGATTGTTCAGAACGATGGGCGAGCCACCGTTTTCGAAAGCCACACCCGCAGTTGTCCGCTCCAGGACGTTCACGTCCTGCTCATCCGGCTTTTCCCGCAGGAACAGCGTGAATTTGGACAAAACGGGGTGAACCATCATGACGACCTTGAACCCTTTTCTGATTCGAACTCTCCGACTGGCTTTTCCGACGCACCCGACGGCGGAAAACTCCATGACTCCGGATTTTTCGACCGGATCCTGCTTGAAGCCCTGCAATCCGTCCGGGATCGGTAAAGAGTTGATATCGGAGACCTTCACTTTCACCACGAGGGTTCCGTATAATTCGTCCTGAACATAGTCAAACAACTCTTTCGGATATTGAAGTTCAAATTCGTCTTCTTTCGCGGAGCTTCCAAACAGGGTTTGACACAGAGGATCTTTTTCATCATATGTTCCGCTGGCATATGCCGATACCGCCCACTCCGCCCCGGCCCTGGCGATGGAAAGGGAGCGAGCGGAATCGATGAAGTGGCCTGCTGCATGGGTTTGTCCACTGGAAAGAAAGCTCATGAGCGTGAAGAAAAGGGCCAACACCGCCATAGCCCCGAAGACAAGGGGCAACACAAAGCCTTGCCTGACCCGCAAAATACTGGCATTCTCTCTCCGGAAGCCATCGGTTACATCAGAGCGCCTTCGTGCCATCATTCATTTTCTTTCCATTTCAGAAAATCCGTGCGCGACTGGATCATTTTCCCGAAAGTTTTCTCTCCCGATCAGGTCTGTTTCTGAGTATGCTTGATAAGAATTGCACGAAGTCCCCGGAAAGATTGAGTTATTTTTTCAAGAACCGCCCGGCTGACCCGCTGGCGTCGACAATGGTCGCAAGATCACGCCAGGGGATGACCAGTTCGGTGATCCCCTTGGCATAGGGTGCAATCTCACATTGATTGAAGCAGAAGGCCAGACCAGCCTTTGAAATCAAGAAATTCCGGTTGAGGGAGAAGCAATTCTTTTCAAATCGAAAGCCTGCCCGATCATAGGTCTCTTCAGGTTGCAGATTACGGACCCGGCGAAAATACTTCTCCGCAATCTGGGTCAGCTCACCCATCTTTTCTTCAGCAACCAGAGCGGAGAGAGGGAGAAGATCCCCTGTCTTCATGGAAAACACCAGATAGGCAATGTTCGACATCGGATGCGCCCCTCCGGTGAAAACCGACTGGAGAATCCTGAGACAGAACAGCTCATCATCGGCATGGCAGATGGTTGTTTCAAACCTGAGGAACCACGCGCCGGGCAGTTTCGGGGTTTCCTTCAGGGATCGTTCATATGCTTTGCTGAAGACTTCCATGAGCTGTTCAACTGTAGCGGGAGTCTGGCTGGCCATCACGGTCAGCAGTCGGTTCTGGATGATTCTGTTGATGGCCGCAATGGCGACATTCTCCCCGGTCTGGCAGGACAATTCCGGAAAGCAGATGTCGATCTTTGCTGCGATCGCCCTTTTTTCTGTGGATGCGGTGGGAGGGACCAACCGGGTGTGATGCCTCATGACGGCGGAAACGGAATTGGTGATTCGAAGGGGGGCTTCATCCCGCCCGTCCTCCAGAGCGGGAGCAGCCCACACGGTTCCCAGGGCAAAAAGGATGAACACCGATACGAGCAATCCGATCTTGTTTCTCATCTTGCTTTCTCCACGATCGCCAGGTCTCTTGGCGAAAATTCGTCCTGAACGCCCCTATTGGGGAGGAAACTGGCTGAGGTACTCTTCGTAGTCTCCGCGGTTGTAGGTGCTCCAAGGGCTCCAGTCAGAGCAGTTCGCGCTCATAGCGATCATGACGCGAATGTTCACGGCCGGATCGAACAGATCTTCATTTGCATTCAGACCATATTGCGCCAAGCGGGCGGGCCCGAGATCTCCGAGCATGTTGATCTGGAACAACCCGTAGGACTGGTCCCCGGTCGAACTGTCCCCGTTGTAGGCGCTGGGGTCCCCGCCCGATTCCGCCATGCCGATGGCCCAGGCCATCCGCAATGCTTCCCCCGTGAGACCTGCCTGCTGCAGATAGCCCAGAAGTGCCACGCCGCCACCCGCCGCCCCACTGGTAGCCTCTCCGCCGGTCGAGCTGCCTGGAGCCTGATCCGAACCGAGGATCGGCGGCTCCTTGCCCTGGTGCGACGGATATCCCGGGGCATCCACATAATAGGAGTGAATATAGGCGATCTCGTTCCCTATGAGAATCTTGAACCAGTCGCCATCCTTGCTGATGATCCCGACCTTGTTGGAGGTGCGCAGACTGCCGATGATCTTTCCCCAGGGGCCGGTACGGATATTCAGATAGGTGTCGACATCGATGATTCCCTCCAGCTGTACAACATTTGCCTCGGGGGAAACGGGAGCCGAAGATACGGCCACGGAGAACCCTTCCATGCCGTCCGGTTCAGCATCCACGGCGTCCTCCGTCATGTTGATCTCTGCGGAAGCGACATCTTCGGCAAACGCGGCAAGACCATAGAAAACCATGGACACGAAAAACGGCAACAGAAAGATACTCAACGTTCGTCTTTTCATGGAGATTATCTCCTTCACAGTCTGTATCACAAAGATTTACGAAAAACCGAACATTTTCGTGACAATCAAACTCTCCTTGCTGCAAACAGAGTTCGCACGAGCACGAATCGAAGCCCTTAAATATATTTCATTCTATTCCTTAACAGCCGTATTCGCTCTCCACGCCCGGAAAAGCGGCCGGCACGAAGAGCGGCCCATTGAATGTTTACATGCAGCAACCCGGTGTCCTGCTTTACACCTTTTCCTGCTGAAGGTATATTCGGAACCATGAAAAAGCATCTGAAACCATCTGCCGTTTGCATTTACTGCGCTTCGAGCGCTGATGTTTCGCAACACATCCGCGATGACGGCCAACGTGTCGGCCAGCTTCTGGCCGAAAACGGACTCGACCTGGTTTACGGTGGCACCACCTGCGGCCTGATGAAAGTCGTCGCCGACGCCCACAAATCGGCGGGCGGCCGCGTAATCGGTATCGTGCCCGAATTCATGCTCGCACGCGGTATCGACAACTCGAACGGACAGGACGAAACAGTTATCGTGGCAGATATGGCTGCCCGCAAATCAAAGATGATTGAGCGTTCCGGCGCTTTCATCGTGCTTCCGGGCGGCATGGGCACGCTTGACGAGCTGTTCGACACCCTCGTGAACAAACAGCTCGGCCGCCACGCGAAGCCGATCGTGCTGATGAATACCGATGGCTATTATAATCCGCTGATCGATCTTCTGAAGCACGGTATCGAGTGCCGCACGATCAGGGCCGAGCACATGAGTCTGTTCTCCGTGGCCGCCACGCCGGAAGAAGCCATCAGTCTCCTGAAACCCTGAAACACTCTCTCACCCGCGCGGCAATGCGGCAATGCCCGCCGGATCCAGGTCGGAAAGCCGACTCGGCCTGAAACCCCGCGACAATAATTCATCCAGGATGCGCGGAAGCGATTTCGCGCCGTTCCTGCTTCCGACGTGCATCAGAATGACCGCCCCGCGGCGCACGCGTGTGCGCACTTTCTGCTGGATCGATGAGACGGAAGGCTCTTTCCAGTCGAGGGTGTCGATGTCCCAGTAGACAGGTTTGTACCCGAGTTCCTCGACGATCGCTTCGACCCTGGCGTTCTGGGCACCGAACGGGAAACGGAAAAACGACGCGAACCGGCGGCCAAGAATGGCCTGCATGGTCTGCTCGGCCTTCTGAAGTTCTTCGGCAATCTTTTCTCTGCCCCAATCCGCCATATCTGGATGGCGCATGCTGTGATTTGCTATCTCGTGCCCATCAGCGAGAATCCGGCGGCCAAGATCGGGATAGGATTTCACCCACTGGCCCGTCAGGAAAAACGTGGTCTTCAGTCCCCGGGCTTTCAGGGCATCGAGAATCAGCACGACGCCATCTGCATCGGCACCGCCGTCAAAAGTCACAAAAACCTGTCCGCCGGTATCACCTGGCAAATGCAGTTGATACATCTGCGCCACTTCCCGCTCGCCGGGCGACTCTGGTTCGGGCACATCGGCTGAAGCAACAGGCTTCTTCGCCGGTTTATGCTTTTCAGCTGGTTCAGAACGGCTTTCCGCGATCTGCCGGGGCGTTGCGCTCCGAGATCGAGTGCGGGGGGAGATTTCCACGGAAATCGCTGCAGCGGGAACCGGCGCATCCGGCGTAACCGGCGGCAGCGCGATCACGACCGGAGGCTTCGCCTGCGACGTGTCGAACACCCTGTTCAGCCGCCACAGGCGTTCTTCGGCCTGTCTGAAGGCTGGACACAGACGTAAAGCTTCATGATACGCAAACCGGGCCTCTTCGCGTCGTTTGCGGTCCTCATGCAGCAGGCCGAGATTGAACCAGGTCCAGTAGGTCGGCTGAACGCGCAGACTGGCCTGATACCAGGCGAGAGACTCGTCTGCATATCCGAGGCGGCGCAGAGCGCTTCCGATATTATTATAGAGATGAACATAATCAGGCTCTATATCAAGAGCATGCCGCCAGGTGCGGATCGCGCCGATCAGATCACCCGCACGGGCCTGCTCGATTCCGTAGGCGTTCAGCGCAGAAACATCACGCGGATTCGACTCAAGGGCCGCGGCTATTTCCCCCATGCCGGCGGCGCCAAGCGGAGCCGAAATGGCGGTGATCAGAAAACTCAAAAGAATCAGCAGGAACACAACCGGCCTGTTCGTCCATGCCGTTGAAAAGGTCCTAGGTGCGTCCACGAAGATCGTCTTTTTCGGGCAGCACACCACCTTCGGCCGCTCTGGCTCGGCAAGCCGGAAAGCGACTTCAGGCTGGTCGAGCCGTGCGGCAGCGAGAAGCCAGCCGTCCGTCCTGTCCGCATCCGTGGCAACGCCTCTTCCTTCGAGAGAGAGGCGGCCCGGTTCGGGCATGGCCGCGGAATCACCCGATCTGGCGGTTTCGATCAGAGATGCAGACGGCGCACCGGAGGCAATGGCTGCTGCATCAGCCGCGGCGTTTGTAATCAACCTCGCGTTTGCGGATGCGCGCGGCGCCGGGCGTGACTTCAAGCCACTCGTCTTCAGCGACATACTCGAGTGCCTGGTCGAGCGACATTCTGCGCGGTGGGGCGATGTGAACCAGCTCTTCCTTCGTCGAACTCCGGTGGTTGGTGAGATGCTTCATCCGCACGATGTTCACATACATGTCACCGGCTATAGGCCGTTCGCCGACGACCAGGCCGACGTAGATATCTTCGGCTGGACCGAAGAACAATGTGCCGCGCTCGACGAGCAAGTCGATCGCATATGGCGTCGAGAGACCGGCTTCCATGGCAACCATGACGCCGACCCGTCGGCCTGCGATTTCACCGCGATAGGCCTCATAGCCCTTGAAACACTGGTTCATGACTCCGGTGCCGTTCGTGATCGTCAGCAGCGCAGACCTGAACCCGAGCAGGCCACGGGCGGGCGCGCTGAAAATGAGACGGAGCGTGCCGTCGGGCAGTTTCTTCGAGCCTTCCATGATCGCGCGGCGCGGCCCGAGCACTTCCATGACTGCGCCGACATAGTTTTCCGGAAGATCAATCGTCAGCTCCTCGATCGGCTCGAGCAGGTTCCCGTTTTCATCCTTCGTGATGATCGCCTGCGGCTTGGAAACCTGCATTTCATACCCCTCGCGGCGCATCGTCTCGACGAGAATGCCGAGGTGCAGTTCGCCACGGCCGGAAACCTTCACCGTATCGGGCGAATCCGTCGGTTCGACCTTCATGGCGACGTTGACTTCAAGCTCCTTCATCAGCCGGTTCTGAATCTGGCGGGCCGTCAGGAATTTGCCTTCACGGCCAGCCAGCGGGCTCTGATTTGGAGCGAACAGCATCGAAAGGACCGGCTGATCGATCGGAATGACCGGCAGCGGCTCGCCTTCCATCGAAACAGAAACGGTGTCACCGATGGAAACATTCGTCAGGCCCGCCACGGCCGCGATATCACCGGCGCTGACCTCGCTGGCTTCGATACGGCGCACACCCTGGAAGCCGTATAACTGAACGATCTTCGATGTGCGCGGGGTCTGGCCCTCGTGGAGCAGCCAGACGTCCGATTTCATTTTGATGATTCCGTCGAACACCCTGCCAATGGCGATACGCCCAACGTAGTCATTGTAATCGAGGCTGGTGACGAGCAGTTTGCCGGGCTTTTCGACCGAGCCCGTCGGCGGCGGAACGAACTCGACGATGGCTTCGAGCAACGGCCTGATCGTATCCTTCGGGTCATCCAGCTTGCGGCAGGCATATCCCGAGCGGCCGGAGGCGAACAGCATCGGGTAGTCGAGAGCATCCTCCTCGGCGCCGACATCGATCAGCAGGTCGAGAACCTCATCGACAACCTCTTCGGCACGGGCATCCGGCCGGTCGATCTTGTTGATGACAACGATCGGCTTGAGACCGGCTGCCAGAGCTTTTTTCAGAACGAACCGGGTCTGGGGCATCGGCCCTTCGAATGCGTCCACCACAAGCAGACACCCATTGGCCATCTGCATGACGCGCTCGACCTCTCCCCCGAAATCCACGTGTCCTGGAGTGTCTATCAAGTTGATCTTCACCCCGTTGAAATCAAGCGACATATTCTTCGCGAGAATCGTGATTCCGCGCTCGCGCTCGAGATCATTGCTGTCGAGGAACCGCTCGGCGATCTGCTGATTATCGCGGAACAATCCGGATTGTTGAATCATGGCATCGACCAGCGTGGTTTTTCCGTGGTCGACGTGCGCGATGATCGCCACATTGCGAATCATCGACGGATCATAACGCGTTTGAAACTGTACTATACTCACTTTATGCGGACCTCCGACTGCTGCGACTGAAGAATGAAATAGAAGCAGCCAGTCTACACCAGGGAAATCCGCAGCGCAAGAGGATCAGACGAAATATCAGCGGGGCTTGTACTGTTCGAAGGCCTTTTTATCAAACGCGCGCCTGTAGGCTTCTTCCGTCGCGATCTTCCGCGATTTCACAAGATCCATCAGCGCCTGGTCCATCGTCTGCATGCCCATTTGTTTGCTGGTCTGCATGATCGATGTCAGCTGGAACGTCTTGTTTTCACGGATCAGGTTCGCGACGGCGGGAACATTCACCAGAATTTCGAGCGCGCAGACCCGGCTCATCCCATCCATCGTCGGGATCAGCTGCTGGGCGAGGATTCCAACCAGCGCGTCTGCCAGCTGCGTGCGAATCTGATCCTGCTGGTGAGCCGGAAAAACGTCGACAATACGATCGACCGACTGCGCGGCCGAAGGCGTGTGCAGCGTGGCGAAGACCAGGTGGCCCGTTTCGGCCGCCGTGACCGCGAGAGAGATCGTTTCATAATCGCGCATTTCGCCGACGAGAATGACATCGGGATCTTCGCGCAATGCTGAACGCAGGGCAGCCGAGAACGACTTGGTGTTGACGCCGATCTCACGCTGGTTAACGATGCAGTGTTTATGCCGGTGAACAAATTCTATAGGATCTTCTATTGTAAGGATGTGATCCTGCCGTTCATCGTTGACCTGATCGACCAGTGCAGCAAGCGTCGTCGATTTGCCGGAGCCGGTAGGCCCCGTGACAAGAATCAGACCTTTGTTCCGCCGCGCCATATCCGAGAGGATGGCAGGCAGTTTCAGATCGGCAACGCTCTTGATTTTCGACGGAATGACGCGAAATACCGCGCCAATGCCGAGTCGGCTGTTGAAAATATTGCAGCGATACCGTGATACCTCGGGAATTTCATACGAGATATCGAGTTCGAGATCTTTCTCAAAGCGATCTCGCTGATCATTGTTGAGAAACTCGAATACCAGTCGCTTTGTATCTTTGGAAGCAAGCGGCGGAAGATCGGTAGGCCAGAGTTTTCCCTGAAGCCGCATCATGGGTGGGGAGGCAACCGTGAGATGGAGATCCGACCCCCCCTTTTCGGTGACCAGGCGCAGCAGGTCGGTAATCGCATACTGGTCAACATCTATCTGATTTCCACGGCGCTGCTGAACGGGTTGGACTGGCGCACCGGCTTGTGTCGGAGATGGAGACTGAATCGACCTGGCCGGAGGAATGCCGGTTGACGGGGGCATCTGAGGGGCCGGAGGCCGTGGAATACCGGTCGGCGTGGAAGCGCCGGGCGGTTTTGGAATACCGGTTGCGCCGGGAGTCGCTGGAGAGGCCGGCGGACGAGGGATGCCGGTCGGCGGTGCTCCGGGCGGGGTGGCGGGGGTAGCAGGAGCACCGGGAGCATTGGGCGGTTTCTGGGCACCGTCGCCGCTTCCGAAGAATTTGTTGAAGAAATTGTCGTTGTCGCTCATCATCTAAAAGGCCTCAGAACAGGCGCAAAAATTCGTCGACGCTTGTTTCGCCGGCCGCAACCAGTGCCAATGTGCGGTCTTCCAAGGTCGGGATCTCCTGTTTGCGGGCAAACTGGTAGAACTCCTGATACCCTTGGCGGTCGATCATCATGCGCCTCAGTGTCGGGGATGTCGGCAAAAATTCGGTAATCAGCGTGCGGCCGGCGTATCCGGTCTGGTGACAGGCATCACAACCGA
>Ga0079303_10000093_pt1 | contig 18428 bp, 12 predicted proteins | sample Methanogen_OWC_FD_77073 | JGI IMG/M metagenome (GOLD analysis project Ga0079303, IMG submission 77073) | Enriched soil microbial communities from Old Woman Creek wetland in Ohio, USA - Methanogen_OWC | ecosystem: Environmental > Terrestrial > Soil > Wetlands | place: USA: Ohio | collected...
GATTATTACAGGGGATTGAAATTTTATTATGTCCCGGGCATAAAAGAACGGGAATAAATTTCCAAATTTGACTATATGAATGACAAACACTGGGAGACCCTGTTGAGGGTCATCGACGGAGAGATCCTCAAAGAAAAGCCTGTGGGGTTCATTATTGACAGCCCGTGGCTTCCCGGCTGGCACAAGTCGAAGATCCTTGACTATTTTACTGATCCGGAGACATGGTTTGATGCCAATATTGTGGCCCATAAGACTTTCCCCGAAGCAATTTTCCTTCCCGGCTTCTGGGCAGAATATGGAATGTGCACTGAGCCATCCGCTTTCGGAACAAAGCTGGTGTGGACCGAAAACGATTTTCCCCACCCGATAAAATTGCCCCTGACGGCCGAGGCTATCTCTTCCCTGGCCAAACCCAATGTCAGAACCGACGGCCTGCTGCCGTTTGTTATCAGCAGGATGGCCAAATATGAGGAGAGGCTTAAGGAAAACGGATTTCATTACAGGTTTGCTTCAAGCAGGGGACCCCTCAACATTGCTTCTTTTCTTTTCGGTACCACCGACTTCATGCTGGCACTGGCGATCACTCCGGAAGAGGCACAGAAGGCTCTGAAGGTGATAACCGACTTTACCATCGACTGGCTCTCCCTTCAGTTTGAGAAATTCAGGGATATCGACGGAGTTTTCCTGCTTGATGACATCGTTGGTTTTCTTGGTCAGCCCGACTTCGAGACATTTGTCCTGCCCCACCTTAAGAAAATATATCAGACATTCAATGCGCGGGTCAGTTTTTTCCATAATGACGCATCAGGGATAATAACTGCCGGCTACCTGAAGGAGATCGGCATCAACCTTTTCAATTTCAGCTTTAACCATCCGATGGACGAAATGAGAACACTGGCTGGCGACAGCGTGACGCTTCTTGGCAATCTGCCGCCAAGGGATGTCCTTGCCCTTGGTAAACCGTCTGATATTGAGGCCGGTGTGAGAAACATGACACAATCAGTATCCGACTATACCCGTATAATATGGTCTTGCGGCGGAGGCATGCCGCCTGACACTTCTACGGAAAATATTCGTACTTTTATAACGGCAGTCAGAGAAACTTCTTAACAAAAACGGCATGTTACTACTCGGCATTGATCTTGGCAGCTCTTCAGTGAAGGTTTCAGTCATTGACGGAGATACCGGAAGAGCACTATCGTCAGCTTCTTACCCTCCGACGGAGATGGCAATTTCAGCCCCCGGACCCGGATGGGCTGAACAGGACCCTGAGGTATGGTGGAAGAACTTCACCATTGCCCTGGATGCCTGTCTTAAACCGCTTGGCGGTAAGAAAGCATCCATCGGCGCAGTTGGTATTGCCTACCAGATGCATGGACTGGTGGCAGTGGACAGGAAAGGAGACGTCTTAAGGCCTTCGATAATATGGTGTGACAGCAGGGCAGTGGAGACAGGTGAAAGGGCGTTTGAGAAAATGGGAAAAGATTTCTGCCTGCACCATCTGTTGAATTCACCGGGTAATTTTACGGCATCAAAACTGGCATGGGTAAAGGAGAATGAACCTGCCGTGTTTGACCGCATATACAAGATCATGCTCCCGGGAGACTACCTCGCCATGAGACTCACGGGTGAAATAAAGACTTCATATACAGGGCTCTCAGAAGGTATTTTCTGGGATTTCCTGAGGGGAGATATCTCTGACGAGTTACTTGAATATTACGGCATCGCCCCTGAAATGCTGGCAGAGCCGGTACTGTCTTTTTCCATCCAGGGTAACCTCACCCCCGCTATGGCGAAGGAACTTGGGCTTACTGCCGGCATACCTGTCTCGTACAGGGCCGGTGACCAGCCTAATAACGCTCTCTCCCTGAATGTGCTTTCACCCGGGGAGGTGGCCGCAACCGCCGGCACCTCCGGCGTGATTTACGGTGTCACCGATGAGACGCAGTTCGATCCGCTGTCGCGAATAAATACTTTCCTTCATGTCAATCATACGGAGAGTCAGACAAGGCTGGGGGTTCTGCTTTGTATCAACGGAACGGGCATACTGAATTCATGGCTTAAGAAGAACGCGGGAGCAGGCCTCACCTATCCGCAGATGAATGACATGGCTGCCGCAGTAAAACCCGGCAGCGATGGTCTCCTTATCCTGCCCTTCGGCAATGGCGCTGAACGAATGTTGCAGAACAGTGACATTTCAGCATCATTCCATGGGCTGAATTTCAACATCCATGGTCAGGGTCATCTGTTCAGGGCTGCCCAGGAAGCCATCGCATACTCGTTCAGGTTCGGTCTTGAGATAATGAAAGAAACCGGAATAAATCCCAAAGTAATCAGGGCAGGCGAATCAAACATGTTCCTCAGCAAAATATTCCGTGATGTGCTATCCTCCATCACTTCAACGGTGATCAACCTTTACAACACGGACGGATCGGTGGGCGCTGCAAGGGGTGCCGGTATCGGATGCGGATTCTATAAATCCGAGCAGGAAGCATTCGCCGGGCTGAAGACAACCGGCACAAGTGTACCTGACACGAAACTGGCACAAATTTATGAAGAGAAATATAACATATGGGTAGATATGCTTGAAAATCAATTATTTAAATAAAATAGAGAATTATGGCAAAGAAATCAAAAAGTGACATGTTCCCCGGGATAGGGAAGATAAAGTATGAAGGCAGAGAATCGAAGAATCCGCTTGCATTCAAATGGTATGACCCCGAAGCTAAAGTCGGCGGTAAGAAGATGAAAGATGTTCTCAGGTATGCGATTGCATATTGGCATTCATTCTGCGGTGACGGTACCGATACCTTCGGGGCAAAGACGAGGGACTTCCCCTATGACGGCATGAAAGGAGATGACCGTATCATGGTCAAGCTCGACATGGCTTTTGAATTCATTCAGAAGATAGGTGCTCCCTTCTACTGCTTCCATGACACTGACCTTGTTGGTGACGGCTCTGTTTTTGAGATTGAAAAACGTCTTGAAAAGCTTGTTCCGAACGTTAAGGAAAGGCAAAAGGAGACAGGCGTGAAGCTGCTGTGGGGCACGGCAAACGTCTTCGGTAATCCGCGTTATATGAACGGCGCTGCCACAAATCCGGATTTTGCAGTGTTGACTAATGTTGCCGTGCAGCTGAAGAATGCCATAGATGCCACTATAGCCCTCGGAGGGCAGAACTATGTTTTCTGGGGCGGACGTGAAGGTTACCTCTCACTTCATAATACGGACATGAAGAGGGAGCTTGAGCATATGGCCATGATGCTTACACTGGCACGCGATTACGGCCGGAAAAAAGGCTTCAAAGGCACTTTCCTCATTGAACCAAAGCCAATGGAACCCACAAAGCATCAGTATGACTTTGACGCTGCTACCGTGATAGGTTTCCTGCGCCATTATGGCCTTGAAAAGGATTTCAAACTCAACATTGAGGTCAACCATGCAACTCTTGCAGGACATTCTTTCCAGCATGATCTGCAGACAGCTGCTGATGCCGGAATGCTTGGAAGTATAGACGCCAACAGAGGCGACTATCAGAATGGCTGGGATACCGATGAGTTCCCGGTAAACATCAATGAGATCACCGATGCGATGCTGGTTATCCTGCGGGCAGGAGGCTTTACCACCGGAGGTGTCAATTTTGACGCTCATCTGAGACGTAACTCCACTGACCCCGAAGATCTGTTCATAGCCCATATCAACGGTATGGATACATTTGCCAGGGCTCTGGTTATCGCTGACAAGATTCTGAAAGAATCAAATTATCTGAAGCTCAGGAAAGCAAGATATGCCTCGTTTGACAAGGGTGATGGTGCTCTTTATGAGAAGGGCAAACTCACGCTCGAGGATCTGCGCAAGCTGGCACAGAAAACGGGAGAACCAGCGAAGCTCAGTGGCAAACAGGAGCTTTATGAGCAGCTGATAAACATGTATATCATCTGATCTTTCATGGCCATCTTCACTCCTGTCCGCCGGTGGCAACCTTCCTACCGTCCTTTCAGGAAGTTGTCAGCCGGAGCTCGTCTGCTTGCCTTTAACGAGCGACTTATCAAGGGGCCTCTCTTCGGATGCCGTATGTGCGGAAACTGTCTCCTTCAGGAGACGGCTTATATCTGTCATATGGAGTGTCCGAAGGGCATCAGGAACGGCCCCTGCGGAGGAGTGAACAACGGGTACTGCTATGTCGATACGACACGCAAGTGTGTATGGCATCTCATCTATCAGCGCTCGCGGAAGATGCATCGCGAGTATAAGCTGCTTGAGATCCTGCCACCGGTAGACTGGGACAGGGCAGGAACGGAGACCTGGGGCGAGGTAATAAGAAAGGTAAGAGAGACTGGCCTGCGCAGGATTTTACTACCGTCTGCAAGGAAAGGACAAAGCGTCTGGAAAGTGCTCGATGAGGAGGTGTTCAAACCGATACGCCAGCCAGCCTGGTGGAAGGGAGATTCGGATTACCATCCACCGGCAAGCCCAGAGCCTAAATCGCCCCTGGAGAAGGAGCTCCGCAGCGGCAGGTTCGTCATTACGGCGGAGGTTATGCCTCCGCTGAGTGCAGCCACCGACAAGCTTAAAGAGAAAATCTCCCTGGTCAAACCTTATGTGACCGCCATAAATTTTACTGACGGTTCATCAGCTGTGCCCAGGATGTCAAGTGTTGTCTGCTCAACCATGGCTGCCTCCCTGGGCGCGGACCCGGTAATGCAGATCTCGGCACGCGATAACACCCGCATCAGCCTGCAGTCGCTTGCCATCGGTGCCAACGCCATGGGTATACATAATATTCTCTGTCTCTCCGGTGACAGTCCGCGAGTGGGGGTAAAGCCTTCCAGCGACCTCAGCATCATCGATGTGGACTCGGTGCAGATGCTGTGGATACTCAGGCGTATGAGAGATGAGGGCATCTATCTTGACGGCAGGGAGATCAAACACCGGCCGGCTCTTTTCCTCGGTGCGGCAGCAGCTCCTTTTGCACAGGATCCGTCACTGCAGGTCATACGCGACAGGAAAAAGATAAATGCCGGAGCCCAGTTCATGCAGACCAATCTTGTCTTCGATCCCGACAGGCTCGATCCCTGGCTCGAGCAACTCGAGAAGGAAGGATTGCTAGACAAGGTCTTTATCCTCGTGGGAATAAGCCCTCTGAGAACATTGCATCTGGCGAAGTACCTGAATGACAAGATCCCCGGAATAACCATACCGGACAAAATCATGCAGAGGCTTACTGATGCCGGTGACAAGGTCGCAGATGAGGGGGTAAGGATAGCCGTGGAGACCATCCGTAAACTGAGAGGCAAACAAGGTATAAGCGGTGTTCATATTATGCCTCTGGGCTGGGAGGCCTCGGTACCTTATATAATAAAAGAGTCATCATGAAACTGCTGACTTCAAGGGAGCTCGCACAGGCGTCGAACCTCAACACTCCGAGCGGTATGATCATATCGGAAGCCCTGATGCAGATCTTTCGTTATAACAAGGTGAACAAGGTTTACTCTTCAGCCTATGACAGTGACCCGGCAGTCTTTATAAATTCTATCCTTGATCATCTCGACATAAAGTATGAGGTTCCCGAAAAGGATCTTGAGAATTTACCGGCCGAGGGCCCTTTCATCACCGTCTCCAACCATCCCTTCGGAGGTATTGACGCCCTCATTCTGCTGAAGATACTTACGGCCCATCGCACTGATGTAAAGGTGGCAGCCAATTTCGTGATGCAAAATATCGACCCTCTGAAGGATCACATCCTCCCTGTTGACCCGGTCGAACGCCCCCGCGAATTCAAGGCGGCTTTTAAAGGGATGATGGGAGCTCTCAACTATATCAGTGAAGGGCATGTGGTGGCTGTCTTTCCTGCAGGGGAGGTATCAACATATCAGACAGAATCAAATCTTATCGTCGATTGTGAATGGCAGGAAACCGTTCTGAGGCTGATCAGGATGGCACAGGTGCCTGTGGTGCCCGTCTATTTCCACGGCACTAATTCGCGCTGGTATCATATTCTTGGACGCATCCATCCTTTGCTTCGAACGGCGAAGCTGGCTTCCGAGCTCATCAACAAGAGGCACAAAATAATACCCGTTCGCATAGGCAGGCCTGTGACAGTAAAGGAACAGGATGAGTTTCAGGATATAGCGAGGTTTGGCCGTTATCTGAGGGCGAGAACATACTCGCTCGGATCGGCCCTGGAAGCCCGGCCTTTTTTTACCGGCTTCAGGCAGCGCCGCAGCCAGATGCAGGTCCCCGTGGCTCAGGCTGTTGATAAATTGAAACTGAGGGAGGAATTCAACAGTGTGCGTCAGTCGCATGAGCTCTTTTCAAGCAAGAACTTCACAGTGATATTTGCACCTACCCGTGCCATACCGAATATCTTTCAGGAGACAGGCAGGTTGCGTGAAATTACTTTCAGGGCAGCGGGTGAAGGCACTAACAGGGCTACAGATATCGATGAATACGATTTTTATTATTATCACCTTATCGTTTGGGATAATGATACGGACTCCGTTGTGGGGGCTTACAGACTGGGAAAAGGTAAGGAGATACTGCGTCAGTACGGGATCAAGGGATTTTATATCAACTCGCTGTTCAGGATTAAGAATTCCTTTGAACCGTATCTTTCCGAGTCCCTGGAACTGGGAAGATCGTTCATTGTACCTGAATATCAGCGCAAGGCAATGTCGCTCTTCCTCCTGTGGAAAGGCCTCCTGACGGTGTTGCTCGAACATGCTGAATACAGGTATCTGATTGGCCCGGTGAGCATAAGCAATGATTTCTCCGATTTCTCAAAATCGCTCATAGTAGAGTTCATCAGGAACAACCATTACGATGAGGAACTGGCGAAGTATATCAAACCAAGAAAGAAGTTCAACGTTCAGGTAGACAAGCGTGTAGACAGCAGGATTATCATCGATTCCGCCGACAAGGACATAAGCAAGGTCGAGAAGGTGGTGAGTGATGTCGACCAGGGGTACAGGATTCCTGTGCTTCTGAAGAAATATCTTGAGTTAAACGCGAAGATCATCGGGTTTAATGTCGATCCTGCGTTTAACAATTGCCTTGACGGGCTGATCATGGTTGATGTTTATAACATCCCGGCAGATTTTGTCAATGCCCTCTCCAAGGACCTGAGTGAGGATAGCGTCAGGCAGAGGTTCAGGGGCACAAAATAGCAGAGGCAGGTCCTCAGACCTGCCTCCTCTTAATCCTCTACGAGGGAATGGTCGATATTTTATGCTATTGTTCTACAATACTTTAACCGCTAAGCGGTATTTCCTTACGGAGCTTTACAGCTATCAACTAATAGGAGGTATCCTATTTGCATAAGAGGGTCTGTAATTCCTTGCTCGTAGAGCATATAGTATTGTAGCACATGGTGTGAAAAGCAAATACTACCTCGTAGAGGTTAAAGTACTGTAGAACCCCACAAAATCGATAAAAAAAAGAGACGCAACATGTTGTGTCTCTTTTTTTACCGGAATTAATATCCTAATAGAATTTGTATCTTTTGTCAACGACCTTTTTCTTGTCGCGGATGGCCTGGAAGGCTTCGTATGACGCCCGTATCTCGTAGTTTGAATCCAGACGTTTCCTTATCAGGGCAATATCTTCGGCTGGCATGGGTGTTACGGTATTGACCACAAACATATAGACACCATTGTTGCCTGTCACCGGTTTTGAAAGCACACCCGCCTCAGATGATGACGCCGCAGCTATCAGTCCGGGCTCAATCCCTGCACCAGGCACGGAATAAGATCTGAAATTTATCCCGCTGGCATCCTGGACGGTCGTGTTGTAATATGATGCAATATCGTAGATAGTCTTGCCCTCAGCAGCCAACTTCTTCATCTCGCCTGAGATTACCTCACCCTTCTTCTTCTTTGCAAGCAGGAATTTTATGTCAGATGTCACCGCTTCAACAGGAGCAATACCCTCTTCCTGAACGCGGGTACAGTAAGCCACGACATATTTGTCAGCAAGTTCAAAGACAGCCTGGCTGCTGTTATCAAGAACAATACTCCCTGCCTTGCTGTTCTGGAAGAGCGCCATTACCAGTCCTCTTGCCTGGGTCAGTCCGGGAAGCTCTTTCTGTTCAGGTGTGACATTCATCGCGATCTTTTTGTCAAGGCCGCCTGCTGCCACTGCCTTATTGAATTTCTCATAGGTGTCGTTGGTTCCTGCAAACTGTGAAGCCTCAGCGTAGATGCGCTGATTGGTCGCGCTGCTGGGTATCACCTTGCGGTCAACGATCCCGATATCGTATTTCTTTACCTTACGGCTCTGATCGAGGATCTTTATTATATGCAAACCGTATGACGTTTCAACTTTCACCAGGTCACCTTTTTTACCGCCGAAGCATGCATTGTTGAACGGCAGTATCATCGCACCCTCGCTGAACCAGCCAAGATCTCCTCCCACCTGGGCTGATCCCTGGTCATCAGAGTTAGCCATCGCCAGGACACTAAAATCAATTCCTTTTCCTATAAGTGCTATCAGGCTGTCGGCTTCTTTCTCTGCCTGTGCCATGCTCCTTCTGCTGTTGGGTGAAAGGAGAATATGAGCAGCCCTGACTGAATCAGGTCGCTCAGCAATATCTACTATGCGTGCCAGCTTATACGATCCGTCTTCAAGATATGGACCCAGGACTGCAGATCTGTCACCTGACTCTGCAAGGGGGCGAAGCCTTTCCGGCAATGCTGACAGTGTCTGATAGATGCCTGTGTGACGGGTGTCAGCGGTAAGATTGATATACTGTACAATATCCGTGGCTGCAGCGAAGTTTGCCTTCTCATTTGTTGCCCAGGTCTCAGCCTCTTTCAAATCCGACTCCGAAGGCACGATATCAAATGCAATGTATTCCATGTCTCTCTGAGCTGAACGTTTGTAATTCTCCTTGTGAGTGTCATAGTAGTCACGTATCTCATCTGAGCTTACCTTAACGGTGCTGTCAGCAATGGCTGAATAGTTTTGGGCCGTATAGCTGAAGTTTACATTATTCTTAGTCAGCCCAGCTTCAAATTCAGATTGTTTTCCCGTCACATAGAGGCCTTTAGACATCAGGTTCACCAGTTTTGTGTTGAGCCTGTCATTGATTATCTGGTTCTCGAAGAAGAGCCAGTATTTCTTTGTAGCTTCATCGGTCTCAGTAGCCTTGAGGAAGTTAACCAGGAATGATTCGTTGAATGCGCCGGTCTGAGGGTCGGTGAACAGCTGCTTCACGATAGGGTGAGGGTTATCGCCGAAAACGAGCATTTCGACCTCATCCGGGCAAACGCTTATACCGGCCTTCCGGAAAGTCTTGTCCATCAGCTTTTCGGAAACCATCTGCTGCCATACCTGCTCCCTGAGGTTTTGTGACATCTCCTCTGTCATTTCGCCCGACCCTGTCATCTTATAAATTTCGGTCAGGTCCTGAACCCTGGTTTCAAATTCCTGGTATGAAATTGACTGCCCGTCTATAACGGCAATCTCATAATATGCTTTCTGTTTCCGCCGGCTGGTGTTATTGTTGCCAAAGAAATCACTGATAACAAAAATAAACAACGATAATCCAATAGCACCTGCCACAAAGACACCGGCCTTCTCTCTCAAAGTTTGAAGTATTGCCATCTAAATATTGTTTATATAATTGAATATACCCTTAAAAATACAGGCGACAAATATAACAAAATTCAGTAAAACAAATGGATGTCAATTTTGGTATAACGGAAAGGGCAGAGCCAGAGTTTTGAGAGAAAGAAAGCAGAAAAATATGAGAAATAACTGAATACCCCCTTTAAAAATAGGGTCTTTGTCTTAAAAATATATATTTTTATCAAAATAGTTTAATAAAAATGAGGGTAATATTGGTGAAATTATATATTTGCAGAAAAAACACGTCATGGCAGAATTACGTTTCAGCGCACTGAAGGAAGTATTTTCAAGGGAACCTGTTGAGGTCACCCTTCCGAAAGAGACAGTCTCTTCATATTTCGCAGACAATGTTTTTGATAAGCTTAAGATGGAGCGATATCTCTCCCGCGAAGCATACAGGGCAGTCATTACGGCTATAGATGAGGGAACTCCCATCACGAGACCGATAGCCGACCAGGTTGCCACCGGGATGCAGGCATGGGCTATGGAACGCGGTGTCACCCATTTTACCCATTGGTTTCATCCTCTCACGGACGCCACTGCCGAGAAGCACGACTCATTTGTCGGCAGGGGTGAAAGGGGAACCATCATCGAGATCTTTTCGGGCGCGGTGCTCGTGCAGCAGGAACCTGATGCCTCAAGCTTCCCAAGCGGAGGCATACGCAACACTTTCGAGGCGCGCGGGTACACTGCATGGGACGTTTCATCACCTGCATTCATTGTCGATAACACCCTGTGTATTCCCACAGTATTTATTTCATATACGGGAGAGGCGCTTGATTACAAGACGCCTCTGCTCCGCTCCCTGGCCGCACTTGACCGTGCAGCTGTCGAGGTTTGTCATTTCTTCGACAAGGATATCAGGAAAGTCATTGCAACACTGGGATGGGAGCAGGAGTATTTCCTCATTGACGAGGCCCTTTACTATGCCCGTCCAGACCTGGTGCTGGCTGACCGCACACTGATGGGACATCCGTCTGCCAAAGACCAGCAGCTCTCCGACCATTATTTTGGCTCTATTCCTGAGAGGGTTAAAGCTTTTATGAGAGACTTCGAATTTGAAGCCTATAAGCTTGGGATACCGGTCAAGACACGTCATAACGAGGTGGCCCCCAACCAGTTCGAATGCGCTCCCGTTTACGAGGAGGCAAACCTTGCCGTCGACCATAACCAGCTCATCATGGATGTCATGCGCCGGGTCGCCCGGAAGCACAAGTTCAGGGTGCTGTTCCATGAAAAGCCTTTTGCCGAAATCAATGGCTCGGGAAAGCACAATAACTGGTCTATGGCTACCGATACCGGGATTAACCTGCTGTCACCAGGGAAGAATCCGAAGAGCAACATGCAGTTCCTTACTTTCCTTGTAAATGTTGTCAAGGCTGTCAACGACAACCAGGAACTACTCCGTGCCAGTGTCACCAATGAGAATAACTCGTGGAGGCTGGGCGGACACGAAGCTCCTCCGTCAATCATCTCGGTATTCCTCGGAACATATATCTCTGGAATTCTTGAAGAAATTGCCAGCAAGGTGAAAGACAAGAAAATGACTCCCCAGGAAAAGACGGAAATCAAGCTCGGCCTGGGCAAAATCCCCGGGATCTTTCTTGACAACACCGACCGTAACCGTACTTCGCCTTTCGCTTTTACCGGTAACAGGTTCGAGTTCAGGGCTGTCGGGTCATCTGCAAACTGCAGCTCGGCCATGATTGTACTTAACGCTGCCGTCGCGCGTCAGCTTAAAATCTTTGCCCGGGAAGTAAACACCCTTATCGGGAAGGGAAGGAAAAAGGATGAAGCAATATTCCAGGTCCTGAAGAAATCCATAATTGATTCTGAACGAATAAGGTTCGAAGGTGACGGATACAGCGAGGAATGGCACCGTGAGGCATTGCACCGCGGGCTGTCAGCAGAAGAGAGCGTTCCACGGACACTCAAAGCCTATATGTCTGACTCTGCACGCGAAACGCTGGTCGGCACCGGAACATTGACAGACCGTGAGATTGAGAGCAGGGTTGAGGTGGAGCTTGAAAAATTCACTAAGAAGGTGCAGATTGAAGGGCGGGTGCTGGGAGATCTGGCTATCAATCATATCGTACCCACGGCGGTAGGTTATATGACAACACTGATCGATAATGTAAAAGGACTGCGTGACATCTTTGATGAAAATGAATACATGAGACTGGCAGGTGCACGAAAGGATCTTATTGTCAGTATCTCTGACCATATCACCCTGATCAAGAAATTATGCAGTGATATGATAAGCGAGAGGAGAAAGGCAAACCTGATCGAAGACCCCTATAAGAAAGCACTCGCCTATGAAAGCAAGGTGAAACCATATCTCGAGGAGATCAGGAATCATATTGACAAGCTCGAGCTTGTTGTCGACAATGAGATGTGGCCTTTGCCCAAGTACCGCGAACTTCTTTTTACAAGGTAGCATACACAAACATCGGTTTCATTCGTTATTTTTGCAGTGTAACGAATAGAGCCTGTATGAAGAAAAGTTTTTTCCTGCTTGCGATTTTATTACTGCTGCTTCCGGCTGTCCTTGACGCGCAGAAACAGAAATCGGAACGCGCCTATGCGGCCTTTGAATCAGGTAATTACTTTGATGCTATAGACCTGTTCAAGGGTGTATATTCAAAGACACGTGAAAAACAGCTCAAGGCTGACATGGTCTTTATGGTGGCAGAATGTTACCGGCTTATCGACGATCCGAAAAATGCCGAGGTCTGGTATAAAAAAGCGGTAAAATCACCTTTCCCGAAGCCTGATGCACAGTACTGGCTCGCTGAAAGCACAAAGAAACTTTGCCGCTATCCGCAGGCGATTGAAGAATTTAAAAAATACCGTCAGCTTGTTCCGGGTGACCCCCGTACAGAACAGGAGATACGTTCATGTGAACTGGCCATGGAATGGCTTGCTTCTCCTGAAGCGTATAATGTCGAAGAACTCAAAGATGTCAATTCGAAAGACTTCGACTTCGGTCCCGCCTTCGCGCGTGACGATTATGGACTTGTATGGTTCACTTCATCGCGTGATGACGCCCAGGGCAATAAGGAACACGGTGCCACCGGGCAGAATTTCACGGATATCTTCGAGACCAGGCTTGACAAGAAAAACAAATGGAGCACACCTGTCCCCGTAGACTTTCTCAACAGTGAGTTTGAGGACGGGACACCATCTTTTTCCGCAGACTACACAGAGGTTTACTTTACACGTTGTGAGGCAGGAAAACGCGAGCAGAAGGGCTGCTCGATCATGTATTCAAAACGTGAAGGCACACAGTGGTCAGAACCCGAGAACCTGAAGTTACTGCCTGATTCGCTCGTTGCTGCTCATCCTTCCATTTCAGCCGATGGTACGACACTTTATTTTGTCTCTGACCTTGCCGGCGGAAGCGGTGGGAAGGACATATACCGATCAACCCGCACCTCACCGGGAGAGAGCTGGTCGCGACCCGAGAACCTGGGAACGGATATCAATACCAGGGGCGATGAGTTGTTTCCTTATATACGCGATAACGGTTCTCTCTATTTTGCTTCCGACGGACAAATCGGCATGGGCGGGCTTGACATTTTCAGGGCCGTTCCACAGGCCGGCGGCCGGTGGCTCGTGGATAACATGAAATCCCCCATTAACAGCTGCGGCGATGATTTCGGTATCGTCTTCGAAAAAGATGCTGAAAAAGGTATCTTCAGCTCTTCCCGTAAGGGCAAAGGCGATGATGACCTGTATTCCTTTGAGATGCCTCCGCTTGTCTTCACCATCACCGGGCTTGTCAAGGACGAAAAGACAGGCCAGCCTGTTCAGGCAGCCGTAGTGCAGCTTATTGCCAGTGACGGCGCCAATATGCAGGCTGAGACAGGCAGCAACGGCGACTTCAGGTTCACGCTCAGACCGGAGGTTGATTATATCTTCCTCGCCTCGAAGAAAGGCTACCTCAACGGCAAGGAGAAAGAGACAACAAGAGGGCAGGATAAGAGCCGCGACTTCATGGCCACAATAATGATCACCCCGATAGACAGACCTATCGAGCTTCCGAACATCTTCTACGACTTCGGAAAATGGGACCTGCGTCCTGAATCCATGGTCTCTCTCGACAAGCTTGTGGAGACACTCAATGACAACCCCAACGTTACCATCGAACTTATGTCTCACACTGATTCACGTGACACTGAAGAGTACAACATGGAGCTTTCACAAAAAAGAGCCCAGTCTGTCGTCGATTACCTGATCGCCAAGGGAATTGACAAACAGAGGCTGACCGCCAAAGGCTACGGAGAAAGCAGTCCTAAAGTGGTTGATGCTGCCATAGTGCAGGATGCTCCATTCCTCCGTCTGGGGGCGACGCTGACAGAGCAGTATATAAATACGCTAGCAAACGACGAACAGAAGGAGATAGCTCATCAGATAAACCGCCGTACTGAGTTCAAGGTCCTGAGGACTGATTATGAGCCTGCAAAATAGATCAGGTGGCAGACAAAGCAACAAGAATATGATTGACCGGTCGCGCTACTCCAGAAGAGGTGTTTCGGCGGGGAAGGAGGACGTTCATGCAGCCGTCGGGGATTTGGACAAAGGCCTTTTCCCAGGCGCCTTCTGCAAGATAATACCCGACATACTGGCCGGCGATCCGGAATACTGCAATATCATGCACGCTGACGGTGCCGGAACCAAATCGTCACTTGCATACGTTTACTGGCGTGAGACCGGCGACCTCACCGTCTGGAAAGGCATAGCACAGGATGCAATAGTCATGAACCTTGACGACCTGCTTTGTGCAGGAGTGACAGACAACATACTCATTTCATCAACTATCGGACGCAACAAAAACCTAATCCCGGGTGAAGTCATTAAAACCATCATAGAAGGTTCTGAGGAATTCCTCAGTGACCTGCGCGGAATGGGCATCGGCATCTGGTCAACAGGAGGGGAGACGGCTGATGTCGGTGACCTTGTAAGGACGATAATCGTTGACTCGACTGTCACTGCCCGCATACGCAGGGCAGATGTGATAGACAACGCCAACATAAGTCCGGGCGATGTGATCGTCGGTCTTGCCTCCTTCGGGCAGACGACATATGAGAGAGAATATAACGGCGGAATGGGCAGCAACGGTCTCACTTCGGCACGCCATGATATCTTCGAGAAATATCTTGCAGCCATGTATCCCGAAAGCTACGATCCTTCATTGCCTGAGGCCCTGGTTTATTCAGGTGCGGCGAAACTTACCAGTTTCACCGGCATCCCGGATGTCAATGCAGGAAAGCTCGTGCTGTCGCCCACACGCACTTATGCTCCCGTCATAAAAAGAGTTTTTGAGACAATGCGTCCGCGCATTCATGGCATGGTGCATTGTACCGGCGGCGGACAGACCAAGGTGCTGCACTTCATTGATAAGCTTCAAGTTATAAAGGACAACCTCTTCACGGTCCCGCCTCTGTTTGAGCTTATTCAGAAAAGCTCGTCGACACCCTGGGCTGAGATGTACCGTGTCTTCAACATGGGTCACCGCATGGAGCTCTATGTCTCACCCGGTGATGCACAGGCTGTCATTGATATCGCTGCCTCGTTCAACCTGGAGGCACGAGTGGTGGGGCAATGCGAAGCTGCCCAGTCTAAATCTCTTACTATAAGGAGTGAGTTTGGAGAGTTCAGCTATTGATGAGTGGAGCAAGTGGCAGGGAGCGAAAAGAATATCGAACAAGGACGCCGTCGGCCATAGCCTTTGGCGTCGGACGAACACCGATTTAGGATTTTAGAAGTTTTTTGATTGCAAGATGACAGGATTGCATGATTGCACGATTGCACGATTGCACGACCCTCAGATCTTGCTATATCCCTTAGTTTGATTAAATTTGCACCCTGAAAATTAGCATGAAATGGCAAACAATCTTATACTTGAGAAGCTTGAGGGGGTGAAGAACCGGTTTATTGAGGTGGGTGAACAGCTTACTATGCCCGACGTGATGTCGGATATGAAACGTTACATCAAACTGAATAAGGAATACAAGGAGCTGAAGCCGGTGGTGGCCGCCTATGAAAGATATAAAAGCGCGATTGACAACCTCGAAAGCTCCAGGGCCCTGCTGGCCACCGAGAAGGATGAGGAGATGCGCGAAATGGCGAAGGCAGAAATAGATAATCTTTTGAACACCCTGCCCGGTATGGAGGAGGAAATAAGGTATCTTCTGCTCCCTGCCGATCCTGAGGATGACAAGAATGCCGTGATGGAGATACGTGCCGGTACTGGCGGAGACGAGGCCAGCATTTTTGCAGGAGATCTCTTCCGCATGTATTCAAAGTATATAGAATCACGGGGATGGAAGATTGACATGAACTACTTCACTGAAGGCACTGCCGGTGGTTTCAAGGAGATAGTATTCAACGTTATCGGCGATGGTGTCTACGGCATACTGAAGTACGAATCCGGCGTTCACCGTGTACAGCGGGTGCCGCAGACAGAGACACAGGGGCGCCTGCATACCTCCGCTGCCACCGTTGCCGTGCTGCCCGAGGCAAGTGAATTTGATGTCGAAGTGCGCAGTGAGGATATACGCAAGGATACCTACTGCTCATCAGGACCCGGCGGGCAGAGTGTCAACACTACATATTCGGCTATCAGGCTGACGCATATCCCCACGGGCATTGTAGTGACGTGCCAGGACGAGAAGTCGCAGATCAAGAACCTTGAAAAGGCCATGAAGGAACTGCGCACGCGTCTATACAACCTCGAATACCAGAAGTACCTTGACGAGATATCGCGCAAGCGCAAGACCATGGTTTCGACCGGTGACCGTTCAGCCAAGATACGTACATACAACTATCCTCAGAGCAGGGTTACTGACCACCGTATCAACACAACTCTTTACAATCTGCCTGTCGTGATGGACGGCAACATCCAGGAACTCCTCGACAAGCTGCAGATGGCCGAGAACGCCGAACGCCTGAAGGAAACCTCATACTGATCCGAACCCAATGAATTCGAAAGAACTCTTTAAGAACATCCTTAAGAAAAAGTCCTTCCTGTGTGTGGGACTCGATCCCGAGATTTCAAAGCTGCCGGCATCTGTTGCCGGCGCTGATGACCCGATCTTTGAGTTCAATAAACGGATCATTGATGCAACACATATGTACACGGTTGCATACAAACCCAACTTCGCCTTTTATGAGAGCTACGGGCAGAAGGGAATGGCGGCGCTTGACAGGACGGCGAGGTACATTAACAAACTGGATACAAATATTTTCATCATTGCCGATGCCAAGCGGGGGGATATAGGCAACACTTCGAAGATGTATGCAAGAGCTGTATTTGGTGAAATGCCTTTCGACGCGGTGACCGTGGCTCCATACATGGGAGAGGATTCCGTTACTCCGTTTCTTTCGTATCCCCAGAAGTGGGCGGTCATTCTCGCTCTCACATCAAACAAGGGTGCAGATGACTTTCAGTACCACAGTGACAAAGGTCAGAGGCTTTTCGAAAGGGTACTTTCAATCTCTCAGCGCTGGGGCACCACAGATAATATAATGTATGTCGTAGGGGCTACCAGGGCGGAGATGCTGAAAGACATCAGGAAGATTGTACCCGATCACTTTCTGCTTGTCCCGGGGGTGGGAGCCCAGGGGGGCAGCCTGGCCGAGGTGGCGAAATACGGTATGAACAGTCAGTGCGGCCTTCTGGTCAACTCGTCACGTGGAATCATTTATGCTGACAGCTCCGAGAATTTTGCCGTGATTGCCGGCAATAAAGCACGTGAAATGCAGGAAGAGATGTCAGTCTATCTGGCAGCACGTTTCTAGTTTTTGGTTTTTCGTTTGGCATTTAATCCTGCGATCCTGCGATCCTGCAATCCTGCAATCCTACGACCCCGCAGTGGTCGAAGATTTTTTGATATGACCATTATGCTACAAACCTGGGATGCCTGCGGCATCATCTGGGTTTTTAACTAATTTTGAATGAATTGCAGGTTTTAAAACAATAAGATGAAAACCAGGATTTTGTCAATTATTTATCTCTCTGCGGGAGTAGCATTCATCATAGCGCATTACTGTCAGCAGCCGCTGACAGCTTTTATTACCAAGGCACTTATTCTACCGCCTTTGATGGTCATTTTTGTTCTGAACCTGAAGCTGTGCAGTGAACGTCTTCACATGATAATGTTCGCCGGATTATTCTTCTCATGGGCAGGGGATGTTCTCCTGGAGATTCCGGGCGGGGGTGAGGTCATGTTTATGGCAGGACTCGGCGGATTCCTGATTTCCCTGGTGCTTTTCACAGTTGCCTTCTTCTCAACGCCCGGCAGAAATGAGATATTTCACAAACGGTTCTGGTTAATTCTGCCCGGACTCCTGTATGGGCTGATTATGGGAATATACCTGAGCGACTACCTGGGGGAAATGCTTATACCAGTAATCATCTACGAAACAGTCATGATCATAATGCTGACCGGTGCGATCAGCCGGATCGGCAGGGTCGACCGGAAGAGCTTCTATCTGGTCCTGGCCGGAGCGATCCTGTTTGTCATCTCGGATTCCATACTGGCTGTAAACAAATTCGCACACCCCGTAGCATTGTCAACGGTTCTTATCATGGGCACTTATCTCCTCGCCGAGTGGCTGATAACCACCGGGTATATCAGGCAGTACAGGCAGGACTGGGAATGAAGTCTGAAAGCATTGCCCTCCGTAGCACTAAGCGCCGGAGGGTCCAAAGTCTGAAGGTCAGAAGAATTTATGATTTGCGATTTGCGATTTTCGAATTATCTGATTATCAAATTCTTAATTCTTAATTCTTAATT
>Ga0079303_10000094_pt1 | contig 18414 bp, 17 predicted proteins | sample Methanogen_OWC_FD_77073 | JGI IMG/M metagenome (GOLD analysis project Ga0079303, IMG submission 77073) | Enriched soil microbial communities from Old Woman Creek wetland in Ohio, USA - Methanogen_OWC | ecosystem: Environmental > Terrestrial > Soil > Wetlands | place: USA: Ohio | collected...
CTATCGGGATAAGCGGTTCAGAATAAAGGACGACCCGACGATACTGAATGACATCCTCTTTGCCTCCCGCTACATGAGGCATCAGCACCGCGCTTTCCTTTTGGACGGGGACGCCCTTATTGTGCCGCAGGAAAGACTCGTCTGGATCCTGGAGGAGATCCGGCGCCACCTTCCCTGGGTGAGGAGGGTCGGCGCCTACGCCAACGCCAAGAGCATCAAGATGAAGAGAGATGAACACCTCGTGGGGCTGAGAGAGAAGGGACTTGGTATCCTTTACCTGGGCGTGGAAAGTGGGGATGACGAAACCCTCCGCCAGGTGGGCAAGGGGACGACGGCGGCGAACCTCATTCTCCAGGGGAGGCGGGTGAAGGAGGCGGGTATCAAGCTTTCGGTGACGGCTCTCCTCGGAATCGCCGGACCGGCTGGCTCCCTGCACCACGCCCAGGCAACCGGCGACCTCCTTAGCGCCATGGATCCCGACTATGTCGGTGTCCTCACGGTGATGGTGCTCCCCAACACGCCCCTCGGGGCAGACCATGCCTCAGGTCGCTTTATCCTGCCGGGGAAACGGGAGCTCCTCACGGAGCTTCGGGAGATGATCGGCCACACCCGCCTGAGCGGCGGGCTTTTTTTCGCCAACCACGCCTCCAACTATCTGCCGCTTAAAGCAAGACTCCCCAAAGATCGGGACCAGGCCTTGGCGCTCGTTGACGAAGCCATCCGCGGCGAGATCGCCTTGAAACCCGAGTGGCTCCGGGGTCTCTGAGAACGTTGGGGGTGGGCTCACTACCCGCGGGAAGAGGGTATGAAGAACGTCGAGGAGATCCTAGAGACCCTCAGGGTCAATGAGGAAGTTGCCCAGAAATTCTTCGAGATCGAGGTAAGCATACTCGCGATTCTCAATTTTAGGGATCTCTTCGAGAAATTGCTCACCGAGATCAGACAGAAATTCGGTGTCCCCTACGTCTGGATCACTATGATCCGCGACAGCGAGCTCTCCGATCTCATCGATTCCCTGGAGTCATCCGAAAATCTCCGGGAGCGACTGAACATCCTGGATCGAGGGGCATTCCTCGGTCTCATCGAGCACCGCACGACTCCCCTGCTCGCGAACGGCGACTTGAGACCCTACCACCCGCTCCTTCCCAGCGGACAAATGCACTTCATCCGCTCCCTGGCGGTCGCTCCCATAACCTTCCACGGAGAGATCATCGGGAGCCTCAACCAGGCAGATCTCACTCGGCTCCGGTACAGACCGGGGATGGATACCCGGCTTCTAGAGCGGCTCGCGGTCAAAGTCTCCATCTGCCTTTCCAACGTCACCGCTCACGAACGGCTGCAGTGGCTGGCAACGAGAGATCCCCTCACCAAGCTCCTCAACCGGAGGGTCATGGAGACGATCCTCCAGCGGGAGTTTAAAAGGGCCCAACGGTATAAGAGCCCTCTCTCCCTGGCCTTTCTCGACCTGGACAATTTCAAGGTGGTGAACGACCGTTTCGGACACGACCGCGGAGACGCACTTCTCAAGTATGTGGCGAGACGGCTGGTCAAAATGACGCGGGATACGGACGTCGTTGCCAGGTATGCCGGCGATGAATTCGTCATCATCCTCCCCGGGGTTACGGAGGTGGAGGTGCAGAATCTCATCCATCGCCTCCGCGACTATTTTGATGCCAATCCGTTGAACGTGGAGGGAACATCCATTCCCGTATCTATGAGCTGCGGGGTCTCCTCTGTGCCTGATAGCGCCATCAAAGACCCCGCCTCTCTGCTGCGCAAAGCGGACGAGATGCTCTATCACGCCAAGACACATAGGAAAGATCACCCCCCACGAGGTGGGAAATGAACCCTAACTCCTCCCCTCTGAGCGATGCCGCCTTCCGGAGCGCTACCACAGCAGGGTGAGTTTCGTGATGGCCGCCGCCCGGTCGAGCCCGCATTATGCACCAGCCACCTGCTGCGACCACGATCCATGTCCGTGTGTGCCTTCCTCCTTGGCCTAAACTTTGCAAAATCACAGGGAAATGCGCCTGTAGGAAGGGGTCCCGAGGAGTGTCCACGGTTTTCAGTTCCTCCTCGGGAAATCCATCCGGTGTTGGGAGGGAGGTAGCTTGGGGGGCAGAAGAGTCATCGTTCGCTGGATGTCGCCGGATCCCGGCCGCTCCCGCGTCTTCTCAGTTTCCCTTGGTGTGGTCTTGACCGCGACCGTATTACTCGCTTTTTCCTGGCTGTCTCTTGGGCTTGCTGCCTACTTGGTAGCCCGCTTATGTCACGACAATCGCCGGCTGGACGTGGAAAATGCCCACCTTCAGGAGCAAGCGGCCCAACTGGATGAGATGCGGGATCTAGTGAAGAGTATCGAAAAAGACGGCAAAGTGATCCGAGGGTTCCTCGGGGTGGAAAAACGACAGGAGGGAGGAGGAGGCAAAGGCCAGGGAGGCTTTACCGCAGACGATCATCTGCCCCAGCTTGCGTTCGATGAGGCTCCCAGGACAAGAACCTTGACAGAAACCAAAAACCGTTCTGCCTCCTCTCTTCTCGAGCAGACACGGCGAGTCAAGGAGAATCTCCAGGAACTCTTGCAGGTTATGCGGGAGCAGCGTGATCGTCTCGATCATACCCCGAGCATTGTGCCCGTTGACTCCGAAACGTACTGCTTCAGTTCAGGCTTCGGCTGGCGGCAGAGCCCCTTCACCGGGCAAAGAGACTTTCATAACGGTCTTGACATCAGTGATTCCGAGGGGACGCCCATCATTGCCCCCGCGAACGGCGTGGTGCTGGAGGCGGGGTCATCCAGGTATATGGGAATATACCTAAGACTTGGCCATGGAAGAGGGTGCACCACATCATACTCCCACCTCTCCCGATTCAACGTGAAGCCGGGGGACAAGGTGAAACGAGGCCAGGTTCTGGGATTGATGGGGAATACGGGAAACTCAACCGGGCCCCATCTCCACTATCGGATCGAGGTAAACGAGAAGGACGTGAATCCGAGGAGCTACATCCTGAATTCGGTGGTGGGTAAGGGAACAGTGAAACCGCTCTCCCCTTAGCAGGCTGCGGAAAACGCCTCAGGTGATCTTGTGGACATCCAGAACGCGCACCCTGTACTTCAGGGTCTTGCCCGCCAGTGGGTGGTTGAAATCCAAGACGAAATGATCCTTCTGGATGTCGCCGACAAAACAGAGGTTTTTCCGGCCCTCTTTGGTTTCCACGCGGAGGACCATGCCCCGTTTCAGCTCTTTGCCACGGGGAAAATCCTGGAGAGGAACGCGGAGTATCTTCGCGTGGTCAATGCGGCCGAAGGCCTCTTCCGGCTGAACAAAAAATTCTCTGATATCCCCGGCGCTTAATCCAGCAATCTCTTGTTCGATCCGCGAGAACACCTCACCTGAACCGAAGCGAAAGACAAGGGGAGTTTCGTCCTCGTTGCTAAGCACTCTAGTGCCGGATTCCAGAAAGGCCTCAAACCGAATAGTGATGTACGTTCCAGGGCCAACCTGTGGCATGGCAATTTCCTCTCCACGCTGGGGTTGCTCGCACAGAGCAATCATTTACCAAATTTTTTGTTGTACCAGTATAGCGAAATTGGCAAGGCAATAAAATAACGGCGATCCGGGCCGAGCGCCCCATGGCCAGACATGAATCCATCCTCGCCTGGATACGGGTTGCGGTGCAAGAGCGTGGCGCGAGTGGATCCTCTCCTTTCCATCTTCACTCCTGTTTTCGCTCCGCTGGCGAGTTCTGGTTGCGTCTAGCGCATAATGGGGGCTGGAGACGAGTGGATGATCCGCAGCGCGGAGGTGGGGACGTCCGCGGGAGCGACCGTTCGTGGCGGAACGATCATCACGGAAGGACTTCCCGATACTCGGAGGTTTATGGGGTGGTGATACCACTGCCGTCATAAACGACAATCCCCCTGCACGCTCATCGGCCCGTGACGAGCGTTGCGGGGGGAGATAGTCAGCAGGAGTGCGTGAGTAGGGGGTTCGCTACTCTTCCGTTTCCACCTTCTTGAGCTTGAGGATGACCTCGTTCGTGGTGAGGCGATTTTCCACCGGATCTCGGATGTACTCTTCGACGACGATCCTGTCTTCGAGGATTTTCTTGACGATACCGTCATTCTGGCCGACGTAGGTCCCCACCGCCAATACATAGCCCTTGCCGGTAGCGTCCTCCACCAGTGCCTTGTTGCCCATCTTACCCCAAATGATGGCCCGAAGGCCGGCCTGGATCTCGCTGAGGGCCATCTTCTGAAGCGGCGTAAGGGGCTTGCGTTTTACTTCACCGAAACCCTCAGCGCTCGCCTTCTGGGTCAGAAGAAATGGCTTAAAGGGATCCGCTTTGCCCCTGGGGTCGTAGGTTGCCACGATCTCCGCAAGAGAAGTCGGAGCGGCGCCCGGTGCCACCGCTGCTGGCGCCGCAGCGGGCGCTCCCGGTTGCCGTCCGGCAGGCGCCGGCGGCCCCGAAGCCGGGGGCTTCGCAGCTACCTGCACCGGAGCCGCCGGGACGGTGAGTTGATAAACTTCCTTGTTCATGTAAACGTACTGGACTTTCTGCTCCAAAGCCCTCTGGTAGGTCGCATCGTCCAGGTACTTTCCTTTCAGCTCCTCAAGCTTTTGCGGGTAGTCGCCCTTGTCCTGCTTGAACTTCTTCACAGCCCCGTTCATCTTGCCCATGAACTCCGCGGCGGGGCTCAACGAGATCGGCTTGTCTCCAACGTTTCGCGACGACCGAGCACTGTCGAGCCTCTGGGCGTGCCAGACGTAGACCCCTACCAAGGCCAGAAGAATCACGGCAAGAATGATCGTTCTCTTCTCTTTCATCCCGACCCCCCTTGTCACCCCCGTTATCTGCTGGGTCTAGATCGGATGACGCTTATGACCCACTGTATAGCCCACTAGCAAAAAATGTGCAACCCAATTAGATCTGCGACAGGTGGACCCGTCAGCCGTTACCGGAATCAGGGGCTTTCTTGCTGAATTTTCTCAGGAAAACGGGGAAACAAAAATATCCTCCTGTGAGTTGGCCGGCCGACGGGGTGAACGAATGCACCGCCCGGCTGGTAACAGTGCCTACTGGAGACTCGCGAGCAGCAGCGAACATGCATGGGGGGGTGAAAACATGGGCGGTGAGAACAATCAGGGTGGGATGCAGAGACACTCGCCGGGTCTCTGCCTTCCACCCCGAGCTCTTTCAGAAATGATGGGCTGGACGCGAATCACAGCCCGGTTGTGGCGCGCCAGACGCCACCTAGCGGATCGTCGTAGATCCGGTCGGAGGAAAGGCCCCCAAATTCACTCACACCACAGCCCGGTCCGGGTATCCAGAAGTAGTAGGCGCCACGGCCTCCCGCACTGGCCAGGTAGAACTCATACACGTCATCCGGGTTCACCACGTTATAGGCCCAATGAATCGGAGGATTCATGTCCATGTTGGCAAAGACGGGTATGGCGGGAGGCCCTGTCCCAGATTGGCTCCCAACCATGGTTAACTCCTGGTTGGCAACCGCGACCGTGGCGACGGTCAGCCATTCCCGGGCCTTGGCTATCGCCTGTTTATCATACGCCTCTTTCCTCCTTTCGATGAACTCCCCGAGCCCAATGGAGGCCAGGATACCCAGAATAGCCATGACGAGGAGCAACTCAATAAGGGTGAAGCCCTTCTCCCCACGTATCGTTATGAGTGATTTCCTGAGCTGCATGAGATCCTTCCTTTCTCTCTTGCAGGTTTCCCAACTTGATCTGATCTCGCCTGCTGTCTGATCCGGAGCCCGACCTACTCTTGTCTGGAAACCGCTTCCGGTCCGTTCATAAAGCAACAACAATGCCAAGCAACAATAATGCCAAAACACGAGTGGGGCCGCCTGTTGTCCTCGCGCCATGTTGACTTTGGGACAGGATCAGCCACCACATGCTTGAAATAGTGCATCCTTGAGACGTTGGGGCCGCGTGCTCGGGATCCTATTCCTGTTCTAGGGTACGGAGGCCAACCGATAGTGCCACCCTGACAATCTCTGTCATGAATGGACCTGAGTTGTCTCTGAGGAAGGAAGACCACGACCGCACTCAGGGAGGTCGCCGCGGAGGGGGGGACAGGATATCCACTCACAGCAGCCTGACGCCTGGAAAAACTTCCCACATATGACCGACGTCTAACACCCGTTAGCGCTGCGGCTTGCTGGCGCCCTGAACTTTCCTGAACTTCTTGAATTCCGGACAGTTACGGCAAGAAAAACTGACCCAGTACTTCTTAACCGCCTCCTCCAGACACTTCTGGTAAAATGGGCAGTCAAAGTGGCGGTGGGCATTGACGTTGCCGTATCTAAGTTCTTTCTGTAGCTCCTTTACAGGCATGGACATGAACTTTCTTGCCTCCTAGGTCCGGCTGTTGGTCACCACAAACTCCCCGCGTGCGGAACAGACAGCAGGATGCCTCGGATACCATTTATGAAGCATGTCAAACAGCTTTATAACATGTTCATGCAATTGTGAAAAGTATTATCTCGTAACGAGCCTTTCCTTTCGGGGTGAAAATCTGTCGCCACCCCGGGGGCGGAGAGAGATCTTTCGGCCCGTCATGCACTTCGTCCTTCCTCCCTGAGGCTTGGCATCACCGTCTCCCCTGCGGGCGGCGAAGTGGGTCTATTCCGACTGCAGCGTGGGAAACTCGCCACGAAATCGTAAGGCACGCAAGCTGCAAAGAATCCCTTAGGCTGCAGAGGGCCTCACTGAGATGGCGGCGAATCACTGTCACCGGGGCGTCAGGACACTCTCTTGGCTACCTTGCCGGAAGGAAGATCACCTTGTCTTCCTCGCCCTTTTCCGCTTAAATGGGGCGCGGTGAAAAAATGAGCCAAACTGAATAGATCAACGGGAGAGATCAGGCCGGGCATTCGGGAAGACGCGATCGAGTCAGCGAGGGACACGCTCATGCGCATTGCCTATTTAACGATGGAGATCGGTATCAGCGAGAACATCCCCACCTATAGCGGCGGTCTCGGCATTCTCGCCGGGGATCACGTCAAGTCTGCTGCGGATCTTGGGCTGCCCCTCGTGGCGGTGACGCTCCTCTACAAGCGGGGCTATTTCGTCCAGAACATCAGCCCTATGGGCTGGCAGGAAGAGTTATATCCGTACTTCGACCCGCGGGCCTTCATGGAGCCCCTGCCCCTCAAGGTGAGGGTTCCTATCGGGGGGAGAGAGATTCGAGTCGGGGTCTGGAAGTATACCTACCAGGGGCTCAAGGGCAAGGTTCCCATCTACTTCCTCGATGCGGATCTCGAAGACAATTCCCCCGATGATCGGCTGCTCACCCAGTACCTTTACGGCGGGGACAAACATACGCGCATCTGTCAGGAGGCGATCCTCGGTATCGGGGGCTATCAGGCCCTGAAGCGATTGGGCGAGAAGATCACCACGTACCACATGAATGAGGGTCACTCCGCCTTCCTCACCCTGGCTCTTTACCATGACTCGAACGGTGATGCGGACCAGGTGCGGGATAAATGCATCTTTACCACCCATACGCCGGTCCCCGAGGGGCACGATCTGTTCTCTTATGATCTGGCGGACGCTACCCTCGGCTCGTTTCTGCCCCGAGAGATCCGTAAACTAGCGGGCAAAGACGGTCTCAACATGACGAGGCTGGCCCTAAGTCTCAGCCGGGGCTGCAACGGAGTGAGCGAACTCCATGGCAAGGTCACGCGGGAGATGTTTCCGGGCTATGAGATCGGGCACATCACAAACGGCGTCCACCATCTCAGTTGGACGGGACCCGAGTACGCCCGCCTGTACGATCAGTTCCTACCCCACTGGCGGAGCTATCCTGAGGTGTTGGGAAGTGCCATGCTTATCCCGGACGAAATCCTCGTGGAAGCGAAACAGGCGGCGAAGCGGCGGCTCATCAAGTACGTCAACGCCACCCACAATGCCGGCTTCTCCGAGGAGTTCCTTACGGTCGGCTTTGCCCGTCGAGCGGCCTCCTACAAACGGGCGACCCTTTTCTTTACCGACATGGAACGTCTCCTTAACCTCACCCGGAATCGCGTTCAGTTTGTCTTTTCGGGCAAGGCTCACCCGCAGGATGAGGCGGGCAAGCGCCTCGTTCAGGACATCATACATACCGGTCGGACCTACGAGGGGCGTCTGCGTCTCGTATACCTGAGGAACTACAACATCTGGCAGGCAGCCCTCCTGACCCAAGGGGTCGACATCTGGCTGAACAACCCCAGACGTCCCCGGGAGGCCTCAGGCACCAGTGGCATGAAGGTGACCTTCAACGGTGGGATGAACATGAGCGTGCTGGACGGTTGGTGGCGTGAGGTCTGCCGGCATCGCACCAACGGTTGGGCCATCGGGGATGACGAAGATACCTCCGACGAAGAGACCGCTGCTGATTTCTATGCGGTGCTGGAGGAGGCGGTCACCACGTACTACGCCAACCGCCCCCAGTGGCTCCGCATGATGAAAGCCTCCATCTGCGACTGCGCTCCCCGGTTCAATACCCAGCGCACGGTCAAGGAGTACCTCGACAGGTACTACCGTTAAGCGGTTGACCAGCGCATCCCTCCGGTCGCTGGCCTACTGCCCACTACCCCCATGGATGACATCGACCTCCATACCCACTCCACGTGCTCCGACGGCACCCTCACGCCGCGACACGTGGTGGGGCTTGCGAAGAGCATCGGCTTGCGTGCCGTGGCCCTCACCGACCACGACACGGTCGCGGGCGTCGGCGAAGCCCTGGCGGCAGGTGATGAGGTCGGGATTGAAGTGGTGGCAGGGGTCGAAATCAGCGCCGCCTGTTCTGCAGGGAGCATGCACATTCTGGGCTACTACCTCTCTCCCACCCATCCCGAACTTCTAGGCGCTCTCAATCGTCTCCAGGAAGGTCGGGCGGCTCGCGCTCACAAGATCGTTGAGAGGCTCCGGAATTTAGGGCTCGAAATCACCCTCGCTGAAATTACGGACCTTGCCGGCGGCGAAGTAGGGAGGGCGCACATCGCCCAGGCCCTGGTCAAGCGCAGGTATGTGCCCTCCGCCCGAGAGGCCTTTACCCGCTACCTCAGGAGAGGACGACCAGGGTACGTGGACAGGGTGCGTCTGCCTCCCGAAGAGGTGATCGACGTCATTCGTCGGGCTGGCGGCCTGGCGGCTCTCGCTCACCCCTCCACCTTGGCTCTCGAGCAGCCGGGTGACTTGAGCGCCCTGGTGGCAAGACTCAAGGCGATGGGCCTCGAGGGAATGGAGGTTCTTTCTCCCTACCACACCCGCGAGATGACCAGGATGTACGAGGAGATCGCCAGAGAACACGGACTCCTCTGCACGGGCGGTTCAGATTTCCACGGCGGCGTGAGTGATCATGGTGATCTAGGCGGAACGCGATTGGGTCTTCGTTTCCCTTATGCCCTGCTCGATGGCCTCAAGATGAGGATCGTGCAGCGGGAGCGAAGGTCCGCGAGAGGGATCGAACCATGACGCGAGCGGAACCCTCAGTGGAAGTTTGGCTCCTAGGGTCGGGAACCGGCATTCCCCATCCTCGGCGACGCCCTCCGGGCCTGGCTGTGCGCACCGGGAAGTGTCTCATCCTCTTCGATTGCGGCGCCGGAACCCTCTGGAGCCTGGCCCAGGCAGGCCTGGAATTTCACGATCTGGACTGGCTGTTCCTGACCCATTTCCACCCGGATCACAGTGGTGATCTGGCCTCTCTCCTCTTTGCCGCTCGATCGCCACTCTATGGAAGAAAGAAGCCGCTCATGATCGGGGGACCGCCAGGCTTGGTAGGCTTCCATAAGCGGCTGAGCGGTGTCTACGGCCAGTGGATCCACCTGGACCGGAACCTCCTCACCCTCCAGGAGATAGACCCGTCCGCCTCAGCCCCGTTGAATTTGCCTTGCGGCAGGCTGGTCACGCTGGCCATGGCACACACGGCGTCAAGCCTCGGCTACCGCCTGGAAACAAGGGACGGAGCCGTCGTCGCCTATTCAGGAGATACAGACTATTGTGCCAACGCGGTACTTCTGGCGAGGGACGCTGATCTCTTCGTTTGCGAGTGCTCCTTCCCCGACCACCTCAAGACGGCGGGACACCTGAGCCCTCGCTGGGCAGGAAGGCTGGCGCGGGAGGCAAGATGCCGGCGTCTTCTCCTCTGCCACCTCTACCCCGCCTGCGACGGAGTGGACGTGGCCGCCGCCTGTCGGGAAGAGTTCGACGGCGATATCCTTGTAGCAGAGGATCTGATGCGGCTCCGAATTCCAGGGGCAGTCGCTACCGTTTGAGCAGGGGTTCGCCTCTCTTGAGTATCCGAAGAAAGGAGGAGAGCACGGCGAGGAGTGCGAGGAGCCAGCAGAAGACGCCGAGGGACGCGACCACGGAACCTAGGGCGGTAAGCTGTTCCACGACCACGAACGGCGGCATCTTCAGGGAAAGCACCTCGTTGTTGTGGGCGTAGAGGTAAAGGGCCCACCCGAGGCAGAAGAAGAGCGATGCGAAAAAGAGAGGTTTGATTACCCTCGTTAGGTTTAGATTACAAAATTCCATAGTTCTTTCCGTCTCCACGCTCAGACATAGTGACGGAAAAGCAAGTCTGGAGCCAAGTAGATCAACAACTGTCGGCCGGAATCGGTCTCGACGTATAACCCCTTACATCAACTCATACTTTGGTTATGAAGGTCTCTTGACTCCCCCCCGGGCTGCAGAACGGGTTGGTGCCGTATTCTGATACACAACGGTCCATTTTCGTCACTGCGCCGTACAATATGGGATACTAGGAAAAGGGGCTACCCCTTCTCCGGGTTTTGGTCTCCTTTCTTTCCTTGACCCGCATTATGCACGAGACGCCGTCGCGAGAGCGTGGAGATGGTCGTGCCACCGGGCAACCATCCCGCGGCACCGCGGGACTGGACCTGAGGCGTACTTGTTCAGTACGTCGCAAGGGGCGAGACCCGAGGACGCCCGGAAGGATGGCCATATCCGCGGTCGCAGCAGGTGGCTCGTGCATAATGCGGGTTAAGCCTCGGAGGACCACGACGAGATGGTCAGAGTCGCCGACGAGCCGATCCTCACGAACCACGAGCTGGAAACGGCCCGGGGGGTGCTCCAGTCCCTACCCCGCTCCCTGGTTCTCAGGGTGAAACAGACGAGCCGCCCGTTCTCCCGAATATTTAGGACCGTGATAGAGCAACTCGTCGGGGTCACCGACAAGCTCCAGCCCTTGTATGAGTTCGACGCGGAGGCTGGCGACCCGTTTCTCGAAATTAAAGGCAACCTTAGATACTTCTCTCTACCCACCGGGCTTGAGCTTGCGCCTTTCCTCCAGACTCTTCGGATCTTGTCGGAGGGAGGGAGCCGTCTCTCGCTCCGGACTCTGAAGAGGCTCGATTCCTTCCTCATTCCCACGCGGCTTGAGATTTTCATCTCTCCCGCCTGCCCTCACTGCCCAGCCTTGGTCGCCTTGTGCAGCGACCTTGCCCTCGCCAGCAGCTACCTGGAGGTGAGCATCGTCGATGTGACACTTTTCCCGGAGCAGGCCGGAGAGCGCGGCATTCGCGCTGTACCCACCCTGGTCATCAACAGCCAGGAGCAACTAGTGGGTGCTCTCGGCGAAGAGGTTCTCGTGGACCGATTCGTCAACCGGGAGCTTGCAGCCTTCCATTCCGAGACCTTCCGGCGGATACTCAAAGAGGGAGACGCCAGGAAACTCGTGGCCACCATGCTGGCGGAAGGGGAAATCCCTGGAAGTGCCGTGGCGCTTCTCTCGGACCACGACTGGTCTGTGCGGTTGGGAATGATGGTGGTGTTGGAGGAGATCGGCGCTCACCGCCCCGAGCTGGCGCGACGCGCCTGTCCCTATCTGGTTACCCTCCTCGGCCACCAGGACCCCAATCGCAGGGGCGATGCCGCCTTTCTGTTGGGCTTGATCGGGGATGCCAAGGTGTTGGAAGGGCTTGAACCACTGGCGGAGGATGGAAGCCCGGAGGTTGCCGAGGCAGCCAGGGAGGCGATCAAGCGTATCCGGGGCGAATCCTGACTTATTTCGTGGCGCCCCCAGGGGGCTGCGCGCTCGCCCTGTCCGGGAGCGGGAGTCCAATGGTGAACCGGCTACCTTGCCCGGGAGCAGAGTCCACCGTGATCCTTCCCCCGTGCTCCTCCACAATCTTCTTGGTAACCGCAAGGCCTAGACCGGTCCCACGATTCCCCTTGGTGCTGTAGAACACCTCGAAGATCTGCTGCCGTGCCTCGGATGGGATGCCGACGCCGTTATCTTCCACCGAGATGAGAATGCTCTCCCCCGCCACGCGGGTGACCAGGCGGACCTCACCCCGGTCCGCCTCGATGGCGTCGATGGCATTGGTGAGGAGATTGAGGAGACAGCGGTGCACCCCTTGAGGATCAGCCTGGATCCACGGGAGTTGCGCCTCCAAGTCGAGGTGGAGCGCTGCCTTCCTGGCCTCGATCTGATCATGACAGAGGTCGGCGACCTCCCGACAGATGTCGTTAATGGAGCAAGGTTGGACTTCGGGTTTCCGCTCCTTGGAGTAGGCGAGCATGTTCAGAACCAGCTGACTGATCCGCTGGCTGCTTCGTCGGAATACCTGCCAGACACGGCTGATGTTGTCCAGATCCTGGCTTTCCAGGCCCCGCTCCATGAGGGAAGAGGAGACCTCCATGGCCGCAAGGATGTTCTTGATGCAGTGCGAGAGTCCGGCGATAGCCTGACCCATGGCGGCCAGCCGTTCGTTCCGAATGGTTTCCTGATGGAGTTGGGCGTTGTCGACGGCGATCCCGGCCGCAGTGCCGATGGCGTCCAGAAGCAACAGATCCTCCTCGCCGAACTCGCCGGACCCGGTGCTGGTGGTATCTACATGGATGATACCGACGATGCCGCTTCGGCCCCGGAGAGGGGAGCACATGGCCGAGCGGATCTTATGGATCACCACACTTTGAGCCAATCCGAAGGTGGAATCAGCCCTGGCATCAGCGATGAGAACGGACTCCTTCTTTTCCAAAACGTGAGCAATGATATGCTGGCTGATACTGACACGCTGCTCGATCCCGTCCTTGGTCTGCCAGCGAGAGGCCTTTACCTCCAGTTGACCGCTGCCGGAATCGCTAAGGAGGACAAAGGCGCGCTCGGCCTTGATTGTGGCAAAGACCTCATCGAGAATACTGTTCAGCAGGAGATCGAGGTCAAGGATCGAGCTCGTCAGGCGGAGCACCCGGTACATGGCCCGCAGACTCCCATGGCTGCGACCCAAGAGTTCGGTGAGTTCCGTGGGCTTGAGGGTGCGGGTGATACTCATGCTCGGGGCGAGGACCGTCTGTCCCTCCATTGATCCTGGACGGTCGATCGTAGTTCGGAGCCTGCCCCCCTTCTCGACCTCGGCGGATGGCACTGCGGGTTGAGGTTGGGGAGAATCGCTCTCCGCGGTGCGACGGACGACGAGTTGGGTAAATCTCCCGAGGGTGACCAGATCATTGAGCTTGAGGATCTCGGTCTTGATCCGGATACCGTTCAAAAAGGTCCCGTTGCTGCTGTTGAGGTCTTCGATGGTGATGGAATCGGCGCGCCGGAGGACCCTCGCGTGGTGTCGCGAGATCTGCGGGTCATCTATACAGAGCTGACAGGAACGATCCCGGCCGATGACGATGGCCTGATCTTCTTCGAGCCGTTGGACCCGGCCATCGCCGGTCCCATGGAGGACGTGCACCTCGTAGGTATCCATGGAGAACGTCTCGCCTCTTGGTTTGTCTGCCCACGCACAGTGCGGCGCCCCGGGCGACTACGAAGTACCCGGTCAAACCCGACAAAAAAATCCAATAGCTCCAGGGGAGCGGGTCTGCCCCGCGCCTGAGCTACGCAAGATTTATACCAGCCGCCGGGGGTGGGAGTCGGGAGGGGACGATCATCGCCTGATGAAGGGGTTGGAGCGCTTTTCCTGACCTATGGTGGAGCAAGGCCGCACCCCATAATTGTGACCGGGCAGGACCACGGTTTCGTCCGGCAAGGCCGCCAGCTTTGTCTGGATGGAATGGATCAGCAGATCGAACGATCCGCCCGGAAGATCAGTGCGGCCGATACCGCCCACGAAGAGGGTGTCACCGGTGACCACCTGACTGTCGGCGAGGAGACAGATGCCGCCGGGCGTGTGCCCAGGTGTGTGAAGGACCTTGAGATGCCGACGACCAAACTCGATGAGCTCTCCATCGGCGACGGTCCTGTCTGGCGGCGGGGAGGCCTCGCACTCGAAGAGCTGGAGGACCAAGGGCGAGGGACGGCTGAGTCGTTCCGCATCCTCTTTGTGAATGAGAATCTTGGCACCCGTGAGCCCCTTTAGCTTGCGGTTGCCGCCGGCATGGTCGGCGTGGCCGTGGGTGTTGATAATGTATGTGATCCGGGTGATGCCTCTCTTGTTGGCGATCGTGACGAGACGATCCACCTCGGCGGCCGGATCCACGATAACCCCTTCGCCGGAATCAGGGCACCCGATGATATAGGCGAAGACCGCAAAGTTCCCTACCTCCACTTGCTCGAGAATCATCGTTCCCCCCGTGTCAGACACGCTTCTTCAATGCGGTCCTCAAGATGCCACCCTAATCCGAAGCCAGTGACCCGACTGACATCTCGCGGTGCGTATCATACCATGCCTGCCCCCAGTCTGGAAGTGCCTTAGCGCGGCCTCCGGGTTGGATCGAAGATTCAGGACAATTCTAGTGCGATCTGCCCATGACCGGGACCGGCATAGATGATCCGGCCCTGCCGGATTGTGGCATGAGGTGAGAGATCGTGAGGGGAGCTCCTGTCCCTGTGCAGGATATGAATTACCTGGACGCCCTGAGCGAAAAGGTAATCTGCGAGAAGGAGGCGATGGCATCTCTGAGGTGCAGTCTCGGCACACATGAAACAGGTGCGACCCATCCCGCCCCGGCGCAGCAGTTGCTTCACAGCCGCGGCGAATTCAGGGGAGTCCATGTGGTCGGCGTAGTTGCGAAAGGCAGCACTGGTGAGGGCTTGGTGGGGAGATTGGGCGCCAAGTCCCGTTCGTCTCAGGCCGCCCAGATGTGGAAGCCACGTGTACGAGATCCCTGCCTGCCCGACGGACTCCCGGAGCGATTCCTGACGGAACTGGGGGTACCGTCTTGATCCGGGGTAGGAGCGGATGTCGGCTAAATGCTTAATGGTGAAGGACCGGAGGAGGTTGACAAATGCCGGAGCTGTCCGGGTGCTGTGTCCAATGGAGTATAGCGTTAGCTTGTATCGTTCCATTAAATTTATTGTAGCACTAGGGTAACGACAGGAACATGGCTCTCTTGACTTCCGTCGGGCGGTCGCTAAAATCCGATGAAAATCGATAGGGTGAAACGAGAATGGGAGAGATCACATGGCTGCACAGACGCTCCCTGCGGGCAAGCTCAAACCCGAGGTCCTCGCCAGGCTCCTCGGCTATACCTCGCGGAGCGCAGAGCTCGTCGTCGGCCCAGCCATCGGCGAGGATGCAGCGGTCATCGACCAGGGGGATCGTTACCTGGTGGTGACCACGGATCCCGTCACCTTCACGACTCGCCACTGCGGCTGGTATTCGGTCTGCGTAAACGCTAACGATATTGCCGCCTGTGGGGGTACGGCGCGGTATTACTCGGCAGCGATCGTCCTTCCCGAGGGGCAGACTACGTTGCGTGACGTGGAAAGGCTTTTTGCAGAAATCGAAGAGGCATGCCGGCGGCTAGGGGTTCTCTGGGTGGGCGGCCACACTGAGGTGAGCCCCGCAGTGACCGCCCCACTGGTAGTGGGCCAGATGATCGGCGAGGTGTCTCCTGAGCACCTGTGCAGGAGCGGTGCTGCCCGGGAGGGGGACACCTTAGTCCTGGTCAAACCGGCGGCCATCGAGGCCACCGCCATTATTGCCGCTGAAAAAAGTTCGGAGGTGGAGGCGGCGCACGGCGTGGAGACGGCACAGCGGTGTAGGGACTTCCTCTTCGAACCTGGACTTACAATCGTTCGCGAGGCGACGTTGGCTCGAGGGTTTCCGGTACACGCTATGCACGATCCAACCGAGGGCGGTGTGGTCAACGGTATCCGCGAGATCTGTGCCGCCTCCCGCTGCGGGGTGTTGGTGCATGAGGCTGCGATCGAGATTCTTCCCGAGACCGCCGCCCTCTGCCGCCAGTTCGGCCTGAATCCTCTGGGCGCCATCTCCTCAGGGGCACTCCTCCTGACCCTCCCTGCGGACGCGGCTCCGGCCTTGATTCGGCACTATGCCAAACATGGAGTCCGGGCAACGGCAATCGGTGAGATCCTCGAATCTGCGGCCGGGCTAATCCTCCGCCGGCTGGACGCGAGCCTGGAGCCGCTCCCCGACTTCCCTGTGGACGAGATCACCAAGCTTTTCTCTTGATCGACGGGGTACGGACAGAAAGGCGTGGGGCCGATTCACTCTGGGAAAAGGGTTTGACAAACCGACTCCCCGCTTCTAAGATTTGTTACTGGCCTTCACCCCTTGGGTTCAAGGTGACCTATGGATGATACTCTGGCCACTGTGGCCCAGTACGCCGAGCTCACGGTGAGTATGACTGAGACCGAATTCACCGGTAAGGTCAGCTGGCCGGTCCTCATCGAAAAGGTCGGGTTCTTCGGCCAAGGGCACCTGTCACCGCTCTCAGGTACGATAGTGGTCCGGGACACCATTGAGGTGCGGAGACCGGACGACGTCCATCTTTCCCAGGCCAAGGTCTTCACTATCAGGAAGCAACCGGGCTCCATCGGCGTTGATATCTTTGTGGGCAGGGCCCCCACCAACGATATCATCCTTCCGAATCCATCGGTATCCAAGTCCCACGCCCACTTCACCCCCGTTCCCGGGACGGACCATCTCCAGCTGGTGGATATGTTCTCCTCGAACGGGACCTTCGTGAACGGGCAGAAGATCCATCCCTTCGAGAAGCACCAGGTAAAGGATTACGACGAGATCCGTTTCGGTCCAGACTATCTTCTGATTTATTGTACGCCCCGAACCTTCTTCCAGATGTTGAAGAGCATCAAGCCTTAACCCCGTCACCCTGAAGAGAGACTTCAGCGGTTGCCGGTCAATGGCTCCAACTCCATTACGCACCCACGATAGGGAAGATCCTCTCTTTGATTCTCGCCACCACGAGATTGGCAAGATCCCGGGCTTGGGCGGCAGCCGTGCCCGTGACCTTGATGGGCGGATCCGAGAGGGTTGTGCTCGGGCCGACCTCCAACGGGTGCCCCTTCACGAAAGTCGCTGGTAACTCATCCGGCAGATCGAGCCCCCGCATGACAGCCCAGGCCATGGTCCAGGCTCTGGCCACGTTGATAGGGCGGTAGCCGCCGCCGCCGAGGGCAACCCACTTATAATTCCATGACTTGATCTCCCCCATGAGACGACCGAAGCCGCCGATAGAGAGATTTAGACGGCCGAGGGCGTCGGCGGTCAGAGCGTCCGTTCCCAACTGGGTGACGAGGACATCGGGGCGAAAGGCGTGGACCAAGGGAGGCACCACCTCCATGAAAGCCCAGTAGTAGAGGCCGTCGTCGGTTCCGGGTGCGAGGGGGACGTTGACCGCGTAACCCGTCCCGGCCCCCTCACCCATCTCGTCGGGAAAGCCGGTGCCCGGGAAGATGGTCCACCCGTGCTGATGGAGGGAGATGGTGAGGACGCGATCGGTGCCATAAAAGGCCGCCTCGACGCCGTCGCCGTGGTGTACGTCCACATCCAGGTAGACGACACGAAGCCCTTCCTCCACCATGCGGGCAATCCCCACCGCCGGGTCGTTGAGGTAACAGAAGCCGGAGGCCCGGCTGGGCATGGCATGGTGGAGTCCACCGGCGACATTGAAGGCGATCTGCCGCCCGCCTCTCACCACCTGGCGCCCGCACTCCACGGTCGCGCCGGTAACGAGAAGGGACCAGTCATAGACGCCCGGAAAGACCGGATTGTCGCCAGAGCCAAGCCCGTAGCGCCAGCCCATCAGTGGCGCTTCACCGCCGTTCGCCTTCTTGAGAACGTTGAGGTACTCCTCAGAATGAACCCTGAGGAGATCCTGCTCCTCAGCGGGCGTCGCTTCCACCCAGGGCTCCGTCGCTGACGGCATAAGACCATAGGCGGCAATCAAGTCCATGGTAAGCTGGAGCCGTTCCACCTTGAGGGGGTGATTGGGACCGTAGCTGAACTCACTGAACCTCTTGCTGAAGACGAGCACTTCCTTCGGAGCACCACTCATAGGCTGTTCCTCTCTCACTGTCCGTGGGCATGGAGAACACTGGACGCGAATGGCGATGGGGTGGATGGGTTGTCGTCACTCCTCGGTCAGAGGTTCACACCTCCGTGTACCCGTCAAAGGGATTGACACTAACTTCGGTTCGTGACTAGATGGTTCCACGGGTAAGCCCCGG
>Ga0079303_10000095_pt1 | contig 18365 bp, 13 predicted proteins | sample Methanogen_OWC_FD_77073 | JGI IMG/M metagenome (GOLD analysis project Ga0079303, IMG submission 77073) | Enriched soil microbial communities from Old Woman Creek wetland in Ohio, USA - Methanogen_OWC | ecosystem: Environmental > Terrestrial > Soil > Wetlands | place: USA: Ohio | collected...
TCCATCCAGTCCTGATTGTCGGGGTAATCACGAATTTCAAGCTTCGCGACATTAGATACGCCTTCATCAGCGAGAAATTCTGATAATTCCCGCTCGATACGCACCGGATCCTGTTCGATTGTCGATACGAGAAAACTGACGATCGTCTCGCCCGTGAAACAGAAATCCTCTTCGCCCCCACCCGTATCCTCGATCTGCGGACTCGAGAAGGTAATCAGGCCGAGCCGTTCCGCAAGCCCGCCAAGCGGCTCTTCCAGTTCATCCGGAACCGTTATATCAAATCTTCGCAGCATTTCAGCGGCCCTGGAGGGTGCGGATGCGCGTGTCAGCCTTTTCCAGAAGGCTTTTCGCGACTCCTGGCAGCGCTTTCAGCCGGCGGTAGGCCGCGAGAGCCTTTTCAAGATCGCCCAGCGCCTCAAAGGTTTCGCCGAGCCCGAAAATCGCATACGGGTCAGCCGCATCCTTTCCACGCAACACCTTTTCGAACACATCGCGGGCCTGGTCCGGCAATCCGGCCTGCAGGAATGTGCGACCCAGGCTGTTCATGGCATAGATATCGCCGGGCTCGTATTTGAGGCTGAAGAAGAAGTGCCAGATCGCCATCGCGTATTCTTTTCGCTCCCGATACACCTTGCCCAGGTTGTAATGCGCGAAAGCGTAGTCGGGCTTCACCGTGAGAGCCTTCTCGAGATACTTGAGAGCATCATCAAGTCTCCCCTGCAGCAGAAGAAGCTTGCCCATGTTGTTGAGCGTAAAGGGATCCTCGGAATCGAGCGAAATGGCACGCGCAAACTCGATCTCGGCCTCTTTGAACATTCCCTTGTCAAGAAAGATGAGACCCAGGTTCTTGCTGATGGAAAGCTTGTCGGAACCGGTCTGCAGCGCCGCGTTGAAATGCGCCGCCGCGGTGGCCGGGTCACCATTTTCAAGGCACAGACGTCCGGCGTAATAATGAGCCTCGCTGTTGTTGCCGTCGATTGAAAGCACCTTGTTGAACCAGGTCTGGGCACCGCCGACATCGCCATCCTCAAGCGCGATCCGGCCCAGCAGGACCATCGCGTTCAGATTCTGCGAGTCTTTTCTCAGGATTTCCTGGGCAAGCCGCATGGCCTCGGCAGCGTCACCCTGCTCGAACTGGACCGTGGCGAGACTGAGCTTGTTGTACAGGTCGTCCGGAGACACCCTGAGCGCATCGCGAAGCGTCTCGATGCATTTGTCCGTATCACCGCGCATCCGATAGGCAAGCGCCAGGGAATTTCTGGCATACTTATCCTTCGGATCAATGCTGACGGTATGTTCGAGCGTCTCGATCGCCTTTTCGATGTTGCCCTGTTCGAGATAGGTGTTTCCGAGCAGATAGTTCGTGTACAGGTCTTCCTGTTTGAGCTTGAGCGACCGCTCGAGAAGCCCCATGGTCTTGTCGAACTCGCCTCTTTCCTTGTGGATCATGGCGATCTTGTTGATCGTGTAAATGTCGTTCGGCTTGGCCTTGAGCGCTTCTTCGAACAGCCGGAGCGCGTCGTCCAACCGCTTTTCCTTCAGCGCATCATTCGCCTGCCTGTAGGCCTGATCGAAATCCATGCCGTTCCATCCTCCTGAGAACCTGTTCTTAAGCTTAGGCTGCTATTTATTATACTATAGAATATTTTTACGACTCAATATCCAGATCGGCTTTCAGAGCCGTCAACGAAGCCACCACCTGCCGGCGCACCACCGGATCCTTGTCAGACAATGCCGAGATCAGCGGTTCGACACCCTGGGCCATGCCAAGCTGGCCAAGCGCATAGGCCGCCGAAGCACGCATGTTGCGATCGGGGTCCTTGATCATGCTGGTCAGCAGTTCGAACACCCGCAAATCGCCGTATTTACCCAGAGCGATCAGGATGTTCGCGCGCACGCGGTTGTCCTGCTCGTCAACAAGCAGGTTGAGGAATTCGTAGACCTTCTTCCCGCCGATCGTTTCGAGAGCCTCGACGGTATTCGCCTTGACGCGCCTGTCGTCGACGCGAAGCTTTTCCGCGAGAATGGGAACATGCGTCTCGTTGCCAATCTTGCCGAGCACGCCGATCGCCTTCGACAGGACTTTCGCTTCCGTCTCCTCGTTCACGATCTTGACGACGAAGTCGAGGATGCCCACAGGCCGCAGCCGCTCCAGAACATCCATGACGTGGTAGCGGATATTCGGATCGGGGTCGGCGAACCACTGAAGAAGCTGGTCGACATGTTCGGCCCGCACCTGCCCCTTGAGCACACGGAGAATGAGCACCTTCGTCCAGGGCGAGGCTTCCGGGAAGGTGCGTATCAGGGCATCAATGGTTTTAAAACCACGGAATATATAAGCGCGCACGCGACCCTGATCGCTCGAAGCGAGCTCGAGCTCGTCGAGAGTCGCCACATCCTTCAGGAGGAAGGAAGTCTCCTCGCTGATGATGATTTCGTCGATATCCTGAACTTCGGCAAAGGTCTTCACGTCGAGCATCCCCTCGCCAAGCCAGATCATCTGCTGGCCTTCGTCATCGATCGCACCGTGAACGACTTCAAGCGCGTGCAGGGTGAGACGGGGCGTGAAGGGCGCTTCGCCACGCTTGAGGAACGACTGGTCGAGCATCTGGGCGGCCTGAACGGACTGCATGAGCGCCTCGTGACGGTTCGGATGCGCGAACAGGACGAGAATGCCAGCCATGTGAACCTGGATATGGCAGTTCGAGCCCGACGGGCACACCTGCCGGACGGTCTGGAAGAATTCCCGCACCAGGGCAAGCACCTGTGGGCCGCTGTTGCGGTTGATCGCCTCGGTCAGGCCGCTGAAATAGGCGAAAATTGCGACCGCGAACACCTTCTCACCGGTCTTTTCCTGGGTCGTCACCATGCGCAGCGTTTTGTCGACGATGCTCTTGCTGACGTAGTGCTGAAGCCCACGCCCGAGCAGATCGCGCTCCTTGAGGCTCATCAGCATGAAATTATAGGCATGCGCCAGCTGGCCGAACTCGTCGTTGCGCTCGATAAAAACCTGCTGCCGCAAATCGCCCGCGGTCACCTGCTCCATGGACTGAATGAACGCCGTCAGATCGCGCGCAATGCGCTGTGACAGGAGATACACCAGGAACAGCGACAGCATCAGCGCCGCCAGAAAAATCAACGTGAGCCGATTTCTCAGGATGCCGAGCGGGCCGTAGCCGGAATCGTTCCGAAGGCCCAGCCGCAGCGTGCCGAGCCGGTGCTGGCCCTCGATGATCGGCACGAGCACTTCGTACAGATCCTCCTCCGCCATCCTGACCATGATCGGTGTCTCGGAGTTGAGGCTTCGAGAATAGGCGCTGTCGGGATCGAATGTCGCCCCCTTCAGCTGGGGATCGGAATGGAACAGATACTGCTCATCCTTCGCGACGGCGAGAAACGCATAGTTCTCGTCGAGATCGAGCAGCGACTGCATCTCGCGAAGATCCGCTTCCTCACCGGCTTTTAAAAACCGCTTCGCGGCCAGGCTTACGACCTTGGCAACGGACATGCCGTGCTGCACGAAGTTCTGCCGCCAGTGCCGTTCATACCACTCCTGAACGGTCATGCGCGTCGAGAGGAACAGCAGGAGCACGATCAGCGCTGTTCCGGCAAGCCATGCCGGGCTGAGTCCGGATGCATTCCGCTTCCGGATGAACCAGTAGGTCAGCAACCCGAGCAGAAGTGTCGAGAATACCAGCAGATTGCGGAAACACACCTGCCTGATTTTCTCCTCCTCGTCGGCGCGGAAAAAGCCGACGCGCACGACCACCTTGCGGTTGTTCTCGGTAACGAGCGGCATGACCGCCTCCACGAGGGGGATCGTGCGCGACAGATCTTCATGCGGAATCAGCCGCAGATGGGTACATTGGAGGGCCTGGGTCTCGACTTCCTGGAGCGACTCCACCGAGATCGGCCTGTTCTCGGCCTTGGCGAGCACTTCCCCGCTGGTCTGCTGAACCACGGCGTAGGCAACCGCTTCTTCCGCCAGCAGATTTGCCAGACGCGGCGTCAGATCGGCATGCCGGCTCAGAAGATCGCCAACTTCGTGCGTCAGAAGCTTGATCAGCATCGCATGGCGGTTCAGATACCGCGTCTGCACTTCCTCGACGTCGGCCATGGTGAAGTAGTAGGCAAAACTTGAAAGGGTGAGGAGGATAAGCACCAGGAAAGCACGTTCAATATTGCGTCCGTGAGCGGTGAAGGGCATGGCTACTCCCGTCTAGGTGTCAGGCTGAAGCGGATGTGCGGGTCGCATTGGCGCGCATCATTTCGACGAAGGCATCGGCAAGTTCCGGGTCGAACTGCGTTCCCTTGCAGCGAATGATCTCGGCAAGAGCCGTTTCCAGTTCCATGGCCTTGCGATACGGACGATCAGACGTCATTGCATCGTAGGTGTCGGCGATGGCGATCAGCCGGGCGCCGTAGGGGATTTTTTCCTGATCCAGGCCGGAAGGGTATCCACGGCCATCGAATCGTTCGTGATGATGCCGGATGATCGGAATGACCGGGGCAAGAAATTTGACCCGCTGAAGAATGCGAACGCCCAGCTCGGGATGCGCCTTGATGACATCGAACTCCTCGTCCGTCAGCCTCCCGGGCTTATTTAATATATTCTCAGGGATACCAATTTTTCCTATGTCGTGCAGCATCCCCGCAAGCTTCACTTCCTCGATCTTCTGCTCTTCAAGGCCCATGGCGCGGGCCAGTTCCACCGCGTATTTTGTCACGCGCTCGGAATGGCCATGCGTATAGCTGTCTTTTGCGTCGATCGCCTGCGTGAGAGCCGAGAGGGTGTCGAAATACGCATCCTGCAGATTGTGAAACAAATCCGAATTTTGTATGACGAAAGCGATCTGGCTGCTCAGGATCTTGAGCAGATCGAGATCTTCGGGCGTAAAGGAGTCGCCGTAGAGCTTATTGGCTATCTGGATGACGCCGAGGTATCTCTCGCCCGGCTTCATCGGAATAGCAATCGTGTTCCTGAGGATCATGCCCTTGATTTTCGCAGGCTCAGACTCTGCATAGGAGCCAACGTCGAGATGTTCGAGCATGACCGGCTCCTGGATGGAGGCGACGTTCTGAATCAGGGGCGAGTAACCGGACTCGGGACCGTTCGTGAAGCTTCCCTCCCCGGCAGCCGTCTGCACACGCTGCAGCGAAGGCAGCTCTTCTTCGTCGCGCACCAGAAAAATGGCCGCCACTTCGCTGTTGGTGCCGTCGCGGGCGATCGAAAGGAACTTATCGACAAGTTTGTCGATATCTATATTACTGACTATCTCTTTTCCCAGGACGAATACGTTGCTGAGAACCATGAGCCGCTTGAACATGCGCTCATAGAGAATCGCGCTTTCGAGTGATGACGCCGCCTGCTTGGCAAGAATCGGAAGAATTTCGCAGACGTTTTCGGGCGCGGATGCGTTCAGCTTCAAACCGATGATTCCCATCATGCGGTGACGGCGGATCAGAGGAAGGAGGATGAAATCCTCGATCGTGATCAGCTCGCTTTCGGATTCCTGCCAGCGCTGGTACTCGGTCTTGAACAGTTCCCGGATGCGCTCCATCTTCTCGTCGAGAATCAGATTGCAGATGCGGACATCGAGAAGCGCCGGGTCGCTTTTGGGAAGCGCAAAAAAAGACGACTCCGCCTTGCAGAGGATCAGAGCCTTTTTCAGAATGGCCTTCAGCAGCGAGTCAAGCTCGATGAAAAAGCCCGTCTCTTCGAGATTGAGCAGCTCCTGAATCTGTGATTTCAGGAGTTGATTCTCGCGAAACAGGTTGTCCTGCGCGCCGTTGGATTTTGGCATGAACCAGGATGTGCTAATCATGGCAGTAGCGCATTCTATCACGGCCGGATCGGGGATACAAACCCGGCATTTCCGCCACGGCGGGCATTAGGGCATCTCCTTGTGGATGCGGCCCTCGACACGCAGATCGAGCGGGCCCGATGCGCACATGGTCGCGATATACGCCTTGACGGCCTCACGCTGAATCGGTCCGTATTCGCGGCTACGGCCGCGTTTGAACCCCCTGAACTCATCGCCGCCTTCGGAGAGGAAGCTGTTCACGGCGACTTTGTATCCCTGCCCCGGTTCGAGCGGTTTGCCGCCGATCGTGACATCCTTGAGTTCGAAATCATCGTTCGAGCGGTTCGCGAACGTATAGCTCCCGCCTGATATCTGAAGAACGCCGCGGCGTAACGATGCCGCTGTCGTAAGCACTTCGAGGAGGTCCTGACCGGAAAGGGACATGGTGACGATCTGGTTGTCGAAGGGCAGAACGTTGTACAGATCGCCCAGTGTGAACGGCCCCCGCCTGATGTTGCTTTGAATGCCGCCGCTGTTCTGGAGCGCGACGTCGGCCCCGGTCAGGGTGCGCATCGCATCGGCAACCAGGTTCCCGATCGGGCATTCCAAGTCGTATTTTCGTTCATAGTCAGCGGCAAAAGAGCCTATCTGCTCGGTCTTGATGCGAGTGATGTCACCGACTGCTTTCTGCAGCAGTGTCTCTACCATCGGGTCGGGCGTGACTCTATTCGACTCAATGGGAATCCGCCTGCCATGGAATGAGATCACTCCGGTGCCGGGAAGCAGTTCGAGATCGAGGACGTCCAGTTCTTTTCCCTGGTTGTAACCGCTCACCGTCTTGATGACGATTCCATCCTGCCTCACCGGCGGCGGGGCATCGACATTGAAATCCACCATGCTGATCACATCGGGTTTTGCGGCGACGATGGCATCCCACTCCGGCTGACCGACACGTTCCCGGTCCGTGAGGGTCAAAAGAACGACGATGTCGGCGCCTTTCCCGCGAAGCCGGGTTATCTGCGCCGCCAGCTCAGGGCCTGGCGGCAGGAACCGGAGACCGTTCACGTTTCCCCGCGCCGTCAACTCGGGCGTCGTCGGGGGCGTAAGGCCGAGAACACCGACCCGCAGGCCATTTCCCGGACTGAGCAGCAGTTCTGAATGAATGAAGGGCGGCGATGCCTCGCTGCCTTCTTCCGTGATGTTGCTCGACAACAGGGGAAATCTGGCGATCTTTCCCAGCTCTTCAAGACGCGTATGGCCGAAGGTGAACTCGAGATTTCCCACAAGCATTGCATCAAGGCGGTATGAGTTCAGCGCTTCGATGACAGCTGTCCCACGGGTAAAATAGGCGTCCGCAGTGCCCGATATCTCGCTGCCTGCCGAAAAGATGCAGAACGGCTCACCCGAGAATGAGGCAACAAGCTCCTGGAGCTTCGCAGCCTTGTGCGCCGCGCCGCCCATGAGCTGATCTTTATAGGGAGCGAACCGGGCCAGGAACGGCTGGATATGTCCTTTGGAAAGCCCCGTAAACACAAGGTGCAGGCGCTGCTGCCCCAGGGGTTTCACCAGCCACCAGATCGTGGCGGCGAGAAGGAGCGTACCGAGCAGGAAGAAAACGAGTGAAAAACGGCGAAGTGAGCGTTCATCCGACATGGCAATATTGTATCTGCCTGACTGTCACAGTGCAAGTCATCACCACACAAGAAAACCGCCCCGCCGAATCGTGCCGGCGGGGCGGTCTGTTTTGGGTCCAGAAGGGAATCAGAACTTGTTCATTTCCTGGAGGCGGGTCTTAAAGGCATTGTTGCGGCCACCATGAGATGCCTGGTGTTTGATATTCGCCTTTACCGCTGCGATGACATCCCGGATGTCAGACCGGTCGGCCTTCGAGTAGGAGTTCAGATTGCGAAGGAAGGCCGAGTAGTAGATACCGCTCTGTCCGTTGTTTTTGGCGAGATCGGCCGTGACAACCTTGATGAGAAGTTTGGAATCCGCTTCACGATCGCCGGAGAGGAGCTGGTAATCAGCTTCTATTTCGAAAGCTTCGCTCTTTTTTGATTTCTTTGCGGAGACGGCCTGAGCTTTAACCGCGTCGGCATCATCGCTGAGAGAAACCAAGTCGTTCATGAGCATGCCGATGGTGCGCTTCTGCCCGGAAGACTGGCCGCTCTGGCCGTTATCCTGGCCGGGATTCGGATTCCCCTGGTCGGCGGGTGGCTGCTCGGCAGGAGGTTCTTCTGCAGGCGGCTGTTCGGCCGGCGGTTCCGTCGGGGGCTGCTCGGCAGGAGGTTCTTCTGCGGGCGGCTGCTCGGCCGGCGGTTCCGTTGGGGGTTGATCGGACGGCGGCAGAGGAGGCAGCGGAGTGGGGTTTTCCTGGCCTGGATTATTCCCCTGGCCCGGATTGTTACCCTGCCCCGGATTGTTGCCCTGACCGGGGTTATTACCGCTACCATTTTTAACGTAACGCCAGTGGCCCTTCACGTGGTTGCCGTTCTTGTTGTAATGTCCGCAGACCCAGACGCGATTCTTACGGCCGGTGACCTTCTTTTTCACGACGACGTGGGTATCCATGACTTTGTTCTTGATCTTGTCGCCGATTTTTACAAACGTACGACCAATTTTCTGGAAGAACCCGATCTTCTTCTTCGGCTTGTGATTGCCATGTCCGGGATTTCCGGCTGATACTTCGGCAGCTGTAACAAGCCCGAACGCCAGGGTTACCGCGAGAATTTTATTCAGGATACCCGACATCATGTTTATCCTCCTAAAGTGAGCCAATTGTTCGTTTCCTCATCAATTGGGCGACTACAACCAAGCAATAGTTGTACCACTCAACAACCTCTCGTTTCAAGGGAAAAATGCAGGGGGTTGAAAATCAGGTGCCAGGAATTTGGCAGCATGGAACAAATTTTCAGCAGCGGCGATCATGCCGTAAGAAACTTGACAATGATCCATCACGAGCCTAGTTTCTGGGACACGATCGAAATTCAGCCCGAATGTTGCCCGGGGGGGGATCATGGCTACTCCTAAGCAGATCGACAGAGAGCACAGGATCATCGCAGCGGCGATATCCGAGTTCTGCAACCGTGGGTTCCATCTGGCAAATGTCGATGACATCGCAACCGGGGCGGGCGTGGGAAAAGCCACTCTTTATCGCCACTACGGTAACAAAGAAGGCCTTTTCATGAAGGTCTTCGACCATATACTCGACAATATAGAAAAAACGATCAAGCAGCGGACCGACTTCAAGGATTTCAGACAAGGTACGACAATCGGCATAAAATCGTATCTCGGGCTGTTCGCCTCATCCCCGGAGATTTTCAATTTTCTGAAAATTTTCACGGGCGATGAAACAATCCCCGAAGGAGACATGCGCAGAAAGCTAGCCGAGCGGTATCTCTCGAGATCAATCTGGGCGGCCGAAGAAGTCCGCCGTGCACAGGCCTCCGGCCAGATTCGCCAGGATATCGACCCGGAGCTCCTGATGCAAGCAACTCTGGGAATGCTGCACTTTTTAATTTACCACTGGATCCGGACCGGAAAGCCAAAAGATCTTGTCAGCAACACCAAGCTGGTCGCGACGATTCTCTTCGAAGGGCTGCTCCCGGATCAGATCAGAGCCTGAGTTTCGGCTTCCTGTGTCGTCGAACAGGACTCTGCGTAAAGCAGGATTCCAACCATCTCGAAGACTTTCAGATTCAGGTCTGTAAGACCGGAAACGACCAGCCGGCCGCTTTTTTCATCGACGATCTTTTCCGCAATTTCGAGAATGGACGCAACACAGGGGCTGGTAATGGCCACGGCATGGCCGAAATCGACAACGAATCGCGTCGCTCCTTCGTTGAGTTTTTCAACGACAAGTCTGACGATCGCGTTGCCGGCATCCTCGTTGAGGGGGCCTTGCGCATATATGATTGTTACAGCTCCACGCTTCTCTGAGCGAAGGGCAAACTCGGTATTCATCATCACGGTCCTCTTCGGGACAAGCTTACCAGATTATCTTCCAAGAGTCATCCGGTTGTCGGTTATTTGAATTTGAATATTTTTTTGAGATCTTTTCCGATATTTTTCAATTCCTGCTTTATCTGCTTATCAGGTGGCAACGGAGCCGGCTTCGGCTGTGTTGGAGGAGCGGGAGTGGGCTGTACAGCGGGAATAGGAGCGGCTTCCGTGGCAACAGAGGCGACGGAAGACTGAGCTGCGCCCGTAACCTGTTCCGAAACGGGTTCCGTGACAGGAGCGGGAGCGGGCTGCGGGGATGACTTTTTCCCGCCCAGAATTTTACCGAGATCTCCGCCCAGAATATCGCCAAGATTCGGTGTCTTCATTTTTCCCGTCGGCTGAGCCGGGGAAGCAATATCAGAGGCGGTCTGTGATTCCTGAGCCTTTTTTCCGCCGGAAAGAATGTCCATCAGGGCATCTTTTGCCTTGTTTTCGGCCGCTTTTTTGAGCAGCTTGTCGATACGCAGATCGACACCAGGCGAAAGGAGACTGCCTTTTATTCCAACGGGGATCTCCAGCGCCGGCTGGTTTCCGACGAGATCACGCAGCATTTTATTACCCTGGCAGGTTTCACGCGGAAGAATCAGATTCGCAGTTCCGTCGAGCGTGGTGTCGAGACCGACCGAGCCTTTGTAGGAAAGCTGGCCGTAGGGGCTCTTGAACACCAGGTCATCAGAGTTCATACGGCCGTTTTTGAACAGAAATTTCCCCTGCAGGCTCTTGATAACACCGCTCGAAAGCTGGGAAGAGTTGAGCGCATTGAAGATCTGGGCAGCCACCGGCGGTGCCGTGTAACTGCCGGTGGCCATGCTCATCGAGGAGTTGCCGTCGAGCGAGTTCAGGCCAAGCGTCGTTCCAGTGGCGACGAAGCTCATGTCGAGACCACCCTGCAGCACATTTTTCATTGTCGTGTTCATCGACAGGAATTCCTGAGTCTGAAGCGCCTTCACGCGGGTATCGAACCCAAACCTGATCGGCGTTTCCTTTACAAAAACCTTTCCGGAAGCGCGCAGTTCGCCATTGAACAGGTTCGCTTTCGCGCCGGAAACGGTAAGGATCCCATCGGTGAACCGGAACGGGGCTTCGAGAGCCGTAAACGGAAATTTGAAGGTGGACCCGCCCTTGGAAACCGGTGCCTCGAACTTGCCCGAGGGCAGTTTCGCCGTTCCATCAATCACGATTTTCGCGATGGGCCCGGAAACCTTGCCCGAGCCGTTTCCGGAACCTTCGGCCCGATACCCCGTCCCGGCAAGGAAGAAGGCGCCGATATCGGTCAGGTCAAGCGGCTGGATGTCATACTGGAAAGCCAGCCTGAAGCCCGACCAGTCTTCCATGCGACCGACAAGTCTGACGGTCGAACTTCCCCAGCCCAGCTGCAGCCCTTCGGTCGTCAAGCCACGCTGGTCAAAGCGGATCGGCCCGACGATGCCCGTCAGCGGCCGCAGCAACGCCGGATGACTCAACCCGGCACCCGCCAGGACGGCATTTCCCGAAACGTCCGGCTCAGCAGCGGAGCCTTTGACAGCAACATCAAGATCAGCCCGGCCATTGAATACCAGATCCGCGGGAAAGCCTTTCACGTTACCGGCGATCAGGCTCCGGATCTCGGCAAGATCGACACCCTGAAGGGTGCCTGATACGAGTATCTGGGGTTTTCCAAGGTAATCGGAAAGAGCGCCTGAGATGGCCAGCTTCCCGCCGACAAGCCCGGCAGCAAGACGCTCTATCGTGATCTTGCGGGGATCAATCCCGGCGACACCGGTGATGCCGGTCGCCCGGACCCCCTTCGATGCGAGTTCGAAATCCACATCTTTCAGCTCCAGCCTTCCCGATGGCTGCGGTTTTTTCAGCGTACCGCCGATGTGGGCCTGGATCTGCGCCCTGCCGGAGAGGCGAGCCTGTTGTTTGAACAGATCATTCTCGATCGGCAGCGCACTCTTCACCGTTGCAAGGTCGGCGGTTGCCGAGGCATCGAGATCGAAAGCCGGGTCAGCGCCATTTTTCACGAAACCGCGCAGATTGAGGGCCATTCCCAGCGCATCAGCCTGGCATTCGCGGATCTCGATCGTTCCGCCGCCCGCGTTGACACGATCGAGGGCGAGACGAACCCGGTCAAGCCTGACCGGCGCCATTCCGGCCGAGGGAATCGCCCGGATTTTTTCACCCTGAAGCTCGCCGGTAAGCATCACATCACTGCCATCCACCTCTATTGTTCCGGTGAATTCGGCAACGCCTTCGGGCTTCATGCGAAGAATATTTTCCGGAACGAATTTCTTCAGATCGCCTGTCAGAACGGACATATCAAAATGCATGGCAATATCACCGCGACCGGACGCCTTCTTTCCGAAAAGAACTTTTCCGCGATCCGATTTCACGCTGATCCCGCGGATCTCGGCCGCCAGCTTTTCCCATTCAAACTGGCCATTGTCGTATCGCAACGCTCCCTGGGCAAGTCGGATCGGAGCGGGCAGGCGGGAATGGCGCACGACAAGCCCCTGCGGCCGTATCCAGGCTGAAACATCCTTCATTTCACCGTCGACGATATTGAATCGCACCTCTCCACCAAGCCGCCCGTCATCGATTTTCACGTCAGTCATGGGCGGCAGGTGTTTTCCGGCAAGCTCCATCAGGCGTTTGACCGGAAGCGGTTCCAGGGCGATGGATGCCGATCCCTGGAGGGGTGAGAGGCTTTCCGCCTCGAAATTGCCCTTGAGCGCGATATCGGGAGCGCAGGCCAGTTCGATGTTGCGCACGGAGAGTTTGCCGGTGCGCATCAGCGAAACATCCGCCGTGAGATTCGCAAGCCCGAGTCCCGGAGGCAGCTCTGCCGATGCGGGAAGCATCGAGCGCAGCTTTGCCATGTCGACCCCGTCGAGTTTGAGATGAACCTGAAGTTTTTCGGGCGGCTGCAGCTCCCCCGTGATGCCAAGATTTCCCAGCCCGTCGACCGTAATCTCGGCTTCGACCGGAAGCGCCGTTCCTGAAATGGATTTTTTCATCGACAGTCGCGGCATCGACGCATTGAACGTCTTTTTGCTCGCGAGATCTTCAATGGAAAGCCGGACCTGCTCGATTTCAGCAAGCCTCAGCGGCAACTCGCGCACATCCAGATCAGCACCGGTGCCCGCGCCGGAGACACTCCCGGGTGCGGCCGGCCGGGCCGAAAGAACGAGTGCGCCATCCGCTCCGCGTGTCAGCTTTGCTGAAACGGAAGAAACAAACACGCTTTCAAGCATCACTTTTCCCGTGAGAAGCTCGAAAATATCAGGAGTTGCGACAGCCATTCCGATTTCCACGAATGGCAGATTTCCCGAAGCCGGGTCACCCACGCGAAGTCCCGTCATCGTTATGGCAGGCCATTTCAGGCTGACTTGCGCGACGGTCACCGGCATGCCGAGAACCTGGCCGGCCTTTTCCTCGAGCTGGCGCTTGAGAGCGACCGGATCCAGGTAGGTCGTATAGGCGTAATAGATCCCTCCGAGAACAAGCAGCACAAACAGGCCGATTGCTCCAAGGCCTATTCCGATCAACCGTGCCCGCGTCGAGCGGGGCTTTTCCTCGGATTCATGGTCGACGGGTTCGGTGGAAACGGCAGGTGGAACTGTATCCATTGTTGGCCTCCAGTAATGCGTGGAGATCTGTTTGATTTCCGGTTCCATGATACGCCTCTCCGGCCCTCAGGAAAAGAGGCAGGCCATGCATACTTCGGGAATCCGGCCCTGAAGCCGAAAATAGATACTGGAGCCTCATCCGTTTCCCAGAGGATTCATGCGCAATACGTCATCGACCTTCAGCTCAGCCCGAAATCCGCACGGCCGGCAGAGTCGCTGGCTGGCGTTCTTTTCCGCGCTTTTTGCCATGCTGATCATTGCTGGCTGCGACCAGGGCGATATGCGATTCAGCCCGCTTCCGATGGGTGAATATTACACCCTGAGCGGCCGAATCTCTCTGTCCGACCCGGTTGAAGGGGATCTCGTCACCGCCTCCGCGACAATCAAATCGTCCATGATGGTCATGAGTGATTTTTCGAAGTTTCAGCTCCTCGTGGGCGGGAGAACCGCCTGGACAGCCAAAGAGGGCACCTTTTCCCTCACGAAGGTGCCTTATTCCGCAGATCTGGTGCTCGAAGCAAGAGCCGGCAAGGTCGCTCTGCGCCGCAGGCTGTTTCCGCGCGATCTTCGTGAGACCGACGTGACCCGACTGGTCGTCTCGCTTGATACCACCGCATTGGCTCTCGTCTGGGAGCGCGCGCATCAGATGGGGAAAGAATTGACGGAGTGGGATATCGCGGCCCGTGAGTTTCAGCCTCACCTGGCGAGCGTGACGAAGGCGATCCGGTTTGCGATGCAGATGACTCCCGGATCGGTATCCGGCACGATTCTCGACCTCGAGATGGTGAAAACGCCGGTGCTTGCCGCCGCACAGGCGATCGAACCCTGCGAGTCAACCCTGCGCGAAGCACACCGGGTCATCGAGAATGCGATCATCAAAGAGAATCATGATCTGATCGCCCAGTATGTCTCAACCTCATTCGGGAACGACTGGGACTCATCCGCCACCTGGAATAACCTGCTCGTGAAGACGAGAGCCTCGTTCGACACCTATGATTTTTCCGTGGCATCCTGGACGATTCTGGACCTGGAAATCATTCCCGGCGGAAAGGCCCGCGTCAGGCTGGCCGCAGAGGCCTCCTGGAGTAACTTTTTCTCGGGAATCAGCGGCTCGACCGGGGTTTACGTTTCCGATGTCTTCTGGCAGCGGGAAGGAACGTTCTGGAAAATTATCCGGAACATGCCTTACAAAGCCGGCGACCCTCAACAGCTCGGCGCCGACGCACGGTGGGGGCAGATTGCCACCGCACATGCGGAACTCCAGTCGGCGCTTGGCGGTGAGCGACTCGATGTGATCGAACGCCTTGTATCGCAAAATTTCGGGAACGACTGGGATATTCACAGCACCTATTCCGACCTGGTAGAAACCGCGCGGGCACGTTTCAATGCCTGTGACGTGAAAATTGCAACCTACAGCATCGCAAACATCGAATTCAACGGCACGGATCTCGCAAGAGTCCACTGCTCCGCTGAAGTCCGGGTTATCAGGCTTCTGCCGGGAATCGATGTCGACTCAGGGCCAGTCAATGCCATCGTCGAGTGGCGCCGGGAAGATGGTTCATGGAAGCTGTACCGCAATCTTCCCTATCGTTTCAGCCACCCCACGAATATCCGCTGATACCGATCGTTTCTGCCGTTCCAGACTGGTGGGTTGACAGCCGGGAGCGTTTTCCTTATCCTCTAGCGATCTGGATACGATTCGATCCGCCAACGGAGGTATGAGTTTGACCGTAAGATCAATCGCAACGGCCCTCGTCATCAGTCTGTCTTTCATCGCAAGTGCAGATGCAGCCCCGGTTCCCATCACAGAACTCGCCGCGCAGCTTCAAAAGAAGATCACCGCGGAGAGTGTATATCTGAAATCGACAGCCGTTCAGGTGTTTGTCGAGTTCGGCGTAGCCTCATGGTATGACTGCCCGACCAAGCCTGAACAGGTCGAGAACAAACGTTTCAGCATTCGGGATGCGATCTACCCGATCGCACACAAGACTCTGCCATTCGGAACTCTCGTCAAGATCATCAATCCGGCCAACGGCAAAAAGATTCTTACCCGGGTCATCGATCGTGGCCCGTTTATCGCGGGACGCATCGTCGATCTCGACAAATACGGTGCCCAGGCGCTCGGAATCAACGGCGTCGGCCGTGTCGTCACGAAGATCTACAAGGTAGATCACAACCAGCTCGCTTCAGCGCGCTGAAATTCACCACCATACGCAGACAATGCTGCCACGGTTGCATGAAGAACCGTGACGGATGTTTATTGTACGAAAGGACATGACATGATTTCACGTCACGATTTTTCCCGGCTCATACTGGCAGGATTCATCGGTATGGCAGCCGCTTCCCCGGCATCAGCGCTTACCAAATCCGGCAATGATCTTCTGGAACGGCTTCGCGGCAGGGTCGATCCAAAAGCCGGAACAGCGACTGTCATCGAAGCGCCTGTTGTCATCGAACCTCCTTCGGTTTCAGACTCCTCACCGTCGGCCAAGGACCGGTTCGAGCCTGGAACCATCTCGACACCACCCTCACCCGAAACCGGAATGGAACCTAAAAAGGTCGAACCCGCCTCCGACCCGGGAGCAGACGACCAGTCTGCGAAAAAGCAGGATCGCAAAGAGAAGCAGACGAAGCCGGACAACGCGAACCAGCAGAAACCGACCACGAATGATCTGCTGGGCAAACCCCCTGCCATCGAGACCCCGTCCGACAAACTGGCCGGGAAAAAAGCGGATACAGATATGCAGGAAGTTCTCGACAAGCTGGAAGCCCTCAGAAAACGTCTTGAAACAGGTCCTTCAAAAAACCGGAAAAAAGGAAATGAAAAACCGGAAAAATCCCTGAAGCAGCAGGAACCGCCAAAAAAACCGCAAGCTCCGGAAATAGCGACCGTTACACCTGAAGCTCGCGCCCCGGAGCCAGTATCTCTGGCGAAACCCATATCCGAAACCGCCGTATCCCCCGTGTCCGGCTCGGCGCGCAGTTTCGGCGAACTGTCAGATGCGGAGTTGATCCAGTATGCTCAGGAACATGTCTGGAGCGCGGAGAAGAGCCGAAAACACAATCCCCCCGTCACTCCTTCGGCGAAGAGCAAGAAAAAGAAGAAAGAAGTAAAGCAGGCTCCTGCAAAAGCATCCCCGCAACCGACGACAAAACCCGCTTCAAAAAAGGCAGCAGGAACCGTCATTATCAAGAAAGCCGTCAGATAGATAGACATCCGGAACAAAAACACTCAGGGGCGGAATCCTTACGGATCCCGCCCCTGCATTTGTTTCTGAAACCAGATTATTTCATCGAGGACAGTCGGCTGATGATCTCAGGATTGTTCGGATCAAGTCTGAGCGCCTCCGTGAGAATGGCCTTCACTTCGCCAGCCTTTTTCGGGTCTTTTATTTCATTGGCGATCTCGAGCCGGACCTGTACATGAACCGGGTCATACGAAACCGGAATATGAGCCGCCGCAAGTAACGCCGCCGCTTTTGTTTCATCCATTTCTTTCACAAGACCAGGAACGCGAGCCCGGATGAAATCGATTTCATGCAGGGCCGTCTTATCATCGCTGTCGAATTTCCGGGAAAGCATATAGCATGCGAGACCGGATTTGAAGTCACCCCGATCGACATACAGATAACCGATTCCCCGGAGACCTGCCGCAAAATCGACGGGATTATCGGCCAGCTCCAGTGCCTTCAGATAGGTAACCAGGATCGCCGCTGTCTCAACCGGATTCTTCTGGTGATGCAGCATGAACCCGCGCTCGATCTGGAACGCGGCTCTCATCGGATCCCAGATAATGGCTTTCTGTAAAAACTCGAGTGCTTCTTCAGGCTTGCCCTCCTGGAAGCTGATCATCGCCTGGAAATAGTATCCGTCCGCGACGGGCTGCTGTGTCCAGGTGACCTGGACATTGCCACGGCCGTCCTTTTTCAGCTGTCTTTCATAGACTTTTTTGCCCATGAGGCTTGAAAAACTGCGGGTTTCCGAGGTCGGGGTGTCGATAATCTTTTCGCTGCCAAAAACCATGTCTTTGGCGACATTGCGGGCCTCGACGTAGTTGCCACCCTTGAACCGCTCCATGACGGTGATCATCATCTGGTTCGACAGGACGATCGGGTTTACGGCCTGGGCACCGGAAGCAATCCCTTGAGCCGAGGTCGTCTGGGGGGATGTTTTTGCCGGCGGAGCGGCCTGAACGGAGGCGACCACGGTGCAAGCCGCGGCAATCATCAGGGTGCGAATATCGTTGCGCATCTGTTTCGTTATCCTTTCATCGGTCGATCGGGCGCAATCATACCCTCACGACGTATCCATTGCAAGTAGGGACGACCTGCCGATCGTTCTCCGAAGACCACCTCTGCACAAACAAAAATCCGGCAGAAACACGATGAAAAATCGACAACATGCACCTGCGATTTCGCGCCTGCAGGCCCGGAATGCCAGAGGCAACCACGGCATATGTTTTGCTGCGTATTACGCGATCAGAATTCTGTCCTTTTTCGAGGAGGTTGCGCATGTTCCGACACCTTTCAGCAATCGTGGCGATGGCATTTCTTGCCACCGTTCCGGTATCCGCATTCGACAGCGATGCAATGAAAGCAGCTCTCGATGAGCTCTCCCAGGGTATCGCCCAGTCGGCCTACACAATGAGCGAAACGGACGCGGCTTCACGCGAAGCCTACAGCACCGTCGCCGCCCAGACCGAGCGCCGTGAACAGGTGTTGCGCAAGATGATCGGCGGGATCGAATCAGCAGCCGATCTCCAGACAGCCCTCGAAACCGCCCGGAATTTCGCGGCTGAGAAGAGCGTGCTCGAAGCACAGACTTCCGGCGTCGCTATCCAGATGCTCAAAGAGCGGGCGGCATTCCTGAAGGCTGCTGATTTTCAGACAGTGCCGGACATGCAGCGCACAGCCGCGGATGTCGCGGCAACGAACATAACCCGCGCAGC
>Ga0079303_10000096_pt1 | contig 18312 bp, 9 predicted proteins | sample Methanogen_OWC_FD_77073 | JGI IMG/M metagenome (GOLD analysis project Ga0079303, IMG submission 77073) | Enriched soil microbial communities from Old Woman Creek wetland in Ohio, USA - Methanogen_OWC | ecosystem: Environmental > Terrestrial > Soil > Wetlands | place: USA: Ohio | collected...
GGAAGGGCTAGTGTCGTGGGAGCGGCTTACAGCCGCGATGAGTGAGCAGAGGCAGGCGAGTCTATTCTGCAAAGGCGTCACGCCAGGGCGTGATCGCAGCATTAATAGTATCGAGTGAGGCTCGGCCTTGTGGCGGAAGGGCGCACAAAGTCCGGGAGGCCTTCCTGGCAGCGAAGGAAGGTAGAGTCTCCGGATGCGCTTTGCCTCACAGACCACCCTGCCTGCGACAGTGGGCCTTTCTGGATGGGGTCGGCAGGTGCGGCCGACATCAGAGAGCAGGGAGTTGAAGTCATGACAAAGGACAACGATGTTGTGATAGTGGCCGCGGTACGGACGGCGATCGGCAGGTTCGGGGGAACCCTGAAGGACGTGAGGGCTCACAAGCTCGCCGCACACGTCATTCGGGAGGTTTTGAAGCGAGCGAGCAATCTTGATGCGAATCTCATCGGCGACGTGATCTTCGGCGACTGCATCCAGTGCGCGGACGAGGCGAACACGGCGCGAACCGCGGCACTGGCGGCGGGGATGCCACACCAGGTTCCTGCCTTTACGATTCAGCGGCAATGTGCCTCCTCCATGCAGGCTCTGGCGAGCGGCGTACAGCAGGTCCGGAGTGGCGACGCCGAGGTGGTTCTTGTGGGAGGCGTGGAATCCATGAGCTCCGCTCCGTACTACCTGCCGACGGCGAGATGGGGCATGCGCCTCATGAACCAGGAGGTGGTCGACTCGGTGTGGGAGTTGCTCCTCTCGGGGAGCCGGCCGCTGGGTGAGCCCATGATCATGGGGATGACCGCCGAGAATCTCGCCGGCAAGTATGGTATCTCGAGAGAAGACCAGGATCGCCTGGCCCTGGAAAGCCACCAGAAAGCGGAGGCGGCCATCAAGGCGGGGCGCTTCGTCGAGGAGATCGCCCCAATCGAGGCGCCCGGGAAACCGGGGGAGCGAAATCCCTTCGCCCAGGACGAACACCCCCGCTTCGGGCTCAAGCTCGAGGATCTGGCGAAGCTGAAGCCGGTCTTCAAGAAAGACGGCACCGTGACGCCCGGGAACTCTTCCGGGTTGAACGATGGGGCTGCTGCCGCCATTGTCAGCAGCCGGCGGCGGGCCCGGGAGCTGGGCCTCAAGCCCATGGCCCGCGTGGTGATGCAGGCAGCATGCGGGGTGGAGCCCCAGTTCATGGGGTATGGGCCGGTTCCGGCCACCAAGAAGGTACTCGCCAAGGCGGGGATGACCCTTGGGGACATCCAGCTCATCGAGGTCAACGAAGCCTTCGCCGCTCAGTATATTGCCTGCGAGCGCGGTCTCGGCCTCGATCGGTCCATAACCAATGTGAACGGCAGCGGGATCGGCCTGGGCCACCCGGTGGGGTGCACGGGGCTGCGGATCGTGGTCTCTCTTATCCACGAGATGATCCGACGCAACCTCGAGGTGGGTCTCGCAACCCTTTGCGTCGGCGGCGGCATGGGCATGGCCACAGTCCTTGCCAGAGATTGAGGTGGGTGCGGCAACCTGCCCTACGACTCAACCTGTGGGGGGTACGGCTGGGTAGGGCGGTCTCACTTGGACAACAGCCAGTGCAAGCCGTACCGGCCTGATGGGGCGTCTCAGAGGTTCCGGCGTAGCGGGACGGAAGCGGAAGACTCGCCCCACGTTCGTACCTGTGCAACGTCATGGAGAGTGGGCATCGCCCACCGAAGATGAGAGGGGGGATCGTATGTCGCAGCTTATCGCTTGTCGGAATGCTCACGGCATTGTGCTGGCCGCGGACAGCCTGGCCCTGGATCTTGACCGGAAGGAGGCGATGGTCCCGGTGAAGACGGAGCGGTTCTTGCCTCTCGGGGACCACGCAGCGATTCTCACGGGCGGGGCGCCGGAGGGTACGGGGATGTGCCGCACCCTGAAACGGTTTGTCGCCGAGGAGGCGCTTCGTAACGTTGAGGACATCTACCGGGCGGCGCTTCCGTTCCTGGCGTCTGAGTACGAGCTCTTCATGCGGAAAAAGTGCCACGTGCTTCCGGTGGATCCTCTCCACCATGTGCATTTTATTATCGCCGGCATCTCATCCCCGGATTCCGCCCAACCGTATCGAATGTACCTCCTCTGGACCAAGAAAAGCCTCCCGCAGCTCGACGGCGATGAGATCGAGCTGGCCTACACGGTTCCCCGCCGGATGGGGCTGGAATACACCCTCGGCCGGCTCTGCAAAGAGAACAAGCCGCTCGACGATATTCTCCCCTTGGTTCGGAAGCACATGGAGAAACTGGGGCAAGAGCAAGATGAGGTGGGGCCGCCCTTCACCTACGCCGTGATCACCAGCGAAGGAGTGCGGGTGGCGGATTAAGGGCGAGAAAAACTCGTGCGCAGACTGAGGGTGAGCTTTGTCCCCTGTCCGCGGGCGTAGTTTACGCCGAGCTCTCTCCATCTTGTTCGCTTCCAACCTGCCAAAGGCAGGTAAACCTCGAGCGCCTCCAACGCAACGGAGGTGCCGTGCCCTCAGTACCAGCTTTCAGCCTTCAGCGATCAACTCTCAGCCTTCAACCCTCTACTGTCTCCTGAATTCTGACTCCTGTCGCCTGGATTCTCTGCAGTTGCCTCGATCCTCAAGCGAAGCGATCTACCAACCTATCGCCGCGTAGCGCCCGCCTCCAACGCACCGGAGGTGCCGCCAGATCCCCATGCCATGGCACGATTCATGCTTTCCACGGCCGGACAAGGTACTAGTTTACGACCACGATGAAGTCTCCTTTGCCCCGAGAAGAGCCGCACCCCGAAGACTCTCGGGCTGAAGGGTCCATTATGGAGCACACCAGAGGAAGCAACACCCCATGAGACTTCGCACGATCCTTTTCGTTCTCGCTCTGCTCGCCTTTCTCTCCGCCTCGGTTGGCGGCTATTCTTATTATCTCTCCGTGAGCGAGTCCGCGTTCAAACAATTCGAAGCACAGGGGGCAGCGGCGGCCGAGGCGATGACGACGAGGTTGTCGTCACTCCTGGCTGGACACCAAAGAGCGGCGAGGGCCCTTGCGGGATTGAAGGAGGTGCGCGAGGGTCTTATCGATGGCAGGTTAGAGGCGCTGGTCAGAGCCAATGCCGTGCTCGAGCATTTCCAGCAGGCCCTCGAGGTCAGCGCCTGCTACGTGATGGACCGTGACGGCAAAACCGTCGCCCCCTCGAAGAGCAGGACGCCCAACGGTTTTGGAGGGCAGAACGACGCATTCCGTCCCTATTTTCGCGAGGCCGTCCAGGGCAGAGCGACAGTTTTCATGGGGGTCGGCGTAACCTCGGGAGGTCGTGGAATTTACTATAGCCACCCGGTACGAGTCCGTGCCCAAGAAGACCCCGTGGGTGTGGTGGTGGTGAAGGCGTCGATGGAGGCCCTGGAGAGGGAATTTCGCCGCGCTTCGAACGGCCTCAGCTTCCTTGTCAATCAGCACGGGCTGATCTTCGGTGCCAATCGCGAGGAGTGGCTGAACCAGACCCTCTGGAAGCGGACGCCTGAGCTGTTCGCGGGAATTGCGGAGCCCAGATCGCTCGGTGACGGCCTGTGGAACCAAACCGGCCTGGAAATGAGAGAGAATCACCGTGCGGCCGACGGACGCGGGAACGAGTATCTCATTTACCAGGCAGCGATTGATCGCTTCCCGGGCTGGAAGTTTGTCAATCTCGTCAGTGTCACCGAGTTCTCGCGGAAGGCCTTCGACCCGCTCCTCAGGACCGGGTTCCCCATCGTTATCGCGCTGTGCGTCCTCGTCGGCCTGGCGGTTCTTGTCCTCTATACCACCGCAAGCAGCGATATCGCCCGCCAGAAGGAGACTGCCAACGCCCTCCGCGCCAGTGAGGAGAAGTATCGGAACATCCTGGAAAATATCGAGGAGGGGTACTTCGAGGTCGATCTCGCCGGCAACTTCACCTTCTTCAACGACTCGATTTGCGCCATGTCCGGCTACGGGCGCAGCGAAATCCGGGGGATGAACAACCGGGCCTACACCTCCCCGGAAACGGCGAAGAGGATGTTCAGCGTGTTTAGCGAGATCGACCGCACCGGCAGGCCGGCAACCATGCTGGACTACGAGATCATCAGGAAAGATGGGATGATCAAAAGCCTGGAGCTCTCCGCCTCGTCGATGCGCGACTCGGCCGGGAACCCGGTCGGGTTCCGGGGGATCGTTCGTGACGTGACCGAACGCAAACGCGCGGAGGAGGCACTCCGGGAGAGCGAGGAGAAATACCGGACAGTGCTCGAGGCCAACCCTGATCCTGTGGTGGTTTGCGACCGGGAGTCCCGGGTACTCTACTTTAATCCCGCCTTCACCCGGGTCTTCGGGTGGACCTTGGAGGAGCGCCTAGGGCGGCCTCTGGAAAGGTTCGTGCCTGAAGACAATGAGGCCGAGACGAAGGTGATGTTGGAACGGCTCATGGCCGGGGAGAGCTTCTTCGGTCTCGAAAGCCGCCGTCACAGCAAGGGCGGCCAGATCCTCCCGGTGAGCGTGAGCGGGACCGTCTATCGAGACCGGGACGGCAACCCCGTGGGAAGCATCATTAACCTCCGCGATATCACCGAACAGAAGAAGCTCCAAGGCCAGCTCCAGCACGCCCAGAAAATGGAGGCCGTGGGGACCCTTGCGGGCGGGATCGCCCACGATTTCAACAACCTCCTCCAGGCGGTCCAGGGGTACGCGGAGCTCCTTTCCAGAGCAAAACCCACGGATCATCCCGACTGCGCTGGTCTTCAGAAGATCCTGAACGCGGCCAGACGAGGAGCCGAACTGACTCGGCAGTTGCTCACCTTCAGCCGCAAGGTGGAAAGCAGGAAGAGGTCGTTGGATCTCAATTATGAGGTTCACGAGGTCCAGCGGTTGCTCGAGCGAACCCTCCCGAGGATGATTGATATCGAGCTCCATCTGGCGGACGATCTGAAGATCGTCAATGCCGATCCGGTGCAGATGGAGCAGGTGCTCATGAACCTCGCCGTGAACTCCAAAGATGCCATGTCCCAGGGCGGGCGGCTTGTCATCGAGACCAAGAACGTGATCCTGGACGCGGAATTCTGCAAGACCAACCTGGGGTCGAAGCCCGGCGAGTATGTCATGCTCGGGGTCTCGGACACGGGTCATGGGATGGACAATAGGACCATCGCCCACATCTTCGAGCCCTTCTATACCACCAAAGGCCCGGGCAAGGGCACAGGTCTCGGACTTGCCATGGTTTACGGCATCGTCAAGGACCACGAGGGCTACATCACTTGTCATAGCGCCCCGGGGGTTGGAACCACCTTCAAGATCTACCTGCCGGCGGTTGACGAGCCGGCGGAGATTCCAGAGGAGAGGACACCAATCACCAGGGTCAAAAAGGGAAGTGAAACGATTCTCCTCGTGGACGACGAGGAATTCGTCAGGGACGTGGCGGTACAGCTCCTTCGCGAGTTCGGCTACACCGTGCTCACCGCCGCCAACGGGGAGGCAGCCCTTGAGATCTACCGGAAAGAGCACGGGCGAATCGATCTTGTCATTCTCGATCTGATAATGCCCGGGATGGGAGGCATGAAGTGTCTCGGCGAGTTGCTGAAGATCAATCCCCAAGGTCGGGTCCTCGTTGCAAGCGGCTATTCGGCAGGCGGGCCGGCGCGAGAGGCGATCGACGCCGGTGCCAGAGGCTACCTCGGCAAGCCCTATGATATCGACAAGATGCTCACCGTGATCAGAGAAGTACTGGAGAAGCTCGCCGGGGGCGTGACGGTTCATTAGCTCTAGCCCGCATTATGCACGAGCCATCTGCTGCGACCGCGGATATGGCCGTCCTTCCGGGCGTCCTCGGGTCTCGCACCTTGCGACGTACTGAACAAGTACGCCTCAGGTTCGAGCCCCTGTGGTTGCCCGGTGGCACGACTATCTCCACGATCTCGCGACGACGTCTCGTGCATAATGCGGGCTAGGCACGATCCCCCCATATGACCTGAGTAACGACAGGCCCACTCCCCAAATCCTCCTGCACCCCCGCTAACCCGCATTATGCCCGAGACCCCGTCCCTCACACAAAAAAGCCCTCACCTCGGGGAGGTTGAGGTGAGGGCTCAGGGGCCATAGGTAGGACTCGGAGGAAGGAATTAGCAAGTCTCTACCTACATGTAGTACTATAATCCCGCCCACGGTGAGAGGGAATATCTCCACAGGGGAAATTAGTGCAATTCATGGTTCCAGCGGCGCGAGCGCCGCTGGGGCCTGGATCGCCTCAGGGTTTTCCTCGTTTCCGTGCCGCACTCCACCCGACCCGTGGGGCAGGGCAGGCTCGCCCCAGGGGAAGGAGCTGCCGGTGGCTGATCGTCTCCGTCCAGTGGGAAATGTCTCCCGGAGCGGGTCCAGGGCAGGGGTTTTTGGAAAGGGGGATCGCATGACCAGAGGTGACATCAAGTATGTCGTTAACTGCTTACTCTTTGTGGTTCTCAGTTCTACCGCCGCAGTAGGGCTCCTTCTGGCCTTCGTGATCCCATCGGGACCCGTCCTGGGTCCGGAAAGATTTTTCCTGGGCGTCCACCGTCATGTCTGGGGCCGGTTTCATCTCTATTTGGCCGTCACCTTCCTGGGGCTTCTGGTCATACACCTATGGCTGAGCTGGGGCTGGGTCTTCCAGATGACCAGGAGGTTTTTCGGCGAGCGGTGGAAGAGGGCCCTTTTGGTTTTAGGCTGTGTCTGGCTTCTGGTGCTCCTTCTAGGCTGGCTCAGGCTGAGGCTGTAATCTTTCTTCGAGCTTGCTCCGGGTTCCTGGCTGGGTGGGCGCTGCTCACCGGGGGCAGGCTCATCGTCCCGTCCGCGGGGGGCAACCGGCCTCTCTTTCGAGGTCGAGCTGACGTGGTGCTAGATGACCGGATTGAAGATTTTCACCAGCAACCGCCTCGGGATCTTGGCCGACAAGCTCGCCAAGGTCCTCAGGGAGCCCCTTCGTGCCCCTCTTGAGCCGGAAATCGTTCTGGTTCAGAGCAAGGGAATGGAGCGCTGGATCTCTATGGAGCTCGCCTGGCGCCACGGCGTCTGTGCGAACATGGGATTTCCCTTCCCGAACGCCTTTGTCCAGGATCTTTTCCACAGGCTCATCCGGCCGCTTCCCGACCCCTCGCCCTTCGAACCCCAGGTGCTGAGCTGGAGGGTCATGGAGCTGCTGCCCTCCCTGCTCGGAAGCCCGGGCTTCACGACCTTGAGGACCTACCTGGGAGAGCCCCCCGACGCACTCAAGCTGATCCAGCTCTCCGAGCGTATCGCCGACACCTTCGACCAGTACCTTCTCTTCCGGCCGGAGATGATCCTCGGGTGGGAGCAGGGGAGGGAGAGCCACTGGCAGGCTCGGCTCTGGCGGGAGCTCAGTCGAGGTCGAGAGCAACTGCACCGAGCTGCTCTGGGAAAGGCACTCATCGAGGCGCTCCAGGGATCAGGTCTGGAGTTGGGGGCTTTTCCGGAGCGGGTCTCGGTGTTCGGGATCTCGGCCCTTCCGAAGTTCCATCTGGAGGTGCTGGCCGCCTTGTCGAGGGTCACCGAGGTGAACCTCTTTCTCATGAACCCATGCCGGGAGTACTGGGGAGACATCCTCGCCCACCGGGAGGCGAGACGAGCGACGGCCGGAGCAGGCTCTCCAACCGACCAGCTCCACCTGGAGATGGGGAACAGCCTTCTCGCCTCCCTGGGGGGACTGGGCCGGGACTTCTTCGATCTCCTCACCGACTACCCCGCCGAGGAAGAGGCGACCTTCCTGGACCCAGGGGAAGGGACGCTCCTCAGGGCCCTCCAGTCGGACATCCTGAATCTCCGCGATCGTGGCCGATCCGGGGGCGGGAGGTCGGCCGTTGCCGCGACCGACACCTCGGTCCAGATCCACGCCTGCCATAGCCCGATGCGGGAGGTGGAGGTCCTCCACGATCGGCTCCGCCAGCTCTTCGAGGAGCATCCTGACCTCGCTCCCGGAGACATCCTGATCATGACGCCGGATATCGGCACCTACGCGCCTTTCATCCAGGCGGTCTTCGCTGCTCCCGCCGAGACTTCGGAAATGATCCCTTTCACCATTGCCGACCGGAGCGTGAGAGAGGAGGGCGCCATCGTCACCGCCTTTCTTGCCTTCCTCGATCTCCGGGGGAGCCGGTTCACCTCCTCCCAAATCCTCGTCCTGCTCGAGACTCGAGCGGTTCGGAGCCGGGCTGGCCTGAGCGAGGCGGACGTAGGGCTGGTGCGGAGGTGGGTGAGGGAGACGGGGATCCGCTGGGGAATCGACGACCAGAATCGGCGCGAGCTGGCCCTTCCGGCGGAACGGGAAAACACCTGGAGAGCCGGGCTGGACCGGCTCCTTCTGGGATATGCCCTGCCCGGCGAGGAGGAGCGCCTGTTCGGAGGAGTACTACCCTACGACGCGATCGAGGGCGGCGATACCCTTGTGCTTGGCCGGTTCCTCGACTTCGTCGAGGAGCTTTTCCACGAGGTCCAGACCCTGGGCCGGCCCCGAACTCTGGCCGAGTGGTCCCGGGTGCTGCGGGATATTCTCGACCGCTTCTTCGAGGCGGACGAGGAGGGTGACCGGGAGCTCCAGGTGATTCGCCGCAAGATCAAGGAGCTTGCCGACCTCCAGGGGAGTACCGGGCTCACCGGGCCCGTTGAACTCAAGGTCATTCGGTATCACCTCGGCCACCACCTCGAGCGGGAGGGCTTCGGCTTCGGGTTCATGACAGGAGCGGTGACCTTCTGCGCCCTGCTTCCCATGCGGAGCATTCCCTTCAAGGTGATCTGGCTCCTGGGCATGAACAACGACGCTTACCCCCGGCAATCCCCACCCCTCGGCTTCGACCTCATGGCACGGCATCCGAGGCGGGGCGACCGCTCTCGCCGGGACGACGACCGCTACCTCTTTCTCGAGGCGCTCCTCTCCGCCCGGGATCACTTCGCCATCAGCTATGTGGGCCAGAGCATCCAGGACAACAGCCTCCTCCCGCCGTCGGTGGTGGTGAGCGAGTTTCAGGACACCATAGAACAGGGGTTCGAGCTCCCCGGGGGCGACATCCTGGAGCATGTGTTGACCCGTCACCGCCTCCAGGGGTTCAGCCCGGAGTACTTTAAAGGAGATCAGAGGCTCTTCAGCTATTCCGACGAGTACTTCGAAACGGCCAAACGTCTCGTAGCTCCACGCCGGGCGCCGCTTCCCTTCATCCCCGCCGGGCTCTCGGAACCGCCGGCCGAGTGGCGGACCGTTGACCTGAACGACCTCGTCAGGTTTTTCGCCAACCCGGCGAGATTTCTCCTCACGCGCCGACTGGGGATACGTTTGGACGAGGGAGAAGAGGTCCTCCCCGAGTCGGAGCCCTTCACCCTGACCGGTCTGGAGAGGTACCTCCTGGAGGAACAGCTGGTGGCAAAAGGACTGGCCGGTCAGGATCTGAAACCCTACCTCGCTGTGGCGCGAGCGGCCGGGCGGCTTCCCCACGGGATGGTGGGTGACTGTACCTACGAGGAACTGAGGATCGGAGTCGAGCGCTTCGTGGCGCGGACCCGCCCATACTTCGAGGGCGCCCAACCTGAACCCCTGCCCCTGGATCTCACCCTCGGGGATTTCAAGGTAACGGGACGGATCAGCGGCCGCTACGGGGAGCGACTGGTGCAGCAGCGCTATGCCCGGGTGAGGCCGCAGGATCACCTCCGCGCCTGGATCACCCACCTCGCCCTGGGCCTCGCCGACTCGCCCCGGAGCAGCATGCTGGTGGGCCTCCGCGCCGAGGGCGAGGCAACGTGGGTCGCCTGGGAATGCAGCCCGGTGGAGAACGGCATCGAGCTCCTGGTCGGGCTCCTCGAGCGCTACCGGGAAGGGCTACAAAAACCACTCCCCTTCTTCCCTCGCTCTTCCTGGGCCTACGCTCGGCTCGTGCTGGAGAGGGGGAGCCCCGAAGGGGAGGCACTCCGGAAGGGCCAGGAAACCTGGGCTGGAGACGACTACCGCCGGGGTGAGCGCGAAGATCCTTACTACCATCTCTGCTTCCGCGACACTGACCCCCTCGACGACGAATTCCGGCGCCTGGCCATAGACCTCTTCGAGCCTCTTCTCGCCCACCAGAAGGAGGTGGGTTGATGACCGAGCCTCGTCCCCTCGATCTCCTGAATGTTCCCCTCACCGGAACCCACCTCATCGAGGCCAGCGCCGGCACCGGGAAGACCTACGCCATCACCGGCTTGTTTCTGCGACTCCTTATCGAAGGGAACCTCGGGGCGCCGGAGATGCTTGTCGTCACCTTCACCGAGGCGGCGACTGCGGAGCTCAAGGACCGCATTCGCGCCAGGCTGAGGCAGGCCGCTCGGGCCTTTGCCGAGGGGGGAAGTGAGGATCTCTTCCTGAATGAGCTGGTGCGGCGGCAGAACGATCGGGAACGAGGCGCCGCCGCCATCGGGGAGGCGCTCCGCGCCTTTGATCTTGCCGCCATCTCCACCATCCACGGCTTCTGTCTCCGCATGCTCCGGGAGAACGCCTTCGAGAGCGGGAGCCTCTTCGACAGCGAGTTGCTGCCGGACCAGGGGAGCCTGACCAGAGAGGTGGTCGAGGATTTCTGGCGGACCCGTGTTGCCGGGGCCTCGGCCCCCTTCGTCTCCTACCTCCTCCGCCACGGGACCACCCCCAATAAGCTCCTCTCCCTCCTGGGAACCAGGGTAACCCAGCCGCACCTGACCATCCTTCCCGACCGGGAGATCCCCGACTCCGCCCGGGAGGAGTCGGAGTACCTCGACTGCTTCAGGGAGGTACGCGACGCCTGGCCTGAGGCGCGAGCCGAGGTGGAGCGGATCCTTAGCGCCTGCGAGGGCCTTAACCGGACCAGGTATAGAAAGGGGGCGATTCCCCTCTGGCTCTCGCGGATGGATGAACACATGGAGCGAGGGGACCCGGACGGGAGCCTCTTTGCCGAGTTCAGGAAGTTCACCACCAGGGAGCTGGAGGGCTCGATGAAACGGGGTTTTGCCCCTCCGGCCCACTCCTTCTTTGCCCTCTGCCAGCGGCTGGGGGACGCCCAAATGGCGCTCGAAGAGCTCTTCCGGAGGCGTCTTGTCGGCCTGAAGGCTGAGCTCTTCCGCCACGTCCGCCGCGAGCTCACGAGGCGCAAGGAGGAGCGGAACGTCATGAGCTTCGACGATCTCCTGGTCCGGCTCCACCAGGCCCTCGAGGCCCGGGGCGGTGCGGCTCTCGCCAGGGCGATCAGGGGCAGGCTCAAGGCGGCCCTCATCGACGAGTTTCAGGACACCGATCCCGTCCAGTACGCCATCTTCAAGAAGGTCTTCGGGACCGGAGAAGGCCCCCTTTTCCTCATCGGCGACCCGAAGCAGGCCATCTACGGGTTTCGCGGCGCCGACCTCTTCGCCTACCTCGCGGCCTCCTCCGAGGTCGAGTCCCGGCACACCTTGGGCGAGAACTGGCGCTCCGAGCCGGGGCTGATTACGGCGGTGAACGCTGTGTTCGACGGGCGGGAGCGCCCGTTTCTGTTCGAGGAGATTTCCTTTCATCCGGCGGCACCGGCACCGGCCAAGGGGCCGGACCCTCTCCGGATCGAGGGCGAGCCGGGTTCTGCTCTCGACCTCTGGTTCCTGAAGGGGAGCCTGGGGCAGGGCTCCGACAAGCCCCTTAGCAAAGGCACGGCGCGGGAGATCCTCCCCCGGGCGGTGGCAGGGGAGATCTCGCGGCTGCTCCGCCTCGGCCGGAGCGGCAGGGCTTTTGTCGGCACAAGGCCCCTCGGCGAGGGGGACATGGCCGTTCTGGTCCGGCGGAACCTGGAGGCCCGCCTCATGCAGGAGGCCCTTGCCGAGCTCCACATCGCGAGCGTACTCTACAGCACCGGGGACCTCTTCGACAGTCATGAGGCCCTGGAGGTGGAGCGGCTGCTCCGGGGGATCGCCGAGCCCAACAACTCAGGGCTTCTCAGGGCGGGCCTCGCCACCGATCTCCTCGGGGTCAAGGGTGAGGAACTGGAACGGCTGCTTGCAGACGAGCCCGCCTGGGAGCGATGGATTGTCAGCTTCAGAGGGTTCCACGACCTCTGGAACGAGCAGGGGTTCATCGTCATGTTCCGGCGTCTCCTGGCCGGGAAGGAGGTGCTGCCGCGGCTCATGTCGCTCCCGGACGGCGAACGCCGCAACACGAACGTTCTCCACCTGGCGGAGGTGCTCCACCGGGCGGCAGTGGATCAAAAGCTCGGCATGGGAGGAGTGCTCAAGTGGCTCGCCCAGCAGCGAGACCCAACGACGCCGCGGCGCGAGGAGCACCAACTCCGGCTGGAGAGCGACGAAAGGGCGGTGAAGCTCGTCACCGTGCACAAGAGCAAGGGGTTGGAGTACCCGGTGGTCTTCTGCCCCTTTGCCTGGGACGGCTCCCGGATCAGGGAGCGTGGCGAGCCCTTGGCTTTCCACGGCACGGAGGCGGGGATCACCCTTGATATCGGCTCCGACGACAGGGAAACCCACCGGCTCATGGCTGAACGGGAGGTGCTGGCGGAAAACCTCCGCCTCCTCTACGTGGCTCTCACTCGAGCCCGGAACCGCTGCTACCTCATCTGGGGCCGCTTCCGGGAGGGAGAGACTTCGGCCCCCGCCTACCTCTTCCACGGGGGGAGACGGGCTCCGGGGGAGCATGATGTGGAGGGGCTGGCCGCCCGGCTCGGGGAGATGGGCGACGAGGCAATGCTCTCCGACCTCAGAGTGCTGCAGCAAGCCGGCACCGGGGCCATAGAACTGACCGAGGTGGCCGAGGTTTCTCCTGAGGAGGCGCCGCCTCTTCCCGTTGAGCCTGTGAAACTCGCTCCCAGGACATGGACCGTCCAGGTGGAACGGCAGTGGCGGGTTGCGAGCTTCTCCGCCCTGGTCTCCGCCCAGCCCCACTGCGCCGAGCTTGCCGACCGCGATCAGGGAACGATGCCGGAACGTTCAGATGGAGTGGACTCTCTCCAGCCGGAGGCGGAAAAGAAGATCCTCGATCGGTTTGCCTTTCCCGGTGGCGCGAGAGCCGGGACTCTTCTCCACGATATTCTTGAGCACCTCGATTTCTCGGCCAGGGAGGGGCCCGCCCTGGGAGAGCTCGTCGCCGAGAAGCTCGAGGAGTACGCCTTCGAGCCTGTCTGGCGGGATTCCCTCTGCTCGATGCTCGCCGGGGTTCTCGCGTCGCCCCTTGTCGCGGGCTGTCCGGACCTGCGCCTCTCACGCATCGAGCGGCGGGATCGCCTGAATGAGCTTGAGTTTTACTTCCCGGTGAAGCAGCTCTCCCCGGCGGTTCTCCGGAGGGTCTTTGCCGCTCATGGTGGACCCGAGGTGCCCGCGAACTTCCCCGAGCATCTGGAGCGCCTCCAGTTTGCCCCGGTCCGGGGATACATGAAGGGATTCATGGATCTGGTGTTCCGGTTCGACGGCCGCTTCTACCTGGCGGACTGGAAATCCAACCTCCTTGGCAACCGACCGGAAGACTACGGGGTCGAGGCGCTCGCCAGGGTCATGGCGGAGAGATTCTACGTGCTCCAGTACCACCTTTATACCGTGGCCCTCGACCAGTACTTCCGTCTCCGCCTCCCGCGGTACGACTACGATCAGCACTTCGGCGGGGTGTTCTACATCTTCCTGCGGGGGATCGATCCGGATTTCGGGTCGGATTACGGCATTTTCAGGGATCGGCCGACGCGGGGGTTGGTGGAGGCGTTGAGGGAGACTCTCATCGACGGTACTGACGCGAGAAAGGGGTAGAGGTCAGCAGGTAGGAGGCAGTAGGCGGCTGGCAGGGGGCAGCAGGCAGTTGGCAGCTACAATCTTGAGTTGGACGAGATGCGGCTGAGAGGAGAGGGTGGATGATCAAGACATTCAAGGATCTGGTGGTGTACCGGAAGGCGTTTGAGCAGGCCATGCGAATCTACGAAGTAACCAAGCACTTTCCCAAGACCGAGCAGTACTCACTGACCGATCAGATTCGGCGATCTTCGCGATCTGTCTGCGTGAACATTGGGGAAGCGTGGCGGAAGAGACGTTATCCCGCCCATTTTGTCAGCAAGCTCACAGACGCCGATGCGGAAGCTACCGAGACTGTAGTTTGGCTCGATTTTTCATTCGCGTGCAAGTATTTGAATGAAAATATCCACGCAGATCTCTCATCGGAGTACGCTGAGATTGGGAAGATGCTTGGTTCCATGATTACAGCGCCGGAGAAATTTTGCTACGAAAGCCCAAAGCGGACTAAGCGCTCCTGAGGTGTTAGCTGCGCTCTGATTCCCAGGGCTGCCAGCTGCCACCTGCCAGCTGAACCTCAGGGGGTCTCATGAACCACGACGCGCTCAGACGGCTCCAATCGAGCGGCCTCCTCGCTCCCCTCGACGTCCATTTCGGCCGCTTCATGGAGCGGTTCGCGGGCGGGGATGTCCCTGAGCTCATCCTGGCGTCCGCACTGGTGAGCAGCGCCGCGCGGCAGGGGCACATCTGTCTCGACCTCACGAGGGTGGCCGGTCAAGTCATCGCGGCAGGCGAGGGGGGTGAGGAGCCGGCGCGATGTCCGGACCTTTCTTCCTGGTGCACCCGGCTGGGCGAGACCCAGGTGGTGGGGAGACCGGGCGAGTACCGGCCTCTCATCCTCGACGACGGCCATCGCCTCTACCTTCACCGCTACTGGGAGTATCAAGAGAGGTTGGCCGCGGCCGTCAGGGAGCGACTCACGCACGTTGACGAGACCGCGGATGGAGAGTCGCTCGCGCGGGGGCTGGCGCGGCTCTTCCCCGAAGAGGAGCCGGGAGGTGTCAACTGGCAGAAGATTGCCGCCTTTACCGCCCTCACCCGGAGATTCTGCGTGATCTCCGGCGGTCCCGGAACGGGGAAGACCAGAACCGTCGCCAGGGTCCTGGCGCTTCTCGCCGAGCAGATATCGCCGCGCCCCGCTGTCGCTCTCGCAGCGCCGACGGGAAAGGCGGCGGCCCGACTGCAGGAGGCGGTTCGAGAGGCGCGGGAGCGCCTCCCCATCGCGCCCGAGACAAAGGCGGCTCTGCCCCAGGAGGCCTCCACCCTGCACCGGCTCCTCGGTGTCATTCCGGGCTCGCCATACTTCCGCCACTCGAACAAGAACCCGTTGCCCATCGACGTTCTGGTGGTGGACGAGGCCTCCATGGTCGACCTGGCCCTCCTGTCCAAGGTTGTGCAGGCCCTGCCCGCCAGAGCTCGATTGATTCTCCTCGGGGACCGCGACCAGCTCGCCTCGGTCGAGGCTGGCGCGGCGCTCGGCGATATCTGCGACAGCGCCGGTGAAGGCACTGTATCCAGGGGCCACGCCGACGAGCTCCGGCGGGCGACCGGGTACCGGCTGGAGGTGGATCAAGGGGCCGACCGGCCCGGAATCCGGGATTGCATCGTCCACCTGCGGACGAGCTATCGGTTCGGGAGGACCAGCGGGATCGGCGCCCTCTGCCGCGCAGTAAATGCGGGCCGGTCCGAGGAGGCGGCAGGACTCCTCAGGGAAGGGTTCCCCGATCTCGGGTGGAGGAACGTGCCGCCGCCCGAGAGGTTGCTTCGGGCGATCAGGGAGGTGGTAGAGGAAGGGTTTGCCCCGTATCTCTTGACTGACGATCCCGGCAAGAGCTTCCAGCTCCTGGAGCGATTTCGGATGCTCTGTGCGGTGCGGGAAGGTCCCTACGGGGTTATCGCTCTCAACCGAACGGTTGAGGAGATTCTCCGGGGCCGCGGGCTTATCGTTCCCGGAAGACCATGGTACCGGGGGCGGCCGGTCATGATCACGAGGAACGACTATAGCCTTCGCCTCTTCAACGGCGATGTGGGTGTGGTGCTTCCGGATCCCGCCGCTGGCGGCGACCTTCGCGTCTTCTTCTTGTCGGCGGAGGGAATGGTGAGAAAGTTTCACCCACTCTTGTTGCCGGAGCACGAGACGGTCTATGCGATGACGGTGCACAAGAGCCAGGGCTCGGAGTTTGACCGGGTGCTTCTGGTGCTGCCGGACAGGGAGAGCCCGGTGCTTACCCGGGAGCTCATCTACACCGGCATCAGTCGGGCTCGGGAGCAAGTGGAGATCTGGGGCAACGAGCCTGTCTTTCGCAGCGCCGTGGCTCGCCGGATCGAGCGCACCTCCGGGTTGCGGGATGCGCTGAGAGGAGCGTGACAGGTTTCATCCCTCCCATCTTCGCACCCAAGTAGATGTAGGGTGGGCAGAGCCCACCAGAGTGGAACGGCACTTTTCTGGTGGGCGGTGCCCACCCTACATGGAACTCCCGGACACTGAAAAAGGGCTATTTGTTATTGCCGACGTGCCGTTGGGGTAGAAACTCTCCCCAATAGAATACTGGTTTCTCCCCATAGACAGGGAACGGCCCGGTCTCCACAATGTACGCGACGAGAATCGAGCCCGTCATTACCTCGGGGAATGGGCCCCACATTTCTCGAGACGCCCGTTTGTTGGGGAGGACAGTTTAAGCGCGCAGGGAACGGAACCTGAGGACTGGTACCGAGCGGCGATCTCTATTTTCCAGCCCGTGATCGCCGCGAGCGTACCGAAGTGAGGAGACGCACCACCAAACTCAAGCCCTGGCGACTTCGCAAGAAGCCGCCAAGAGAGACGGCACAGTAAAAAGCTTTCCCGCCACAGGCGGGACAAGGCGCGCGAATCCGCCGAAGGCGTACAAGTCTTGAGGAATGAGGCGTACAGAGAGGTACGCTGCAGTGACGAAAGATCAAGCGCAATCCCGCGCCTCGCGGGACAGATGAACTTTTTACGAGGCCGTCAAGCCCTGATGGGAGTCTACAGCAGGCTGACTCCAGTCGGCGACCGGAGAGTATTCCGGGCCGGGCGGAGTCATGCATGCCGTGGGCCTGTTACAGGCTCTGAGGGGGTTGTCGTGTACTCTTGGGGCCGCAGAGGATAGAGGGGTTAGGAATTCGAGCGAGTACTTTTAGGGAGGACAAGCCATGTTTGACAAGACCAAGCTCAAGGCCCTGAAGGAAGCAAAAGACAAGTGGGAAGGCGGGCCGGTGGCGAAATCTCTCGCCAAGTTCCCGGAGCGGAAGAAGAAGTTCACCACCATCTCGGGGATGGAAGTAGCGCGGCTCTACACTCCGGATGATCTCGGCGACGACTTCGACTACATGACCAAGCTGAACTTCCCCGGAGAGTTTCCTTTCACCCGCGGTGTCCAGCCCACTGCGTACCGCGGCCGCTTCTGGACCATGCGTCAGTACGCCGGCTTCGGCACCGCCAAAGAGACCAACGAGCGCTACCGCTACCTGCTCGGGCAGGGTCAGACGGGCCTGAGCGTTGCGTTCCATCTGCCCACCCAGGCGGGCTACGATTCAGACCATCCCCTTTCCCAGGGCGAGGTAGGGAAGGTCGGCGTGGCCATCGATTCACTGGATGACCTGCGTTTGCTCTTCAAGGGCATCCCCCTGGACAAGGTGACCACCTCCATGACCATCAACGCCCCGGCGAGCGTGCTCGTCTCCATGTATCTGGCCCTCGCCGAGGAGCAGGGTGTGCCGTGGAGCAAGGTGGGCGGCACCGTGCAGAACGACGTGCTCAAGGAGATCATCTGCCGCGGCCAGTACATTTACCCGCCCCAGCCGACGATGCGGCTCGCCGTCGACCTGATCCAGTTTTGCGAGAAAAACGTCCCCAACTGGAACACGATCAGCATCAGCGGCTACCACATCCGCGAGTCGGGTTCGACCGCGGCGCAGGAGATGGCCTTCACCATCGCCGACGGCATCGCTTACGTCCAGGCCTGCATCGAGCGTGGCATCGACGTGGACAAGTTCGGGCCGCGGCTCTCCTTCTTCTTCAACGCCTTCACCAACGTGTTGGAAGAGGTGGCCAAGTTCCGGGCCGCTCGCCGTTTTTGGGCCAAGCTGATGAGGGACCGCTTCAAGGCGAAGGATCCTCGCTCCCAGATGCTCCGCTATCACGTCCAGACCGGCGGCGTCACCCTCACCGCCCAGCAGCCGCTCAACAACATCGTCCGGGTTGCTCTCCAGACTCTGGCCACCGCCTATGGCGGCGCCCAGTCGCTCCACACCAACTCCTACGACGAGGCTCTCTGCCTGCCCACCCAGGCGGCGGTGACCGTGGCCCTCAGGACCCAGCAGCTTGTTGCCGAGGAGAGCGGCGCCACCGATACCGTGGATCCGCTTGCCGGCTGCTACTACGTCGAGGCCATGACCGACAAGATCGAGGCGGAGATCGCCGAGTACATCAAAAAGATCGACGCCATGGGCGGGACCCTCAAGGCCATCGAGCAGGGCTACATCCAGAAGGAGATCCAGGACAGCTCCTACCGGTTCCAGAAGG
>Ga0079303_10000097_pt1 | contig 18307 bp, 11 predicted proteins | sample Methanogen_OWC_FD_77073 | JGI IMG/M metagenome (GOLD analysis project Ga0079303, IMG submission 77073) | Enriched soil microbial communities from Old Woman Creek wetland in Ohio, USA - Methanogen_OWC | ecosystem: Environmental > Terrestrial > Soil > Wetlands | place: USA: Ohio | collected...
GTCGAAATGGATCTTGAGATCCTGGACGTCGAGAAGGGGCCCGGAATGACCCGGATCAGCAAGTGTTGGTGTTGTGGTGTCCATCGCAACCAGGAGATAGTAGTTGTACGTTATACGTTATTCGGTGCCCAAGCCGTCCTCAGGGGTCGGAGTTCAGGGGTCAGCCTCAGAACTCTCTTCTGGCTCCTGGATTCTGGCTGCTGACTCCTGGCTTCTTCCGTCTTGCCTCCAACGGCCGTACGCCTAATGCCTCTCCCTCAGCTTCGGGTTCAGGATATCCCGCAAGCCCTCCCCGAAAAGATTGAAGGAGAGCACCACGACGAGAATGGCGCACCCGGGAATATAGGTGAGCCAGGGCGCATCGAACAGGTAGTTCTTGCCGTCGGAGAGGATGTTTCCCCAGGTGGCGTGGGGTGGCGGCACCCCGAAGCCGAGGAAGCTCAGACCGGCCTCGGCCAGAATCGCCCCGGCAATGCCGATGGTGGCCGAGACCAGCACCGGGGCCATGGCGTTCGGCACCATGTGGCGAAAGATGATCCGGAGGTCCGAGACCCCGAGGGCAGTCGCCGCGGTGACGAAGTCCTGCTCGCGCAGGGAGAGGAACTCGGCCCTGACAAACCGGGCGGCTCCCATCCAGCTCGTGATCCCGATTACCACCATGATGTTATAGATGCTTGCGGGAAGGAGAGCAACCACGGTGAGGATGAGGAAGAAGCTCGGGAAACAGAGCATGATGTCGATAAGCCCGGTGATGAGCATGTCCACCGTGAGAATCTGGAGGCCGAGGAAGGAGGGAAGACCTCCCGGTCTCCGCCTTCTGAGCAGGACCAGGACTCCGGCTAGGGCGACGGCGACGACAACGCCGAGAACGCGAAGAGACCCCGGCAGGGTCCCGGCCGCCACCGCCGCACCCCCGAGGAGGAGCACCGCCAGCACCCCTGCCACCGTGATCGGGCCCCTGCCAAAGTATCCTGCCAACCCACCCAGCACGACGCCGATGACAACGGCGATTCCCACCGCCACAAAGCCGACGGTAAGAGACACCCATGCGCCCTGGAGCATGCGGGCGAACACATCCCGGCCGAGCTCGTCCGTTCCCAGCAGGTAGACGCCGCTCTTTGGGACCTCCTCCGGTCTGAGCGAATTGAGGTTCGCTCGGGACAGGGGCGGCCGGAGCTTCTCCTGGAGCCTGACGAGGTTCGGGTCGAGGGCGGGCGAGGTCCCTGTGGTGAGGAACATCCCGGCCACGGCCACGGCGAAGAAGAGGAGAAAGATCACCATCCCCGCCAGGGCCAGCCGGTTTCTCCGGAGGAGGATCCAGGACTCCTGGAGCCTCGCTCGCCGCGCCGGCACCGCCAGGGCCTCTGGAGTTCCGGTTATGTTTCGATCGGCATGTGACATCGGAGCGCCATTCCTTAACAATGGGACGCAGATCTACGCAGATTTCTCTTTAAACACACTAGGATAAAGATTTACACGGATGCACACGGATCGCTACTCTCCCGCTGCCGCGTCAGGGATCAGGGGCCAGGGACCAGGGATCGGCGAAAGACGTTCAAGTCGTCGATTGCCATGGGCATCCGGCCTGTAGCTTTGCGCTCGTCAGCCTCCGTCTTCCTGCTGCTGAATTCTGACTCCTGGATTCTGACTTCTCACCCCTCGCGCCTTACGCCTTGCACCTTGCGCCTCCTGCCTAGTGCCGCCCTATGCCGTTCCCGCCTTTCTCGCCTTATAGCTTAATCCTCGGATCCACCACCATGTACAGCAGGTCCGAAAGAAAGGTGCCGATGAGGACAAGCACCGCCGAGATGAAGTTCACCGAGATGATCACCGGATAGTCCCGGGCAAGGATCGACTCGTAGGCCATGCGTCCGATCCCGGGCCAGGAGAAGATGGACTCGATGATCACCGAGCCGCCGATGAGTCCCGGGAGCACGAGACCGAACATGGTGACAAAGGGAAGAAGGGCGTTGCGAAGGGCATGCTTGTAGTGCACCTGCTCCTCGGGGAGGCCCTTGGCCCTGGCCGTGCGGATGTAGTCCTGGTTCTCCACCTCGAGCATCTGGTTCCGGACGTAGCGGGAGAGCACCGCAATGCCTCCGGTCGCCCCGAGGATGGCGGGGATGACCATGTGCCAGACCCGGTCCATGAGCCGGGTTGCCGCCCCCGCGCCTGCCAGGCCGAAGGTCCGCATGCCGATCACCGGCACCTGAAAGGTGCTCACCACGACCACGATCAGGAGATAGGCGAAAAAGAACCCGGGTATGGAGATGAGCAGGTAAGCGAAAAACGTGGTGGAGCGGTCGAAGGTCCCGCCTCGCCGGATCGCCGACTGGATACCAAGGGGAAAGGAGAGGGTCCAGGTGATGAGGGTACCCACAATGAAGAGGGGGAGACTGTTCAGGAACCGGTCGTAGATCTTCCCCAGCACCGGGACGCCGTCTTTCCACGAGACGCTCTTTCCGGCAAAAAAATCCCGGTAGAAAAAGAAGAACTGCTGGTAGAGCGGCTTGTCCAGGTGGAATTGCTGGCGGAACCTCTCCACCACCTCCTTGGTGAACTTGGGGTTGAGAGGGTCCACCTGGCTCGGCTCACCCGGGGCGAGATGCACGACCGCAAAGGAGATCACCATGATGAACAGGAGGGTGATCAGCTTCTGGACCAGGCTCCGTGCGAGAAAGGCAAGCATGGCTACCCATCCGCCTGGAAGACCGGCACTTCCGGGAGCTTGATCCACTTGTTGAAGAAGAAGGTGTAGCTCCCGGTCTTCGTGGGTCTGATCTTGGCGTACCAAACCTTGCCCGAGCTGTCCCGCTCCATGATCACGATCCGCTTGTCGAGCAGCGCGGTCCATTTGCCGGCGTAGAGAAAGGTGTAGGGTTGGTCCGCGGCGATGATCTGGTGGAGTTCGTGGCAGAGGGCGATCTGCTGCTTCCGTTCGTACTCCTGCCGGATCCTGACGATGAGGTCATCGGCCTGCTCGTTCCGGAAGCCGCAGAAGTTGAGCTGGAAAGGCCCGGTCTGGCTGGAGTGCCAGATCTGGTAAAGGTCGGGATCGATCCCCATGCTCCACCCGAGCACCAGGGCATCGAAGTCGTGCTTGTCCACCCGCTCCTTGATGAAGACAGCCCATTCGAGCACATCGGTCCTTACATCCACGCCGATCTTTCGCCACGCGTCCTGGACGATGGAGAGGATGGCCTTGCGTATGTCGTTTCCCTGATTGGTGATGAGGGTGAACTGCAGCCGTTTGCCCTCCCTTTCCAGCCAACCCTCCTTGTTGCGCTTCCAGCCAGCTTCGGCAAGGAGCTGCTCGGCGCCGGCGGGATCGTACGGGAGGGGCTTCACCTCGTCATCGTAGAAATCAGTCTGTTTGGGAAAGGGGCCGGTGATTCGCTCGCCCTGGCCGTAGAGCACGTAGCGGATGATCTTCTCCACGTCGATGGCCATGCCGAGAGCACGGCGCACCCGGACATCGTCAAAGGGCGGGCGCCGCATGTTGTAGCCGATGTAGGTGTAGGCGAAGCTCAATCCCGAGAAGCTCTGGTAGCGCGGGTCGTCCCTGAGGCGCTGCACCTGGTGCGGCTGGACGGCATAGTTGTCCACGGTGCCGGCATAGAATTCCATCTCCTGGGTGAGAAGATCGGGAATGATGCGATAGGCATAGCGGTGGTAGTTCGGCGGACCTTCCCAATAGTCCCGAAAGCGGTCGAGGAGAATGTACTGGTCCGACTCCCACTTCCGGAAGCGGAAGGGGCCGCAACCCACAGGCTCCCGGTTGAACAGGCTCTGCCGGACGGTCATGGTCTCCACTTTGAGCCCCCGGCGTCGCGCCTCCTCCTGGAGCGCCGCCCGATTCAACAGGTGCTCGGGGAGAATACCTATCATCCAGGTTGGGAGCGCCGGCGAGTAAAGCCGCTTGTAGACTATGCGCAGGGTGAGAGGATCAAGGACCTCCACCTTCTTCACCGGCTCGTAGTCGGGCATACGCGGTGAGAGGTTCGCCGGGTCCATGAGAGCCTCGTAGGTGAACTGTACATCCCGTGCCTCAAGCGGATGGCCGTCGTGGAACTTCACCCCGGGCCGGAGATGAAAAAGGATAATGGGATTGTGCTCCACAGCCGGAAGAAAAGCCCGGGCATACTCCTTCGCTCTAGCCGCAAACTCCGCCGGCTCCACCTTGATGAACCGCTCCCCCTGAAATCGGGAGAAATACTCCGGGCCGAGGATCTGCCCCAGGTTGGTGAAGAGATCCTGGTCCACATCCTCCAGGGTGAGCTTGATCCGAGGCGGCGGCGACAGGTGGAGGGTGACCTTCACCTTTGCGCCCTCTGCCCCTTTTTCCGTGAGCTCTTCCTGACGAGGGCCGGGCGGTAGCACCTCCACGTCCCGGATGTTCGCCAGGCTCTTCGCCAGGGAGTCCTTCCTCTGCGCCCGCTCGGCCTTGGCCCGGCGGAGCAGGCTTGCCACCTGCTCGGCGCCGGCGCGGCCGAGCCCGGGCAGCAGGGTGTCGTCATTCACGTAAAAGTAGGCGACCTCGGAGATCTCCCACCTCTCGGCCACGCGGCCGCGATGGTCGAGATTCTCGTCATAGTCGATGAGCCCCTCGAAGACGAGCCCGTTGACGGTGCTGCTCGAGCTGTCTGCAGCGAGAATGGGGTTGAGGAGCTGGGCGTCGCCGATCGAGGCGCTCACATACTCGGCAAGGCGCTCCGGGCTCCCCTTCGTCTGCTCCTCGTAGGTGGGCACCCAGAAGTAGGACTGAAGCAGGAAGAGGATCACCAAGACAGGTATGGCAATCAGGGCGCGACGCATACACACCCGGCAAGTTATCTCACACCCAGGAGGGAAGTTCCCCTGTCCAAGTGCCTAAAGTTATCCACCGGCACCGAGGGCAGGGGGCAGCTGGCAGTAGACCCTAGGCGCAAGGTCCAAGGCGTAACACGCAAGGAAGAAACTGACCGCTGTTGGCTGAAAGCTAGCCCCTGATCCCTGGTCTCTGAGGGTCAGCCATCGTACCTTATACGAAAGAATCTGTTTCTATCTGTGTAAATCTGTGTCCCATTACACGTCGCCGTCCAGGTCCTCGACGCGGCTCCGGCAGGTATCAATGAGGAGGCCGGCCGAGAAGCCCCCGGCGAAGCGCTCGTCGAGGGAATCGCTCCGTTCCTGTAACAGACGCAGCGCGTTGGCGTACTCGCGCCGAGCAGCCTCCAGTTCATTGCGCCGGGCATGGAGCTCTCCGAGATGGAATCGGGCCAGAGCGTGCTGGGGCCTCAGGTAGACCACTCGCTTGAACATCTCCACGGCCTGGTCATCATCCTCCAGGGTCCGATGGATGATGCCGAGGAGATAGTGGCCGGCAACCGAGAGGGGCTCCCGCCGGATCACCTTCTCACACAACACCGCTGCCTCTACCGCGCGACCCTGATTGAGGAGGATCTCCGCGTGAAGGAGCAGGGCCTTCTTGGGCGGAGAGGATCGCTCCAGTTCCGGTGCTAGGAGCTGCCCGCCCTTATCCGGCAGCCCGGCGTCAACGAATTCTCTGGCACGGGAGTCCGCCTCCCGTCCCGGCGCCAGTTTAGGTTCAGGCACCGGTTCGGCCCGCGGTCCCTGCGTCCGCTGCGGAGCTGGAGCAGAGGCCCGGCGCCGCCGTCCCACCCTGATCCTCGGCTCGGAGGCCCGATCGTATCCTACCCCACTCCGCTGGTAGAGGAATACCCCCCCTACCTGGATCGTAAGGAAGTCCCTCGAGAGATAGCGGAGGGATTCGGAAAACCCGGTGAAGAGGTAGCCGCCCTCCCAGAGGCTCTCGTAGAAGCGCCGGACCACAGCTTTCGTCGTCTCCGGCTTGAAGTAAATCGTGACGTTGCGGCAAAAGATTACGTCCCAACCCGGCCCCCGCGCGCCCGGATAGGGAGTGCTCATGAGATTGAACGGGCGGAACTCCACCATCTCCTTGATTGCCCCATTCAGGATGTAGGTCTCCCCGTCCCGCGTGAAGAACCGCTCGCGATAGTGCTCCGGAGTGCTGCGGAGGGAGCGCTCACCGTAGATGCCTCGCCGGGCGACCGCAAGAGCTCCCTGGCTCACATCAGTTGCCAGGATGTAGGGCGGTGGAGAGGCCACGCCCGCAATACTCTCCGCCAGGACCATGGCAATGGTGTACGGTTCCTCGCCGGTGGAGCAGCCGGCACTCCAGATCCGGAGAGGTTCGCCCATTCGGGACCTGGCCTTCACGAGCTCCGGGAGCACATACCGTTGGAGGGCCATGAACTGGGCCTGGTCCCGGAAAAAATAGGTCTCCTGGATGGTGACCAGATTAAGCAGCGCCTGGAATTCCTCGCCCTCGGGGGATGGGCCCAAGCGACGAAGGTAGTCGGCGAAACTCGTCGCACCGGACTGGCCCATCCGGGCCAGCAGATGGCCCCGCAGTGCGTCTCTATCCGCGGCATGGATGTAGATCCCCGATCGCCGGGCGATGAGATCGCGAAAACGGCGAAACTGCTCATCGCTCAGAGAGGGCTGGCCGGTCTCGTGCACGGGATGTTCTCTCACTGGGTCCACTCCCTCATCCAGTTCATGAGCTGGGGGGCAATGGCCTCCAGGGAGAGGACCACCTCGGCCGCCTCCTGTTCGATGGCAGCGCGCGGCATGCCAAAAATGATGCTTGAAACCTCGTTCTGGGCGATGGTGTGACCGCCCCTTTCTCTAAGCCGCTTGAGACCCACAGCACCATCTGAGCCCATGCCGGTGAGGATGACACCGATACCGCGCCTGCCGAAGGAGGTGGCTATCGATTTGAACAGAAGCTCCGCGGACGGCCGATGCCCGGCGATGGGCAGCGACTTGTTGAGTCTCGCCTTTCCGTCCTCGCTGACCAGGAGATGGTAATCCTCCGGGGCGAAGAGGACAACGCCGCGCTTGAGCATATCTCCGTCCTGAGCCTTCCTGACCGTGAGCGCCACCTCGTGGTCCAGCCAGTGGATTAGGCCGTCGAGAAATCCGAGACTCATGTGCTGCACCACGAGAAAGGCGGCATTAACATCGGCAGGAATCTGCTTGAAGAGGGTCACGAGGGCACTGGGGCCGCCTGTAGAGGCGGCGATGGCCACAACCCGCAAGGGGGCCTCGCCCTTGTCCCCTGCCGGCAGGCTGGGTACGACCGAAGGCAGTGGACTACCAACCCCGCGATGGTGACGCTGCCCCACCCGGGCTCGGGCAAGGATGTGCAGCTTGCGGAGCAAGGTGGTCCGGATTTCCGGTCTGGTCCGCCAGAGGTAGAGCTCCTGCTTTTCGATCACATCCAGGGCCCCCAGTTTCAGAGCCCGCGTCACCTTCTCTTCGTATTCCCCGTGGGAAGCGGTGATCATGACGATGGGGACGGTAAACTCGGCGAGGATCCGTTCCACAGCAAGAAATCCGTCCAGACCGGGAAGCCGGATGTCCATGGTAATGAGGTCAGGCCGGACCTCGAAGGCCTTTTGCACCGCCTCGAGCCCGTCACCTACGCAGGCGACGACCTCGAACCCGGGGTCCGTAGCGAAAATATCGGCGAGGAGATCACGGGCGCTTTTCACGTCATCGACGATCATCACCCGGATCAGCCGTTCGGCCGGGCCGTCATGCGCTCGAGTGGATTGTCCTCTCGTCATGGAATCCGCCTCACACCTCCGGCCGCGAAGCGGCCCTCCCCAGCAACGTTTCGATCGTCTGGATGAGCACTCGCTGATCAAAGGAGCTCTTGACCAAATAGGCATTGACTCCCGCCCGGAGGCCTCGCAGACGGTCCTCTTCCCGGTCCAGGGAGGTCACCACCACCACGGGGAGAGCGGAGATCTCCAGGCTCCCCCGAATTCGTTCGGTGAGGATGAATCCGTCCATTTGGGGCATGTGGATATCGGTCACCACGAGATCTACCTGGTGCTCATGGAGTTTCTCCATGGCGTCCAGGCCGTTTTCCGCCGTGATCACACGGTAGCCCGCCGCCTCCAGGATGCTCTTCTCCATCTGCCGCGTCACCACCTGATCTTCCACCACCAGGATCACCTGGCGTCGGCGGGGGAGCTCCCCTGGTCGATCCAGCCAGCGGGACTCTTCTCTCGCCTCAGCAATGTCCTGCCACACCAGGGCCGGCACATCGAGGATGAGGGCAACCTGCCCAGAGCCCAGGATCGTGGCTCCGGCCACGTACCGGACCTGGTGCAGGTGCCCCCCGAGTTCCTTGGTAACAATCTCTCTCCCGCCGAGAATGTCCTCCACCACGAAGGCGGTCTTCCGCTCCCCGGCCTGGAGGACCACGAGCATGAGCCGGGCGCTCCGCTGAACACTCTCGTCTTCCTGCCAACCCAGGGCTGTGGCCAGGCTCCGCACGGGGATCACTTCGTCTTCCTCCACGATGGCCAGCTTCCCTTGAATGGGTGTGATCGCCTCTCGCGGCAGGTGTAGGGTCTTTGCCACTGAAAACATGGGAGCTGCGAAGACCTCGCCGGCGCATCGGATCAAAAGTGCCTGAATGGCAGCGAGGGTAAGGGGAAGGGAGATGACGAAACGGGCTCCCGTCCCGGGCCGGGAGGTCATCTGAACCTGGCCCTTGAGCTTCTCCACGTTGGTCCGCACCACATCCAGGCCCATCCCGCGGCCTGAGACATCGGTCACGATGGGGCTGGTGGTGAACCCGGGCAGGAAGATAAGGTCGTAGAGCTGCGACTCACTCCAGAGCTCCGCCTCGCGCCTGTCCAGGAATCCCCTTCGCAGCGCTGTCTCTCTGAGGAGTTCGGGGTCGATTCCCCGGCCGTCGTCCTCGAGGGTGAGCACCACCTTGCTGCCGTCGTGCCGGGCCCGCAAGAGGAGCGCCCCCACTTCCGGCTTACCCAGCCGGCGACGATCTTCCGGCGTTTCGATGCCGTGATCCAGGGCGTTCCGCAGCAGGTGGATTAGGGGATCGCCGATCTGCTCGAGGATTCGTTTGTCGATAATGGTCTCGGTGCCCTCGACAAGGAAATTCACCCGTTTGCCGAACTGGCGGCTCAGATCGCGCACCGCTTTCGGCAGTGTCCCGAAAACGATCGCCAGGGGGAGCATGCGGATTTCCATGCTGCGATGCTGCAGGTTATCGATCAATCGCCCCATGCTCTCCGCGGCCTCCTCGAGCTCCCGGCCCGTTTCCTCCAAACCCCGCCCAAGGGCGAGCAACTCTTCGCCGGGAATTCCAGCCCCCGGCCCATCCCCCCCATTACCCTCCCCCTGGAGATCTTCCCGCAGCCGGAAGCGACGCCACCGCTCTCGGAGCCGGGCCAGGCTCTCCACCGCCGTGGCGAGGCGCGTTTGGCCTATGGCCGCCTCACCGGCGAGATTCACCAGGTCGTCCAGTTTGCCGATGGGCACCCGCACTGTGTCGATAGTCGGCACCGGCACGGCCGGCGTCACCGCGGGCGCGGGAGGAGAAATTGCCGCTTTGCGAGCCCGGTGCCCTTCACTGGGCCGGAGCCCGGAGAGGAACCGCTCCAGCCGGGCGATGGTGCCCTCCACGTTCACTTTCATCCGCTTGCTGGCAGCGACGGTCTCCAGCATGGTGCTCAAGGCGTCGTTGGTCTCAAACAGGGCGTCGCAGACCTCGGGGGTCACCGGCAGTGACCCGTCCTGGAAGGCACGGAGCACATCCTCCATCCGGTGCGCCAGCTTCCCCATACGCTCGAACCCCATGGTGAGCGCTGAGCCCTTCAGGCTGTGGGCGTGACGGTATACCTCTTGGAGGGTCTCACGGTCGGCGGGGTCATGCTCGAGCTTGAAAAGCCCCTGATTGACAGTCGCGACATTCTCACGCGCCGCGGCAACGAAGTCGGGAAGGAGTTCTCGCACATCCTCGCCCACTCCCTCCCGCTCAGTCGCAGGGAAGAGGAGACCCTCGCTCTCCTCCACCAAGCGCGCCACCTGATCCATCGGCACATCGCGAGTCCGGAGATAGTGGACGAAGAGATCCAGTCCCCGGAAGAGGATATCGGCAAGGCTGTCGTCGAAAGGGAAACGCCCGTCAAGGGATGCAGCAAAAATGTCTTCTAGGATATGGGCCATTTGGCCAAGCCTCGGCGCACCCATGCGGTTGGCAAACCCCTTGATATTATGGAGTTGCCTGGTAGCCGCCCCGAGAGCATCCCGATTCTCAGGTTCGCGCTCTAGCAAGAGGAGCGCCTCGTTCAGCCGCTCGAGGGCCTCCCGGTAATCCTCCTTGAGGGCAACAAAGAGATCAGTCTCTTCGGCCATAGAGTGCGCTCTCTCCGCATGACAACGGACGACGTACCCCCGAGAGTCTAACTTACCCTGTCTTGAACCGGGTCACCCGGGCGCGGAGATCCTCCGCCAGGTGGTTGAGATCGCTTGCCGCCGAGATGGAGTTCTTGGCATTCGCCGCCGTCTGCTGAGTCACCTGGGAGATCTCCCGCATGGTCCTTACCACCTGCTCGCTCGCTTCTTTCTGCTGATTGGTGGCGACCGAGATCTGCCGGGCCGCCTCGGTGGTCTGCTCCGCCATGGCGATGATGTTCTCCAGGGCGCTCTGCACCCGGCCGAGGCGCTCGGCGCCCACCTGCACTCCCTTCACGTTCTCTTCGGCCGCAAGCACGGAGGCATTGGCCGCGGCCTGAATCTCCAGGAGCACATCCCGGATGGTGCCGGTGGACTTCACCACGTCTTCAGCCAGTCGACGGATCTCGGCGGCGACCACGGAAAAGCCCTTGCCCGCCTCGCCGGCCTTCGCCGCCTCGATGGAGGCGTTGAGCGAGAGCATCTTGGTCTCCACCGCAATCTCGTTGATGATCTCGATGACCTCACCGATCTGCTGGCTCTTTCGTCCGAGGGTGATGATCTTCTCGGAGCTCTCCTTCGTCTTGGTCCGAATGAGGGCCATGCCGCTGGCACTCTCCTCCATGAGCTCCTGACCCTCCTCGGCGCTCTTCAGCGTCTCCTCGGCCACCGCCGTTACCGCGCTGCTGTTTTCTGCGATCTGCCGGGCGGTCGTGGTGAGCTCCTCCATCGTTGCCGTCGTCTCGCTGACCGAGGCCGCCTGCTGGGCGGCGCCGCTTGCCTGTTGCTGAGCCGCCCGCACGATTTCACCCGAGGACCGCCCGATCATGGAGGCGGCCTCCTGAATTTGCTGGCTTATCTCCCGGAGGTTTGTAACCATGGTATTGATCGCCTCGCCGAAGGAGCCGGGGAACCCCACCCGTTGTCTCAGGTCCCCGGCGGCGATCTGCTGTGCTTGCTCAGCCAGGAGGATCAGGTTCCTCTGCATATGGGAGAAGGAATCGGCCAGCATCCCCACCTCGTCTCCCGAGGCGAGAGCCACCGTCTCCTCCAGCTCCCCCTGGGAGATCTGGCGGGCGTACTGCCCGAGCTTGCCGAGAGGTTTGGTGACGTTGCTCGCCAGGATATAGGCGAGGTAGACGCCGATGATAAGGGTCAGAACGCAGATTAGGCTCGTAGTCCAGACGATGGTTTTCAGCGACGCGAATAGCTGGCCTCGCTCGAGCTCGCTTACCAGAAAGTGGTTCCGGAGCCCCATCTGTTGGTAGCTGAAGATCTTGCCCTGGAGGCTGTCCACATAGGAGCCGAAGCCGTTACGCTGGAGATCCCCCACGAGTCCGGCAGGCAGGATCGGCTGCAGTCCCCGGGGATTGCTCGCCACCACGGTGCCGGCGCCGGTGATCACGTAGGCGCGCCCGCTGTGACTGAACTCGAGCCTCTCCAGGAGCTCGTTAAAACCGGCCTCCTCTCCCAGGTTCGTCGCCCTCGGCGAGCCCTGGCCCCCGAGCGCGAGGCGAAGCTCGATCTGCTGCATCTCCTTCGCCTGGTTCTCGATCGCCCTCTTGCTCTCGATGAAGCTGATGGAGCTCACGAAGAGGATGGCAATGAGAACGAGTGAGGAACAGGTGAGGAGGAGTTTCTGTGACAGCCGCATCCCCCGGAGCGGAACCCGCCGCGACAGCCTTGCCATGACTGACGCGAGGAGGGGCGCTGTCACGCCCTCCATGAGGAAGAGGGAGAAGAGAGAATAGATAACGCAGACGAGAAGACTCACGAGGAGAGACTGGAGGATCTGGCCTAGGTTGAACTGGGCCCAGAGGCGCATACCCAGCGTCCCGAGGAGGAACACCCCGTAGCCGCTCAAAAAGACGGCAAGAGTCAGGCGTGCCGGCATCCTTGCCCCGAGCTGGAGGGTGGCGGTCGCCTTGTCCGCATCCAGAGACTTGTTCCCGGCAAGCTCGCGCTCCAGGGAGAGCAGCGGTTGGGCCCACTGGAGGGGAAGTACCACCCATATCCCCAGGAGCACGAGGGCTCTGATGATATTGATCACGAGAAAGGGCCGCACCTGGCTGTCCGCTAGATCCACCGTCAACCAGAGGTATGGCAGTCCGAAGATCACGGCAACATATAGAAAGAGGATGCTCTGATTCCAGATGATCTTTTTCTGCAGGCTCGTCATAGGAACCCCTTCCCTCTCGAGGTCAGCGGACTCTCCTCTGTTTCCTCGTCATCATGCTGTAAAATCCTCGACCGCTGGGACAAGATCCACTAGAAGCACCAGCTCCTCTCCCCACGCGCACACACCCCACAGCCGCTGCCACCGTTTGTGCCTCTCGATAAGCGGCGGCAGCGGCCAGATCTGCCGGGCCAGATTCACCGTGATGAGATCCCCGACCTGATCCACAACGTAAGCCACCTCACCGGCTCCCCCGCCTACCACCAAGAGGTGCCGCCCCGTCTCTGCCGCCGACGGCTCAAGGCAACACCATTGTCTGAGATCAACCCGGGGAGCACAGTCCCCGGCCCCGCATGACAGCCTTGCCAGCCGGGCGACCGGCCCAGCTTCCGTACCCAACAGGAAGGGACCGACCCGAAAGGTGAGGATATCCAGGGTGGTGGGAAAAGCGCTCTCCTCCATGGGTTATCTCACTAACGCGTACATATCCTCAGACTGGAGGAGGCCCTCCAGATTGATCAGACTGACGAGGCCCCCCTTGAAACGGGCCACCCCTTCGAAGATCGCCCGCTGGGCTCGGCCGGCAACGAGCGGTTCCCCTGTGAGATCTTCTGGAGAGAGGGGCACCAAATCACCCACGCCGTCGACCAGGAGCCCGGTGCGCAACTCGCCGTGCTTCACGACAACGACGTTACGAGCCGAGGCGGGTTCACTCTGGTGCAGGGAGAAGAACCGCTTCAGGTCGATGACCGAGAGAACATCACCGCGAAAATTCATGACACCGAGGATGTGCTTGGGCACACTGGGAACCCTGGTAATTCTCGGTGCCGGAAGAATCTCAACGAGATACTCCACTCTGAGGGCATACAACTCGTCCCGGAGGCGCACAGTGAGGTACTGGAGATGGACCGACTCGGTCCCCGGGGTGAGCCGCTCCTCTCGAGCCCGGCGAACCTGCTCGAGAATCCTTTCCCCTGGTGCGGTGGGATCAGACGACATGGAAGAGACTCCCCGACGTAAGTGCCGAAAGGTATTGCGCCGCGCCTCACTCGCTACTATAATGGCGCGACCACGCCCTGGCGTGGCGCCTTTGCAAAGCAGACCTCCCCGCCTCCCTCCCCGCTCCCACTACTGGGCCCGGTCGTAAATGGACATGATCCGGTTGATCCTTGCCAGAAGGCGGTTGGTGACGATCGGCTTGGGGATGTAGTCGTCGGCCCCGGCCTCCAAGCCTTCCACCTCGCTCGCCACCTCATCCTTCGAGGTGAGGAGGATCACAGGGATTATGCTCGTCTGGAGATGCCCCTTGAGCTTCTTGACGAGTTCGAGACCGTCGAGCTTGGGCATGACCACGTCGGAAATGATGAGATCGGGCAGGTCGCGGAACACCTTGGCCAAGGCCTCTTCGCCATCGGTGGCTAGGATCACCTCATAGTTGGCCTCAGACAGGACCTTCTCCAGCATGGTGCGGATGAAGGGATCGTCGTCCACGGCAAGGACGCGGGGCTGCTTTCTCGCAGTCTCGACCTTCACCGCTTCGGGAGGCGAAGCGGCTCGCTTTGCAGTCCCGGCGAAGCGAGCGTCGCGCTCCGGCGGCGGCGCCGTCCGCATGAGCTCTTCCACCGAGGTGAGTCCCTGACAGAGCTTGAACAGGCCGTCGGCATGGAGATCCCTGATGCCCAGCCTTCGTGCCTCCGCGGCGATCTCGGTGTCGGAGGCTCCCCTGACGATGAGCTTGCGGAGGTCGTCGTTGATGGTGAGCATCTCGAAGATCCCGGCGCGGCCGCTGTACCCGGTGAACTGGCAGGCCTCGCACCCTTGGCCCTTCCTGACTCCTCTTGCCTGATCCCGCGAGAGGTCCAGGCGCGCCAGCGCCCTCTCCTGCAAGGCATCGGGAACGAGGCAGTGGGGGCAGTTCCGCCGGACCAGCCTTTGGGCGAGGACGCACAGGAGGGATGAGGCGATGACGAAAGGATCGATTCCGAGATCGATCAACCGCGTCACGGCACTGGGAGCGTCATTGGTGTGGAGAGTAGAGAGGACCAGGTGTCCGGTATTCGCCGCCTGGAAGGCGATCTTGGCCGTCTCGGCGTCCCGTATCTCGCCCACCATGACCACGTTCGGATCCTGGCGGAGAATAGAGCGCAGCCCGGCGGCGAAGGTGATGCCGGCCCGCTCGTTCACCTGCACCTGGTTGATCCCGGGAAGCTGGTACTCCACCGGGTCCTCCACCGTGACGATGTTGATCACCTCAGATCTCAGGTGATTCAGGGCACCGTAAAGGGTAGAGCTCTTCCCGCTCCCCGTGGGTCCCGTGACCAGAACGATCCCCTGAGGTCGGGAGAGAACGGAGGTCAGCACCTCGAGCTCGGCTCCCTGGAAACCGAGGTCAGCAAGGCTGATAAAGGCCCTCGCCTGGTCGAGGATACGGATGACCACCTTTTCCCCGAAGATGGTGGGGAGGGTTGAGATGCGCAGATCGTAGTGCTTGTTGGCGACCTTGAGCTTGGTGCGGCCATCCTGGGGTCGGCGCTTCACCGCAATATCCATGTCGCCGATGATCTTGATCCTGGAAACCAGTGGCGCCAAGACCGGAAGATTCACCTTGAAGATGTTCTTCATCATCCCGTCGACACGGTACCGCACCAGCACCTCTCGTTCCTGGGGCTCAATGTGGATATCGCTCGCATTGAGCTTGATGGCGTCGGCAAGGATGGCGTTGGCGAGACGGACGATGGGGGCGATCTCCGACTGACGGATAAGCTCGTCCACGTTGTATTCCGTGTCCGGCTCCCGTTCGTCGGGCAGAACCTCCACCTCCGCCGAAGGCATCACCCTGGAGAGGAGGTCGAAATCGATTTCATCCTTGTTGTAGTGCTTCTCGATCGCTTTGCGAATATCCGTCTCGGAGGCGACGACGACGGTCACCTCGAGTCCGGTGCGAAACTTGACGTCGTCAATTGTGCCGTAGTCGAGCGGGTTCGCCATGGCGAGGCGGAGCCGGCGCTCCTGTTTGCCGACGGCCAGGATGAGCTTACTCTCTGCTTGCTTTCGCGCCAGGAGCTCAACCGCTTCCTGGGGGATTTCCAGCTCGCTCAGGGCGACAAAGGGGAGATTGAGCTGGGTAGCGAGGGCACGGCAGATGTCCTCTTCCTCGGCGAGGCCCATCTCGATCAGGATTTTCCCGAGATGTCTGCGCTTGGTCTGCTTCTGCCTATCCAGAGCCTCGACAAGCTGATCTTCCGTGATCAGCCCCGCAGCCAGGAGGAGCTGCCCTATCTTCTTTCGCGCCATATCAAACCTCTCCGAGGGGCCGGGAGACCCTTCCCTGCCCGGAGCGTCTCAGGTGCCCCAGATCCAGCAAATCGCCCGATGCCTGATTTCTCCGCACATAACAGCTCAAAAAAGTCATGAGAATTATACTCTTATCACAGTGAGCTGTGTTATACAACATCCTTGCACAACGGGGCTCCCACTTCGTGACCCTTTCTAGCCCGCATGCGGGACGAGAGGCCATCGCGAGATCGTGGAGATGGTCGTGCCGCCGGGCAACCCTCCCGCGGCACCGCGGGACTCGGACCTGAGGCGGACTCATCACTACATCGCAAGGTTCGAGACCCGAGGACACCCGGAAAGACGGCCATAGCCACGGTCGCAGCAGGGGGTTCGTGCCTAATGCGGGCTAGGCAAAGGCTAGCCCACCTCGCCCCTTACTCAGAATGCGACCCATTCCCTGGACCCCGTAGTATAATGGGAATGTAGCTCTTCTGCCGGAATGTTTCGATGCTCCTCGAGAAAGTTCGACAAACCATCTCCCGTTACCGGATGGTCGAGGCCGGAGGCGACCGGGTGATCCTGGCGGTCTCCGGCGGGCCTGACTCCGTCGCTCTCTGTCATCTCTTCCATCGGCTCCGGAGCGAACTTGCCCTGGAGCTCGTGGTGGCTCACGTCCACCACGGCCTCAGAGGAGAGGAGGCGGACGAGGATGCCCGCTTTGTCTCGGCCATGGCGCGGGCCCTTGATCTCCCTGTGGTGGTGCAATCCCTCGATCTCCGCTCCTGGCAGAGGGAGCACGGAGGCTCTCTCCAGATGGCGGCACGCACCCTTCGCTACCGGTGCTTCCGCCGGATCATGGTCGAGCAGAAGGCCGGTCGCCTCGCTCTGGGTCACAATGCCGACGACCAGGCCGAGGAACTCCTCCTGCGGCTGCTTCGCGGGGCCGGGCCCCGTGGCTTGCGTGGTATGCCGGCAAGGAGCGATGCCGGGATCATCCGACCCCTGCTCGCCTGTCACCGCGCCGAAATCCTGGACTATCTCGGCCGCCACGGCCTGAGTTGGCGCGAAGATCGCTCCAATCTGGAGCCCTGGTGTCAGCGAAACCGCTTGCGCCTCGAAGTCCTTCCTCTCCTCAGGGATCATTTCAACAGCAATCTGAATGCCACTCTGTCTCGAACCGCCGCCATCTTCGAGGAGGAGGAAGATTTCTGGGAATCCCTGGTGGCGGGGTGGCTGGATCGTCATGCTCGCCGGGGGGGAGAGGGCGTTCTGAATCTCCCGCTGCCGGAGTTGCTTCAGGCCCACCCGGCCCTGCAGCGACGGCTGCTTCGTCGGGGGCTGGAGATGACCTGCGGTCACCTCACCGGTTTCGGCTTCCACCACATAGATCTTCTCCTCGGTCTCTGCCGCTCGGAGAGAGCAAACCGCGAGATTCACCTTCCCAACTTGGCGGTGGCGGAGAAAGACTACGGGCGCCTCATCATTCGTCCTCTGAATCCGACCCCTGAGCCCTTCCGGCACGAGATCCCCGGGCCTGGCTTTCACTACCTCCCGGACCTCGACCACACGCTCTTCATGGAGGAGAGGGACGGAGAGAACCCCCTCAGGTTTAGCGATGATCCCACCCGGGTGGTCATGGACCGAGATTGCGTCTCCTTTCCCCTGCTCCTGCGCTCCGTTCAGCCCGGCGACCGCTTTCGCCCCTTGGGTATGAGAGGGAGCAAGAAGCTCAAGGACTTGTTTATCGATGCCAAGATCTCCCGGAGCAGGCGGCGCCTCGTCCCGGTCCTCTGCGACTCTCAGCGAATTATCTGGGTTGTGGGCCATCGCATCGACGACCGGGTACGAGTCACCGCCCAAACGAGACGCCTGCTCCGGATCGAGTACCGGGAGGGAAACTTCCGGGGCACGCCTCGCGCTTGACAATTCATTTGCAATAGCTAAGGTGATGTGTTAGATAGTAAATTTCGGCAGAAAGTAACCGGCACCCGCCAAGTCAAGGAGAAGAGGCTTGACTCCCTTTTACAAGAACCTCGCGCTCTGGCTGGTCATCAGTCTGATGGTCATCCTGCTCTTCAACATGTTCAACCATCCGACCCAGACCAAGCAGCAGACGAGCTACAGCGACTTCCTCAACGCGGTTGCCCAGGGTGAAGTGAGCCAGGTGACCATGCAGGGGAACAACATCCTCGGCAAGTACAAGGACGGCACCTCCTTCCGCACCTTTGCCCCAAGCGACCCCAACCTCATCCGCGATCTCCGCGACAAGGGGGTTCAGATCAGCGCCAAACCTGCTGAGGAGTCGCCGTGGTACATGACCATACTCATCAGTTGGTTCCCCATGCTGCTCCTCATCGCGGTCTGGATCTTCTTCATGCGGCAGATGCAGGCGGGAGGCGGCAAGGCCATGTCCTTCGGGAAGAGCCGGGCCCGGCTCATCTCCGATTCCGCTCGCAAGGTCACCTTCGCCGACGTAGCCGGCATCGAGGAGGCGAAGGAGGAGCTCGAGGAGATCATCGAGTTTCTCCGGGATCCCAAGAAATTCACCAAGCT
>Ga0079303_10000099_pt1 | contig 17974 bp, 10 predicted proteins | sample Methanogen_OWC_FD_77073 | JGI IMG/M metagenome (GOLD analysis project Ga0079303, IMG submission 77073) | Enriched soil microbial communities from Old Woman Creek wetland in Ohio, USA - Methanogen_OWC | ecosystem: Environmental > Terrestrial > Soil > Wetlands | place: USA: Ohio | collected...
AGGAAACGGGGCCGCTGACCGTAGGGCAGTTTCTTCAGCAGTCCAGGCAGGATAGGGGCACCGATCAGGTAGTCCTGCTTGCCGTTGCCGTAGGGAAAGTCGAGTCGTTCCTCCAATGGCTCGGCGGGAAGACCCCCGACAAATCTCACCGGAACTAGCGGCAGGTCCTTGTCTATGGCCATATCCAAGAAAACCGAGCTCAGACGTGCCACGGGCTGGTTGGCGGCCATCGCTCTCGTTCCCTCGACATGTACCAGCAGGGACGCTTCCTGTTTGCCTGGCTTTTTCAGGCTGTCGATCAGGCCCTGGGGGTTCTGGCGGTCGGAATACATCAGGCGAAAGGGATGACCATTCCCCAGCGAATCCTGGGCAAAGGCCAACAAAAAGGCCAGCCATGCGTTGATGTGATCAGGCTTGGCGACAGCCTGGATGGGCTGGCCGGTCATGCCATAAGCCAGAGCCATGAAGAGGGGCGACTCCAGACCGATCTGATGATTGGCCAGGAAGACGAGAGGACGTGAGGAGACCTCGGCAAAGGCATCGGGTTTTTGCACCACGACCCGGCTAACGAAGATCCCGAACAAGGCTCCAAGGAGGTCGTGGAAGAACCGTCGCGAGCCGGCCCGCTGGACCCAACGCTCACGAATCAGCTTCCAGTCGATGGAGGCGTCGTTCGAGCCATCTTCCGGAAGGTGGTTGAAGGGCAGATTCCGGCAGGCCCCGTCTGCTTCCACAACGATGTCGGCAACCGGCAGACGGGCGAACCGGGCGAACTGTTCGGACCGGCGTGTGGCAGGGGCCATCACAGCTCCCCCGGTCGGGACGATTGATGATCCCGCAAAGCCGATCGACGACGCATCGACCTCGGAAATGACGGCGAGGATCTGGTCCCCATCGTGTTCCGCATCACACAACCGGCGGAGGGCGATCATGCCGAGGCCTTCCCGGAGCCGCGATTCAGCGGTGCCGGAAGCGGCCGGGGCTTCCGTCCAGGCCAGGAGCGAGTGGACGGCGTCGGTGCTCCCCGCGATAACCAGGTCGGCGTTGCCGGCCTGGAGTTCCCGGACGGCGGTACCGAGCCAGGTGAGGGTCCCCGGAAGCGGGGCAGGGTTCTCGATCGGGCTGACGACGAACCCGAAGTGTCTGGCGAACAGTCCGGCGACATCCGACCGGGAGATAGTCTGGGAAGCGATGTCCACGATGGGTACCGCCGCCCGTCGGGCTACTGTTTCGGCGACCATCTGAACCAGCTCATCGGCAATCCCGGCTTCTTTCAGGGCTTCCACCCACACATCCCGATGATCAACACTCTGGGAGCAAGTCGCAGCCGGAGGGGAAAAACGGGTTTCCAGAACCACCCGGACCCGGTCGGCGCGAATGCCGCCTTTCCGGTAGCTTCGGACATCGTCGAGGGCCTGTTTCGCCAGGAAGAGGCCCACCAAGGGCAGGACGGTCGAGATTTTCAGGATCTCGGGAGGGATCTCGAAACCGTCGGCGGGCAGTCCGTCCGACGTCAGGAGTCCGCTTTTCATAACGAATCCCTTGAGATTCTTCAGATCCTGCGTGGAGAAGAATTCGTTGAATGGCCACTGGGCAGTGGCCAGTCCGGTCATCAATCCCTTCAGGCCGAGAAGGTTCAGCCAAAAAGCCTTGGACACCAGGGCCACCTGGAAGAGGGCGCTCTTCCCGACGATGGCCACCGACACGGGGTTCCCTGTATTCTGCGTCATATGCGGCATATTTACCATCCAGCTGAGGCTTGGAGAAGAGCACAATATACCCCAAATGCAAGCGTCTGAGAATCCCAATCCTTTCAAACACCAGGAAATGGAATGCTCAATTGGAGCTTTCCCACCACAAATTCCATCATTTGCGAGAGTCTGACCTGCAACTCACCGGTCAAGAGCTTGCATATCTCGCCAATGCTCTCCATGCGATTGAGTGTCATCTTCCGAATCGAATCGGCTTGATTTGCCGCAAGTTGCTGCCCAAAAGCAAGGCCGTTGCCATTTTTCATTCAGGCTTCAACACTCCTGCATTTGCGCTGGGTTCCGGACAAATTAGAGACGCGCAATCTGTGTTCGTGGTAGGCTCAGCTGTCGGGATACCGACTTTACGTGGAGTGGTTTGATGAAAAGATGGACCGTTCGGAATTTCGCGGGTGTTTCTGGAGCGCGGTCGGGAATCGGCATGCGCCTGTTGCTGGCCCTCCTGATGGTGGCGTTCGCGCCGTCGATGGTCGCGGCGGTCAGTGCGAGCGGTACCGCCGTGATTTCGAGCGGAACGGTGAAATTGTCGCTCGCCGAGTGCGTTGCGCTGTCGGTGCGCCGCAACACCACGATCAAGTTGGCCTATCTCGATCGCGTCCTCGAAAAATTTGCCTACATCACCAATACATCGTATGTGTTTCGCCCCAACATGTCGATGGGCACGAACGCCACGCGATCGGGCAACGACACGAAAGATTCCGGCGATTCGTCCAGTCACCGCGACAGCATGACGACCACCGCCCGGATGGATCAGCGCCTGCCGACGGGGGCGCAGATCGGGGTCCAGTGGCAACCCTGGACCCGGACCGTCGATCACCGCTCGGCCAACGAAACGACGAACAGCAGCAACTCGCGGGCAGAGAGCTGGGGGCTGAACCTGTCACAGCCACTGTTGAAGGGTGCCGGGAACAATGTCGGCACGCTCGAGGTGCGACGCACGCGCATTCAGGAACACATCAATGTGCTACGTCTCAAACAGACGGTCATGGACACGGTGAATGGTGTGATCAAAGCATATCGGGCGCTGGTGAGAGCCCGCTGGGATGTCGATATCAATCGGACCTCGCTCGAGCGCACCAAGACGCTGCTCGAGACCAATCGGCTGTTGATCAGGCTTGGCCGGATGGCGGCGCAGGATATCATTCAGTCCGAGGCCGACGTGGCCAACAAGGAGTTGGCGGTCGAAGTCGCGGTCAACGCATGTGACAAAGCCCGACTCGACCTGCTGCGCTTGCTCGACCTGAGCAAGTTTCTGCAGATCGTGCCCGATGACGAGATCGAGTGCCCACCGTTCACGTTCGACGAAACCCGGGTGCTGACGCTGGCCCGCGAATTCCAGCCGACCTATCTGACCACGAAGTATGGTGTTGATCTGGCCCGGTTTACACTGATCAAGGCGCGTGACAATACGAAGTGGGACCTGGCGCTGACAGGCAACATCGGCGCCAATCGGGTCGCTGGGGAACCCGGTCTCGACAGCAAGTCGCGCGACTGGGGAGTGGGTGTTGCGCTGAATGTGCCGGTGTACGGTTCCAGTCGCCGTGAACTGCGCTCGGGGCTGATGAGCGCCGAGATCGAGGTGGATAAGGCCAACATCAACCTGCGCAAGTTCTGCGATAATCTCGAACTCGAGTGCCTGGACACGGTGCGACAGATTCGCACGCTCGAGAAGCAGATCGCCCTGGCGGCCAAAGCCCGCGAACTGTCTGAACGGAAATTGGCGGTCGAGCAGGAGAAGTTCAAGGCCGGGCGCAGCTCGAACTTCCAGATCGTTTCATACCAGGACGACCTGCGCAACGCCAAGATCAGTGAACTGTCGGCGAAGATCTCGTATCTGAACGCCCTGTCCGATCTCGACATCTTCATGGGGACGATGACCGGCACCTGGGGCATCGATCTCAACGACCGCGCGCCGGTCGATGGACCCCGCAGCGCCTCCGAGCCTGCGTCGATCCGCGTGGTCGACCCGGAGTCGGTTGCTTCCGGTTCATCCCTGTTCATGGCGGCCGATGTTATGCAGATCGGATCCGCAGCCGAAGGGATTCCTCCTGATGGCGCCACTGCAGCAGCGGCGTTCCTGCCCGATCTCCCGGCATCTCCTCTCGCAATACAGACAGGGAGCTCACGATGACGACAAGAGACGTCCAGACCGACCAGGTTCTTCCTGAGTTGACCGAGCTCGCCCGAATCGGTCTGGCGCTGTCGCACGAGAAGGATCTCGCGGCGCTGCTTGAGTTGATTGTGACGACGGCGCGGTCGCTGACCCGGGCTGATGCTGGCACGCTGTATATCGTTGATAATGCGGCACATCAGCTTCAATTCAAGATCCTGCAGAACGACACCGCCAAAATTAACATCAACGCAGTGCGTGACCACGACGCGCCGATCCCCCCGCCCGTGCCGATGTATGTCGACGGTGCGCCCAACAACGGCAATGTGTCGTCGTATGTTGGTTTGACCGGCGAGACCGTGAACATCGCTGACGTTTATTCAGCGAAGGGGTTCAATTTCACGGGAGTGAAGAAATACGACGAGGTGTCGGGATATCACTCGACGTCGATGCTTGTGATCGCCATGAAAAACCACGAGGAGCAGATCATCGGCGTGCTCCAACTGCTCAATGCGCGGACGGCGAACTCCGATGCGGTAGTCCGTTTTTCCGATCGTGACGCGGTGTTGGTGTCATCGTTGGCCTCGCAGGCCGCGGTGGCGCTGACCAATACCAATCTGCTCGTTCAGATGAAGGCCGATCTCGACGAGATCAAGCGGTTGCACGACAACGAAAAGGAACTCGGCGACAAGCTGCGCGATGCCTACATCAAGACAGAGCAGGCAAACGCAGAGTTGAAGGCGGCGCTGGACAAGGTCTGGACGGTGCGGTGGGCCGGGGCGATCTTTCTGCTGCTTATGGCGTCGATCGGCACCCTGTCATATTGGCGCGGTATCGATCTGAATCTGTTCACCAACCTGAATACGATGATCGCCACCCGGATGGCGACAGCCAAGCTGGCGTCGCAACCCGCTGACATTACAACGATCAGTGCCGAGATCCGGCCGGTCACGACGAGTATCACGCTGCTGGGGCAGGTCGAACCGGTCAAGCAGGTCAACGTGGTCAGTCCGTTCTCGGGCAAGATTGCCGACGTGCAGTTCACCTATGGCCAGGAGGTCAATGAGGGTGATGTGCTGGTGTCGGTCGATCCGAGCGAGGTCATGGTAAGGTTGCGTGAGGCGCAAGCCGTGTTGATTCGGGCTGAGCAGGGTTTCAAGGCGCTCAAGACCTGGGCCAACGGTCCCGAGGTGACTCGTGCCAGAATGAACCAGGCTCGCAGCAAGGCCATGATCGACTCATTGAAGCGCAAACTCGACGAGACCCGGCTGATGTTCACCAAGGGCATCATTCCGAAGACCGAGCTCGAGAGCGCCCAGGAAGCCTATGACAACCAGTTTGTGAACGATTGCGCCACGGCCGACGAGATCAAGAGTCTGCTCGAACGCGGCAATGCCGACAACGTCCGGATCGCCCAGAACGAGGTGAAGAATGCCAAGATCAGGCTCGACGAACTGCAGGCGCAGATTGACCAAGCCAGCGTCAAAGCGTCGGTGAGCGGTGTGGTGCTGCGACCGGTATCGCCTGACGACCAACGCCGTGGTGCCGGCGCGAAACCGATCGAAAAGGGCATGTCGGTCGAACAGGGGCAGACGCTGGTGGTGATCGGCAATCTCGATGGCATTGCGGTCCGGTCACAGGTCGACGAGGTCAACATCAGCAAGGTTGTGGTCGGTCAGCAGGCCCGGGTCATGGGCGATGCCTTCTCGGGGATGGTTCTCGAAGGCGGAATCAGCCACATCTCGTGCCAGGCCCAAGGCTCTGTGGGCGGGCGTGCCGAGGGGGGCAAGCCGCCGTCGTTCGACGTCACCATCATTGTACCGCAACTGACGCCCGAGCAGAAGCAGGCGTTGCGGGTGGGCATGTCGGCCTCGGCAATGGTGACGACCTACGAGAACCCGCAGGCCATGGTGCTGCCAGTCTCGGCCGTGCAGTGCGAAGCAGAGCAATATTTTGTATTTCGACGCAGCCGGGCTGGCGGCAAATTCGAGCGGGTCCAGATCCAGGTTGGAACCACGACGCTCGACTCCGTCGAGGTCGTGGGGGGCATCACGACTACGGACCTCGTGGCGCTCAATGCCGAGAGCGTTATGCCATGAGCGCCGAACCCGCCGAGGTCATTCGGCTCGAGGGCATTACCAAGTCGTTCAAGATTGGCGTGCTCGATATGACGATCCTCAAGGGCATCGACCTGACGATCGCCAAGGGCGAGTGCACGGCGATCATCGGCACGTCAGGCGGCGGCAAGAGCACGCTGATGAACATCATCGGTCTGCTCGACGAGCCGTCGTCGGGGCGATATGTGCTCGAGGGTGAGAACGTGCTCAACATCGACGATGACCGGCTATCCGAAATCCGCGCGCAGAAGATCGGTTTTGTTTTTCAGCAGTTCAATCTGCTGCCGCGGTTAACCGCTGTCGAGAATGTCGCGCTTCCGCTGGTCTACCGTGGTTTCTCGAAACGCGACGGCGAGGCGACTGCCATGCGGTTGCTCGAGAAGGTCGGCATGAAAGATCGGGCATGGCACAAGCCGACCGAGTTGTCGGGCGGCCAGCAGCAGCGCGTTGCCGTGGCGCGGGCTCTGGTCGCCAACCCATCGCTGATCCTCGCCGACGAACCGACGGGCGCTCTCGATACCCGGGTCGGGCAAGAGATCATGGACCTTTTCCTACAGCTCAACCGCGACGACGGTATTACCGTCGTCATCATCACCCACGATCTGAAGATTGCCGCGCAGTGTCAGCGGCAGGTGCGCATCAAGGATGGTTTGATCATGGATGAAAGCGAGGCGGCGGCCGCATGTTCCTGAAACTGCGCGTCAATCTTCGCGAAGCCACCCGCAGTCTGTTGGCGTCGATGCAACGCACGCTGCTGGCGCTCTTGGGTATCGTCATCGGCATTGCTTCGGTCATCGCCATGGTCTCGGTTGGGACGATCGTCAAGAACGAGGCGCTGCGCCAGTTTCAAGACATGGGCACCGACTTCATCACCATTGGCAACCTCGCCGGCGATGGCAAAGGCACACTGATCGGTCTGCAAATGGTGCCGAAGTTGCACAGGCTGTGCCCGGCACTCGTGGCGATGGCCCCCTATGGGACGGCGTTCGGCCAACTGAAGTTACGGGGCCAGTTGTTCGGGGCCTCGGTTCTCGGAGTGACCGGCAATTTTTCCAAGGTCAACAACCTCAAGATCGGCAAAGGGCGGCCGATCAGCGATCTCGACCAGGAGATGTACAACTGCGTGCTCGGCGACCGGCTCACCGGCCAGTTGCGCCAGATGGGCATCATCAACCCGATTGGCCTCAATGTGACGGTGCTCGACAACGTATTTACGGTGATCGGCTGCCTCGAAAGGGTGTCCGACAACGCCTTGCGGCCGATAGAGATCAACGACGGGCTGATGATACCGTTCTGGACGCTGAAGCGGATCACCGGCATCGACAAAGTCGAGGCGATTGTCGGCCGCCTGGCTCCCGACGCGACAACTGAACGCGCGAAGGGCCAGATCTTGGGAGCGGTTGGGCGGGTTATCAAAGACCGCCAGCCCGATATCAACAGTGCCGAGGCGTTGATCGCCCAGATGAACAAGCAGATGAACCTGCTGACACTTTTGCTCGGCGTCGTGGGCAGCATCGCGCTGGTCGTCGGCGGTGTCGGCGTGATGAACGTGATGCTTGTCTCGGTGTCCGAGCGGCGGCGCGAGATTGGCATCCGGCGTTCGCTCGGAGCCAAACAACGCGACATCCAGGTGCAGTTCCTGATCGAGTCGATGTTGCTCTGCCTCGTAGGCGGCGCGCTCGGCATCGCGCTGGGCGTGGGTGGTGCCTACGGCATTGCCCGCTATCAGGCGTGGGTGTTCATCGTCTCGACCGAAGCAATGTGGCTTGGTGTCGGGGTCTCGGCCCTGGTCGGCATCTTCTTCGGTTACTACCCGGCCCGGCAGGCCTCGCAGTTGCGCATCATCGAAGCCTTGAGGTCGAGTTGAGAGGAGATTGTTGGTGGCCTCGTCCAGACCGGTCACGCTGGTCGAAATCCCTGACGAGGAATGGGTTTCCGGTTCTTCTGTAGTGTTGGCCGGTTGGCAGGTGTATTATTGAAATCGGTGACTAGAATTCTTTACAAATGATAAATGACGGAGGAGGTATCTTTTCATGAGAGCTCACGGGTTGAAGTTGATCATATTCCTGGGGTTGGCCCTATTCATGGCGCAGGCTCCGGTTTCGTTCGCCGAATTGTCCGGGACAGTCGTTGGGCAGCAGGCTGCTGATTTCAAGGTCACGAACAATAGCGGAACCGATGTCACCGTCGCTATCTCCATCGGTCTCTCCTATACCAGTGGAAACACCCAGACGAGTCAAAGGCGAATGTCAGCAGGAGGCATCGAGAACATCATCGGTGAAAGCAGACCGTTCACCGTGCCGCGGGGGCAAACCAGAAGCGTGACCGTCAACCCCGTCAGCGCAGCGTGCGTGTTTCCGCCCGAAGCGGTGTTCAGTTGCGTCAGAGCCGGCATTGTGATGCAACAGATACCTTATCTCGTTGCGCAGCTCAGACCGGGAACCAACGTGATCAACATCGGTGGAAACAAGGACGCCAGGACCCCAGAAATTCTGGGTTCCGCCGATCGCGGCTTCGAGACCGAAGTCACCTTCAGCGTGCGCAACGCGACCACCAGACCGATAACGCCCCGGATCGAGATCCTGGACGCGAAGGGAAATGTGATCGGAAGCCCGGCCCGCCTTTCGGCGAAGATCGGCACCGTGGGCAGGGATACCATCGCCGCAGGAAAGACGGAGAATATCAAAATCGCGGCCAATCCGCCGGAAATGGCATTTCCGCCTGACGCCACGTTCCGCTGCATCGTTGCTGCCAACGACGGAACCATCCTGAACCTCATCACCGGCCGTCTCAGTTTCGACAGCCGGTCCCTCATTGTAAATCCGTCGGAGCATGGTCGCGATGTGGACTCCGGCCGCTCTGGCCGCCACGCCCCGACCGACTCGCGGAGCGCGTTCCTGCACTCGTTTGTGTTGAAGAATAACCTGTCGAATCCTGTGAGCGCGGGGATCGTCCTTGGTTTGCCCGGGCTCACCTCGGTTGATACAAGTGCGCGCGCGGCCGGTGCCGGCATGGTCACCGGAACCAAGTTGGGGCAGTCCCGCACCGTCACCATTGCAGCCAAGGGCACCGAGACCCTCGAATTCACAACCTCAGTCGACAAAGATAGTTTCCCCGAAGACGCCATCTTCATCTGCACCTATGGATCAGGACGATCCGGAGCTGCCGTGATGGGACGTCTCTTCCGAGATCCCCACGTCATCAACATTGGCAGCACCTCCGGCCCGGAATCGAAGCCGGGGCCGAACAAGGATTCCGACAATCCCTTGGGGCAGAGTCTCGAATCAGAAATCGCTTTCAGCGTTCGCAATCGGACCAACGCTGCCGTCGTGGTCATGCTCAGCGTGTTGTCCGCCGATGGGAAGCAGATCGGGGCTCCCATCACGGGCGGATTGAAAAACTCCGGGAGTCTCACGGTTCCCGCCAATGGAACGAAGACCATCACCATCAAGAGAGACGGAAACATGGGGTTCCCCTCTGACGCCCGCTTCCGCTGTTGGTTCAAGACGGTTCATGGTCTCTATCTCCAGTCCGTCGAGGGCATACTGAGTCGCGACAGCCGGTTGATCGAGTGCACAGCCGGTGCGGATTCCAGGAAACCAGATGCAGGTAAGGAATTGTCTGTGACAGATTCTGCCGCGCGGATCACCTTCCACAACAACGAGAGTCGGCCGATCCAGGTCGGCGTCTATATCGGCGCGGTTGGTGAAACTTCGTTCTCGGAGAATGCCAGAGCTGGCACGCGAGGTGTTCAGGTGGTCAATGCATTGGCACAATCGTCACCGCCAATGAAGACCATTGCTGCCCGCGCGGCAGAGACGATCGAAGTCCGAGCCGTCACCGGTCAGCCCTTTCCGCGTAATACTTTCTTCATTGTGACCACGAGTACCGGATCCTGCATCACAGTTCCGATGACCACTACCACGCCGGTGGTGAACATCGGCAGCGAGGATGACCGGTCAGGCAGAGATTCGGGTTCGGGCAGTGACCTCGGTGCGGTTGGCTATGAAACGAGTGTGCGATTTGTCGTCAACAACCGCTCGGCGCAAGCCGTCAACCCGCGCATCGAGATTCGCCGACCCGATGGCAGTCTGATCGTGGATTCGCGAAATTCAGGCGCATCGGCCAGGTCCGGGGCCGGGATAGCAGGAATGGTACCTCCCGGAGGCGCCGCTCCGATCACCCTCGACTGTGCTGGCGAGCCGTTCCCACCCGAGGCCCACTTCCGCTGTCTGATTTCAGATCCGCGCGGAGTCCTGGTCGGTCTCGTCGAGGGCACACTTGCGCGCGGCAGCCGCACGATCGAGTTCACCGGCAAGGCCTCCACTAGCGTGGTATCCCGACCAGATCGGGGATCCGGGCCCGACAGTGCCGAATCGGCGCTTCCCACCAGCGTGAAACTGACGCTCACCAGCCATCTTCCGCGATCGATCGACCTCGAGGGCCGCCTCTATGCGCCGAGGGGTGGGGCCGTGCTGGGTCTGCCAATCCGGGTCACGGTTCCGGCGCTTGGCCGGGCCATGGCCGAATTCACCAACGGGGCCGGCATTCCGCCCACGGCCAGGTATGAATTCAAGGGCCGATTGAATGGGGCCAACTTCCTCGCGGCGGGCCAACTCGACCGCGATGGGCTGCTCGTCAACCTCAACGCATCGTTGCGGTAAGGCGACCCCGCTTCAGGAACAAAGACCCCGAAGACCGTGGACGGTTGATCGTTCACGGCCTTCGGGGTGGAACAACTGGAGCGTCTCAAGGTGATAAGAATCTTCGGATTCGTGCAGTGGAGGTGGTTCACATCGGTGTGAATCCTCGCTTCGGAAGCGATCTTACTTCCTGAATTTTCCCGTTATAAGGAAAGCGATTATCCCGTTCCCAATCAGCCACGTTTTCGCCCAAACTCCATAAATTGCGAACAAGCTCGGAAAGAAAACAACCGGCGTTAAGTACGAGCAGGAAACTCCATCCCAAAGTAAGTGACTGCTGAGACCAATGGTGAAACCCTGGAAGAATCCTGCCATTTTTGCATTCCTTTGCGCGACGCTGTTAACAAACAGGGCTAAAAAAAAGGAATGCGTGAAGAAAAATCGATGCCAGGAAAACCCGAGCAAGAGGATATCCCAATCACTCACGGGATAATGGCAAAACTGGTAAAACCAATTCCCCAATCGTCCTAGGAATGAGATTCTGTTCGGAAGAAAGAAGAGGGCAGAACTCGACAAGACAAACCCAAACCAGAAAACAATCTCAAGTCTTCTTCCCTTTTGAAAGAAGCTGGAATAAATGGCAACGAGGACAAATCCTGCCAACAGGTGCGCCAATCCATCCCAAAAATATGAGAAAAACCATCAGCCTCCTCTCCACGCGCCTGTATTCAGAGGCAATATACCCATAAATATTCATCAGGCAACTTTTCTGAACCGTTCGTAACATTCTTCCAGATACACGATCAGTCTTGGCCAGAAATTCGAAGCATATGCAATCGCTTTTCCAAGCAGACCTTTCGGCGGTGCCTTGCCCCTTTGTTCGTCAAGAAGCTGTTTAATTGCATCGAGCACAGGTCTGGCTTCGCTTGTGCGCTTTGCGACCCAATCATCCGATATCAGCCCTTGTTCTCTGGAATGATTTTCCCAGCGCAAGAAAGACTTTCGCACCGGAGGCCAGAGGAATCAATTAAGTTTCTCCAGCACGCGAACAAGGTTCGCGAGCGAAGCGGCGGAAAAGGTCTCGGGAATATCAATGCGAAATCGACGACCAATACGCAGAATAAGCTTTTCACGCCGTTCTTCGCTCTGAAGTGGCGAAATACATTTTGCGATCGGAATAAGTTTCACCTCAGAAGCCGGTGAAAGCAAGGTCGAATACCTGGCCTACTGCTCATGTCCCGTAAGCGGAAAAGTTTGTCCTGAATTGGTTCTGCATGAGCATCTCCTTGTGAAATCGAAGTGATGCTCATCATGAGAGCCGTAAAGAACCTTCGGAAGATGGGGTTAATTGAACGGTTACGGACCACCTCCACCGTACAAATTCCTGAACGTCGTTTGAAAATGTTCGGGGATTTTGCTATTCCAGTGATGTTTTCGGGAAATGATCCGCGTCCTCGATTCGAGGGAGTGAAAAGGTGTAAAGTGGAAACCCGGATTTGCCCACCTGCAGGAACGGAAAGCCCTGATCTGTTCACGTTGCAGGTCACGGATGTAAAGACAAAAGGGTGCACGACCTCGTAATCCAACAAACAGGAGGAATGATGTGAAAAAAGAGAATATCAAGATTGCCATCTGGGGATTCGGCGCCATGGGAAGTGGCATGGCCGAAGTGCTGCTGCGCAAGAAGGGCGTGGAAATTGTCGGAGTATGCGACATTCACCCGAATCGAGCGGGCAAAAGCATGTTCGAAATACTCGGCATTCCCAGAGGCCAACATAATGATGTGACCATCCAGGGCGATATCACCAAGGTCATCAGCAGGAAGTCGGCAGACCTCGTACTGCTCGCGACAGACAGTTTTACCAGCAAGGCCTTCGATAAAATCAAGTTGATCACCGAACTGGGCATCAATGTCATCACCACTGCCGAAGAAATGGCATATCCGAAAGCAAAAGAACCCAAACTGGCCGCCGAAATGGACCGTCTGGCAAAGACTCACGGCGTCAGCATTCTGGGAACCGGTATCAATCCAGGCCTTATCATGGATCTTCTCGTCGTTCTGATGACCGGCGCCTGCACCGACGTTGAATTCGTCAAGGCCGAACGCGTCAACAGCCTTTCTCCCTTCGGTCCGGCAGTCATGGAGGAGCAAGGGGTGGGCATCACTATCGATGAATTCAAAAAACAGGCCACGTCGGGTCACCTCGCAGGCCACGTCGGGTTCAACGAATCCGTCAATATGATCTGCGATGCAATTGGCTGGAAGCTCGACAAGCCCGTCGAACAGACCATGGATCCGATCGTTTCAAAAGTCCTGCGCAAGACGAAATACGCCGAAGTGAAACCCGGCAACGTCGCTGGCTGCACCATGAAAGGTTTCGGCTATGTGAACGGCAAGCTCGCGGTCGAAATGATTCACCCGCAGCAGATCGAGCCCGAGCTCGAAGGCACCGATACCGGTGATTACGTCGTCATCAAGGGAACTCCGAATGTTAATCTGGCAAATAAGCCCGAAATTCCTGGCGGCATCGGCACCATCGCCATGTGCATCAACATGATTCCCCAGGTCATCAATGCGAAACCCGGTCTGCATACCATGCTCGACCTGCCGGTTCCCCGCGCCATCATGGGCGACATGCGCGAACAGATCCATGAATGATTTTTGATTGACCTCGATTCCTGGCGGAGGCGGAAACACATCGTTTCTGCCTCCGTTTCGCATGTATCTGCTATCCCGAAGCGATTGGTGGTCTGGAAAACCTGGTCGAGATCTTCAGTTTCGAAAACAGGAAGTATTCGGACCACATTTCCAGTGGCGTAACAGGAAAAGCCTGCGAAGGTCTGCCCTTGCTTATTGCGAACAGGGTCTGTAAGAGCTGATCGTAATCTTCGCCCAAACCAGGGTTCGGGGAAACTCGTCAAAATGAGAGCCTTCATGTATCATTTCATGAGCTGGTTGAAATATTTTTACTGGAGGATTTTTGTGAAAAGAGCTCTTTGTTTACTTCTCGGCATTGCGGTCCTCGGCTCGATGACCATGGTCGTCGGCTGCTTTGGGGATAATGGCGTTGGCAGCATTTTAGCCGCCGCAATCATGATTACGATTGTCGCATCGACCGCGGGCACAGGCGGGGCCGGAGCCGCAGCCTTCATGGCCTCGACCAGGGAACGGCCAGCCATCGTCGTGGCAGCAACCCGCACGCTTGGTGCGACCGCCAACGGCCTCAAGTTCCGTGTTACCCCCTACAGCAATGGCGCCGCCGCCGGCACCCCCGTCCTCACGACCGGAATAACCACCAATAACACGATTCAGGCATCCGGAAGCGTCTCGATCAGTGCCGACACCACAGACTTCCTCGTCGAGCTCATGGCCAGCAATACACCGATCATGCAGTCCATGATTTATACTTCAGCGAATGTTACGGCGGCAGTCGACCCTGACACGACCGCTCAGGCTCTCATCTATGCAGAATGGCTGAAAAAAAGCCCTACGAACAAGAGCGTCGAAAACTTCAAAAAGAATTTCGCACTCAATTCGAGCGCAGATGATGCGCTTGCCACGACGATTTACAACCTGATCAACTTCGACACCACCGTCTCCAACCTGACCGATGTCAACCTGGCTTCGACCACCCTCATCGCCGCCGCCACTACTGCTGCCAGCAGCATTTCAACGGAAACGCGTGTCATTCCGGCAAGCACGGCCGATTTCAGTGGAACCTGGCATGTCACTTCCAGTACCAACCCCAGCGGCTACTTCCCTGTCTTCATCACTCAGAGCGGAAGCAACCTCTCCGGCACAGTGAATAACATCACCCCGTTCACCGGAACGGTCAGCGGGCAGCAGGCCGTTCTGACGGTAACTCCGCAGGATCGCACCGAAATCTGGAACCTGACCAAGACGAGTGATACCGCGTTCAGCGGAAACTGGACCAGCACTCCAAATACTGGCGGCGCGTCCACCAACGGAACGCTGACTGGGGCAAAGCAGTAAGTATTCGACATGCAGAAATGCCGGCCGGGCTTGTCTCGGCCGGCATTTCTGTTCAGGGCATCGGGAACGTATTTTTCTGAAGCGGCCTTGTAATCAATGCCGACGAGATATCCCATCGCGGCTTCTCAAAAATTCACCATACCACCGAACCCTCGATCAGGCATGGATAACGCGATAGAGGGATCCCCGCTTCGAGACCAAGGCGATTACTTGTCCTGAAGGGATTCTTCCATGGCTTTCAGGAGAGGAAGCACTTCGGGGTCCTCTTCGTAGTTCAGACGTGTTTTTTTAAATTCATCCGCCGTGAACTGGAACCGTCCGGCCAGGGAATCAAATTCCTTGCTCAGCGCATTCTTTTTGTCCTCGCCCGACAACGTGCGAACGTTTTCCGAAACCAGTAATTCATTCATGGCACGCAAGCATAGAATCAACCGGGACTTCGCAGACATGGCATCGTCTCCGGTCCGGATTGGTGGCGTCTGCTTCGCGACAGGAGGGGATGCGAACTTTTCCGAGGAAGGTTGAATCGTTTCCAGCCGGACGATGCGCCAGCCACCAGGTGTCGAGGTGAGAGTGAATTCCATCGTATCGCCATCCCGGGCCACTCCATTTTCCAGATGCTGCACATTCGCCCGCAATATCACGCGGGAGGCTGTTATAGACATGCTTGAGTTCCCGGCGGTTTTGGCTTTTGTCCAATCCTTCTCCATCTCTTTGAAATGCTCCGCCCGCCAGACTCCATCAGCCGAAGCATCGGGGGGCAGGAATAATTCTTTCATCGCATCAACATCATAACGGGAAAGGGCTTCTTTCAGTTGTCGATGGAACCCCTGGAGGCTCGAAGCATCTTTGTTCGACACTGGCTCCGCCAGGATCATGCAGGACAATGAGAAGAGCAGGAACAAAAGCACCAGGAATCGTGATTTCATGAAACATCCTCCTTGGCAGCGAAGCCGAAATAGAGCCTTGCCCATCCGAAACCAATCGCCTGAAGCCATCCGGCATGCTTCCAATCGATGCAAAACTACACGATTCAGCACCAGCATTGCCGGCGGTCCGAGTAAATGATATTTTACGATATATCACATTTGCAAAATCAGGCAGTAAGAAATATAACTACACCTGTATTATAAACAGGGGAATATATCATGGGCAAATACGCGAGAAATATCGTCGAAACAGCTCTGGCTTCGAACGGGCTGCTCTAGATCCGGGCTCAAATCATTGTTTTGCCACACGTTCTTCTTCCAATGCTGTTGGCGATACCGGCGCAGGTTCCGTCATGCACTGGTTACATTCCAGAGCTGGAAAGCCTGGCCGTGCATCTCACCGGTCCGGAAAAATGCTAAATATGTCATGACCTGCCAGCCAACGAAATCCGTCGAGCCGTCGTCATTCTGGCTACGACGGAGCATTCTGCGCCACGTGCCAGTATTGAAATACATCCGTTCGCCCGGCACACCGCCAGGGCTTCTGAGAAAGCCCATGGGCTGGATATCGGCAACATGCGTGTGGCCATACACAACGAAACGCGCCCTGCCGGCGCTCAAATCCTCTTCTTTTCTGGCCTGGGCCGGATAGTGGGTCAGCGACAGCCGTTCCAGCAGCGTCATGGCCTTTTCCATCGTCCAGCCGGGACCAAGTTCGAACAGCAGTTTGAACAGGTCGAATCTGTCCGGCCCCCAGGCATCGTGACCCACAACGAATGGTATCCGGAAATAAGCCCGAACGAGCTCGCTCCAGACTGTTTTTGCGAGACGAACCGCGTCGGGGCAGCAACTCCGGCGGCAGACCGCGTCGAGCCAGGCCGGCAGTTCATGAATCGGCCTGACGTTGTCGATATCCTCGAGGCTTCGGATCAACGGTTCATCGACCACGCCGTGTTCCCTCAGAACAGCCTCGACACGCCGGGGAAAGCGCGAATACAGTTCGATGACAAGCGCATCGCCAAGAGACGATGCATTCCTCGTTCCATCGTAGTTTTCCCAGTCGTATCGGTCGCCATGCCGGGCCAGAACGCCATGCTCCGCATCCAGAAACGACTCGGCGAACAGTTCGTCGCGAAACCCCTCCGGATCATCAAGCCCGAGAATTTCCGCCGCCTGCACGCGCAGCTCGGGATACCGGTTCACAAGCCAGTCATGATTCCCGATGACATATCTGAACGAAACCGGCAGCGTCTTTCCCAAATCGGCTTTGCACTGCCGGAGTATATCAAGCCCTTGAGCGTTCACGGGATTGCGCAGAATGCGTTCGAAGATCTCCCGGGCATATTCCCGCAGAGAACACCCGTTCAAGTCACGTTCGGTATCGGCCGACCAGGGCCGAATGGCTGTGTCGAACCAGCGATCTGTGCGAATGAGATCGAAGATGTCGCCAAGAAAAACGACGGTCAGATCACGGATATCCGCATCCCTGGAATGGACGATCCGCCTGAGAGCATCGGCAAAGTCGGAGAACTGGCCAAGATCCACCGTGTTGCCGGTCGTGCCATCGACGAGATGCAGATCGCTGATGAATACCAGCATCGCTATTTCCGGTTGTTGATGTATTCTTCGATCATTGCCAGGCCCATGGAGGGAACTCCCAGCTTGTATGCCGAGTCGACCGTGACGGAGCGGCTCATCCAGACGATGTCCCAGCCAGGATTGAGGAACGTGTCGCCAACGATCACGCTCTTGCCCCGATGCTCGGTGCGTTCGATACCAAGCTCCTCGCGCTTGTGCCACCACGAGTAGGCTGCCACTTCCGTACAGGTAAAGGCCGGATCATAGTTCTTGATCATGGGTTCGCCCGCCTTGAGATGGGTGCGCGCTCCGGCCTCGTCCTTCCCCGAGAAGTAATTGATTTCATTCTCGATATCGAACTTGAAATCGACATCGTATTTCGAACCGATGATCTTCTTCGCCTTCAGACAGGCACCCTTGCGCTCTTCCTCGGTGATGTTTTTCGGCCTGAGGATGATCGTGTAATCGGCAAACATCGGGTAAATGGCGCTGCGATGCAGCACGCCCTGCTTCACGGCTTCGACAATCTGACCCTGATATCCGTCTTCGGTGTGAATCCAGGCGTGGATCATAAAACCCGGAATTGCGACATTTGCCAAATAGCCCGAGTAGCGGTGCAGTCCGATATCACCATACCGGATCAGGCTCATGGCAGAAGAGATTTCGTCGAAGGTGACGATATGATCGTCATCCGCAGCCCAGGTAACCCAGGGAAACGCGTCCAGCGTGCGAACTTTCCCGACGAAAAAGACCAGCTGCCGCCAGATGTCATGCATCATGTTGGAAATGCTCAAAATGACTCTCTCCTTGAATGAACTCTTTGAAAATCTCTGA
>Ga0079303_10000100_pt1 | contig 17937 bp, 17 predicted proteins | sample Methanogen_OWC_FD_77073 | JGI IMG/M metagenome (GOLD analysis project Ga0079303, IMG submission 77073) | Enriched soil microbial communities from Old Woman Creek wetland in Ohio, USA - Methanogen_OWC | ecosystem: Environmental > Terrestrial > Soil > Wetlands | place: USA: Ohio | collected...
GCACCAATGACGCTACGGTCTCTGCAACCCGGCTGCCGAAATCGACGGTAGCCGCTTTGTAGCCAACAGACAAGTTACTTGCTGATAAATCCCCGCCGCGGCGGGGTATGACGCTAAACAGTAAAACGCTCGAGTACGTCCAGCAGAACCCACTGGCGGTGGCCAAACTCACCGTCCTCAAGGCGCTTTCCCTCATTTACCCGTTTGATGGATACTGGCATGCGGTGTCCCTCGGTTCCAAGTACAACATTTTCTGGGGGATCCTTCTCGCCTTCTCCACGCTGGGCATCGCCGTGAGCTGGCGGGGCGCCGGCTCCGGCACGCAGTTCGTTTTCCTGCTGCTGCTGTCCTTCATTGCGGCCATGCTCGTCTTTCAGGCGATTCCGCGCTTCCGGCTGCCGATGGAGCCGTTTCTGATCTGCTTTGCCGCCGCCGGGATCCGGCATGCCTGGCAGCGGAAACGGCTCACGGCAGCCATCCTGGTCGGAATGAACGCCGCCCTGTTTCTGACTTTTCGATATGTGGAATTGAGGCCGTTTTTCGATTACCTCAAGCAGTGGATGTGACGGGCAGGGCGGCATGAACATGTTCAAAGAGCTGACCTTTCGGCACCCGACTTGGCAGTCGCATCGCAGCCGCGGCCGCGCCGCCCAATTCCTGCTCCGGGAAGAGTCCCGGGCCCCCGGCGGGCTGAGACTGAATATCGGTTCCGCCTCCCGCCGCTACAGCGTTCCGACCGTGAATCTCGACCTGGCGGCAGATGCCGAGGTCGATATTCAGGCGGACGCTGTCGATCTGCCTTTCAAAAACAACACCTTGGATTCCGTCGTGTGCACCGGCGTGCTTGAGCACGTCATCGATCCCGGCCAGGCCGTCCGGGAAATCTTCCGAGTACTGAAATCGGGCGGAGGTGCCTTTTTCGAAGTCCCCTTTATGCAGACCCGCCACGCCGCGCCGGGTGATTTTTCTAGATGGACGCCGGAAGGGATTCGGCAGTTGCTGCGAGAGTTCCAAATATTAGAGCTCCGTGTGGCAGCCGGACCTGCATCGGCTCTGGCTTGGTTGTTTCAAGAGTCCATGGCGTTGCTTTTCAGTTTTCGGTCCCCGCTTCTGTATAAAATCGGCCTCAGGATTTTCGGCTATATTGCCTTTCCCATCTCTTGGCTTGATTTTTTCCTGGAGGACCACCCCCTTGCTTATCAGGGAGCTTGCGGCTTTGCGGTAGTCGCGGTGAAATCCTTCGGAACGGAAGCCGGAGGCGGAGAATGATGGGCGCAATGCAGATTTTGGAAGCAGGGAAATGGTTGTCGGCAGAATCCGTTGAACGCCCTTTTGTCCGTCACCGCAACCCTGGCCTTTCTCCAGGGCAACTTTCCCGATTCAGCCGTGAACATGGCGAGATCCTCCTGTCCGTTGTGATTCCGACGCTCGATGGCTGTCGGAATGGGTATTTAAACCAGCTGTTAGACCAGGTCTGGCGCCAGGAGAGCTCGAGCTTTGAAATCCTCGTCACAAGAGGGGATCCTCGCCAGGGCCGAGCGATTAACATTGCGGCAGCCCTTGCAAGAGGGCGCTATTTGTTGACACTGGACGACGACACCGCCCTGCCTGATCCGTTGACCTTCGCCAAATTGATCCGGGTCATGGAGAATGACCCGGATATCGGTATGGCCGGCGGCAATAACCTGATACCGCAAGATGCAACGCGGTTTGTTCGCAGGGTGATGAGGGAACTTCCCCGCCGATCCTGGCCCATGGTGGAAGAGATCACGGACTCGGACCTGGCCGAGCACCCTTGTCTCATGATGCGCACCATGGAGTTCAAGGCTGTCGGCGGCGAAAACGAGTTGATCCCTCGTGGGCTCGATCCTTATCTGCGCATGGCTTTCCGCAGCTTCGGCAAACGCGTGGTCCTCGTGCCGGGGGTCGTTTATCACCATCTACCCCCGGACAGATGGCGTCGGCTTCTCAGCCAGTGTTTCCGCAACGGAAGGCAGGCGGCGTTCACCAACCGTCATTTCCCCCAGTGGGTGGTTGAGACCCCGAACCACCATGGGCCATTCAAGGCCCAGGTTTGCTGGGCGACCAGGCTCTGCCGATTTCCGCTGCGGCTCTCCTCGGCTCTGCTGGCCATGAAACCGGTGTTTTTCCTGAGCGAACTGGCGTATGCGGCCGGATACCTAACGGAAGTGGTTGGAAAGCGGCGTGTGGCTGAAGCGCTCCTGTCGGTCGACCCTAAAGACCCCAAGCCGCCGGCAGGCATTCAGCCCCTCGTTGCTTGAACACCCGATGACAAATTCAATCCCGATTGAATCGGACGATGCCGGCCGCAAGAAATGGCTTTCTTTCGAGCGCTATTTCGCCAGGTCATGGACGCATATTTTCTACCGCTGGAAATTTCAGCGGATCATGATAGGTGAGACGGTCTCCGCCCTTTTAAGCCATCCTGGACCGAAAGCACCCGTAGTGCTTGAAATTGGCTGCGGGCTGGGGCACGGCATCTTCGAGGCTCAGTCCGCGTGCGACGGTATCGGCGATGTGCGTTGGTATGGTCTTGATCTGGATGGCGGGGCAATATCCACCGCATCGGTTTTTAGTCGATTTCGGGAATTGGAGCGGCGCTTGCCTTCGGTTCGGTTTCTGACGGCGGATCTGAATGCTGTTCCGTTCGGCGACGCCACCGTGGATGTGGTGCTCTGTGCCGAGGTGCTGGAGCACATGGCAGATCCGCAGGCCGCCATTGCGGAGATGGCGCGGATTTTAAAACCCGGCGGCCACGCAGTGATCACGACGCCGAACCCTCAAAATCCGGTGGAGTGCATCGGCTCTGCCATCGATAAATTTCTTGGCGGGGCCCTGAAGAAAATGTTCTGGTCCGGTCAGGATGCCGTCACGGCTCCTCCTCTCGCCGCCGCCGCCGGGCTGGGCCATGTGTCAGTATTTCCATTCAAGGCCTGGCGGGGCTGGTTGCAGGGGGCCGGGCTGTCGGTGGTCAAAAAGGTGCGAGGCCCCCTGCTTTTCGGAGGCCCTTTTTTCGACCGTAACCGGTTTGTCTCCGGTTGCCTGATTGCGTTGGATCCGATCATGGATCGCTTGCCGGGGTGTTATTTGCTTTCCACCAATCTGGGCATGATCTGCCGGCGGCGTTGAAAGAGCCCCAGGGCCAGTCAGTCGGCCATTGAGCATGCGATCCTTGAGCCATTTGAGTTTGGATATGTCGGAGAACAGGGATCACCAGTGAACATCGTATTTGCAACTGACGTGTCCATTGAAAAGATCATCGGCGGTGCCGAACGGGTGCTGTTCGAGCAGAGCACCCGGCTGGCGGCGAGGGGGCACTGCGTTCGTCTGATCACCCGCCGCCTGCCGGAACACCAGGCCGACCGGGAAACCATTCGAGGGGTCGAGGAGGTCCGCTGCGCCTTCGAGCCGGAAGGCGGGCTGCGGTCGATCGCAAAGACCTGGATGCAGGCCGGGAGGCACCTGGAGCGCCTGCACGAGCTGATGCCGATCGACTGCCTGAACATCCATCAACCGCTCACGGCTTTCGGATTGATTTCGCAGGCGGCGGCTTTGGGCATCCGTAGCGTATACACCTGCCATTCCCTCTCGGCCGAGGAGTATCTCTCCCGGCAAACGGGATGCGGGACGGACGGCCGTTTGATGCGTCGGGTGCACGCCGAGGGGCGAAACTGGATTGAAGGCAGGGTCCTCCGCCGCTGCGACCGCATTGTCGCTTTGAGCCGCTACACGCAGGAGAAACTGCGGCGGGTGCACGGCATCTCCAACGATCGGGTGGAGATTGTCCCAGGGGGGGCCGATCTGGCCCGTTTTCAACCGGCGAGCGACAAGGCGGCGGCTCGCAAGGAGTTGGCCATCCCCGAGAATCGCTTCGTCCTTCTGACGGTCCGCAACCTTGTGCCGCGCATGGGGCTGGACAGGCTGGTTCTCGCCATGCAGGCGGCGGCAATGAAAATTCCCCAAATATTCCTGGTCATCGGTGGCCACGGGCCGCTCCGCGACGAACTGCAGGCTCTCGTCAACCACCTGGGGTTGCAAAACCATGTCCGCATGGCCGGGTTCATTCCCGAAGATACGCTGGCCTGCTACTACCAGATGGCCGATCTTTTCGTGCTGCCGAGCCTCGACCTCGAAGGCTTCGGCATGGTGACACTTGAAGCGTTGGCCTGCGGCCTGCCGGTGCTGGGGACACCGGTAGGAGGGATGCGGGAGATTCTCACCCGATGGGATGGACGTTTTCTTTTGAGCGACAGCCGGTCGGAAACCCTGGCGCAAGGCATCATCGAATGCCATCGCCGCCTCGATGTCCGCGCCGGCGAGGCGGCTGAAATCTCCCGGAGCTGCCGGGAGTTTGTCGAGAGACACTATTCGTGGGACCGCAACGTCGCTGCCCTGGAATCGATTCTCGCAGGGGTCCGGCGGCCTCCACTCGAGCCGCGGATTGTCCTGCGCGCCGGCGAAGCGAGGCATTGACCCATGTGCGGAATCTGCGGCATAGTCAGCCAGGACGGCCGGCCGGTTGACCCGGTCGCTCTGGAAACCATGGGAGCTGCGATTGAACGCCGCGGCCCCGACGACTCCGGCATCTTCATTCGACTTAACGGCGCCGCAGGGGGGAGCGGGTTGCGCGTCGGGTTGGGGCAGCAGCGTCTGTCGATCATCGACCTTTCCCCGGCGGCTCGCCAGCCGATGTGCAACGAGGACGGCACGATCTGGCTGACCTACAACGGCGAGATCTACAATTACAAGGATCTCCGCCGCGAGCTGGAGACCAAGGGCCACCGCTTCCGCAGCGAGTCGGACACGGAGGTCGTCATTCACCTCTACGAGGAGGAGGGCCTGGCCGCCGTCCGGCGTTTCAACGGCATGTTCGCCTTCGGCCTCTGGGATGAAAAAAAACAGCGCCTCTGGCTCTGCCGCGACCGGGTGGGCATCAAGCCGCTGGTATACTCCTGGGACGGCGTCCGCCTGCTTTTCGCCTCGGAGATCAAGGCGCTTCTAACCGAACCGACTATAGACAAGCAGCTGGATCGTGAAGCCCTGGAGCTCTACCTGGCATTCAATTACGTGCCGGCCCCGTTGACGATGTTCAGGGGGATCCGCAAGCTGGAGCCGGGCTGCTCGCTGGTGCTCGAAAACGGCAAGCTCGCCGTCTCGCGCTACTGGAGCCTGCCTCAATCCCCCGGGAACACGGAGCCGGTTGATGCCGATCGGATGCAGCGCCGCCTGGTCGATGCCCTGTCCGAGGCCGTTGCGGGCTGCATGCTGGCCGACGTGCCTGTGGGCGCTTTCCTGAGCGGGGGGATCGACTCCGGCATCGTGGTGGCCCTGATGGCACGGGTCTCCTCCCGGCCGGTCCAGACCTTCACGATCGGGTTCGCCGATGAAGGGCTCTACGACGAAACCGGGCGCGCCCGCCGGGTGGCGGACATGTACGGAACGGAGCACCACGAGATCCGGATCCGCCAGCGCGACATGCTGGAGGTTATGCCGGAGGTGCTCGGAGCCCTGGACGAGCCCTTCGCCGACTCCTCCGCGATCCCGACTTACCTGGTGTCCCGCGAAACCCGGCGGCATGTGAAAGTCGCACTCTCCGGCGACGGCGGCGACGAGCTGTTTGCAGGCTACCGCTCCTATCTCGGCGAGTACTGGCGGGCGCGATACCGCATGGTGCCGGCCCTCCTGCGGGAGTCGATCATCGAGCCCGCGATCGCGGCGCTGCCCGACTCCCGGGAGACCCGCATCGGGGAGACTCTGCGCCGCGCCAAGAAGTTCCTCCGGAGCACGCGCGGCCCCTTCGACGAGCGGCTGCTGGCGCTCAAAGAGGTTTTTCCGGCGGCCACGCGGCGGAGGCTCCTGGCCGGCGACAACAACGGAACCGATCCGGCGCTTGCCTGGGTGCGGCACCTGCTGGGCCGCATCTCGGGGGATGCCGTCAACCGCATGCTCTGCACGGACCTGATCGATTCGCTGCCAGGCGACATGCTGACCAAGGTGGACCTGATGAGCATGCGCAACTCGCTCGAGGTGCGCGTGCCGCTGCTCGACCACCGCGTGGTCGAGCTTGCGTTCGAGATCCCCGGCCGGGAGAAGCTGCGCCGCGGGGTCACCAAGCGCGTGCTCAAGGAGACTTTCAAGGACCTGCTGCCCCCCGGCCACACCCGGCAGCCGAAGTCCGGCTTCGAGATTCCCATCAGCCGCTGGCTCAGGACGGACCTGCGTTGTCTGGTCGACCGCTATCTGTCCGAAGAGCGGGTCCGGGACCAGGGCGTCTTCGACGCTGCCGTCGTTCAGGAGCTGGTGCGAAGCCACCGGCAGGCGACAACCGACACCTCCTGGATGCTCTGGAACCTCATCGTGTTCCAAAAATGGCATGAATCCTACTGTTGAAATCCGGGGGATCCTCCGCGGCGGCCTCACGGCCGATATGGAAGCTGAAGGCGGCGGCCTGGTGGGTGAAGGCGCACGGCCCTGCCCCGCGTGCGGCTCGGCTATGCGGCTGTTCCGGCTGAAGCCATATCTGCTCCATCACCGCTTGAGAAACGAATTCGGTTGGATCAGCGCTGCGACGGCCGCTCCCTACCGGGAAGCGATCGCCTTCTCTGCGGCGTGAACCAGGAAGGATGATCGCGACATGCCCCGTTTTTTGGCGATGCGGTCGATTTTCCTGAGCACATTTTCCGAAAGAGTTACATTGACGCGCACGGTTCGCGGCTTGGGATCGGCTACGCTGACGACCAGAACGGCGGTCGCATCGGAATAGTCGGGTTGTGCAAGGATGTCGTCTAGTTTCGAGGGGGCTGGAATCTTTTCGCCGTCTGCCGCCATGCCCTGGATGTGCAAGGCCAAGGCGTCCTGGGCCATTTCCTTGGCTTCATCGATGGAGCCGCCTGCGGTGATGCAACCGGGAAAATCCGGAAAAGAGACACCGTAGTCGCTTTTCGGATCTTTGTGAATAATCGCAAGATAGTTCGCCATAAAAAACCTCTATCGTAGTTTTATGCCCGACTGGCATTCTATGCTTCGCAGCGTTCCAACTGGAAGATCTTTGCGTGGATGGGGAACGGTGACCCTTCCCTTTTTCCGTCGGTGTTTGAATTGGACATGCGAACCGGATTGGGCGACCTTATACCATCCGTTCTTCCGGAGCATCGCAATGATGGCACGGCTGTCCATATGTGTATTTATACACACCGATGCCGCCTTGTCAAATCAACCGGAATCCTGCACACCACTCGCCTGAATCCGATGCCCAAGATCATGCACATCATCACCCGCCTCGACATGGGCGGATCGGCGCAGAACACGCTCCTGACCTGCCGGGAGCTCGCCATGGGCTATGAGACGTTGCTGGTGCACGGACTCGGCCGCGAGTCCGGGATGACGGCGGCCGAGGTGCAGGCCGTCGAGGCCCGGAAGCAGGCGGCCCAAAAGCGCGGGGTGGTTTTCATCCGAGTTTCCTCCCTGGTGCGGCGGATCAGCCCGCTGCGGGACCTCGCGGCCTTCTGCGCCTTGCTGTGGCATATACGCAGGCAAAGGCCGGACATCGTCCACACCCACACCTCGAAGGCCGGGATCCTCGGGCGGCTGGCCGCCCGCCTGGCCGGGGTCCCCCACATCGTGCACACGCCCCACGGGCACGTTTTCTACGGGCACTTCGGCCGGCTCGCCTCGGCCCTTTTCCTGGCGCTGGAGCGACGGTTCTCCCGCTTCACCGAAAAGACGGTGGCGCTCACGCCCAGCGAGCGCCAGGACTACATCGATCTCGGCGTGGGCGGCTCGGAAAACACTCTCACCATCCACAGCGGCGTGGACCTGGGCGCTTTCGGGGCCGGCAACCTGGATGCGGCTGCCGGGAAAGCCTCCCTCGGGCTGAACCCCACCCGCCGCCTGGTCGGCTTCGCCGGCTGGCTGCTGCCGATCAAAGGCCCCATGCATCTCTTGAATGCCATGCCGTCGGTCTGGGAGGATCACCCCGAGGTGGCCCTGGTGTTTGTCGGCAAGGGCGCGATGGAGGCGGAACTGAAACAGAAGGCGGACCGGCTGGGGTTGAACGGACGGGTGAAGTTCCTCGGCTGGCGCGACGACCTGCACGCCATCATGCCGCTCTTCGACGTCTTCGTGCTGCCGTCGCTCAACGAGGGCATGGGCCGCGTATTGGTCGAGGCCATGGCCGCCGGCCGGCCGATCGTCGCCAGCCGCGTCGGGGGCATTCCCGACCTGGTGCGCCACGGGGAGACCGGCCTGCTGGTGGCGCCGCGGGACGAGATCGAGCTCGCGGACAGCATCTCCTTGATTTTGAGCAACCCCGACAAGGCCGAGCGCATGGGTGCGATGGGGCGCCTCAAATGCCGGGAGTTCGACCTTTGCGCCATGGTTTCAAAACTGGATGCGCTTTACCGCAGCCTCCTGGCCGCTCCGGCGCCGCTGCCGTCGGCAGCGCCCGTTTCCGGCGCAGCGAGCTCGCCGCTCCCAGCGCCCCCCGCCGGTTGCGAGGATTCATGCTTGCCGCCTGGATGAGCCTGTTGAGGAGCGGGCTCTCCCGCCGCAATGTGGTGGACCGAATCCAGGGGGAGAAGGCCCCGTCGTCCCAGCGGGCGGCCTGGCGGCGGCTTTACCCCTATTTCCGTCGCCACAGGGCTTATTTATTTTGGGGGGCCCTTTGCATCGGGCTCTCCGTGCCGGCGGGCCTCGCGCCGCCCATGATCACCCGCTTCCTCGTGGATGATGTGATCCTCGGCCGGCGGCTGGAGGCCGTGGCGCCGGTCATCATCATTCTGGCGCTCTGCCTGATGGCCGAAAAAATCCTGCGGCTGGCGGAAGAATTCTGTTTCGCGCGCTTCGAGCAGCGCGCCCTGCTGGGCCTGCAGGAAGAGCTGATCGCGCGCACCCTGCGGCTGCCTCAGGCGTTCTTCGACGAGCAGCAGACCGGCTATCTCACCCGCCGGCTGGCCGAGGATGTCGAGAGCCTGCGGTTCCTGTTTTCCGGCACCCTGGTGAACGCCGCAGGCCAGCTCCTGCGCCTGGCGGGCGGCGCCTGTTTCCTGTTCTATCTGGAATGGCGCATCGCCTTGCTCATGCTGGGGTTGCTGCCGGTCCTGGCTTGGGTGATGCGGCATCTGTCGGGAAAGGTGTACCTTCTCAGCCGCGAGCGCTTGGAACTCCAGGCGGACGCCGCGGGGCGGATCCAGGAGTCGCTCTCGGATGCGGCCATGATCAAGGCAACGGCCACTGAGCGCGGCGTCCGCGGAAAACTGATGTCCGCCCTCGGCAAGGTCTTCGACTCCACGCTCGAGCAGTCCGTGGTGGGCTCGCTGACCGGCGTTTTCGTGCAGTCCATCCCGGGCGCCGGCCGGGCGCTGGCGCTTGCCGCCGGGGCGGTGCTGGTGATCCGCGGCGAGTGGACGCTCGGATCCCTGCTGGCCTTTCAGGCCTACCTGTCGCATGTCTTCGGCCCGGCGCAGTACCTCGCTTCCGTCAACCTGCAGCTGCAGCGGGCGCGCGCAGCCCTGGAGCGGGTGGCGGCGCTCTTTGCGATCGTACCCGAGGACTCGCATGCGGGGGGCATTCGGGTTTCCAAGCTGCGGGGTGAGATCGAATTCCGACAGGTGGCGTATGCCTACGGCGGGAGGCGCCCGGTTTTAAAAGGCCTTTCGCTGCATGTGCTTCCGGGCGAAGCGGTCGCCGTCATGGGGCCGACCGGGGTCGGCAAAACCACGCTCTTGAGCCTTCTGCTCCGCTTCTACCAACCCGGCGCCGGGGAAATCTATTTCGACGGGCGGCCTGCAGATAGCTACGAGCTCGATGCGCTGCGGCAGCGCATGGGGTACGTCCCCCAGCGGCCCCGCCTGGTGAGCGGCACCATCCTCGACCACCTGCGGTGCGGCAGCCCGGATGCCTCGATGGAACAGGTCGCCGCGGCCGCACGGTTGGCGGGTATCCACGACGAGGTCCTCGCCTTCCGTCATGGCTACCAAACGCTTGTCGGCGAAGGCGGGCTGAAGCTCTCCGAGGGCCAGAAGCAGCGGCTGGCTCTGGCGCGAGCGCTGGTGGGCGATCCCGACATCCTGATCTTGGACGAGCCCACGGCCTCGCTGGACGAAAAGACCGAGCGGTCGGTTCTGGATGCCGTGCATCGATGGCGTCGAGGCCGCACCGTCATCGTCGTCACCCACCGGCCCTCGACCGCCCGCCGGTGCGACCGCGTGGTGGTTCTGAATGGGGAGCGGGAACTGGAGAACGGTCTGCCGAGCACGGGCCCGGCGCCCCTTGAGCCCATAGGGGCTGCGGCACCCATTTGGGTTTCAGGTGGTTCGGCGGACGGCAGCGGGCAGGTCCGTTGATTGACAGGGTCTGATTTAGCGTATAGATAACCTAATGAAATATGGGTTGTTACCGCCCGTCCGGGCCAGTTTCTCAGGAATTCGTGCAGAAATGATAAACTTGGCCGTAATCAAGCATGAGATGACTCGACTCAACAAGGCTCACGCCACCCCAGGCCTGGTTGTCGCTGTGTACGTGTTTGGGTCTTCCGTAAGGTCTGATTTCAGAAACGCCTCCGACATCGACCTCGCATTTCTGGTTGGTGAGCAGAGCTATAAAAAAGACCCATTCGAGGCAACCGCACCCACACACATGATTGCCGCCGAAATCGGCATGGCTCAAAGTCGAGAGACCGATGTGACGGTTCTCAATTCAGCATCTCTCGAAATCGCTCGAGTTCCTGGTCCCCATGGCAGGTACCAGAAACATCCTTGTGCACGGCTACGACAAGGTCGACGACAGCCTCGTCTACGGCATTCTCAAACGCCACCTCAACGAATTTGATTTGTTCATTGCAGAAGTCAGAGAAAACCACCTTTCTAAAAAATAGTGGTTTTTCTTCGGCCGTTCTTTCTGCACCGTGCGCCATACAACCCGCTCAGAGCTTCAACTGACTCGATAGGCCTTATTTCCCTTGGAAACCCTCGACTACGCATCATGGAGCCTCGGCGTCAAGCAGCGCGTCGGCGCGCGGCGGGTTCCGCTCGCTGGCACGATCGAGCTGACCCGCCGCTGCAACAACCATTGCCGGCACTGCTACAACAACCTGCCTGCGGCGGATCCGCGAGCGCTGGCTGGGGAACTCCGCACCAATGAGCTGAGCCGCATCATGGACGAGGCGGCGGTGGCCGGCTGCGTCTGGCTGCTGCTCACCGGGGGCGAGATTTTCCTCCGGCCGGATTTCAGGGAGATATACACACACGCGAAGCAGAGCGGCCTGCTCGTCACGCTTTTTACCAACGGGACCCTCATCACACCGGAGCTGGCCGATTTTCTGGCAGCGCAGCGGCCGTTTTCAATCGAGATCACGCTCTACGGGGCCACCCGCGAGACGTACGAGCGGGTCACAGGGACGCCGGGCGCCTTCGGCCGCTGCCTGCGGGGGATCGGCCACCTGCGGGATCGCGGTTTGCCGCTCAAGCTCAAGGCCACGGTGTCGGCTCTCAACCGGCACGAAACCCGAGAGATGAAACGGCTGGCCGAGGACGATCTGGGGCTGCCCTTCCGTTTCGACGCGCTGCTGAACGCGCGCTGCGACGGTTTGCCGGGGCCGCTGGATGTCAGGCTCGCACCGGAGCAGGTGGTGCAGCTCGATCTGGCCGACCCGGAGCGGGCCGAGGCCCTGCGGGAGTTCGCCCGGCGCCGGCGCGGCCATGGCGCCGGCGAGAAAGACGGGGGCTCTCTTTATCCCTGCGGCGGCGGGGCGCACTCGTTTGCGATCGACCCTTGCGGCCGGCTGCGTGCCTGTGCGATTTCCCCCGAAGCGGGCTATGACCTGAGGAGTGGAAGTTTTGAAGAGGGCTGGGGCCGGTTTCTGGCACGGCTGCGCGAGCGCAGGATCGACCGCGACACGAAATGCCTGGCGTGTTCCCTGAAAGAGTTGTGCGGCATGTGCCCGGCCAACGGCGAACTCGAGTGCGGGGACCCGCAGCAGCCGGTCGATTTTCTCTGCCGCGTGGCGCACCTGCGCGCCCAGGCCCTCGGCATCCCATTGGCGCCGCACGGGGATTGCGCATACTGCCCGGGGGGGAAGTCGTACGGGGAGATGATCGAGACGGTGGAAGGGTTGAAAGTAACGAGTAACGAATAAGTCGGAGTTATGAGTCAGAGTAATGAGTAATTAAAAAAGGAAAGCAACGGGTAGTGAATCAGTCAGAGTGATGAGTCAGGGTTGTGAGAGGACCAAATAACCGGAAGGATTGGTATGACCGGGATCCATCGATTTGAGGATATCATTGCTTGGAACAAAGCAAGATCCCTGGAGAAAAATATCTACGAAACTACGCGAACCGGGTCTTTTTCGAAAGACCATGATTTAAAGACACAGATCCGGCGCGCGGCTGTCTCTATAATGTCAAACATCGCCGAGGGGTATGAGCGGGGAGGCCCAAGGGAGTTCAAACAGTTCTTGTCAATCGCAAAGGCGTCCTGTGCAGAGCTGCGGTCCCAACATTATGTGGCTGCAGATGTCGGCTATTTGGAGGATAACCGGTTTCATGGACTTCTGAAACAGTCCGAAGAGGTCGGCCGGATAATCGGCGGGCTTCGAGCCTCTGTTCAGACCACAAGATCATCTTCTTGAGGCTGATATTTATTGCATTCATCTGTTCTTTTCCGCCATCACTTGGACTCATCACTATGACTCATGCCCCCGATCTATTACCCCGGTTCATCACTCTGACTCATCACTCATAACTTTCCTTTTTTCGGTTCATGCTCGAATCCCTCATCACCGACTGCCTGAAAAACGGGCGTGCGGTGCGCTTCCGCGCCCCCGGCCGCAGCATGCACCCGACGATCCGGGAAAACGAGGCGTTGGTCGTCGCGCCGGCCGCCCCTGCCTGGCTGGCGCTCGGCGACATCGTTCTCAGCCGCTGCGGCGAAAAGATCACGGCCCACCGCCTGGTCTGGATCGATGCGGAAACGGCGGCCCCGGAGGCGCCGGGCGGGCCGGATGGCCGGCCGATGTTCATCCTGCGCGGCGATGCCTGCCGCAGGTGCGACCCTCCCGTTCCCGCGCACCAAATACTCGGGAAAGTCGTGGCCGTCGAACGCCGGGGCCGCATGGTGAACCCCTACGGCCTGCGCACCGAGTTTGTCCGCCTCCTCTACGCCCTTGCCTCCCGCCTTAAATCCTGCCTGCGCTCCGCTTTCTAAAACCCTCAAGAGTCGATTGCCGGCGCATGCCCTTGGGCCGGTAGGGCATGAACTTGCCTCAATGGCACGTTTTTGACGGTACGTTGACAACGAATCGCTGAAAACGTTCTACAGGGGACATCCATGTCACCCGGAACAGTCAGGAAGCTGAAGCCGTTTTTCGATTTCCGAAACCGCCTGGTCCACCGCTACTGGACGGTCGATGACGAGAAACTGATCGATAACATCAAGGCGGGATTGAACGATTTCGACCACTTTGTAGATGAAACGGAAGCCTATCTGGTTACACAGGAGTCCATGCGTTAGATTTTTTACCCTCGAGGCGCAGAGCGCCGCTCCGCGAGTGGTGCCGCCACGCTCCTCGAGCCCCCCGCACGGGGGGCGCTCCTCCCTTTATGTGCTGATCCCCAACTTTTCAATTATGGCCGCTAAAAACGCTGTCAGGTCGTTGAGGTCTTTGCTGACGGTTTCAAACAGGCGTTTGAGATCGATATCTCCATACTCGTGCACGATGAGGTTCCGAAGGCCGACCGCTTTGATCATTCTTTCGGTCAATGCAGATTCCAATATGCCCTTGTCCTCCAGGAGGTAAAACATCTCACTGGCACTGCCCGGTACGCCCCAGCCGTTTTCGCTGATGATGTGAGCAGCGATGTCGATGCAGCTCTCGACGGCAATGTGCAGGTTGAATGCCACGATATCCTGGCGGTCGACGTCGCTCAGAAAATCATGAAGGCCGCTGTCGGTTTTTGCGGAAATCCGATCAAGATGCGATCGGACGGATGCGGCTTTGGCAATAATCAAGTCCCGGTCAACCAATTGGCTAGGCCTCCAACACCCTGCGAATTAAACCCGCCTGCATTTTCTTGTGGTAGTAGCTGAAGGCGGCGATGCGAGAAAGTGCGCGCATTTTGAATTCAGCCAGCTTTCGCGGGTCATTGACAAGCAGGCATCGACCCTTTTTGAGGATTTGTTTGAGAAGAACTTCACCGATCAAATTCATGGCCACGGGGTGAACGTCTCTTTTCAAAAACCTCGGCAATTCGACTAAAATGGCTTCGATGCCTGAGCGGATTAAATTCTGGTCGTTATTATCGAATAGAATGGCGATATCCACATCGCTGCCCGGAGTGCTTTTGGCGGAGGCATGCGAGCCGAAGATGTAAACCGCGGTTACTCCGGATAAATTCGCTTTGAAGTAATCCGTTATCTTTTCTTCCATTCGCATTGTTTTTTCCATCCCCGAAAAAACAACTCGACTTCGTCCATCAGGGAAAGTGACGGTCGCCCGACTATCCAGGTCCACTGATCATATGGGCACTTCCTCTTTTTCAGGAATCCTATCAATAAACATCCGCAGAATCAATCTGGAGCTCTGCATCGTCTCTACCCAGCGCCACATGCTACTGATCGAAAAGATCTGGAAACTGCTCAAAGGCCTCCTGGTGCCCTTATTCTTGTGCGTCTCCCCTGCGGCGGTTTTTCCCCCGAGGCGCGCAGCGCCGCTCCTCAAGCGAGGCGTTTTCTTTTGCCGAGCGCTTCTCCAGCCTCGAGTCCCTTCGGGCGCTCCTCCATGGGGAATCACACTTTCGGTGAGGTCGCGGTGCCGGCGGAAGGGTCGATGATCAAAAATCGAGATTTGACACCCTGTGCCCGCTTATAGCCTCCACTATGGGCGCTCCTCTATTATCGTTTCATCATTTTACTCAAGCTTTTCAATATTATGTCGATATTTCTATCGATAGAATCCCTTCGTTAATCTCGAAGTGGTTTATCGGTGGTATCCAAAATTATTACAAGCTACCGCGATGGACGGGTCTTTTTCTAAGCGGTTTCAAAAAGGAGTTGAGAGGGTTGAGGCATGAAGGCAGCATCCGAAAATAAAACTTTCTGGGGCGGCCTCGGTGCCGGCGGGAGATTCAATAATCAAAAATCGAGATTTGACACCCTGCGACCGCACCCTGCGACCGCTCCTAGTTTTTTCCTCCGTAGCAGGTGACAACCGAGAGAGGGTTATGCGACGACTTTTGTTTTTGCTGTTGACAGCCACCGCCATTTTGTTTTTCGCGGTGCAAGCCTCCCATGCCCTGACCCCCCTCGTTGTTTACACGGAGGAAACCGCTGCGAACGATGACATCGTCCGTTATCAGACCTTCTCTTCCAGTTGGAGCGGGGAGAATACGGCCGTTGACACGAACTTGTCGGGAGCGCAGCAACAACATGTCGCCAAAAGCGGGCCGTTCGGCGACAAGCAGGTCGTTCTGTTCATGGATTCCTCCGGGTCGACTGTTCGTGCGACCATTTTCGACGGAACCAACTGGGATGATGGAACGGGAAGCCCTTATGGAGACAGCAAGGCGCTTTCGAGCTCCGGGATATACAGGGCGTATGATGCGGCCTTCGAGCAGACGAGCGGCCAGCTGCTGATCGTGGGGGCGGGTGACTCGTATAACACAATCAAGTATTGGGTCTGGAACGGAACTTCCTGGGTGGTGGATGGGTCATCCTACACGATTACCAACTTCAGCAACAACATCTACGGTATCAAACTTGCCTCAAAGCCCAATTCGAATCAAGTCTCCCTGATTGCCGTGGATCAGAACGGCGATGTCGTAGGGCTTATCTGGAACGGCGATACCAATGCATGGGGGAATGAAAAAAAATTAAACAGTTTCGCCTCATCGAGTTACGATGCCATAGCCGTCGAGTACATGCAAACGGGCACGAACGGGGGAAAATCCCTTTTTGTATGGGGCGAGGATGTAGCCCTCTATGGCTGGGTGTGGACTGGTTCGGCGTGGGATAGCTCTGGCGTGGGCGGGTCTTCCTGGTCATCCAATCCTATCTACTGGGTTGACATTGCGGCAGACCCGAACAGCGACGACATCCTTATCGGCTTCATGGATACTGCGAAATACATTCGCACCCTCAGCTGGGACGGCACCGCCTTGGGAAGCACCCCGCGGGGGATTGATACCGGATATGGTAACGTCAGCTACAACCAACCGTTTGACCTCATCTTCGAATCCGCCTCCGGCCACAGCGGGCATGCCCTGATCGTTTACTCGGACACGACTACACTCCGATACAAGACCACCACCAGCATCGCCAACGACTGGGCTGCCGAAGCAACTGTTGTGGCTTCATCCCCATGCTACTGGATAGATCTTGCGCGTACCGGAGACGGCAGCACGATCCACCTTGCCGCTCATAAAAACGTCGGTACTTTAGGGGACACCCTGCTTGCCTACACGTGGAACAACTCATCCTGGACCTCGCAGGGAACCCTCGAGGCGGTCCTGCTTGTGAATGATACCACCCGCCAATATAAACCTTTTGCGCTTACCGTGCCGCCTCCGCCTGCAAACATCACGCAGGCCCATTACCGATGGCGCAATGACGACGGATATGAGGAGGGTGGCTCAGCCACCGTCGCGGTGGATGCAATCAGTACCTACAGCACCACGGGAACCAACAAGGTGAACCCGGCGACCGTTTCCCACACGGTATCCGGGTCGAACCGCCTGTTGCTCGTGGGGGTCACTTTATGGCCCAGCGCTCTGGGTGATTCTGTAACCTCAGTGACGTGGAACGGAACCGGCCTCTCCAAAATAACACATGCCGCAGCAGGCACAGCGATTCGGACCGAGCTCTGGGTGATGCTTGCACCTGCAACGGGCACCTATAACATCGTGGTGAATTTCACTAGGACAGTCCCTTGCACCGTTGGAGTAGTTTCATTTACCGGAGTGAACCAGTCCGATCCCTATCGAGCGGCCTCCACAGGGACAGGTACCAGCACTTCCGCGAGTATTACGGTGGCATCGGCCACCGGCGAGTTGGTGCTTTCGGTCGCCGGGGCCGGCACAGCGAACTATAATTTCACCAGTTTCAGCGGCGACACTGAGCGATGGAATTTATCCAGTGCGACTTACCCGAAAGGTGCCGGAGGTACCACGGCCGGAGCCGCTTCGGTTACCGCAACGCATGGCATCGCGAATAACAACTCATGGGCTATCATCGGCCTGCCCATCAAACCGGCATCTTTGACGGCCGCCACCTGGGCTGCTAACGAAGACACGCAGCTGAGCGGCCTGACGAAAAACGCCACCAGGCGGCTGCGTTTTCTGGTTTCCAACTCAGGAGGGGCAAGCTCCGCTGCCACCTACAAGCTGCAATCAGCCCAGGCGGCAACCTGCAGCTCTGGCAGTTATGCCGATGTTCCCACCGACACGAGCGGAGCCTGGAAGATCGCGGCCACCGATTATTATACGGACGGGGATGCCAGCGCCAATGTGTCATCGGGGCTGACGGATCCGGCCAGCAAAACCTTCGTGGCCGGGCAGCTCAAGGACACGGGCAACACCACCGGCAGCATCACTCTGACGTCGAGCCAATTCACCGAAATAGAGTACGCGATCCAGGCGACTGACAACGCCGTGCTCGGCGCCAACTACTGCTTCCGGCTTTGGGATACTACCGGCAACAAGGCGATGGACACCTACACTGTGTATGCGCAGGCGACTTTGGAGTCCATGAGCCTGACGCAGAACCATTTCCGCTGGCGCAATGACGACGGCAGCGACAGCGCAGGGTCCTTTACGCCCTCAGTAGTAAGCGCATCATCGGGTTATATTAACAACGACAACTGGGTTCTTAGCTTCTCGCACACGGTGTCGGGATCCAACCGGTTGCTTCTCGTTGGGGTTTCATACA
>Ga0079303_10000101_pt1 | contig 17910 bp, 15 predicted proteins | sample Methanogen_OWC_FD_77073 | JGI IMG/M metagenome (GOLD analysis project Ga0079303, IMG submission 77073) | Enriched soil microbial communities from Old Woman Creek wetland in Ohio, USA - Methanogen_OWC | ecosystem: Environmental > Terrestrial > Soil > Wetlands | place: USA: Ohio | collected...
CGGCCATGCACACGGCCGAACACATTCTAAACCAGACCATGGACCGCATGTTCGCGTGCGGCCGTTCGTTCAACGCCCACATCGAAAAAAAGAAGTCCAAATGCGACTACCGATTCCCCCGGCCGCTCGCGGCCGAGGAAATTTCGGCGGTCGAGGCGGCGGTCAACCGTGTCATCGACCAGAACCTGCCGGTGACCGAGCGCATGGTGACGAGGTCCGAAGCGGAGGCCCGATACTTCACCGGGAAGCTGCCGGCCGAGGCTGGTGATTCGATCCGCATCGTTTCGGTCGGCGACTACGACCACTGCCCCTGCATCGGGAGGCATGTCGGCTCGACTTCGGAGATCCCGGGCTTCCGGCTCCTGTCGGCGAGCCATGAAAACGGGGTGCTGCGGATCCGTTTCACGTTGAAAGCGGAGCGTACACGGTAGTACGCGAGCATTTCAAGGTGCGGAACAACGCGGCTGTCGGGTGTCAGGTGGGGCTTGGAAACCCACTTTCAAAACAGCTGCAGGCGCTCACGATAGGTCCGTATCACAGTGAGCGGGTCGTCGGTGATCACGAGGCTGTCGGCCACCCAGGCGGGGGCCCTTCCCTGCCGCACCATCTCGAGAATCTGCGCCTGGATCCCCGACCAGAACGCCCCGCTGCGCTCGGTGTCGAAAAGAATCACGGGCACCGGCTCCAGGATGCTGAGCTTCATGTTGCACAGGGTGATGCCCAGCTCCTCCAGCGACCCCAGCCCGCCGACGTTGAATATCGGAAACGATGCGATCTCGAACCACTTCTGACGGCTGTGGCGGCAGGTGGACTGGAACACCTGGCAGAAGTCGACATCGGTCGTCATGGACTGGTCGGTGATGTCCAGGAAGTTCGCGCCGGACAGAATCCCCCGCCGCCGCGCCAGGGTGTTGGCCTGCTCCATGACGCCGCTGCCGCCGCCGGTGACGATCCCGATGTTTTTCCCCCAGAAAGCGATCAGGGCGTCCAGGAGTTCCCCGAGGCGGGCCTCGCCCTTGCGGGACAGCCGCTGGTTCGACCCGTAGAAGGCGAACAGCATGGACTTGTGGAAGTCCGCCAGGCGTTCGGGCGCGACGAAATAGCCCATGCCGTCGCGCATGGTGTGCACCATCAGGCGGCGGTTCAGCCCGCACACCCAGTACACGTCCAGCCCGAAGGCATGGTATTCCTGCAGCCGGTTGTGGTCCATCTGCGACAGGAACGGGCCGTGTTCGCTGGACGGCTCCAGGAAATAGAGCGCGTCGACCTTCCCGTCGCAGGTCAGGTTGATCAGATCCCGGTGCTCGATGAGGTTGGGGAAATAACGGGCCAGCAGAGTGGCCGGGCCGTTGGGGAAGGCGTCCCGCAGCCGGTGGGTGGCATACACGTGCGCGCAGGTGCTCTGGGATGAAAAATCCCGGCGGGCCAGGGCGCACATCGCGTGGGTGATGTCGCAGGGCGCCGGCGGGCCGTTGAGAAAAACCTCGGCCCGGCTCGCCTCCCCGGAGCCGTTCGGCACCACGGCGATCGGGCGGTCGATGAAGTGGCAGTTGGAGCGCTTCAGTTTCCGGAACCGCTTTCCCATCCCCGCCAGCTTCCCGTAGGAGAGCCGCTGCTGAGGTTTCGGGCGATGGCCGTTCGCCGCGGCATCCCGCCGCGTAGCGCGGTAGATCTTGGCCGTGATCAGCGGGTTGACGATGGGGTGTTCGCTCTGGTTGATGATCTCCAGGTAGATGCGGATGCCGCGCGTCTTGATCGGGTCCAGCACGGTGGCCGCCAGGTTGCGGCCGAGGGAAAATCCGCTCTGCAGCACCACGAAGTGCTCGTTGAGATACATCGAACAGGTCGTGACCAGCCCTTCCCCGGGGGCGATGGCCACGGCCGGCACGGGGTGGCGGACCTGGTAGCGGTTGAGCACTTCCCGGCCGTCCTCCCGCAGCAGGATGCGCCCGAGGACATCCTTCGTGAGCGGCTGCTTGAGACGGCAGGCGATCTTGTGGGGCGCGATGACGACGCTGCCGTCGCTGGAGATGGCGGCCGAGGCCGGCAGCTTGAGTTCGGAGCGCTCGACCGCCTCGAGCACCTCTTCGGAGGAGAGCAGCGCCTCGGGGTCGCAGTAGACCAGCCGCCCCACCTGAAGCCCCGGGCTGAAAAAATCCTTCAGTTCATCCAGGCCGGGGTATCCGGGGATGACCGAGGACGCCTCCAGGGTCAGAACGGCCCGGCCGTTTACGGCGCGCGCCTCGGCGGCGGGGGCGCTTTCGATCTGGACTCCCAGCCGGGCGATGCGCGACCGTTCGCTGAACAGCAGGTGCTCGGGCTGCTCCTTCAGCAACCCGGCCAGCGGCCCGCGCAGGCCGAAAGCGGTTTCGAAAACGATTTTCCGGCGGCCGGTTTTGAGCACCCGGGTGATGACCCCGTCCTCCGATTGCAAAAGCCCTCGAAAGGCATGATGGTTTTTGGTGTGGTGGTTCATAAGATCCCCTGTCCCGGAAATGATATAAAGCGGATGACCCCGCCGGCGCCCTTGCCCGGATCGAATTGATATTGTAGCGCGGAAAGCCTGTCCAGGTCTCGAAATTTGTTTGGTCGCGGTTGGCGGGCCCCCGGAGGGTCGTCCTCAGGGGCGACCGGGCAATGGACCCGTCAAGCCGCCACCGCGGTGCGGGGCGATTCGGAGAGGCGGGAGTCCGGTTCCCTCGTCATGACGGCGGGCATCGGCGGTCCCATCACATGATGGGTTTTTCCGACAGGATGTTCTCAATCATTTGGATCAACGACCGGCTCGGCAGCTCTTCCTCTCTGAAGATGCTGAGCTTGACATCTTTCAGAATCGCGCTGTCGACCACCCACCCGAACCCCAGCTTGTCGAAAAAGATGATGGCTCCCTTTCCCATGCAGCAACCCCCTCCGTTGCGCGCGCTGCCGGCAGCGTCGCCATTCGGCCCCTGCCGTTCCGGGCATCCTATCCGTCCGGCCCGTTTTTCCCCTCAGGCGCTGTAGTATATATCGCCCGCGGCGCCGGAAGACTTTAGAAGTGGTTTTCCCCCACGGGGGTACTGTTCTGGCAACAAAAAACGTTCAAGGGAAAGAAAGCAAGGGTTCGGGGTTCAGGAAAGAATCAGTTGCCGGCGACTGATCGCCGCCGGCCAGATTTGTCCGTGCGGCAGGAAGCGGAGGACGAGAGCGCCAGTCTTCGCGCATTTTCTGAACCCTTGTATCCTGGGACCTTATCAGTGGACTTTTAGGTTTGACTCCGGGCACCCGGTTATTTAGAGTGGGAGGCACCGATGCCGATCATCAGTGAAAACAGCGGATGGAGCCATCCGCCCGCGCTGCGGCCGACCGGGCTTTTCGTCACCGACCTGGACGGCACGCTGCTGCGCTCCGACCGCACCTTCGCCGCGGACGACCTGTCGGCGCTGCGACGGCTGGGCGAATGCGGGGTCGTGCGCGTGCTCGCGACCGGCCGCTCGCTCTTCTCGTTCGAGAAGGTCCGGACCCCCGACCTGCCGCTCGACTACCTGGTCTTCTCGACCGGCGCGGGCCTGGCGGAGCTCCCCTCAGGCCGCATCGTCCGCGCGCAGTCGCTCGACCCGGCCGAAGTGCGCCGCGCCTGCGAGGTGCTGCGGGCGTTGGGACTCGACTTCATGGTGCAGCGCCCGATCCCGGAGACGCACGCGTTCGGCTTCCACGCGAGCGGGCGCCCCAACCCGGACTTCGACCGGCGCATCGCGCTCTACGCGCGCTTCGCCTCCCCGCTCGACGGCGACGCTGCCGGCTTCGGTCCGGCCACCCAGTTGGTCGCGATCTTGCCGCCGGAGGCACCCCCGGAGGCGCTGCCCGAGGTGCGCCGGCTGCTCCCGGAGCTGACCGTCATCCGCACCACCTCGCCGCTCGACCACCGCTCGACCTGGATCGAAATCTTCCCGGCAAGCGTCTCGAAAGGCCGCACGACCAACTGGCTTGCCGACCGGCTCGGCATCCCGCGGGCGCGCACGGCGTCGGTCGGAAACGACTACAACGACCTCGACCTGCTCGACTGGTCCGCAACCCGCTTCGTCACCGCCAACGCCCCGCCCGACCTGCGGCAGCGCTACCCGGCGGTCGCCTCGCACGACGAAGGCGGGGTGAGCCAGGCTGTCAGCCTTTGGATAAAAAAACTTGCCATCGAGCCTTAACCGCGGGCCTTGGGTCAATCGAGTCAACAATGCAGCAACCTTATTTCCGCAGTGCATCATCGCGGGTCATGGCTTGGGGCAGACTACGTCGCCTCTGTCTCTTTCGCGGCATTGGGTGGATCTGCCGATCATGGTGGTGCCGACGCCAGCAGGCGCGCGAGGCCGGGAAGCGAAATGGCCTCGATGTCGTTGCCCAGAGGGAACGACTCCTCACCCGGGTAGACCACGAAGCACCGCTCGGGCGAGAGGTCCCCGCAGGCGCTGTAGAAGCCTTTCTCCGGGCGGGGCGCCAGACTGCGTTTGACTTCGACCGCCCAGAGGCGGCCGCCCGGAAAGTGCAGCACCAGATCGATCTCAGCGCCTCCGCTGGTTCGGTAGAAGAATCCCTGCGTCCCCTCCGAGGCCGCTGCCAGAAGCTGCTCCACGACAAACCCCTCCCAGCTCGCGCCCACCACCGGGTGGGACACCAGCGACTCCTTGTCGCCTATGCCCAGCAGGGCGTGGACCAGGCCGCTGTCGCGTATGTAGACCTTCGGCGACTTGACCAGGCGCTTGCCGACGTTGGCGTGCCAGGAAGGGAGCCGGCGCACCAGAAGCAGGTCCACCAGCAGGTCGATGTAGCCGCCCGCGGTTTTGACATCCACCCCCAGGTTGCGGGATAGCTGCGCGACGTTGAGGACGCCACCCTGGTGGTGGGCCAGCATGGTCCAGAAACGGCGCAGGCGCTCGGCGGCGAGGCGCGGACCGAACTGCGGGATGTCGCGTTCCAGGTAAGCCCGGATGAAATCCTGCCGCCATCGCAGGCTGCGGGCGTTGCTGGGGGCCAGGAAGCTTTCGGGGAACCCGCCCCTCAGCCACAGCCTGTCCCGGTCCGCTGACGTCGCGCCGACTTCGAGGACGTCGAAGGGATTCAGCTCCATGTAACGGACGCGCCCGGCGAGGGTTTCTCCGGACTGAAGCAGCAGGTCGAGCGATGCGGAGCCGAGAAGCAGATAAAGCCCGCTACGCCGACCCGCGCGCCGCGCCCGGTCGATCAGCCCGCGCAAGACGGGAAATAACCCGGGCGCGCGGTGGATTTCATCCAGGACGACGAGCTGGTGCAGATGGTCGGCCAGGTACAGCTCCGGTTCGGCAAGCTTAGCTCGGTCCTGCTCCGACTCCAGATCCAGATACAGCGCATCGCGTCTTTCTGGCAGGGCCAGCGCGACGGTGGTCTTGCCCGCCTGGCGGGGTCCGAGCAGCACGACGGCGGGCACTTCGGCAAGGCACTGCTCGATTTCAGGAGAGATACGGCGTGGCTTCATGTTTGCAATTATGGACCAGGACTCCATGAATTGCAAGGATCACAGCTGGCTCCGGCCTCCCGGATTATTTTGTCGGTTTTGCGGCCAACCTATTAGCACATTGCGCATGGAGTTGACGGCGGCAGCGTTTTCAAAAGAGCTGGGCCCAGGCCAGTACGGGGTTGGCAAAGCGGTCGCCCCGAGGAGATACATGTGGTTAATCCTGAAAGAAATGCACCATTGCATGCCTGTCCCGTATATTCCCCATTTCTCAGGCACCCGGACGGTCGGTATCCGCTAATCACGCCTACGAAGAAAATTGTGCCCCGAGCTCTCATGACGTTGCGCCCCGAAAGATTACTGGATGACCTCGTCCGCCAGCATGAGAAGTGCCGGGGGAATGGTTAGCCCGATGGCCTCGGCAGTCTTGAGATTGATGATCAGGTTGAATTTGATTGGCTGCTCTACCGGAAGATTGCCTGGATTGGCCCCGTTCAGGATCTTGTCCACATAATAGCCGATGCGCCGGATGTAGGCAAGGCTATCCGTAGAATACGACATGAGCCCTCCGGCATCGACAAATCGTCTGTCTTGGTAGATAGATGGGAGCCGGTGCTGCGCAGCGAGCTCGGCAATCCGGCGTGGGTGATCCCCCGTGTTATACAAGGGCGTCGGTTCCACAAAAAGGGCTTCTTCGCCTGCCTTGGTCATCGCGGCAAAGGCTTCTGCGACCTCTTTACCTTCGGTGGCATAAACCTGCAGCTTTAGTCCGAGCGTTTGCGCTGCGGGATCCAAGTATCGGCTCTTCCAGCTGTCTCTGTCAGGGCCCGCAGGGGCGAGAATGCCCACGCGGGAGAGATTAGGGACGGCTTCCTTGAGCAACTGCAGACGCTTTCCCTCCATTTCAGCGAGCGTGTCTGCCACCCCTGTGACGTTTCCGCCTGGACGGGCAAGACTTTCAACAAGGCCACGTCCAACAGGATCAATGACGCCTGCCATCACAATGGGGATGATGCGGGTGGCCTGCTTGGTTGCTCGCACCTGTGTTGTGCCTATGACAACCATGAGGTCAGGCTTGAAACTCACGAGTTCAGCAGAGAGAGACAAGGCGCGATCATCTTGCCCCTCTGTCCACCGGCACTCCAAGACGAGGTTCCGACCTTGGACATACCCATGCTCGCGTAGACCTTCGAGAAACGCCCGCCAGTAGGGATTGCCCCCTTTTGGGCAATTCCGGGGGTCTCGTTCATAATCCCCAGGGGAGATTGCGAGATGCCCGATACGATAGACTTTCCCGGGCTGTTGCGCTTCGGACGCGTAGGGCTCCATCAGGATTGCGAGGGCAAGGAAGACACTTAATAGGATTTGTCTACCCTTCATAAACAACCTCGTACTTTAGCTCATGCACCATGGGCCACAACAAGTGTGGAAAAACCCAGGGATCTGAAAGAATTTTCTCCAACAGATTCTAAATTAGATTTGGGCGTCCTCCTTATCCCGCCATATCTCTAATACGGTTATATCATCGTTGGCAGGTGTATTTCCTTGCCATCGACGCACGAATTCCAAAAGACCCTTACCATAAGGAGGTCCTTTTGAATTGGTTAGGCAGTCGACCAAGCGACCATTGCCGAGGAGTTCCATATTCTCATTCCGCGCCTCGATAGCCCCATCTGAATAACAGAGCACCGACTCGCCTGCAGCGAGTAAGATTTCACTTTTTTTGTATCGGGCATCCGGCGTTGCGCCCAGAGATATTCCACTTGATGGACACATCTTGCGAATGCCACTTTCGCCTATCCACAACGGTGGCAAATGCCCTCCAACGATGATCTGCGCCCTTCCGGAATCAGGCCAATACCTTGCAAGAACGATCGTTATGAAAAACCCTTCTTCCGACATTAACCGATAGGTGCTGTTGTTGATGCTTTCCATCAGCTTTTCAACTTCGCTCTCCAGTTGCGCTTCGCTGCGGATTTTGGTTGACAATGCCGCCATTATTAAAGCTGCCGGAACACCCTTGTCGGAAACATCAGCAACATAGGCCAACACGCTTCCATCTGAAAGGGGAATGACATCGTAAAAATCGCCCCCGACATATGCAGCCGGGACTGAGATTCCCCAGATATGGCTGCCGCCCTTCAGTTCCGGCATTTTGGGCCAAAACAAGGACTGGATCTTAGTTGCAGTCTCAAGTTGAAACTTCAGCTGCGCTGATTGCTCATGAACTTTGTCGTGCAATTCCTTGATCCGGAGCATCGATCGGACCCTGGAGACCAGTGCCGCATGGTCCACAGGTTTGGTCAAATATTCATCTCCACCCGCTTCAAGTCCGGCTACGATATCCTTTGATTCCGCTTTGGCGGTGACCATAATGATCGGCATAAAGGGCAGAGAGGGATCTGATTTGATGCGACGGCAGACGGCAATGCCGTCCATCTTCGGCATCATGATATCGAGCAGAATCAAATCCGGCAGATGGTCCCTGGCCATCCGGAGTCCCGCTTCGCCGTCCATGGCGGTAATGATGTTATACTTGTTGGCAGCCAGGCGCGTCTGGAAGATTTCCACATTCGTCGGGTTATCATCCACGATCAGGATGAGGGGTGGCGACTTCATGTTTGTCCCTGCTCCATCTTCATGGGAGATATTCTCGAATCTTCGATAGAATATCACGGGGACTGAAGGGCTTCGCTACGTAAGCGTCGCAACCCGCCTCAAACGCTTTTACGTCATCTCCGCTCAGCGCATAGGAGGTCACCACGATAATCGGAATCTTCCAGGATTCCGAATTCGCCTTTATCCGCCGCGTCGCCTCGTAGCCGTCGATGCCGGGCAACTGGATATCCATAAGGATCAAATCCGGGCGGAAGGTCTCAGCTGCGCTCACCCCATCGATCCCGTCTTCCGCCTCGATCACGTCGTATCCCTTACTCGTGAGGAGGTCCCGCAGAATGCGCCGATTGTCCTCATTGTCCTCGATCATCAGAATCCGCTTGCCCATGCCACCCCCTTGGTCGCTCCGTTCGAAATGGAATCGTAAATGAGAATACGGACCCCTTCCCTGGGGTGGAGTCTACCCAGATGCGCCCACCGTGCATCTCGACAATGCGCTTAGAGATGGAGAGCCCCAAGCCCGTGCCTCCCTTCTTCCGTGTGCTGGTGCTGTCCACCTGGTGGAACTCTTCGAAGATTTTGGCCTGATCCGGCGGAGGGATGCCGGGCCCCGTGTCCGACACCACCACCAGAAAAGCGGTGTCGAAGGCCTTGGCCTCGATATCGACTTCGCCGGCCTCGGTGAACTTGATTGCGTTGCCGACGAGATTCAGGAGCACTTGATTGAGGCGCCGCTCATCCCCGTACCCCGTTGGTAGGTCCGAGACGACGGTGGTTTTCAACACCAGCCCCTTTTCGGCCGCCAGCGCCTCCACCCCCGTGAAGACCGTCTGCACGACGTCGTGCATCGAGTACTCACTCAGAGAGAGCGTCAGTTGTCCCGCTTCGATCTTAGACAGGTCGAGGACGTCATTGATCAGGGCGAGGAGGTGGCGCCCGCTCTGCTCCAGACGTGCCAGCACGTCCCGTACCTTCTCCGACACGTCACCGTAGATATTGTCCAGGATCAGCTCCGTGTATCCTAGAATCGCGTTCAGAGGAGTCCGGAGTTCATGACTCATGTTGGCCAAGAACTGAGATTTGTGCTTGCTGGCAGTCTCCAAATCGCGCCCCTTCTCCTCCACCTCGCGAAAGAGCCGGGCGTTCTCCATGGCCATGACCGACTGGGTCGCAAAGGTCTGGAGCAAGTTCACGACCTCGGTCGAAAACTTGCAGGGCTCCCTACACCAGACAACCAAACCGCCTAAGATTCGCTCCTCACGCAGGAGCGGCACGGCCAGGAGGGAACGATAGCCCAGCCGGACCAAAATGGGCCGGAGGTGCGTGGCGCCGTAATCGTGGTCGTCCAGAATGTCGGACACTTGAAAGGGGGCCCGGATGACCGCTGCCCGCCCGATCGCAGCCTCTCCCAGGCGGATCGGTGTTCCTCGAACGGCCTCAAACAGCTCTTCCTCCATCTGATGGGTAACACGCGGGTGAAACTCCTGCCTGGCCTCGATATACTCGTAGACAACCCCACCGGCCGTTCCCGATAACTGGACCGCCCGGGTGACAATGGTGGTGAGCACCGCCTCCAGATTGAGGGTCGAGCTGAGGGCCTGACCGACCTCCCAAAGCGCTTTCAGCTTCTTCAGGGCCTCCGTCAGCTCCCGCGTCCGGGCCTCCACTTTCTGTTCAAGATTAGCGTGTGATTCTTGGAGCCGGGCGGTCATTGCATTGAATTCGTTCGCCAGCAACTCCAGCTCGTCCCCCGTCCGAACCTCGATTCTGTGATCCAGAGCGCCGGTCCCGATCCGGGCTGCGCCGGCGTGAAGCGCCTGGATGGGCTGGACGATTTTTCGCGCCAGGAACAAGCTGGCTGCTACGGACATGCATAAGCCGACCAGCAAAATGGCCAGAGTACCGATGATCGAGTCGTATAGCGGGGCAAAGGCCTCGCTGACGGGCTGCTCCACCAGAACCGACCACCCCAGGAGAGCGATCGGCGCGGATCCGGCCAGCACCAAATCCCCGCGCAGATCCTGTCCGATCCCGGCCTCGATCGCATCTTCACCTGGCTTTTGCAGGTTCACGAGGGCCTCCCGAACTTGCGGTAATCGCGAGAGGTCGGTCTTTTGGAGCACCAGACTGATATCCGGGTGGGCGATAAGAGTGCCGCCTGCATCCACCACGTAGGCATACCCCTTCCGCCCGGCCTTGATCTGGGAAACCACGTCCCAGACGAGCTTCAGGTTCAGCTCCGCCACGCTGACACCGGCGCTCGGGCCCTGCCACTTCAAGGCCAATGTCATGTACGGCTCGGATTTCTTGAAAAAATACACCGGGCTGAAGTAGATATGGGCCTTCATGGCGTGGAGGAACTTCGGATCGGCTGAGTGGTCTTTCTGACTCCTCACCTCGTCTATTCCCAGCCGCGACACTCGGAGCTGTTCCCTGCCTTTTCCATCCAGGTAGCTGACCTCGGAGATGGATGGGGCCTGCCTTAGAAGCCAGAGGAAATCCAATCGACGCTGCTCAGCCACCTGCTCCTGCGCCATGAAAATGGGCCGCGAGGCCCATCGGACCTGCCACTCGATCTGGCGAATGAAATGCTCGATTCGAAGGGCCGCGCCCGTCGCTTTCTCTCTTTGAAGCCGCAGCATGGCAGCCTTGTTGTCCCGATAGGACATGTACAGCTCCATCATGCCGCGGGCGATCAGCATGCCGCCGATAAAGGCTATGAGGACGATAACGTATTTGCGGAAAAGCGTGCCCCGAGTTCTCATGGCTTTGCCTTCCGACATCGTTTCAGTTGATGACCTCCTCCGCCAGCATGAGAAGCGTCGGGGGAATGGTCAGCCCGAGGCTCCCAGCCGTCTTGAGGTTGATCACCAGATTGAATTTAGTCGGCTGTTCCACCGGTAGATCGCCCGGATTAGCTCCGTTCAGGATCTTGTCCACATAAAAGCCGATGCGCCTGCGGATGGCAGGTGTGTCCACACAATAGGACATGAGTCCGCCCAATTGAACGAATTCTCTGCTTTGGAAGGTGGACGGCAGCCTGTTCTGGGTAGCGAACTCGACGAGGCGTTGCGGGGTGTCGCCCATTTCCCAGATACCCGTCGGCACCACATAGAGTGCTTCTTCTTCCGCTTTGACCATCGCGGCGAAGGCACCCAATAGTTCCTCGGGGCCACTGGCCGAATAGCCATGGAGTTTTAATCCGAGCTTCCTCGCGGCAGCCTCAATGTGTTCCGTCCAGTATTCTAACATCCGACCCTTGCGATGGAGAACGGCCACGCGGGAGAGGTTGGGGACGGCCTCCTTGAGGAACTGCAGGCGTTTCCCCTCCATCTCTAGAAGTGTGTCCGTCAGTCCTGTGACGTTTTTGCCTGGATGGGCGAGGCTGTCGACCAGCCCGCGCCCAACGGGGTCGATGACGCCTATCATCACGATGGGAATGGTACTGGTGGCCTGCTTGGCCGCCCGGACCTGCCAGGTGCCAAGGGCAACCATAATGTCGGGCTTGAGGCTCACGAGCTCCGCCGCGAGCGGTGGGGCTTGATCATCCTGATCCTCCGTCCATCGGCACTCAATCGATAGGTTTTTCCCCGGGACATACCCGCGCTCGCGCAAACCCTCCAGGAATTCCTGCCAATTAGGGCTGCCCGTTATCGGGCAATTGTGGGTGTCCCTTTCATAATTTCCAGGAGAGATTGCGAGATACCCCATACGGTAGGCCTTCCCAGGCTGCTGTGCATGGGAGGCAATCGATCCCGCCACGACGCTGAAGACGATGACCAGGCTTAATCCGACTCCCCTGCGCTTCACGGCGGCCCTCCATGCTTGCTTCTCTTCGGCCAACAGCCTCTCAATTAATCCCTTCGTCCGCCAACAGGAGAAGGCTCTGCGGCAGGGTCAAGCCACAGGCCGTCGCCGTCTTACTGCAGCTTCAGGCCGACCGCCTTCGCCGGCGCCTCCATGTATTGCATCCACTTATTGGGTCCTTTCCCTCCGGGGCCGAGATACAGAACGGCCACCCGGGAAACTTTAGGGCGATTTCCTTGAGGAACTGGAGGCGTTTCCCCTACATCTCAGCGAGCGTGTCGGTCAAACCGGTGACGTTCCCACCGTGATGGGCAAGGCGATCAACCAGGCCTCGCCCGACCGGGTCGAGGATGCTTGTCATCACGATGGGGATGGTGCCGGTGGCCTGTTTGGCGGCCCGCACCTGATCTGTGCCCATCGCCCACAGGAGCTCAGGCGCGAGGCTCACGGGTTCGGCCGCTAAAGACGGCATTCGGCCAGCCTGCCCCCCCGTCCAGCGACACTCGAGCACGAGGTTCCGCTCCCGGATGGACCCGTGCGCTTGCAGGCCCTCGATGGCCGCCTGCCAGTTGGAATTCCCCTGGACCGGGCAATTGCGCAAGTCGGTTTCGAAGCCGAACGTCGAGGTCCCAAGGACCCCTATGCGATAGACCCTTGGCTTCTGTTGCGCATCCGACACGGACGGGGCCATGAGCATGGCGAGGGCGAGGATGACGCTTAATATGAATTGTCTATGCTCCACTGGGATCTCCGAATTTGACATCCTGCCTTCCAGGATAGTGCAGCTTTCAGAGACTTAGCCACCCGAATGCAAAGGCGAATGAAACCTCAGGCAAAAACCATTCGACTGTCGACTTGGTAGCGTCCCTCTCTCTGGTAAGATGGGAATTTATCCGGAAGCGCACTTCGAACGGAAGCGATGGATTCCATGCTTGCACAGTGCATGGGCACGACCCGATTCAGTCCAATCGATTGAAGGTGGGCAATCGTGTCGTTTACGACACGTGCGGGGGCTCTTTCATGATGGGTGCCGCCGATGACCGCGTGAACCTGCTTGATCCCGGATTGACTGATGGCAGTATCAATGGCGCTTTCAAGACCACGATGAGAACAAGCCGAGATAACGATCAACCCCTTGCGGTTCAAATGCAAAAAGATTGCCTGTTCATCGACATCGTCATCGTATCCTGCCCACTCGGAATCTGTACTAGGAAGCGGCCCGGTTGCAAAGATGCCCGGCACGACCTCGGTTTTTTGCGCGATGCGTTTGACTCGGTATTGAGCCAAACGTCCCAGCAGGTCTTGATCGCCGAAGACTCCCGTTGGCACATAGACCGGAATTTTAGCTTCAAACTGATTCAAAAATTCTAAAATGGACAGGCTTCCCTTCGCATGGTCAGCGTACCCATGACTTAGCACGACAGCGTCAATGGCAGCTGGGCTTATCCCGCACCTGTGGAGGGTCTGCAGAAGTTGGGAACCATCGATCCCACAATCAAAAAGAAGACCGCTTGGCCGCCCATTTCTAACCGCCTCCACATAGAGGCAGAACCCGGGGTCGCTTTTGGAAGGATACGAGGCGTAGGTATCGGCAATAACAGCTACGGTTGCTTTCTGTGAAGCCGAATAATCATGTAGGCTGAGGCAGCCCCCGGTAGACAACCCAAAACCAAGGGATAGCCCCATCCCAATGAATTTTCTGCGGGTGAGGGTGGAGGTCATAACCATATCCTCCTTTCTGGTGTCGCGGATAGGCCGTCTATCAAACCTCAGCTATTTAATTGCCGGAGTTAGAAGAGACGATTACTTCTTCGGAGAACTCAACCGATGATCTTTATGCTGCATAGCCCTCATTCTTGCACCTCCTTGTTGGTAAATGCCAACAGCCCAACCGGTGGAAGTGAATCTAAAATGAGAGGCCAATAGGAGGAGAGAACCCGGATCGCTATTCAAGAGGAGGGGTGCCTTGGGATCCGGGGGAAGACAGACGTTGAGAGGAATTATATTTTTACTGATCTTGAATAGCAAGAAGGTTTTTTTTGAATACGTATAAATGCTACACGGTGGTATATTTAGGCCGATTTTCTAAACAACAATGAATCCATCCGAATGTATATTCGTGCTTCAGTCCAATCCCTTCCCGGGTTGAAAGCAGGATTGGCTTAGCAGATCAAAAATAGCGATTCCGGGAATTGCAGATTTGTTGCAGCTCTGGAAGACACCAAGGGTCATAGGCCCCTGAGATTGGCCGAAAGTATCTCAGAAAAGGCCATTCGGGGATACGTCGGATCTGATACCTCACGGTGCCTCTTCGTTGAGGTCACGAGCGCGTATCCACATCCGCGAAAGAGGCGTGCCCTGGTCATGCGCTTGCGAAGGCCGCCTTCCTCGATGAAGGCCTTTTCCAGAGGATATTCTGCTTCCCCGAGCGCGCCGCCTAGACCATCTGGTCAACGGTTCGGTCGCGCCTGTCGAGAAAGCGTTCGCAAAACCGGACCGTGGCATCGTAGACCACCTCGGCCCACTGGTAGGAGATCAGCTTGCGGTAACCCCCGTGCGGGGGGATGAAGCCCTTGGGCATTGGAACTCCTTAAAAACAGGGACAAAAGAGACGAAAGAGACCTAAGCGAAAACCGAAGACTTTTCCTTTGGTCGCTTACGTCCCTCATGTCGCTTTTCTCAAACCCGCTTCCGCCCTCAGCCGGCGATCTCCTTGACGCACTCCTCGAAGATCGATAGGCACACATCGATCTCCTCGGCGCTCACCGTCAGGGACGGGCAGAAGCGGATGCTGTTCTGGCCGCAGCCCAGGATGAGGAGGCCCTTCTCGAAGGCGCGCTGGATGATCCGCGCCCGCCAGTCTCCGGCGGGGGTCTTGCGCGCGCGATCTTTCACCAGCTCGGCCCCGACCATCAGGCCCTTGCCGCGCACGTCCCCGATGCACTCGAAGCGCGCCTGCAGCGCCCGCAGCCCTGCCATCAGGCGCTCGCCCTGGCGCGCAGCGTTTTCCATGAGACCTTCTTCCAGCAGCTCGATCGTCGCCAGCGCGGCCCGGCAGGCCAGCGGGTTGCCGCCGAACGTGGAGGCGTGGGAGCCGGCCTCCCAGTCCATGATGGCCGCCGGGGCCACCATGGCACCGAGCGGCAGCCCCGAGGCGATGCCCTTGGCGAGCGCCATGATGTCGGGGGTCACTCCGAACTGCTCGATTGCGAACATCTTCCCGGTCCGCCCCATGCCCGACTGCACCTCGTCCACGACGTAGAGGATGCCGTGCTTGCGCGCAAGGGCGGCCATCTCACGGTGGAACTCCGGCGGCGGGACAATGTAGCCCCCCTCGCCCTGGATCGGCTCCACGAAGATGGCGGCCACCTCGTCGGCCGGCACGGTCGTGCGGAAGAGCGTCTCCTCCACCCAGCGCACGCAGTACAGCTCGCACGCCGGGTGGGTCAGGTTGTAGGGGCAGCGGTAGCAGTAGGCATAGGGGATGTGGGTGATGCCCGGCACCAGGGGATTGTAGTTCTTTTTCTGCACCGTCTTGCTGGCGGTCAGCGACAGCGCCCCCATGGTGCGGCCGTGGAAGGCGCCGAAGAAGGCGATGTTGAGCTCGCGCTTGGTGTGCCAGCGCGCCAGCTTGAAGGCGGCTTCCACCGCCTCGGCGCCCGAGTTGCCGAAGTAGACGCGGTGGACGCCCTCCCCCGGTGCCAACGACGCGAGTTTCTCCGCGAGCTCGATCTGCGGCGTATAGTAGAAGTCGGTCCCGGACATGTGCAGCAGACGGTCGGCCTGGTCCTTGATGGCCGCGACGACCCCGGGGTGGCAGTGGCCCGTGGCGTTGACGGCAATCCCGGCCGTGAAATCCAGAAACCGGTTCCCGTCCACGTCCTGGATCCAGAGGCCCTCGCCGCGTTCTGCCACCAGCGGGTACACGCGGGTGTAGGACGGCGAGACGTAAGTCGAATCCAGTGCGATCAGGTGCTGAGCGCGCGGGCCCGGCAACGGGGTACGGATTTCGGGTTTTTTCATCGAAAGTCCTCCAGCGGCGGGTTGGGACGTCGGCCGGCGACAACGGGTGCAATGGCAAAAAGCTTACCGCTCTTCACCGTCAGGGTCAAGCAGTGACACGGGCGGCGACAAAGCGGTTGACCTGCGTGCGGATCCGGATTAGATAGACAGCCCTTCGCAACTCTTTTTCAGGAGACGTCTATGACCGCCACGGTCAACCGCCGGACCCCGCTTTACCAGGGGCGGGTGTTTCTCATGGTCAGGGAAAACGTGACGCTGGACAACGGGGTGAGCACGGACCTGGATTTCATCGAGCACCCGGGCGCGGCGGCCATCCTCCCGCTCATCGCGCCCGGCGAAGTCCTGCTGATCAAGCAGTACCGCCACGCGCTCAAGCAGTACATCTGGGAGGTCCCCGCCGGCACCCTCGACCCGGGCGAACCGGTGATGGACTGCGCCCGGCGCGAGCTCATCGAGGAGACGGGGTACGCGGCGCAGGTGTGGCGGAAACTCGGGGAAATCACGCCCGTGCCCGGCTACTCGGACGAGCGCGTCCATCTTTTTCTGGCGACTGAACTGACGGCCGCTCGCCAGGAACTCGATGCCGACGAGGTCCTCGCGGTCCACCGCATGCCCCTGGCCCAGGCCTTGGACATGATCACACGGGGCGAGATCCAGGACGCCAAGTCCATCTGCGCGTTGCTGCTGGCCCAAAAACAGCTGAGTGATCCACTTCAAGCGCTATAGGCGCTTTAGCGCATTTTAGGCACTGTTTACTGACCCGCCTTCTTGCCGGTCATGAGGGTGGTCTTCACCTGAAAAACGACGGTCTTGGCCAAGGCGGCTTCCACATACTCGAACGGCCCCTGCGCGTAGTGCGCCATGATGATGTCCAGGGCGCGGCGCTTGGGTTCGGCCGCATCGACCCGCTCGGCCCGGCCGAACGCGATGACGCTGCGGAAATTCATCCCCCAGTCGCAGGCCTTGGCACCGGTCTTCAGCGAGACGCCGGCCTCCAGCTCCAGACAGACCCGGGGGTTCTTTTCCAAAACATCGAGTTTGCGCCCCGCGGCGGCACCGTGGAAGTAAAAAGTGCCGCCCGCGTACCCGAAGCTCAAAGGGACCACGTAGGGATGGTCTCCGTCGCACATGGCCATGCGGCAGATCTGCGCAGCGGCGATGACCGCCTCGAGCTCCGCCCGGTCGACGATTTCCTTCTCTTTCCTGCGCACGAAAACCTCCTTGAAGAATACGGAATATCAAACCCGAAACCCGAAACAAGGTCCGGGGTTCGGCATTGGGTCATCAGGACATTCAGAATCGGCTCGGTTGCGGCTCTCGATTCCGACGATTCAGACGGCTTAGCCTTGCCGGGAGATGCCGGTTCAGTCCCGCGACAGGGCGCGCCCGTCGATGCGAGACCCCTTACCAAGGCGAGGTGGAAAGATCAAGGGGAGGGAAGGCGTCCGGGGCGGCGAGGCAAAACGAACAGGGAGCGGCCGGACGGCTTTTTCCACGAGGGCGGACGGCTCCACCCGGATCATCGGGAGCACCGCGACGATGCCGACGAAAAACCAGAACGGCTCCATGATGCGCACCAGGATGAACGTGTTGGTGCCGAAGGAGTGCACCACGAGGCCGACAAAACCGGCGGTGAAGCCCATGATGAGCCCTTTGAAGAACGGGTCCTCCGTCTCCCGCAGGCGCTGCAGCGCCATCCGGAACACGGACACCAGGAGGTAGATGAACGCCGATATTCCGAGCAGCCCGGTTTCCGTCAGCACGCGCGGGAACTGGGCATCGATGAAGGCATACCCGGTGACGCCATAGCCCAGGAGGGGGTGCTTCGTAAAATCCCGCACCGCCTCCTGCCAGCTCTGCAGCCGGGCGGAGGTGGAGGTGTCGAGCCGGAGTTCGCCGATGGTGATCTGCCCCGGCTCCTCGGGCTGGTTGAAGGTGTACAGAATGCGCTGCTTGACGATCCCCGGCAGGAACAGGGGGCTCAGCAGCAGCCCCACCGA
>Ga0079303_10000102_pt1 | contig 17899 bp, 14 predicted proteins | sample Methanogen_OWC_FD_77073 | JGI IMG/M metagenome (GOLD analysis project Ga0079303, IMG submission 77073) | Enriched soil microbial communities from Old Woman Creek wetland in Ohio, USA - Methanogen_OWC | ecosystem: Environmental > Terrestrial > Soil > Wetlands | place: USA: Ohio | collected...
TCGATGTGTAAAATCCCCACCACTTGCAGCGGAAGGAAAAAGCAGGAAAGAATATTCTTGGGGATCCGCGGGCGGATCAGTCGAGAATCGGAAACAGTCACGGGCGGGCTTCAACCCCTCTGCGGGGCGTTACCCTCGACTTGCACCGCAAGATCGGCCTGGAAATGCCAGAGCACGAGTTCGCGACAGGCAGGACAGAAGAAGGAGAACTTGCGATCGGCGCAGGCAAGGCCAACCGAGTACTTCATGACACAATCCGGGTCCGAGCAATGCCTTAACCCGAAGGTGTGGCCGAGTTCGTGAATCGCTTCCTTTTCCAAGCGATTCAGGAGGGGCGGACAACCAGGTGGTAAAACATGCTCTGGATTCCCACGGAGTCGATAGCTGGAGACCACCGCACACTTGCCCTTGAACTGAGCCTCGCCAAACACAAACGAGAAGATGGGGTTGAAGAGGTCGACGTCGGTTATCCCGAGGATCTTGATAGCCTCAGGTGAGGATTCATCGAGTAATCGCTTCAATATCATATTGGAGTTGTACTGCTGGCGGACGGGGTCCAACGCGTACAGAGGAGGTGCGAGATTGGGGGTGATGGTCACCGGCAGTCCGAACTGCTCCTCGATGCTCTCGGCCAAAATTCGCAGGTAATCATCATGCACTTCACCGAGAGGTACGAGGTAGATGGATCCTTGGGGCGGGTTCATGATGGCTCACTGTGTCTTTCCAACCCGAGCTTCTTTATTTTCTTGTGAAGGGTAGTACGGTCTATGTTCAAGAGACGCGCCGTCTTGGCGATGTTCCAGTTATGGCGCGTCAGCATTTTCTCGATGTGGAGCTTTTCCAATTCATCGAGACTCTGCGGCTCGTCAGCAATAGGCGCCTCGATGTTACAGAATGGCAGATGCCTGAGCTTGATTTCAGGACCCTGGTCGATGACGATTGCACGCTCAATGACGTTTTCCAGCTCGCGAACGTTTCCAGGCCACTGGTACTCCATCATTAACTCCAGCGCCTTCCTCTCGAGTCTATCGAATTTCTTGTTAAATTCAATATTATACTTGTTGATGAAATGAGCTGCCAACAGCGATATATCCTCTTTCCGCTCTCGGAGGGGCGGCAGATGGATGCTGACTACGTTGAGGCGGTAGTAAAGGTCGCTGCGAAAAGAGCCTGCTTTCATGGCCGCTGTAAGATCCTGGTTCGTGGCGGCGATAAGGCGGACATCGATTTCGATTGTGTCAGTTCCCCCGAGCCGCGTTAAGGTTCTCTCCTGAAGGACTCGCAAGAGTTTGATCTGGGTCTTCATGCTGATGTCACCGATCTCGTCCAGGAAGAGGGTGCCGCCATGGGCGAGCTCGAATCGCCCTTTCTTCATGCGGTCCGCACCGGTGAAAGCGCCTTTCTCATAACCGAATAACTCGCTCTCCAGGAGAGTATCGGGCAGGGCTCCGCAACTGGTGGCCACGAATGGACCGTATCGCCGAGGGCTGTTGCTATGGATAGCCCGCGCTACGAGTTCTTTGCCCGTGCCGGTTTCCCCTGTGATAAGGACAGTCGCGTTGGTTTCGCTCACCACCCTGACCATCTCGAAGACCTGCTGCATTGCCCCGCTCTTGCCGATAATATCTCCGAACTCATATTGCTCAGTAAGACGCTTTCGCAGCAAGATGTTCTCGGTGATGAGCTGCTGATGCTCAACGATGCGCTTGAGCATCCGGGTGAGTTGGTCCACGTCGAGTGGTTTGACGATATAGTCATAGGCCCCGTCCTTCATGGCCTGTACTGCGCCAGGAATCGAGGCATAGGCGGTCATGATGATGACCACGGACTGGGGCGCAATCTCTCTGATATGCTTGAGCACCTCCATACCATCCATACCGGGCATCCGCAGATCGAGGAGGACAACATCCCACGTTTCCTCGCGGACGGCTGCGATGGCCTGTGGTCCGTCGTGAACCGCCCTGGCCAGGTAGTTCTCCTCCTGCAGCCAATTGGTTAGGGCAACACAGACCATGGGCTCGTCATCCACCACCAAGACCCGTGCATTCTCTTTCATTGGTTCACCCGTTGCTGTTGATGTGTGTTGAGACGTTCCCTGCAAATGATAACGATACTATTCCCGAGGGTATTGATCACAAGCACAGGCTCTCTATCCCCTGACGGCTTCGCAAGAAGTCCATCTGCGGCGTACCTCTATGTACGCCTCATTCCTCAAGCTTCGCGCGCCTTGCATCTGGAGCTTGTGCCGTCTGCCTTGGCGACTTGTTACGAAGTCATCATCCCTTGTGATTCTCTGCCTCGATTCTGCCCTTGCCTCGGGGAGCGTTATTCTCCCAAGCGGGGATGCCCTTGATGCCGAAGAGGTACTCGTCACTCTGCTCCTCAATGTACAGGGCACGTGGCCCGGCGGGCAGCTGGACGGTAACATGCGTCCCCTCGCCCACTCTGGATTGGATCTGGATCTCGCCATGGTGCTGGCGGATAACTCCGTACGCCACCGATAACCCGAGTCCCACGCCCTTTCCCTCTTCCTTGGTGGTAAAGAAGGGTTCGAAAATCCGCTCCAAATTCACGTCCGGTATGCCGGTGCCCGTATCAATGATGTGCACCTCGACCGTTTCCTTCTTTGGATCAATGTCGGTGGTAACAGTCAGTAATCCACCTTGTGGCATTGCTTCAATTGCATTCCAGAGAAGGTTGATGAATGCCTGCTGCAACCGACTGAAATCACACGACACTGGAGGAAGTTCTGAAGCATAACGGGTACGGATCTCGATTTTGTCAAGAACCGCACGATGTTGCAGGATGGTTAGTGTTTTCTCGAGAATTGCATTGATGTCATTCTCTCTGACATCTATCTTTGTCTGGCGGGAGAAATCCAACAAATTCCTTGAGATATTTGCACATCTTTCAGCCTCGTTCTGCAGATAGCCGATATAGCTCCGTAACTCAGTTAGCCGATGCGTTGGGAAAGGCTCTTGCTGCATGATACTGCTCAGCAATTTACTAAACGTTATCACACTTGTCAGAGGATTGTTTATCTCATGGGCGATTTCGGCCGCAAGTCTCCCAATAGAGGCGAGTCTCTGGGAGCGCCACACAGCCCTCTCACTCATTTTTCTCTTAGTGATGTCACGGAGAAAGCCGATGGTAGCCACCCTCCCTTCGTGGGAAGAGAGCCCAAAACTGAACCGTCCTATGATGGGCACGCCATCTTTCCTGACCAGCTTGATCTCGATGCCTTGGTCCAGAATCTCCCCGCGCTCGGTGAGTCGGAGGCGCTCCATGATTGCTGGCAGACTATCCGGATGAGCCAGCTCGGGCAAACTCTTGCTCAGCAACTCGTCGGCATCATAGCCGGTTGCTCTCGAAAAAGCGTCGTTGGTGAAGCGAAAGCGTGCCGCCTTGCCCTGAGTCTCTTGGAGGATGAAGATGCCCAAATCAGCCTTATTGGCCCCGTCCTCGATGGCCCTTCGCCTCGTGGCCAACTCCTTGACCTCAAGCTCCAGTTGTCTTGTCTCCGTGATATCTCTGAGATGGCCTAGCTTGGCGAGGGTGCCATCCTGCAACGTAATCGGAATACTTCGTACCTGGAAGATACGGTCCGTGTTTGGCAGATGATACTCCTGAATAAAACAGACACCCTCGCGCTCGATTCGCGGCATGACTGCCCAAGGGCATGGACTATCTCGCTCAAAGAAGGCTTCATAACACACCTTGCCGGTCTGGTCGCCGACGACATCAATCAAGGCCTGGTTCATGAAGATGATCCGGTGATCCTTTGAGACAACATAGACACCATCTCGAAGACTGCTGGCCCAAGAAAGCTGGCCGCCCAACGATTCAGAAGCAAGCTTGCCGTATTTCTCAATGGTAATATCATTTACAATGCCGCGAACTGAGAGAAATTCTCCATGTACATCACACGTAATATATCCCCTTATTTTAATCCACGCCAAATCGCCTTGCTTTTTTACGATTCTATATTCAGCCAAGTAATATTTGTCTCCCTTAAGTGCTTGTTTTACCGCATTTTTTGCGATGTCCAAGTCCTTGTCATAGATAAGATCTAACCATTTAATACGTTTCTCCCGAAAATCTTCGACTCTATATCCCGTAAGATCTTCGATCTTCCGATCAAAGAAATGAATGGACCAATCTCTGTATCCTTCAAAATAGATGATGTCTCTGGTATCAAAATAAAACTCTATGGGGGAGATTTTGACATCTGCAAGTCTCTGTAGCTCTTCAACTTTGCGCTTTAGTTCGGCATAACTAGGTTTGGGCATGGTATGCCTCGATCGCGTTTAAAGGGTGGCGTATCGTCCTCGGTTATTGGGCAAGCCTCTGTGGACGCGATAACCCATTTCTCTTTTTCTGGCCTGCCTTTGCGCCGCCCGATTCTGCGGCCCACGGAACGATGACCATGAGAGCAACGAAATTATTATAGCATAAGGACTCCCCGTAGGGGGAAATAGGACCATACCCAGTGGGCTGATTCAGTTTGACTCCCATCGGGGTTTTTGGTAGGTTCCTGGCATAGCTACCGAGGAAATTCTCTTGCGCGATAAACAGTTATCTGGGTGCCGTGGATTTTTATGGCGACGTCGCCGTTATCGACTGGGCGCTCCAGGGCTGGTGGCTGAAATCCGGTCTTTTGCTGATTATGATGAGCTAGGCGGGGGAGGGGGATGAAGGTACTCGTTATTGGCAGTGGCGGACGGGATCACAGCATCGCGTGGAAGTTTTCCCAGAGTCCTCGGGTCAAGAAGCTCTACGTAGCGCACGGCAACGCGGGGATTTCTCAGGTTGCCGAATGTGTAAATGCCCAGTCAGTCGAGGAGATGGTTGCTTTCGCCGCCCAGGAACGGATCGATCTAACCTTTGTCGGCCCGGAGAGCCCGCTTTCTGCCGGTATTGTGGATCGCTTCCAGGAGCAGGGCTTGCCCATTGTGGGACCGACCCAGGCGGCAAGCCGTTTGGAATCGTCCAAGTCTTATGCCAAGGTTATCATGCGGGATCTCGGGATTCCGGTCGCGGAATTTGCGGTCTTCGACAATCCGGCGAGAGCGTGCGACTACGTTCGCTCGGTCGGCTATCCCGTGGTGGTCAAGGCGGACGGACTGGCGGCAGGCAAGGGATCCCTAGTCTGCGACGACGCTGCCCAGGCAGAGGACGCCGTGCACCAACTCATGGTGACCCGCATTTTTGGCGACTCAGGACGAGTGGTGGAGATCGAGCGTCGCCTCTACGGGCGGGAACTCTCTTTCTTCTCCTTCACCGACGGTAAGTCGGTGCTCCCCATGGTGGCGGCCCAGGACTACAAGCACGCTCGAGACGGAAACCAGGGGAAGAATACGGGCGGTATGGGCGCCTATTCACCCCATCCGTGGCTCACTGAAGACATGTCCAGGTCGATCATGGAACGGGTGGTCCTCCCCTTGATTCATGGCTTCCGGGAGAAGACCGGCATTGTCTACAAGGGGATTCTTTACGTCGGCCTGATGCTGGTGGAGGAGGAGGGTGGTATCACCCCGTATGTGCTGGAGATCAATATTCGCTTGGGCGATCCCGAAGCCCAGGTCATCCTGCCTAGGCTGGAGACTGACCTGGTCGAGATCTCCGAGGCGATCATCCAGGAACGACTCCAGGAGGTGCAGCCCCAGTGGAGCCCCGACTATCGGCTCTGTCTGATAGGGGTGAGTGGCCGAACCAAGGGGAAGAAGGGCTGGTACCGCGGCTATCCCGAGCGCTACAAGATCGGCGTCCCAATTGACGGGGTGGCCCAGATCGATTCGTCCTGTCTGGTCTTCCATTCGGGAACCGCCTTTGGCGAGAATGGTCAGTTGATCACCACCGGTGGCAGGGTCCTCTGTATTGTCAGCTCTGGCAGAACCCTTGCCGCTGCTAGAGAGCTCGCCTACCGGGAGATGAAGAAGGTGACCTTCGAGGGCATCTACTATCGAAGTGATATCGGGAAGGAGTAACTCCCTTGGCACGCAAGGCAAAGTCAACCAAGTCTCAGGCTGTCGTGCAAAGCCAGCCCGTGGTGGGGATCGTCATGGGGAGCGACTCAGACCTCCCGATTATGAGAGAGGCGCTGGAGACTCTCGCGCGATTCGGCATTCCTGCCGAGATCACCATCGCCTCCGCCCACCGCTCGCCCAAGCGGGTGGCTGCCTATGCCCACGGCGCGGCCCATCGCGGCCTCAAGGTGATCATCGCCGGGGCGGGAGGAGCCGCGCACCTCGCCGGGGTCCTGGCCGCGGAAACGATGCTCCCGGTGATTGGTGTCCCTATCGGCTCGTCTGCTCTGGGGGGATGGGATGCCCTCCTTGCTACAGTGCAGATGCCGGCGGGGGTGCCAGTGGCCACCATGGCCATCGGGAAAGCCGGAGCGAAAAATGCTGCGGTCCTCGCGGCGCAGATGCTCGCCTTGAATGATTCTGGACTCCAGGGACAACTGCGACGATACAAGCTTGAGCTGGCTGATCAGGTGGACATGAAGGCGGAAGAACTCCGGCAAAAACTGGGAGAGCCATGACCACCGTCCTTCGCGCCTACCGGGGCCAGGATGTTGCTTGGGAGGCCGTCGGGCGGGCGGCAGGGGTCATTTGTAGCGGCGGGGTGGTGGCCTATCCCACCGAAACAGTCTACGGCCTCGGCGCCTTGGCCCTCCATGAGGGTGCCCTTGAGCAAGTATACGGGCTGAAGCAGCGGCAGCGCCATAAACCCCTGAGCATCCTCATTGACGATCCAAACGAGCTCGAAGGATTGGTTCAGACCATTCCCCCGAGGGCCCGGGCTCTCATGGCATGCTTCTGGCCCGGCCCTCTTACCCTTCTTTTTCTCGCGGCCGGGCACCTACCGTCAGTCCTCACTGGGACTGGCGGGAAGTTGGCTGTACGGGTATCGTCCCACCCCGTGGCACGGGAACTTGTGCGAGCTGTGGGAGCCCCCATCACCGCCACCAGCGCTAATCAATCCGGCGCCCCGAGCTGCCGAACGGGTGAGGAAGTCCTTAGGCAACTGGGGGCACAATTGGCGTTTATCCTGGACGGCGGCTTGACGCCCGGAAGCGAAGGTTCTACAATCGCCGACGTTACCGTGGAGCCCCCGAAAATTGTGAGAGTGGGGGTGATTGCGGCCGACGAGGTGCTCCGCTGCTGGCGGCAAGGCGCGGCGGTCCGGTGAAGATGGAATGCCATATCCCCTTCGTTATCCCACTCCCCGTTTTTCGCGTCCCCGTCATGAAGCGATCAGCCTTTCCATCCGGGGCTTGCTTCTCTCTTGCAATTTGAGCGTATCCTAGGTAGAGAAACTAGAGCACTCTGGCCTGGATGTTGCTTTCGAGATCGGATGAGCTTGGCGGAGTCAACGCCGGCGTGACTAACGTTGCCTACCGCTTCCGACCATCGAGCTCGGACCGCCCACGCAGGGAACCATGAGGAAGGCCTTTTCGAGAAAATTTGTTGAGATGGTGCAAGGGAGCCTCGTCTCCCGGGTGCTGGGGTTTGTCCGGGAGGCGGTGGTTGCCTCGTATTTTGGGGCGAGCCGGGCGACCGACATCTTCGCCATCGCCTTTACCATTCCCACCCTGTTTCGCCGAATTCTCGGCGAGGACATGGTGGAGAAAGCCTTTCTGCCTTCCTTTCGCCAGCTCATCGCATCAGGAGAGTACCGTCGCGCCTGGGTTCTCGCCTCTCGGATTCTCACTTTCATGACCCTTTTGCTGCTCCTGCTTATGGGGCTCTGCTATTTGTTTACGCCGGACATCGTGAGTGCCATCAAGATCACCGCCGACCAGCAACAGTTTTCGCTCGAAGACCTTCGCCGGGCGGAAATTATGACGTACTATGTATTGCCCTTCATGGTAGCCATCGGCCTGGCTTCCTTTGTGGGTGGGCTGCTCCTCTTCCTGGATGCGACGGTGAGCTACTCTCTTGCACCCATGTTTCTCAGCATCGGCGCCGTCGGAGGCATAGTAATCTTCAAGCCCTATGTGGGCATCTACAGCATGGCGGTTGCCTTCGTCCTGGGCGGGGTGCTCCAGTTCCTCGTTCAGATCCCGCCGCTGATTCGGGCTTCCCGTCGGAGCGGCCTGGGACTGCGGTTCTCCATAGGGGATGCAGATGAGGGCGTACCGGAGATGAAGGAAGTGGGGAGGCAGTCGCGCTGGATATTTCTTCAGTCCCTCGCCAACAAGAGCGTGGAGGTCGTTGAACGGCTTCTCGCCGCCGCTCTGGTCCCGGGGAGCGTGGCGGCTCTCTATTTTGCCCGCAGACTGGTGGAGCTACCGAACGCCATCGTCGGTCTCTCGGTGGGGAGAGCCGGCGTCACCGACCTCAATGACGAGGCCCAGCGGCGCGACTGGTCCGCCTTCCGGGATACGGTCGTTCGGGGTCTCCAGTACAATATCGCGAGCATGGTACCCATCACGATATTCGTCATCGTCCTCTCGATCCCCATCACCGCAGTGGCCTATAGGCGTGGCGCCTTCGGCACGACCTCGGTAGCTATGACCTCGCTCGCCTTCTCCTTCTACACCGTGGGGCTTCTGGGCACGGGGTTTTGGGGTCTCTACACGCGGATCTATCCGGCGCTGGCGAAGAATCAGGTTCCTCTTTATACCTCGCTTGTCTGTGCCGTGGTGAATGTCGTCCTGGACATCCTCCTGGTCAAGACTCCCCTTATGAACGGCGGCATCGCCCTGGGATCATCCGTCGCCATCAGCCTCAACGCAGCGATGCTTTTTGTTGCCTTCAACGGCGAGCTACGCCGCCTGGGTCAGAGGGGAATCGGATGGCAGGATCTCAAAAGTGCGGCTCTCTCCACCACGCTGGCGAGCGGTGTGGGTGGTTTTGTCGTCTGGGCCCTTTTCCCTTGGTTCCGGGGGATTCCTCTTGTCTCGGCGTTGCCGCAGTTCGTCTTCTCCCTACCCGACGTGGCGGCTCTTGGGTTGGCGGGCAGTGTCGGCGTGTTCTCCTTTCTCCTCGCCTTGGGTTACTGGAGCAGATTCCAGGGTGAGAAGCGGGGTGCGACCGACCGGGTGATTCTCACCGGCGGCGGTACCGGTGGCCATGTGAATCCGGCTCTCGCCATCGCCGAGGCGGTAAAAGAACGGAACCCGGGTGCCCGCTTTCTTTATGTGGGAGTCCGCGGCAAGGCCGAATCGGTGATCGTGACCCGAGCCGGGTATCCCATCCGATACGTCTATGCCTCTGCATTTCCGGGGTTTCGACCCTCGCTGACGCTTCTACGGTTTGCCCTGGCGCTGGCGGTGGGAATTCTACAATCGTGCTTCTGGATTGCTGCATTTCAGCCGGGAATGATCATCGGCACGGGCGGGTACGCCAGCGCCCCGGTGATCTTTGCTAACACGCTCATGCGCGCCCTCGGACTCAGCCGTGCCCGGGTCTACATCCATGAACAAAACAGCGTTCCCGGGAAGTTGAATCTGGCCATCGGCCGCTGGGCCGACAGGGTTCTTCTCACCTTTCCCCAGACAAAAGCCTGGTTTTCACGAAACAGTGTGGTGGTGGGTTATCCAGTTCGTCGCTCTGTTACCTTAGACCAGCGGGCCAAGGCAGAGAGCTCTCCCCCTCTTCCCATCCCTCCCGGAAGACGGGTGGTATTCGTGTTCGGTGGCTCTCAGGGGGCGCGAACGATCAACCGTGCCCTCGTGGACGCCTTGGGTTACATAAAATCCGGTCGTGACGAGCTCTTCATCATCCATGGGGTTGGTCTCATGAACACCCCAGAGTACCGGGCCCGGGAGGATACGACCGAGAGATTGCGCACGAGATATAGCGTGGCGGAGCAGGAGGAGATTGCGTCCTTTTACTATGTACAGGACTACTTTCACAACATCGGCGACATCTATGCGGTGAGTGATCTCGTGGTCTGCAGGGGCGGGGCCGGCAGTCTAAACGAGATCTCGGCCATGGGCAAGCCGGCGCTGATTATCCCTAAGGCCAACCTGCCAGGGGAACACCAGATCATGAATGCGCGGGCTATGCGGCAGGCAGGCGCGGCTGAGGTCATTTACGAAGACACGGTCATGGAAGAAGGGGTGTTGTTGGAGAAGGTGGAGGGAAAAGAACTCGCCGACCGGATCCTTGCCCTCCTCAATAACCGCCAGCGCCTGGCGACCATGGGCGGTTGCTCCCGGGCCTTTATGAGACATCACGCCCTGGAGCGGATCGCCGCCGAGATACACGGCACTCCTTTCCCGGAGCGGGGTGCCGATGACTCAGGGTCGCCCCAGCTGAAGCCGCTCCTCACCAATGCCCAACTGCTGCGCCTCCTGGAGCGGACCTGGGAAAAAGAGAAGGATCGCTATGCGCCTCATTTCGTCATCACGGATCTTGATGATCTTGAATACTACCGCCATCGAGCCGCATCACTCCTCACCTCCCCCCATTGGCAAGAGCGCAACCTCGGCGTGAAACTCATTGGGTACCTCAGGCATGAGGAGAAACTTTCTTCGCTCCTCCACTTGCTCTCGGACCCAACTCCGGCGACCTGGCTTCAAAGAATCTTCGGTGGGGACTATCGGCAGGTGGGGTTTATCCGCCGCAATGTGCTCGCTGCCCTGCAGCACCTGAACTGCTGGAATCGAGAGGCGGAGGCCGAAGTGAGTCGGGCCCTCGAGGACGGCTACTACGAAGTTCGAACCCAGGCCGCCCGGACCCTCAGGCGCTTCGCTGATCGGCTCATGGAGCGGGAGGCTATCTGTGAGCGGCTCCTTTTCCTCCTGAGGGATCGATCCTTCGAGGTGGTCATCGAGGCCGCTGTGGCCCTGGGTGCCGTTGGTGTAGATCGACGGGCGATTGAGGCGCTTCTGGATCTCAAGGAGCACCACTACTGGCAAGTCCGCGACGCGGCGCTGAAAGCGCTAGCCCTACTGGTGAAACGGGATGTCATCCACGATCGTCGCTGGGTGGTCACGGAGGTTTCTCGCTTCATCCTGACGATGACGGACTTCCGCTCTCACTTCACCATCAAGGAATCCTACCGTCAGCTCTTTGATCTCTGTCGGGAGATCGAGGCCAAGGAGAGCCTGCTCCAGGGGGAAGGGGCATCCCGGGGCGTTGAGCCGGTGGTGGGACGAGAGCGGAAGGTGCAGGGCGGCTAGATGTCCTCCACACGGCAGGCATGAGGAACGGCGATGCTTTACTATCTTGGCCGTTGGCTCCAGAGCCAGTTCGACGCGCTCGGGTTTCTTCGACTATTCAACTATCTGAGTTTTCGGTCCATCATGGCGGCACTGACGGCTGTGCTCATCGTTTTTGTTCTGAGTCCACGCTGGATCAGGGCCATGCATCGGCGGAATTTCCTTGATCAGGTTCGTGAGACCGGGATCTGCTCCGCCTTTGACAAGGCAGGGACACCTACCATGGGCGGAGTGCTGATCGTTGTAGCGGTGACGGTCTCCCTGCTCCTTTGGTGCAATCTTGGCAATTCCTTCTTGCTCTCGAGTCTCGCCGCACTGCTCTGGTTCGGGGGGATCGGTTTCTGGGACGATTGGTTGAAAAGCAGTCGCGGTAGTGGTGAGCAGGGCCTCGGCGAAATGACGAAGCTTCTCTATCAGGGTGCCTTTGCTCTGGCCTTCGCCATTGTCTACTTGGGGCCGCTATCCCCAATGCCGGCCGAGATCGCCACCCGCCTCTACTTCCCCTTCATCAAGAAACCGGTGGCGGATCTGGGAATCTTTTATGGCGCCTTCGTGTTTCTCTTCGTCCTCCTGGTCGCCAATGCTGTAAACATCACCGATGGCCTCGACGGGCTCGCCATCACCCCGTCCATTTTTGTCATTGCGGTCCTTGGAGTGTTCGCCTACGTCATGGGAAATACGATCTATTCCGTATACCTCCAGTACCCTTATCTCCGCGGCGCCGGCGAGCTGACCGTATTCGCTTCGGCCTTCATCGGAGCGGGTCTCGGGTTTCTCTGGTACAACGCCTATCCCGCTCAAATCTTTATGGGAGATACCGGCTCTCTCGCCATTGGAGGAACCGTTGCGGTGATCAGCGTCCTCCTGAAACAGGAAGTCCTTTTTCCCCTCGTGGGGGGACTGTTTCTTGTGGAAGCACTCACCTCCCAGATTCAGGACAAAGTGGGAGTCCGATGGCTCGGCCGGAGGATATTCTACCGGGCGCCGCTCCACCACAGTCTGCAGCACCGGGGGTTTGCCGAGACCAAGGTGGTGATCCGCCTCTGGATTATTTCCGGTATCCTCGCCCTCCTTGCCCTAGCGACTTTAAAGATACGATGAGGGCGCCCAGTTGTAGAAGGGCGAGGCCTTGAGCCACGGCGAGAGCTCTTAGCCCGCATTATGCCCGAACCACCTGCTGCGACCGCGGATATGGCCGCCCTTCCGGGCGTCCTCGGGTCTCAAACCTTACGACGTACTGAACAAGTACGCCTCAGGTCCGAGACCCTGTGGTTGCCCGGGGGCACGACCATCTCCACGATCTCGCTACGGCGTCTCGTGCATAATGCGGGCTAGCACCCGTCGCTCTCCTCGTGGCCGGGGGATGGCGAGTCGTCTTCGGTGGTCGAGGGATTTCTGGACGTCTTATCCCGCTCCACGTAAGCGTAGGCGCTGTGATTGTGGATGGATTCAAAATTCTCTGAATCTACCGAATACCATGTGATATGGTCGTCCCGATCCAGCCGGGCGGCGATGTCCCGGACCACATCTTCAACAAATTTAGGGTTCTCGTACGCCTTTTCGGTCACATATTTCTCATCCGGCCGTTTGAGCACCGAATATACCTCGCAGGAGGCCTCCGACTCGACAAGTTGGATGATCTCCTCCAGCCAGACAAAACGGTTGAATCGCACCGCTACCCGTACCACCCCCCTCTGGTTGTGCGCACCGAAATCGCTGATCTCCTTCGAGCAGGGGCAGACAGTAGAGATGGGGACAACCACCGCCGCCACCATATCGTAGCCACCTTCATCACTCAGGGAGCCCATGAGGCGGCAGCCGTACTCCATCAGTCCGGCGGCTCCGGATATCGGTGAAACCTTCTCGACGAAGTAGGGAAAGGTCACCTCTAGGTGGGCCGACTGGGCCTGGAGTCGATGTTTCATGGTCTCAAGAATGGCAGGAAAATTGCGAATGTGGACCTCGCCGCGGTATTCATTGAGGATCTCGATGAAGCGGCTCATGTGCGTGCCCTTGAACTCTTGGGGCAGATTTACGTACATGTTGATGGTGGCCACCGTCTGCTGACGGCCGTGAGCCCGGTCCAGCACCGTGATCGGGTAGCGAATGTTTTTCACCCCCACCTTGTCGATCTCGATGTTGCGGTGGTCTCGGCTATTCTGGAGGTCGGTGAGTGCCTCGACCCCAGGGCGCGTTGAGAGCCACAGGTGACGGGTCTTTTGGCGACGGCTCAGCATGATTCCCCCGCGTGTAGGTGTCGGGCTATGTTCTCGAGGGCTTCCTGGGTAGCCCCATCGACCTGCCCGGCGAACTCACCTCTTAGGTCCGCCTGGATAATCTGTTGGTCATAGGGGATGAAGCCCAGCAGCGGGAAGCCTTCCAAGGCGCGCTCAAGAAAGTGTCGGTCCTCCGGACCACGAACCTTGTTACCCACAACGGCAAAGGTGGTAACGCCGATGTCGGCTGCGAGATTCCGGATACGCCGGGCAACATCAAGGCTGCGGCGACCCGGTTCCACCACGACGATGAGTCGGTCCACCGCTTCGGCCGTACCGCGGCCGAGGTGTTCGATGCCGGCTGCCATGTCCATGATGACCACCTCACCACGACTCAACATGAGGTGGGCCACAAGACTCTTAAGGATAGCGTTTTCGGGGCAGAGACAGCCGCTTCCGCCCTGTTTCACACCGCCCATGACCAAGAGACGGACGTTCCCTTGCTTGAGCGCGATCTTCTCGGGAAGATCATCCACCTTGGGGTTGAGCTTGAAAAATCCCCCCATACTCCCCGGACGTGCGCCGGTTCTCTCGCTGATCAAGTCCTTCATCTCCGTGATCGGGGGCAGGTTCTCCGCTCCGGGGATGGCTAAGGCCATCCCCAGATTGCTTGCCGGGTCGGCATCAATCGCGAGGACTGTGTGTCCCCTATCCGCAAACCACCGGCAAAGAAAGGCAGAGAGAGTCGTCTTCCCTACGCCGCCTTTCCCACTTACCGCGATTTTCATTGCCGTTCCATCCTAGCTCAGGCCTTGATTGATGCGGATGAGTCGATATACTACGATTCCGCTCAGCATGGCGATGTCTTCCGTGGGAAGATAGCTCCCTACCGATCTGTCGAAGAGAATGGTCGCTTCCGGGGCGAATTCCTCGTCTCCCTTCCAGAGAACGAACGTGAGAGGGATTCGTGGTAAGGGCATCAGTCTCACAGACGCATCGCCGAGGTGGGCGGGTTCGGCATCCAGTTGTCGGCCACACCTCAGAAGCCGCTCCGGCTCACCCCCGAAAACCCGCACGAGGGGATCACGAGCGCGTTTAAGGAACGCCGGGTAATAGAAGGCTCCTCCGGGAACCTCGCGGAAGGTAACTAGGTTGTTGCCGAGGCTTTCGCCCTGCGCAGCGAGGAGGTAGTGGAGGACGATGATTTTTTCAGCCAAAGGTATGGGCTCGTGAGTCTGGCGGCGAACCACCTCCACCTCCGGCCGGGTAAGGATCAATAGTTCGTCGTGGATGAAACATAAGCCGATCTTGGGCCCGCCATCGGCGTTTTCCAACAAGGTTGAGCCGCTCAAAGAGCATAGTCGATTCAGATTCACCGACGCGAGCTTCTCGGCGGCGAGGCGAAAAGCTTCCCTGAAGTCGTCCAAGCGGGCCACGAGGCATTCCTTCTGTGACGACGGGGTAGATGAACTATGAAAGGGAGATTGACTACCAACGAACTATAGCAAACGGAGAAGCGGGAAGGCAAATGAAAAAGACCGAATGGGCGACGTCGCCCCGGCCAGCTATCCTTAAGACAAAGTGCTTGGGGTTAGGAATGTACCGACCTTGCGCCACAGAAACCTTGCCAACCAGGGAAACGGAGAGGCGACGTATAGCCCCAACCGAGGAGGCAAAGAATGAGAGAAGAGAGAGGGCCTATGGCACAACTGCCCGTATGTGCTGGCGTCTGCTAACGCCATGCTCCTGGGAGCGGAGGGAAGACGAGGTGAAACCCCTCTCCTGCATGAGTTCTTCAACAAGAGTCTGAATTCTGAAGGAACCTCGCTCAATGGCCTTGAGCTTCGCCCTCTCTTCGGGGTTTACCTTTGTGCCGAGGAGAAGGAGCTGGGCATTCCCCAAGATCACCGCCAGGGCGTTGTGAATCTCCGGGACGATATGTCGGAGCACATCTGCGTGGTTCCTACTCTGGTCGTCTCTCATAGATGCTCGCGCTTCACTCCCGCCGGGGTGCCCGGCGTGTCCCAGGGAAGATGCTGAGGTGCCAGTGGATGGTTGGTCATCTTGTTACAACATTAATGTTCGCTACCTTAAAGAGATCGCTTCTCGGTGTCAAAGGCTATCCTCGCCGAAAACCAAATCCTCCTTCGCAGGATATAAACAACCACTAAACTCTCATAATAAGGAGGAATTCTCAGGGGGTGAGCGTAACAACTGAGAATGGCGTGGTTTTTTTGTTTTGCACAAGACTTCAATAAGACGAGAAAATCCAGTTATTAACAAAATGGCGCCTCTGGCACGACCTCGCTTGACCATGCATTTTCTCTCAATTTCTTTGAAAATCTCCTCCCGCCCTTACTCTGCTTGCTAACGACGGAGGATGGGGGGAGGTGCTTTGGAGAATCGCCAACTCAGGAGCCTGCGCCCCGACCGGCCCCTGTTGCTCATTCAGGCCTCCGGTGGGCTTTTTGAGTAGACGGGTGAAGAGCTCTCGCCTAAAATAAATATAGGAGTCTGGTTCCATGCTCTGTTTGCGCTGAGCCTCGCCTGGCGTTCTTTGTGTGCTGACTCCGGATTTCCTGGTGCGGCGAAAACGGAATTTCCTCGGACATGGTGATTAGCAGCCGGCTGCCCCTGGGGGGATGTTCCCGGGGAGAACGGTTGAGCTCTGAGGATAACCGTTCACGTTTCCACAGCCATGGAGGGAGGACATATGATTACCATCAAACGCATTCTTTATCCTATCGATTTTTCGGAGTGCTCTTACGACGTATTGCCTTACGTACTGTCAATGGCTGAAAAGTTTGAGGCTACGGTCTATCTCCTTTACGTGGCCCGCGATCTCCGCCACTTTGCCGGATTCCATGTGCCCCACACATCCATTAGTCTTTTCACCAAAGAGTTGGTGGACGCGAGCGAGCGGATGATGGACCAGGTTTGCAGGGATCACTTTGCTCAGTACACGAATCTAGAGCGCAAAGTGAAGATCGGCGACGCTGGCGAGGAGATCGTAAGGACGGCGGAGAGAGAGGGGATCGATCTCATCGTCATGGGCACCCACGGCCGCAAGGGACTCGATCGCACCCTGTTTGGGAGCGTGGCGGGATATGTGGTCAAGCACTCTTCGGTGCCGGTGCTCACGGTGAACCCTTACCGGCTGAGGCAAAGAGAGCAAGGGGCCGCGTAAGGGGGCTGGCGCTCCCCGATGATCGACCCCGCGCTGCCTAAGACGAAGGGGGGACTCTTACCTTGCCCGCACTGGGCGAGAACCACCTACCGCGCTCGCGGTAGGTGGTTCTCGCATGATGGGGCCTGGATGAAGCCCGGCACTAAGGGGCCTTGAGATCAGGAAAAATCGTTGAAAGTGCAAGGGGAACTGTGTATTCTTAAATGCTGCCTGACGACCCTAGGTGGAGTGATGATGGGAACGAAGGAACGAGGCAAGGCCGAGAAGGGGAAGACGGGGCGATCGACGCCCGCCTCAGAGCCAGAGAAGGCCAAGGGAGGGACTCCCAAGGTGGAACAGGAGCGCTTCGATGTGGCGATTTATCGGGCCTGGTGTAAGGGGTGCGGTATCTGTGTCGCCTTCTGCCCCAAAGAGGTGCTCTCCATGAACGAGAGGGGCGAACCCCAGGTGACCGGTCCGGAGCGCTGCACCGGCTGCACCTGGTGTGAATTACGGTGCCCGGATTTCGCCATCTCGGTGAAGAAAAGGGAAAAGAGGGATTCCGAGGCTCGCCCATCAGGAGAAAAATCTCGCGGCCGGCGGATGAAATCTTGAGGGGTTGAGGAATCAGGCAATGCCAAGAGAGCGGAAACCGCAGGCCCGTCTCCTTCAGGGAAACGAGGCCATTGTCGAAGGGGCCCTCGCCGCAGGCTGTCGCTTCTTTGCCGGCTACCCGATCACCCCGGCGTCGGAGGTGAGCGAGATTCTCGCCTATCGGCTCCCCCAAGTGGGGGGCACCTTCATACAGATGGAGGATGAGATCGCGAGCCTGGGTGCGGTTATCGGCGCGAGCCTGGCGGGGGCCAAGTCGATGACCGCAACCAGCGGGCCGGGTTTCTCGCTCATGCAGGAAAACCTTGGGTTCGCCTGCGTGGCAGAGGTACCCTGCGTCATCGTGAACGTGATGCGCGGTGGGCCTTCCACCGGCCTTCCCACAAATCCCTCCCAGGGCGACGTTATGCAGAGCCGTTGGGGGACCCACGGCGACCACCCCGTCATTGTGCTGGCGCCGTCCAGTGTCCGCGATTCCTTCGATATCACGGTCAAGGCCTTCAATTTCTCGGAGCGCTATCGAACTCCGGTAATCGTCCTCACTGATGAGGTCGTCGCTCATACCCGAGAGAAGGTGGTACTGCCAGATCCGGATCAGATCGAGGTGCTGGACCGGATCAAGCCTACCATGCCTCCGGAGTGGTACATCCCTTACGAAGATACCAGTCGTGGGGTCCCGCCCATGGGGATTTTCGGGGACGGCTACCGGTACCATGTGACCGGCCTGAT
>Ga0079303_10000103_pt1 | contig 17816 bp, 12 predicted proteins | sample Methanogen_OWC_FD_77073 | JGI IMG/M metagenome (GOLD analysis project Ga0079303, IMG submission 77073) | Enriched soil microbial communities from Old Woman Creek wetland in Ohio, USA - Methanogen_OWC | ecosystem: Environmental > Terrestrial > Soil > Wetlands | place: USA: Ohio | collected...
TATTTTCTTCTTATTCCAGACCGGCGCCGGCAGCGGTACTGGACCCGTCGGCGAATATCGGCGATATGGCTTCCGACCCGGTCTATTCCAACATCAACTCCATGGCAAGGGTCTCGAATGAATATGTCAAAGCGGTCAATGCCGTTGGCGCCGCCTCCCTGATGCTTCAAAACGCAGCGATTTCAGCTAATGGCAACGATCTGGCCGTCATCACTCAGTATATAAACACGGCCGCCGAGAACGGCACCGAATTTCAGTCGGCCTCTTCGGTAACGACCGCTCTTTCACGTGTAATTAACGGCGTGGTGCTGAAAAACAATACTCTGAAAACGTCTTTCGAATCGATGAATTCCACGTCTTCTCTCAAATCGTTTTCCCTCGGAACCGCCGCCGGCCTCGTCACCATAGATCCGCGTTCAACCGCCGCGATCGACGAGAGCAAGCTGTCCGCCGCGCTATCCGCGACGGCCGCGGCGTACGCCTCTGAAATAGGCGATGTGCCTTATATATCGAATATAAGAGTGGGCGCTTCCGACCTTTACTCGATGTCCGGCGATGGGAAAGTTTCCCAGACGTCTCCCGTCGAAGTGTCAAAAACACCCGAATTCACCGTCACATTTTCACAAAATGTCTCGCTGAACTCCGCGTATGCCGGAATGCGCGCCAGAATTACCGAAAACGTAAATTCCGTAATCAAATATAAATATGTGAGCTACGGAACTAAAAAACAATCGGGCGACTACGACTGGAAAGACATCTTCGGCTCAGAGCCGGCAATCACCAACAACGTAATGACATTCAGAGTTTCGGAATCTTCACCCGTCAAACTCGCCTATCCGTCAGGGCCCGCCGTCGTGACCATAGAACTCCTGGAACTTTCAGGCTTCTTCAGCGCCGCCCGCGCGACGGTCCCGGCGGTTTTTCCAGGAGCTATATCCGGCTCGTTCACTACTGTAAGGTAATTTTTCGTATTTGCCGATATGTAATTCGATAAGAAAATAATATTTAATATATATTCTGAGGTGGTTATGAAAAGAAATCCAGTGTTCCCAATCACAGTAGCCCTTTTATTATTGTCGCTGACGCTTTCGCCGGCGTTCGCTCTTGAAATACCGCAGCACGACAACATCGTATTTTCCGCTTCGACATTCAGGCAGGACATTCCTTCGGCATTCGGGCTTTACAAAAACGAAACAGTCGCCGATTATTCCAGCTTTCAGGTAAAAATGCCATCCGGCCTCGAAGACAAGAAAGCCGATTTCAAGGAAGGAAACCTCGTTTACGCCCCTCTGGATAACCTTTATGTCGGCGTCAAAAAAACATCGACGCACCTCGAAGGCACCACGCGCGCATGGGATTCGACTTCCGACGAATACGGTTTCCAGTATAAATTGAAGGAATCGGAAGACCAGAAGTCGGCCATGGCTTTTTCTTACCGGCAGCGCACGATCAATCTCAAGCCCATAACCATCAAGGCTACCGGATTCGTCGATACGGTCTTCACCAGCAAGGGAAAATGGGATTCGGTCGGTTTCGTAATGAGCCGCCACCTCGACCTTCAGAAAGGCATTCACTACTCTCTCGAAAGCGCAAAAATTAAATACGCCAATCTGTCTTCGACGACCAACAAGCTCGGTGTCGGATTCGATTACGTTCCAAACATCAAAAACCCGAAATTGAAGCTGGAAGCAAATTTGATAGTATTCAAAAACTCTATTCAGAGTATTAATCAAATGCTCTCCGGACGCCTTATCTATAACGTGGGAAAAGGGATAAATCTCTCTTTCGACGGCGCCGCTTTCATGAAGGGCATGGCGGTCGGCGGAACGCGTTTTTCCGATAACGGCATGGGCTCGATGATATTCGACCCGGCCGTTCTTCCCGACACGATAAAGAAGTTCCAGGACAAGAGATTCGGCTACTGGGGCGTTTCATTGACATATGGAATAAGGTTTTGACGGGTTATTCAAACATAACGAAATTTAAAAAAGGGGCTGCTTCGAGAAAAGTAATTTCCGAAACGGCCCCTTTTATTTCGTCTTATTAATCTAATTTTATTTGATCGAACCGGGAAGCGGAGTTCCCTTTGAATAGTCGGGCAATGAAACGCCTGCCAGGTCGCAGGCCTGCCTGATGAAATAAGCCAGGTCGTATTTTTTCGTCCCTGTCGAAACGACAATCGGAAATTTTACATCCTGGTCGTAAATATCTATGTTTTCACCGAACCGGATCGCCTTTTTCACTTTTTTAACGCCATAAAAAAGGACCTCCAAATTTTCGGCCATCGTCTTATCGTTTGAAAGATAATCTATCTTCGATTCGATAACTTCATAAATCGAAGAGATGGAAGCTTTAGGGCCGTCACAGGCAGGGCATCGCTCGAACCCGGAAAAAACATTGACATCGTTAGGACTGAAAGGTACGGACATGCCGCGCGGCAGATTATCGACATTGACCCGATTGCCCATTTCATTAAAAAACTGACCATTATAAGGTTCCGCCAGATTTCTCATTCCAGTGAAGGATGATGCGTTGGCGCGGCAGACCACGTCTATACCGGCGACGAGCGATTCGACATCGGGCGACATCGATAATGAATTTTTCAATCCTGACATGCGCTGATTGAATATCCTGTAATCCTCCAGAAATTCAAGTCCGAATATCACTTTCGGATCGGCGGGCGACACGCCCTCCTCGGTCCAGAAACTCGAAAATTTCGCGCCCGAGGCAACCGATATCTCATTGGAGCATCTGTCGATAAGATCGGCTGTAAAATAAATGATTTTGCCGATATCCGTCAGTTTGTCCGCACTCAGAAATCCCTTGAGCCTTGATTTGGACCTGACCGGATTCACCGCCTTCGAATATCTGTCAAAAGAGGCATAAAATTTATCTATATTCCTGGCTGTAAAAACGGTTTCCTCGAATTTTTTCCTGGATTTTTCATAAGCCTCGCCAAACCCCTTCGCCATGGTGACGATATTGGTCGTATGGACGAAATTCCTGGCGAAATCGTCGCTATAATATCCCGTTATATTGACCGGCGCTGGAATTTTAAGGCCGTCGAGGTTCTGAGTAAGTTTCGCCTCGAACCGCTGCGACACTAACTTGTAAATAACGTGATTATATATGGGACGGCCGATATAAAAAGCCGTAACATGTGGCGAATAAACCGATTCACGCGAAGCGTAAGAAGAATCGTGGTCGAGGCCGGCGAGTGTCTTAGCCTTTGAATAAACGAACCGCATTTTCCCGTCGACCGAATACATTCCGATCTTTTCGAAGGTACCGTCCGTTCTCATAACCACAAGCTTATCGGAGACCTTCATCGGGACCGGTCTTATTATTTCGGCTGCGTTTCTAAGCGAGTCATTCACCTTATCGGTCGCGAACTTAAGCCGCATCGTCTCGTCGATATATTCCTCGAGCCTGTCGCGCCACATCATCTGTCTGAAAATCATGGCAATGAAAGACATAAGAAGCCCCAGAAGGGCGAAATACATCAGCATTTCTATGAGCGTATAAGCGGACCTTTTTTTTCCGTTCCACAGCCTCGACATCAATTTACCTCGAATTCGTTATATTCCGGATTACCCTGAGCGTCCGGCACGTTCTTATAGTTGAAGACGTTAAGAACGCCGCCCTCCGGAATGTATCTGGCCAGAATGAATCTCGAAACGCCGCGTGAAACGCCCTCAGACCAGATAAAAATACCCTGGTATTCGGCCGCCTTGAAATCGGGGCGGAAATTCTGAATGACGGCTGGAATATCGATCACGGTGACCGTGTATTTTCCTTCGGCGTATTTTTCCGACATAGTGCAGATATATCCGAAAGAAAAACGTTTGGTCCCTTTATTAATCCTGGCCTGAAAGCTTCGCGCCCGTAAAAATGCGACTGTGCGGTTGATTCCCGCCTCCGCGTAATATTCCGCGCGCCTCGTCCAGATGGAACGATGGACGTTTCGCGCCGACTGAGAAGTATAAAGCTGCAGCGCGTATACGATTATCGCCAGAAAGAGCGTAAGCGCGACCGCGAGCGGTATTGAAAATCCTCGTTCGTTCACGGCGCATAATTTTTTTCGACCTGAAGTCAATAAACTCATATTATCCTTATTTAACAAGTGTAGTCTGATATGAAAGCGTCTGCTTCCTGCCATTTCTCGACGCCCATGTCGCTTCGGCCGTCAACTCGTAAACTTTCGTGACCATCAGCGAACCATCGAAAGGCGAAACGCCCCTGATTTCAAAGTCCGGATCGACCGTAAACCTGTAGACGTATTTTCCTTCCGTCATTTCCGTGGCAGTGTATTTGCCATATATCGAAGCGAATGCATCAGGCGATATTGCATTTTGCGACTTGAGTTTTTCGAGTTCGGCGACAAGCGTGCATTGCGCGAAAAAGAAGTCGCCGGCGCTCTCGGCGTCGCGCGTCGATTGAATGAATATCTGTATCAGCGGAACGACCGTCACGGCGAATATCAGTATCGCCAGCAGTATCTCCACCAGCGAAAACCCGCGGCGAAAAATGGCGGGTGAACGCCCCGGGCCTGAAATCGATGAATAAAAGGCGAGAGTCTTCATTCTGAAAATCACTTTATACCATACGCGCCGGCTTCGCCGCGCCACGAGGAATCGTTATAAATCAATATAGAACCCCACTTGTAATAGTCCTTCGGCGGTTCCCGGAAAACCCCCGGCCATCGAATGCGCGGATGAATGAACGGGCTTGCGCCGAAAGGCGTGTCTTTCATGCCGAAACCGGCCAACCTGTTTTCCAGTAATACGCCGTATCTCCTCTTATTTCAAATTTTTGAATTTGCGGCCTATATCTATGTTCGTCATTTCGTAATAAGCGTTGACGGAAGTCAATTCTTTTCTGGAACCAGGTTCCGGCCAGTTTTCCCTTGCTTGTTTGAGATTCGATTCATTTACGAAACCATGGTCGAGATGAACCGGCAAAAACTCCGCAAACGGAACCTGGTATATATAACCGTCGCAATAATCCTGCAGGGAAAAATTGGTATATCCTATTGTCTTGTCATCAGAAAAACCGCCGATCTTTCCAAACGGCGTCGCTATGACATCGAACCCCCTGTTTTTGAGCGAAAGTTCCTTAAATATCCTGTCGATGACTCCGCCCGCGGGATAAATCGGTCTCCAGTCGGGCGTAGAGTAACTAGGAATGTGCACAGCGATGAAAAATATTTTATCGCCGACGGCATCGTAAACCTTGTTTCCGGCGCGCGGTTCGAAGCGTATGAAACCTTCTTTCGGAGTCCATACGGGAGTTTTATAGCGCGTGTAGAGGTGGTTCGCTCCGCCATAGATCAACGCCTTCTTATTTTTATTAACGAACTCGGACATTATCCGTCCCGCTATAAATTCTTCAGGACTGCCTTTGTGCCATACCCGGTCCCAGTCTTCCGGCGTCATATTTTCTTTCCGTGCCCGAAAATTCGGGCTGTACGGAAGCGCCACGATCCTGAATTTCGGTTCGCCCGGTTTTAATTTTCTGTTCAGATTCCAGGCCGCTCTATAAATGTCGACATATTCCCGGTAAGGGAAATTCGGCGCGGCGTTGAATATGACGCTGCGCGCAAGATCGGCGTCGAAACGGTCGGCCGTGATGAGCCTGTCTATTTCCGGCTGCATGCCGGCTGTGCCGAATTCTATCCCGAGGTCGCGCACTCCGGCCGCATACAAATACGGAATGAGCCTTCCGATGAGCATCGGAATATGTCTGATATAATGATGCTCTCCAATAACCACTAAATCGTGTTTTTCAAAAGTTTTAATCACGTAACCGACAGGATCAAGAGAATTTTTCAGGATATAATTTTTGAGTTCCTCGTCTGAAACGCCAACCGGTTTGGATTTTTCTTCCGTTAGAGCCTGCGGCGCCGCTTTCACGCCGGACACCGCCGCCGGCGTTTCCGCCCTGAGTTCCGATCCACAAACAAGAGCGGCGCATGCAATTATAAAAATCCATTTTTTTAACTTCATGGCATTGCTCCCCTATTACTTACGTGAGTCGAACCGGCTCCGGCAAACTAACACCCGGCAAGCATCTGAAAAAGCCAAAACCGATCAGGAATACCCAATTTTATCACAATAATCATAGTAAATCAATGCGCTTGAATAAACTAAACGAGACTTTTTTACTTTTTAGAAAACCATAATTTCAACAATTCGAACGTAAAAATACTCCTGAAATAAAACAGCATGAGCGAGGCTGCAATAAAAACATCGTAATTACGGCCTCAGCCCTGAAATTTTAAGGCGCGCGCCGACGCGATTATTTTAAAAGCGGCATCCGGCGCGCCTGAATCTAGCGCGGAAAAGACGGCACGCGTCTGAAAAATTCTTGAAAAAAAAAGGCGTTTGGTGTATAATAAAAACGACCTATTTTACAGAAAGCTGATATCATCCATGAACCGTCCCTCCGAAACCAAATGCATTCCCGCTCAGAAACTCCCTGTCTACGCATACAGGCTGAGAAACGCCATTTATATAAATACGACCTCCTCCTGCTCGAACGTTTGCGATTTCTGCATCAAATTCGATAATGGCGGAGTCGGCGGATACGATCTCGTCATCGCCAAAGACCCGACCGTCGAAGAGGCTTCGGCCCAGATCGACGCCATTTTATGCGCCGAGATCACGGAACTCGTCTTCTGCGGGCTCGGAGAATCCACTTACAGGCTCGACTTCATGGAAGACATCGCGACGCGCTACAGGCCGCGGGGCCTTAAAATCAGGCTCAACACTAACGGCCACGGCAATCATATCAACGGATGCGACATAGTGCCGAGATTGGCGAAGATCGTCGACTCCGTCTCGATAAGCCTCAACACTCACGACGCCAGAATATACGAACGGATATGCAATCCCGTATTCGACGGAGCGCACGAAGAAATGCTGGATTTCACCAGAAAATGCGTCGGGAAAATCAAGGAGGTCATCCTGTCGGTCGTCGACATGCCCGGCGTCGATATCGCCGCGTGCAGGGAGATAGCGGATTCGACCGGAGCGTCCTTTCGAATAAGGCCGTATATTCCGCCAGCCAGAAATAAACGGGAAGGCGAGTGCAAGCAGGATTGAAGCCTAACCCCGAAACATTATCGTCGAAACCTAACCTGAAACCGAATATGAATACGAAGACCAAATCGCCGGCCATGAAAAACTCTTTTTCATTTATCGTCCGCATGGCGCGCAATTCCGATCTCGATGATATCATGAAAATAGAAAATATCTGCTTCGGCATCGAAGCGTTTCACCGCAGACAATTTCGTTATGCACTCGGCGCTTCCCGCGCGGTTTTTCTTGTCGCCGAAACCATGGGCGAGAAAACTATTGCCGGTTACGCTCTGGGTTATATAAGGCGCGGCGTCAAAAAAAGCGGGAAAAGCGCCGAAAGAACAGGCGCGAAAAACGCGAGGCTTTATTCCATCGCCGTATCTCCGACATTTCAGGGAATGTCACTCGGCGCGAAGCTCCTTTCGGCGATCGAAGCCGAATTCGCAGCGAAAAAGTGTGCCAGGGTATTTCTTGAAGTGCATGAAAACAACGTCGCCGCGGCAACCCTATACGAAAGCCGCGGATACCGTCAGAGAGGTTACAAGAAATCCTACTACCACGACGGCGGTGCCGCTAAAAAATACGTCAGGTCGATATAAAATGCCTAATAAAATTTCCAGACTATTTTTAAATCGCGGATTCAGGCCTCTCACCCTTAACGACCGCGAAATGGTTTCTTCTTTTTTCGTCGGCGAGGGCCTCGGGCTTTCCGATTATCTTTTTTCAATGGCATACCTGTGGCCGGCGCCGGGAACGATCCTGATAAAGTTCATCGATTCGCATCTTCTTGTCGCCTGCGCTCACAGAGGAAAGATCGACCTGCTTTATCCGCCTCTTGCCGCCGGAAAAGCCGGCGAATCATGCGCGCTCAATAACGGGCCCGCCGAATGTCCGAAGGCGTGCCTGACAAACGTTTCGTCAAAAACGGCTAACGAACGATTGGCGGCTGCATTCGCCGAATCGGCCAAAATACTGCTTTCGGTCCGCGACGAGGCGCAAAATGCGGGTATACCTGTTTTTTCGCCAAGGATTCTCAGCGTGCCCGAATCGAAACTCGGTTTTCTTGAAATGATCCCCGGCGCTTCCATTCATCAGGACCTTTCCGAATACGTTTACGAGCGAGAAGCGCTTCTGGCGCTTTCGGGCTCGAAATACAGGAACAAAAGGGAAAATATCAACCGTTTCCGAAAAACTTACCCCGGCCATACGATAAGTGAAATCAGGCCCGAGGATTCTCCGGCGCTGATCAAATTTCTTCTCGAGTGGTACCGGCTGAATAAGCCGCCTGGAACGATCAAAGTTTCAAAACTTTTTTCATCCGAACACGACGTATATCCCCTGGCGCCGTCGAAAACACGAACGTCGGACAAACAAAAAGAGGCAGACTCCTCTGCCGATATGAGCGCGCAAAAGTATCCTCAGGCGCCGTCCGAAGGACGAGAGTCAGGCGCGCATCAAAGAACGGATATGCTTGCCGATATGAGCGCGCAAAAGTATCCTCAGGCGCCGTCCGAAGGACGAGAGTCGGGCGCGCATCAAGGGCAATTTTCTTCAATCGACGAGAGCGCGCCAATGTCGTCGAAAAATTTTTTCCTGGAATCATATCTGACAAGAAAATATTTGAAAAATTTTCAGCATCTTGCCGGAACAGGCCTGATGATAAAGGTATATGACTCGATCGCCGGCTTCATCATCGGCGAAAAAGCGTCTTCCGATACCACGATAATCCTGATTGAAAAGGTCAACAATGATCTTTTCGGGCTTTCTCAATACCTGTTCAGAGAATACATTAAAGCAAAGGTCGAAACCAAATATGTCAATTCATCAGATGACGCGGGATCGCCAGGGCTGAAAATTCTGAAGGAATCATATCATCCGATAGAAATGCGTAAAAAATTCTTCTGCATTTTAAATTGACATCGCCCCTTTTTTTGATATACTATATGCAAGTCCGCCTGATGTTTTTTCTTTTTTAAACACCGGACAGGTTCCACACTTGACTGTAATTATCTAACGAGGAATGTGTACGTTATGCATACCGGACCCGCTCACAAAAAAACCAGGCTTTTAATCACTTCCGATAAAAACAAGTTCCTGCAGCACGCCGAAAGATGCGAACTCACGGCCGATTGCCGCGAAAAGATCGCGGATTCGGACTACTGCAGGCTCGAATATTTTCCCGACCACAGGGACCTTCAGATATCGATATGCGTCCCCAGGGTCACCAGCCAGCGCGAACTCATGCCTCTGCGCGATTACTTTAAAAAGGTCATTCCCGAGCTTTCTTCCGTCAGCTTCGACATAAAATTCAGCGGCGTGACCGACCTTTCCACCATCATCAGCGGCCTGTGGGAAGACGTCGCCGGCTTCGTCTTCAGAACGGCGCCTTCGTGCCAGGTATGGCTTCCGGCCGCGAAAATCTCGCTTTTCAACGAGACGACCATCAGGCTCGAGATATCCGACGAAACGGGCTATTATACTCTGAAAGACAGGCAGGCTGACAGGCTTATCGAAAAATACGTCCATGAAAGATACAACCTTTCGTGCAAGGTATTCATCGACCGCGGAACCGAAGCGCCGGTCGAAAAGCTCGACGCGTTCGCCTATCGCGACCCCGTCGAACCGCAGAACGGCGGCGACAGAGGCAACAATTCAAATGGCACGCCTGGAAAAGATTATTCTTCTCAGCCTTCATACGCTCCTGCCGCGGCATCCGCGGCGGCGTCACAGGCAACGCCGCCCCGCGCCGAAGGGACGCCGGCGGCGCCCAGGCCGGCGGCGAGCGCTCCGCCCGCGGACGACAGGCTGATATACGGAAAGCTGATCAGCGAAAGGCTCAATCCCACAAAAATCTCGACCATACTCGAGGAAGCTAAGAACGTAATGATCACTGGAAAGGTCGTTGAAACCGACTCGCGCCTCCTCAAAACCGGCAAAAAACTGATATCGTTTTCAGTCACCGACGAATCCGACACCATGGTCTGCAAAATTTTCGCCGAAAAGGGCAAAGAACCGGCCATAAAGGCGAATTCCGCCGTAAAGGTTTCGGGCAACGTCAAATTCGACCTTTTCGAAAAAGATTATATTTTAATGGTCAACGACGTAAACAAGGCGAAACTGGGCGAAAGGGTCGACCGCGCCGAAAAAAAGAGGATCGAGCTGCACGCCCATTCGAAAATGTCGGCCCTGGACGGGCTCACGGAAATCTCCGAGTTCGTCAAACTGGCCGCCAAATGGGGGCACAGCGCGGTCGCGCTCACGGACCACGGCGGAGTCCAGGGATTTCCGGAATTCTTCGACGCCGCGAAAAACAACAAGATAAAACCCATCTTCGGAATGGAAGGATATCTCATCGAAGATTCGCTCGCCGGAATAACGTCGAAAAAAGACGCCGTCGGCAAGGGCAAGATTCCTTCACCATACCATATCATAATACTCGCGGCCACTCAGGAAGGGCTGAAAAACCTTTACACGCTCGTTTCGATTTCGCACATGGATTATTTCTACAAGAAACCTCGCATCCCCCGCTCGAAACTCGAGGAATACAGAAACGGCCTCATTCTGGGCTCGGCGTGCGAAGCCGGCGAACTTATCCGCGCGATAATCAACGACGAACCTGAAGAAAAGATCGAACAGGTAGCGAAATTCTACGATTATCTGGAAATCCAGCCTGTAAAAAACAACAATTTTCTGATCTCGAAGCTCCCCGAAAAATTCAAGTCGCGCGAAGACCTGATCGCCCTCAACAAAAAAATATACGGCCTGGGGAAAAAACTCGGACTTCCTGTTTGCGCGACGTCCGACATGCACTATCTCAACCCGGCCGATGAAATTTATCGAAAAATCCTTTTTGCCGGCCAGAAGTATGAAGGCGTGGAAGATTCCTGCGACCTTTACTTCCCGCCGACGGACGAAATGCTTACGGAATGTTCATACCTGGGCGAAGAGGCCGCATGCGAGGTCGTCATCGACAATCCCGCGCTGATATGCGCCCGCATAGGAAACCTTATACCAGTGCCGCAGGAAAACGCTTTTCCCGTCATGGAAGGCGCCGAAGAAAAGATTTCCTCTATGTCTTACGAGACCGCGAAAAAAATATACGGCGATCCCATCCCGCCCGAGGTGAAAACCAGGCTCGACTATGAATTGAACTGCATCATCTCCAACGGATTCGCCACTTTGTATCTTATCGCGCACGAACTTGTCAAAAAATCGCTGTCCGACGGATATCTCGTCGGTTCCCGAGGCTCGGTAGGCTCCTCGCTGGTTGCGACATTCTCGAAAATCACCGAGGTCAATCCGCTGGCGCCTCACTATATCTGCCGGAATGAAGCGTGCAAATATTCGGAGTTTTTCGAGACTTCGGACCTGAACTCGGGATACGACCTGCCCGATAAAATCTGCCCGAAATGTTCGAAAGAATTGAAAAAAGACGGGCAAAAGATACCATTCTCGGTTTTTCTCGGCTTCGAAGGCGACAAAACCCCCGATATAGACCTCAATTTTTCGGGCGAATACCAGTCGCTCATTCATAAACACGTCGAAGTGATCTTCGGCGAAAAGAATGTATTCCGCGCCGGCACGATTTCTACCATCGCGGATAAAACAGCCTTCGGATTCGTCAAGGGCTATCTCGAAGAACGCAACATGAAAAAGCGCAACTGCGAAATGAAGCGTCTCGCGCTCGGATGCAGCGGCATCAAAAAGACCACGGGGCAGCATCCGGGCGGCATAATGATCATACCGCTGGGACGCGACATCCACGAGTTCACGCCAATCAATTTTCCGGCTAACGATCGAAGCGGCGGAGTCATAACCACGCATTTCGACTATAACGCTATCGATAAGAAGCTCCTCAAATTAGACCTTCTGGGACATGACGACCCGACCATTATCAGGATGCTCAAAGACCTGACGGATGTCGACGTCTTTTCGATACCATTCGACGACCGCGACACTCTGGCGTTGTTTTCCGGCCTTTCCTCACTGAAAATAAGCCCTGAGGACATTAACGGCATTACCATCGGAACGCTCGGCATTCCTGAATTCGGTACGTCCTTCGTTCGGGGAATGCTGGAGGAAACCAGACCGAAAACCTTCGGCGAACTGGTCAGGATATCCGGATTCTCACACGGAACCGACGTCTGGCTGAACAACGCGCAAATGTACATTAAAAACGGAACCGCAAAACTCACCGAAGTGATATCGGTCCGCGACGATATCGTCAACTATCTTATCGAACACGGGCTCCCGAATAAATCGTCATTTTACATAATGGAAAACGTCAGAAAGGGCAAGGGCCTCAAACCCGAAATGCTCGAAATAATGAAAAGCAATCAGATACCGCAATGGTACATCGATTCCTGCAACAAGATAAAATATATGTTCCCCAAGGCACACGCCGTCGCCTACGTCATGATGGCCTTCAGAATTGCCTATTTCAAGGTCAATTACCCGATCGCCTTCTACGCCACCTATTTTTCCACCAAGGGCAGGGGCGCTTTCGACGCCTCGGTCGTTCTGAAAGGCCGCGAATACGTCCTCAACACTATGAACGAGATAGCCTCGAAACAGCAGAACGAACGGACCGCCAAAGAGGAAGAACAATATACGGTTCTCGAAGTGGTCCTGGAGGCGATGGCCCGGGGCATAAAATTCTACCCCGTCGAGCTCTACGAGTCCGACTCCGGCAGATTCAAGCCCAAGAACAATGACGGACTTTTGTGCCCGTTCAGCTCAGTCGGCGGTCTCGGCGACAAAGCGGCCCAGAATATCTTCGAAGAATCGCTTAAGGGGCCTTTCGTTTCCGTCGAGGATTTCAAGGACAGGACCAAAGCCTCGAAAACCGTCATCGAGATACTCGAAAACCTGGGCACATTGAAAACGCTGCCAAAAACCGACCAGCTTTGCATGTTCGATTGATTCCTTCACGATAATACACGCTTATCACGGCCGCCGCTCGAGGGGCGAGCGGGTTCCGGCGAACGCCTCCATGCAGATAAATCGGCTTGCGGAAACGCGCATTTCTTCATGCCGCCGTCTGACGACGAGCTTTTCGGCGCGCGCCATTTCAACCGATTTCATTGGCATTTGTGCGCGCCGGCTTATTAAATCATCCTTATACTATTGTATTTATTTTCTGTATTTTGTATAATATAATTAAGGGTCGTGTTCAACAAATGCTTGTTCTTTTTTTCGATAACTCGATCATGCCCGAAATTTCATTCTTAAAATAATCGGGGGAGGGTTTTCCCAGCATGGAAGATAAAAACAAGACAATCTGGACCATTGTCATTCTGGTGCTCATCTGCGCCATAATATATCTTTTATACGGTAACGACGATCAGTCTTCACGACCAAGGGACGCAGGCGAACAAACTCAGCCAGGCAAAAAGATCGTGATCAAATCCACGCCCAATAAAACCTATGCCCCTGTAACGCAGGACCTCGGGTCTCTTTATGGAACGGGTGACGGCGCCAAAGTGCCGCCGAAAAACAAGTTGTCCCATCTTCAGGCCGTCAGGGAATTGTCGAATTTCACATGGGACGATTCCGAAAACTACAAGAGCCAGCTGGTTCCCTACCAGCCCATGAAACAATCGAACTTCGATGAATACATGGAAAAAAAGGTAAAGCCCGCTATCGAAAACAGTGGATTCAACATGGAAATGATCGGACTGATCAACAAGGCCGAACAAAACCCGCAGTACCTTTCAGCGGTCGAACTTTTCAATAACGGCAAGTATAAGGAAGCCGTCGAAATTTTCGCCATGCTCGCAGAAAAATCCAATAACATTTATCTGAAATCCGTTTCTCTGGGATACCTTCTGGAAATATACAAGAAGACGGGCGACGAAGTCCAGGCAAAAGCCGCGCAGGGCGCGCTTATGGTCACGAACGCGAAATTATATTTCAAGTCTTTTCCCGGCTCGGAAAAGACTTTCACGGCGTTTAACAAAGAGGCGACGCCCGTCATTAAAAAATTGATTTCAGAACAGCCGAAAATGTCCTTCAAGCCTCCTAAAAAAAGTTTTGAATAATGTTTTTTTGAATGAGGCTTTAAGGTTACGATTTTATGACATTTTTTTATTATTTTGAATGGATGTGATGTTTTTATGAACGCGCGAGAATTCAATCCGCTGAAATATTTCAGGAACAAGCGCGGCGTGACGATACCGCTTGTCATGTCGATCATATTCATAGTCGCCATGCTCTCATATTTTTCTCTTTCATTCAGCCGCAATCAGGACGCCAAAACCTTCCACATAGTCAACATCGAAAAAGGCAGGCTGCTGGCCGAGGCCGCCGTCGAAGCTTCCACCTACAAGGTGCGCTCCGAAATGAACAACATGTCGAATCTCAATCCGGTCAAAATGATCAAGGACGTCGTCACCATGCTCGGCAACCCCGCGGCTTCCTGGTTCATTAAAATGAGGGTTCCCTGCGTCATGATAACCGGCGGAGTGGGGGCTTCCACGGGTATCGGCGGCGCCAACGTCGACGTATCCCTCTCCCCTGACACCCTGGGCATCCCCAACACATGGAGCGAACAGAAACTGGACGCCGGCGCGATGGGCCTGACCCAGTTCATAAGGGAACTGGGCGGCGACGACTCGAAATCTAAAGTTTCCATGACAATCAGGGTCAAGGACATGAAACCCGTCATCTCGAACTCGGGAACGGTCCTGTGGCCCGGCGCCGCTGTCGACGATTCAGTGGTTCAGAACTTCGTGCATACCCTGGGTTCCAAACTTTTAAGTTTTCTCGGCCTCGATAATATAGCCGTAATCGAAATTAACCTCGGAGATTTCATACGCGGCCTTTCGATAAGCATTTTCGGAATCCCCATTCCGGTCGGCGACATCCTCGCGGGTCTTCTCGGAAAATTCCTGACCGTCAAGATCGATCTGAGCGGATTACTCGATAAAATTCTTTCGAGCATTACAAGCCAGATCCAGCTCGGCGACATTATGCCGATCAAAGCTTCCGTCGTCATAGAAAAACTCGCGACATTATACTATAGCTGCCGCGTCGAGTTCGTGCCGGCCGGAACTTCCACTCCCGTGGTAACTGAAATCGAAGCCACGCGCGACATAAAAGTCGTCGACATGGCAGCTCCAAATCCGTTATATTCATTTTACTGGCTCAACAAACAGAACTCCACATACGGCGAGAGCGCCTGGGGTAATACCGGCGGCGGAAAATTCAAGGTAATGAACTTGAATATCGACCCTGATTACAGCGGAAACTTTGAGATCTCCGACATATTGAACTTCCTCAAGGCGGCCGTCAGTCTTTCCGTCATCAGATTCCCGGGACGCTGCTATATCGGCGGCGCCGGAAAACAGAAGATACCCACCGGTCTCAACGATCTGCTCCTTCTCTATCCGGGACATACTCCGGCTATTACGATGTTCGGTAACTGGGGTTACGGAAACTGCTTCCTGCCTTCGGCGTTCTTCGTGGGCGCTCCTGGCGGCGACGCGATTCCCTGGTTCCCATACGTTTCGGTTCCCCCTCTCGGAGTCATCGGAATAGTCAAGGTCGTCGCCGGACTTTCCAACGGTTGCGGAAAAACCCAGCTTTTCGGCGATTTCTGCCTCTCTCCCGCGCTTGATCTAAGAGTGCTTGGAAACGTCGTGAAGACATATAAAAGGGTCGACGGAGCCGGCATAACCTTCCCGATTCCGTTTCCTCCCTGCATAATCGGTCTGGGACTTTATATGTACAGAACCGAAGAAAAAGGCTATTCTTATTCCTTCAAGGAGACCGAACCCAAAGCCGAAACTGACGGCGTGATCGAGAATATTTATATGCCCGATCAATATCAGAAAAAAGCCTCGATGGTTTATAAAAACGGAGGCGATTTCATGAGCGACTCCACGATTCGCGATTCCAACGGCGTCACCATGATCGACGGAGTTATCTACATCGAAGGCCCGGCCACAATAAGAGGCAATTTCTATGGCGCCGGACAGATTGTCGTCAACGGCGATCTTACGGTCAACGGCGATATAACTCACAGGCCGAAGGACGGCAGCCGTCTGCTGCCATTTTCAATTATTTGCTTCGGCAACCTCAATCTATCCGCCAACTGCCGCGTCCTGGCTCCAATTTACGCCAAAAAAGGCGTTTCGTGCAACGGCAATGCCCACATCATCGGAAATTTTGTATGCGAAGAATTCAATCCCGGACGTATCAGCCGCGATTTAACAATCTGGTACACACCCGAAATCACCACCTGCTCGTTTCTTTCGCTAATTCCTCTCGTCGGACGCTATATGCCCGACAGATACAGAGTCGTTCTCGCCAACCAGTTCAGCACTTATAAAGTCAACAAGATAAAATAATCGGGGGCATGTGTATCATGTTTAATAAATTAACAAAACAAATTTTTTCGGCTATAATATCGAAGAGGGCTTTTTCTTATCTGGAAATCCTTATAGCCCTTGCGGTTTTGACTATGGCGCTATTCCCATCGCTCAACATGTTCACCATGTTCAAGCAGTACACGCTTTATACCGAGGATATTCAGATCTCACTCAGACTGGCGCAGGAAAAGGTCGAAGAATACAAAGCCGCTTCCTACGCCGAACTCAAGGCCCTCATCAACGCGGGAAAAAAGAACCCCGAACCCGAGATACAGGTCAACCGTCAGACCAATACGGGCGGATTGGCATACACCAATCCTCAATACAACAAATTCAAACGTAAGATCACTTTATCATTTTTAAATAACGATCAGGACATGATATTGATAACGGTTTATGTCTGGTGGTACGACGGCGTCTTCGCCGGCGGCGACCAGCGGTTTATCGTTTTGAAATCGCTGGTTTGCAAGGACCTGGTCCTTTAAATCCGGCAGGTAATTGTCAAGTAATTATAAATGTCTTTGTTTTATCAATTATTTCTAAAGATCAAAAAGGGGGGTTTGTTATGTTCAGCTCATCCATTTTTTTCAGAAGAGTAAGGGGCTTTACGCTCCTGGAATCCATGATCGCTTTCACCGCCTTCACTGTCGTTCTCGGAGGCTTCTGGCAGTTCACTCAATCCCAGAATCGCGAGACCAAGACCATCACGCAGAGAAGCCAGGCCGATGAGGCTACCACCGTGGCGATCCAGAGCCTTACCGGCGATATAAAATCGGCCAGGCGCGAAGGCGTTGTGATCGACAATACGGGGAAAAATATCGGAATGTTCCGATTCGCCGAAAATCCCGATTCGAAAAAGTCCGATCAGCTTTTCGTTGAAAAGGTCGAATACCGTTTTGACAGGTTCCAGAAAACCCTTACACGCACCGCATTCAATGTCGACTACAACGAAAATTCCGGAAACTTCGATCTCAAGGGCGTCAGAGATACAAAGGTTTACAAGAACCTTACGAATGTCAATTTCAAAAAAATCCCGATTCCCGCAGAACCTAACTCGGCACACGTCCTCGGAGTCGGCATCGAAGTCGAAGCTCAGATAGACAACGTTCTTCTCGGACATCCCCAGAAATCATTCAATCAGGACATCGTTTATGTAAAAGATGAGATCGCATACCACAACCAGCCGCACTGGAACAAAAACCCCATATTTTCCAACAAGATAGTCGCTCTCACCATGACCCCGGCTCTCAAGATCGACTTTTCTTCCTCGCTCGACATCATCAACTGGGCCAACAACCTTAAAGGTCTCGTGCCTGGACTTCTGGAAGACGCCAAAAAGACCCTCACAGAAAGAGTCATGGTGGCC
>Ga0079303_10000104_pt1 | contig 17795 bp, 12 predicted proteins | sample Methanogen_OWC_FD_77073 | JGI IMG/M metagenome (GOLD analysis project Ga0079303, IMG submission 77073) | Enriched soil microbial communities from Old Woman Creek wetland in Ohio, USA - Methanogen_OWC | ecosystem: Environmental > Terrestrial > Soil > Wetlands | place: USA: Ohio | collected...
TTGCCCGCTTCCTTGGCGGCCTGGGTCCCCGTGTTCATGGCGACCCCCACATCGGCCTGGGCGAGAGCAGGCGCATCGTTGGTGCCGTCGCCGGTCATGGCCACCAGGTGCCCGGCCGCCTGTTCCTTGCGGATCAGGGCCAGTTTGTCCTCGGGCCGGGCTTCCGCAAGAAAGTCGTCCACGCCGGCCTCCTTGGCGATGGCGGCCGCCGTCAGGCGGTTGTCGCCCGTGATCATGACGGTCCGGATCCCCATGGCGCGAAACCGTTCAAAGCGATCCTTCAATCCGCCCTTCACGATGTCCTTGAGATGCACCACGCCGATCGCGCGGCGGTGTTCGGCAACCACGAGCGCGGTTCCGCCTGAGCGTGAGATCCGTTCGACCGCATCGTGCACAGAGGGCGGCAGTGCATCACCGATATACCGGGCGATGGCGTCCGCAGCCCCCTTCCGAATGCTGCGGCCGTCGATATCCACGCCGCTCATGCGGGTCTCCGCTTTAAAGGGGATGAACACTGTCGCGGGCATCTCCGACATCGAGCGGCCCCGCAGCCCGTATTGCTTGGCCAGCACGACGATGCTCCGGCCTTCGGGCGTTTCATCCGGCAGGGAGGCCAACTGGGCCGAGTCGGCCATCTCCTCCACACTCACCCCTTGGGCCGGAAGAAATTCCGTGGCCTGGCGATCGCCCAGGGTGATCGTGCCGGTCTTGTCCAGCAGCAGCACATCCACGTCCCCCGCGGCTTCGGCCGCCCGTCCGCTCATGGCGAGCACGTTCTTCTGCACGAGCCGGTCGATTCCGGCAATGCCGATCGCGCTCAGAAGCCCGCCGATCGTGGTGGGGATCAGGCACACCAGCAGCGCCGTCAGCACGGTGACCGAAAAGTTCACCTCGGAGTAGATGCCGAAAAATTTCAGGCTGATCACCACCACCAGGAAGATGATCGTCAGCGCCGAAAGCAATATCGTGAGGGCGATCTCGTTGGGTGTCTTCTGGCGCTGGGCGCCTTCGACCAGGTGGATCATGTGGTCGAGGAAGCTCTCGCCCGGATCGGCAGTGACGCGGATGACCAGTTGATCGGACAGGACCTTGGTCCCGCCGGTCACCGAATTCCGGTCGCCGCCGGCTTCCCGGATCACCGGCGCCGACTCGCCCGTGATGGTCGACTCGTCCACGGAGGCGGCGCCTTCGGTGACCTCTCCGTCTGTCGGGATGATCTCGCCGGCCGAGACCACTACGACGTCCCCTTTTCTAAGGCGGTCCGCGGGCACCTCCCGCAAGGCCGACCCGCCCGGCACGCGGCAGCGGGCGGTCGTCTGGGTGCGGGTTTTCCGCAGCGCCATGGCCTGGGCCTTGCCCCGCCCTTCGGCCACGGCTTCCGCAAAATTGGCGAACAGCACCGTGAACCAGAGCCAAAGGGCGATTTGCAGCGTGAAGCCGAGCGGCTCCCCTTCCGCCCGGAAGACCATCGCAAGCGTGGTGAGCGCGGCACCGGCCTCGGTGACGAACATCACCGGGTTTTTCAGCATGTATACCGGATGAAGCTTCTTGAACGCGTCCAGAAACGCCTGGCTCAGGATAGCGCGATCGAAGCTCGCCTGGATTCTTGCAGTCATTGCTGGTTTCCTTATTCTAATAAGTGATGCTCGAGCCGGTCATCAGGAAATGCTCCACGATGGGTCCCAATGAGAGGGCCGGGAAAAAGGTCAGCGCACCGACGATCAGGACTGTGCCGAGCAGAAGGACGGAAAAGAGCGGGCCTGATACCGGAAAACTTCCGCCCGTTGCCGCCGCTCGCTTTTTCTTCGCCAGGTTGCCAGCCAGCGCGATCGCCGGGATGATCATGAGAAAGCGCCCGATCAGCATCGCCAGACCGATGGTGGTGTCGTACCAGTAGGTGCTGGCGGTCAGCCCTGCGAAAGCGCTGCCGTTGTTGCCGGTGCCGGACGAGAAGGCATACAGCATTTCACTGAACCCATGGGGGCCCGAGTTGTTCAAGCCGGCCAGGCCCCAAGCGCTCACCGCTGCCCAGGCCGTGAAACCCAGGATGCCGAACGCCGCCGCCATCACGAACAAGACGCCGAATTTCACATCGTTGGCTTCGATCTTCTTGCCGAGATACTCGGGGGTTCTCCCGACCATCAGGCCCGCCAGGAACACCGCCAGCACCACGAAAATCAGCATGCCATAGAGCCCCGCCCCGACCCCGCCGAAGACCACTTCACCCAGCTGGATGTTGATCAGGGGTATCAACCCGCCCAAAGGCGTGAAAGAGTCGTGCATGGAGTTCACGGCGCCGCAGGAGGCATCGGTGGTGATGGCGGCAAACAGGGCGGAGTTGAAGATGCCGAAGCGCACCTCCTTACCCTCCATGTTCCCCGACGCCGCCTCCACACCCAACGCATGCAAGCGGGGGTTCCCGGCCGACTCGGCCCACCAGCACGTCAAGGCCCCCATCAGGAAAATGACCGCCATGGCACCCCAGACCGCCCACCCGTGGCGCTGGTTTTTCACCATGCGGCCGAGGTAATAGGTCAGGCCGCTGGGGATTAGGAAAATGGAAAGCATCTGGATGAAATTGGACAACGGCGTCGGGTTCTCGTATGGGTGCGAAGCGTTGGCGTTCATGAAGCCGCCGCCGTTCGTGCCGAGCATCTTGATCGCCACCTGAGAGGCCATGGGCCCCTGCGCGATGGTCTGGGTGCCGATCCGGCGCTCCGCCGCCACCGGCTTGCCCTGGGCGTCTTTGACGACCTCGCCGTGATCGTCTTTTTTCGCGACCCCGGCGGTGTAGGGGTCAAGGATCTGTATCGTATCGTAGGGCTTGAAGTTCTGAACCATGCCCTGGGACACCAGGAACACGGCATAAACGATGCACAGGGGCAGGAGAACGTAGAGATTCACCCGCACGAGGTCCACCCAGAAGTTGCCGATGGTCTTGGCGGATTGCCTGGCAATGCCGCGAACCAGGGCGGCGGCTATGGCGATCCCCACCGCCGAAGAGGTGAAGTTGTGAAACGTCAGACCCACCATCTGGGACAGATAGGAGGCGGTGGATTCCCCGCCGTAGCTTTGCCAGTTGGTGTTGGTCGTGAAGCTCACCGCCGTGTTGAACGCCGAGTGGTCGCTGAACGGCCCCAGCCCCTGAGGGTTCAACGGCAGCAGGTGCTGCAGCCGCAGAATCGCGTAGGTGAAAAGAACTCCCACCAGGCTGAACGCGAGCATGGAAACGGTGTACTGCTTCCAGTCCTGCTCCTTTTGGGCATCCACCCTTAGAATAAAATACAGGGTTCGTTCCACCGGCCGCAGAACCGGGTCCAGGAACGTTTTCCTCGTCCCGTCCAGTGCCTGGAAGAGATAAACGCCCATCGGGCGGGTCAGCAGCAACAGCAGGCCGGTGAACAACGCCAATTGGACCCACCCGAAGGTGTCGCTAAAAATCTGCATGGTCAGAACCTTTCCGGTCTTATGACCGAAATGAACAGGTAAACGATCAGCACCACGCCGACACACCCCACGACAATGTCCATGCTCAAATCCTATCGAGCGCTGCTACGTAGAGCGCGCAGAGAATGAAAAAAACGATCACCCCGATGATGTATGCCGCGTCGCCCAAGGTTGCACCTCCGATTTGCTTCTCCTGGATCCTATTCACCGACCTGAATCGGTCCCTTTTCACCCGATAAGCATAGCTCGTGCCATCTGTGATCCGGTCTCATTTTAACCATGTTCAGGCCGCGTGACTTCGCGGGCGCTTGCTTCCGGCATTCAACAAAACCCCTAGTTCAAACGGCTTGGCTGATGCAACGGGGATAACGCCGCCCGGTCCGGCCGCAACCAGAAATTGCCTTGCAAAATGCAAGGGAGGATCCCGATAGACCGTGAATTTTGCAAGCCTGAGAAGCGTGGCACGCCCTATCCCTGCTGTCTGCCAGTCCGGCGACTTGACCGCGGGCGGCCCGCAGGGACCTGACCGGCGTGCATTTGTGGGTTCCTTGATTCAAATCTGGTCCCGTGTGGAACGCATGACGCCTGCCAGCCGACCATCGAAAAAAAATGGCACGGCCTGTGCTTAGTCACTTGTTGCCTGTGGAGGAGACCCGTGTTCAGCATCCGGCAAAAACTCATATTGGGCTTTGGCGGCCTGCTGGTGATCGTGGCAGGCATCGGCGTAATGACCATCCTGCAGATCCGGCAATTGGGCGAAGCGATCGACGTCATCCTGCGCGAAAACTACCGCAGTGTCGTTGCCTGCCAGGAAATGAAGGAATCGCTCGAGCGCGTCGACAGCGGGATCGTCTTCACGTTTCTGGGGGAGGATGCCGATGGCAGGCGCCAAGTCGAGGCCGGCATGAAGATGTTCTCGAAGGCCTTGACGGTGGAGATGGGCAACATCACCCTGCCGGGTGAAGAGGAGAAGTCTCACCATCTCCGGGATGTCTTCCACCTTTATTCCGAGACCGTCCCTACAATCATCGACCCGTCCCGCCCTCTCGATGAGCGGCGGGCGGAGTACTTTTCCATGCTCCTGCCCGTGTTCGAGCAGATCAAGGGGCTCGCACAGGAGATCCTGGAGATGAACCAGGCCAACATGAGCGAGGCCAACGATGCCGCCCGTTCCCAGGCCGAATCCGCGCAACGCCGCATGACGATCGCCATCCTCTCCTGCGCCGTCGTAGCCATCTTGTTCAGTCTCCTTGCCCAACGCTGGATCCTGGACCCCATCCACCGTCTGATCGAGTCCGCAAACGAAATACGCCGCGGCAACCTCGAGTTGGTGGTGAACGCCGACTCGCGGGACGAGATCGGCCATCTCTCGGAAGCGTTCAACGCCATGGCCGAGGGCCTTCGGCACACCCGACGCAGTGACCGCCGCGACCTCATGCGCACCCGCCAGGCGGTCAGCGAGGTGTTCAAAGCGCTGCCCACGGCCATCGCCGTGCTGGACCTCGAAGACCGGGTGGAAGTGGCCACCGAACCCGCCGAGACGTTCTTCGGCCTCAAGCCGGGCAGCCGCCTGAAGGACCTCGGCCACGAATGGCTGACGGCCCTGGTGCGGCGTGCCCAGGATGAGGGCCGCATCGTGGAAAGCACCGCCGCCGATGCCTGCATCCAAATCTTCCGGGGCGGCCGTGAATACTTTTTCAGCCCCGCGGTCGTGCCCATCGTAATGGATTCCGGCCGGAGGGAGATCTCCGGCACGGCGGTCATCCTCAAGGATGTGACCTCGCTGCGCGAGCAGCAGGAGATCAAACGCAGTGCGGTCACTACGGTGTCCCACCAGCTGCGGAACCCCCTGACCTCGATCCGCATGTCGGTCCACCTTCTGCTCGAAGAGGGCCTCGGTCCCCTCAACCCTTTGCAGACCGAGCTTCTGCTCGCTGCGCGCGAGGAGAGCGAGCGGCTATCGGCCATCGTCGAGGAGCTCCTGGACCTCAACCGGATGGAATCCGGCAAGACCTTGCTGGACATCGAGCCTGTTTCTCCGCACGCCCTGGTCCGGGACGCCGCAGAGCCGTTCCTGACCGAGGCCAAGGACAAGGGCATCACCTTGACCCTAACCGTGCCTGACGACCTGCCGAATGTCCTTGGCGACAAGAAACGGCTGCAGCACGTCCTGGCGAATCTGCTTTCCAATGCGCTGAGGTTCACGAACCCCGGGGGGTCGGTGTCGGTCGGTGCCGAGACCGACCCGGGCACGCTGAGAGTCGCGGTGAGCGATACCGGAAGGGGCATCGAGGCCGAGCACCTCGGCCGGCTCTTCGAACCGTTCTACCGTGTGCCGGGGCAGGACAGGCCGACCGGTGTCGGCCTGGGGCTTGCCATCGTCAAGGAAATCGTCAAGGCCCACGGCGGAAGCGTCGGTGTCACCTCCGAACCCGGGAAGGGCTCGACGTTCTGGTTCACGCTGCCTCAGGATGCAGGGGCGCAGACTCCTGCCGTAAATACCGCCTGACGGAGGTGGATTCATGGAAGACCGCGCCGACAGTTTCCTGCGGCTGGTCCGCCGTTCACAGCGGGGGAGGCTCAAGATCTACCTGGGCTACTGCGCCGGGGTGGGAAAGACCTACCAGATGCTGCTGGAAGGCCGGCGGTTCAGAGAGGACGGCATCGATGTCGTGGCCGGGCTGGTGGAGACCCACGGCCGGGAGGAGACGGAATGCCTGCTGCAGGGGCTGGAGGTGGTCCCGCGCCGGCAGATCGTGTACCGCGGCATCGAAATCCACGAGATGGACTTGGACGCCATCATCGCACGCAAGCCTTCCGTGGTGCTGGTGGATGAGCTGGCTCACACGAACGTGCCGGGAAGCCGCAACGCCAAGCGCTACCAGGATGTGGAGGAGATCCTGGCCGCGGGAATCCACGTGATCTCGACCCTGAATGTGCAGCACCTGGAAAGCCTGTACGACACGGTCGAGCAGGTGACCGGCGTGAAGGTGCGCGAGCGCATACCCGACCGGGTGGTGGCGGAGGCCGACCAGATCGTGAACGTCGACATCACCACCGAGGACCTGCGCCGCCGGCTGGAGGAAGGCAAGGTCTACACGACCGAACGCATCGAAACGGCGCTCACTCATTTTTTCAGGCAGTCCAACCTCGAACAGCTGCGGGAGCTCACCCTGCGCGAACTGGCCGCCCAGATCGACTCACGTCGACGCTCACCCCTTGCCGACGATATCCCTTCCAGCCCCGACCAGATCATGGTCTGCCTCAGTTCGCGCAGCCCGAACAGCGAGGCCCTGCTGCGGTATGCCTCGCGCCTGGCCGGCCGACTGAATCGAAATTGGTATGCCGTCTACGTCCAGACCTCCTCCGAAAGCCCGACGAAGATCGATTTGGAGACGCAGCGCGTGTTGTCCAACGCCTTGGCCCTGGCCCAGCAGCTGGGAGCGACCGTGTTCACCTATAAAGGCGAGGATGTCGTCAAAACGATCCTGCAGTTTGCCAAGGAATACAGGGTGGGACACGTCGTGGTCGGCCGCAGCGGGCGAAAATTGCCACTGTGGAAGCGGTTGCCCGGGAAAGCGACCGTCGTTCAACGACTGGTCGAGGAAGCCAAGGGGATTACCGTCGTGGTGCTAGACACACGCGAACTCGGCACGGGCGCCACTGCCCGCGCGGAGAATTCGGCCCTGGATGTCGACAAAACCATTAGACCCCCCTCGACAGCCAAGGCACCTGCGTCCTTCCCGGCAGGCGTTACGGTGCTTCTCTGGCATGAGCCCATGGAGAAAGAAGCCGCCACGCGTCAACTCCTGGCGGCATGCTGCCGAGAAAACAAAAAAATTTCCGAACCGGCAGCCTGGGATGCGTTGGTTGAACGCGAACGGCAGGGCTCGACCTTTCTGGGGGAGGATGTGGCGCTGCCGCACGCCCGGTTGTCAGGGTTGGAGGATGCGGTCGTCGGGTTGGGGGTCGCATCGCAGGGCGTGCGCGAGCCTTCGACCGGCAAGTCCGTCCGCATTGTGTTCCTGCTGCTCTCTCCGGCGCACCCGCCCGAAGTTCACGTCCGTTTATTGAGCCGCATCAGCAAGCTCGCCCAGCATCATTTGCTCCGCCAGGAGTTGGCACACACGTCGAATGCGGAAGATGCTGCGCGGATCCTCGAGGAACACATGACCACCCTCGATCACCATCCGGCCGAAACTCATGAGAGGAAAGCCGTCTGATTTGGGCCGCACACGGGTGCCATCAACGCCCGGTACCTTATCGGACCGATGAACTAACCGGTGACGTCTGAGGGGACTATGACAACCACCGTAAATTCTCCAGAGGCAAAGCTCTTGGTTTGCGTGAGCTCGAACCCGTCGGCTGCGAGGCTGATTCACTCTGCAAGCGAAATGGCCGCTCGCCTCAGTGCTGAATGGTACGCCGTGCATGTCACAACGCCCAAGCGGCTAATGTCGCCGGAAGTGGCTAACGACCGTGCCGCCGACAACCTGATGCTGGCTGAACACGCCGGAGCACGGACGGTCACCCTAAAAGGCCGCAACATCGCCGAAGAGGTGGTCGGTTTCGCGCAGCAGCGCGGCGTCACCGATATCATCGTCAGCCGGCCCCGCCGATCAGTCTTGGAAAGCCTTCTCCTGCGCAGCCCGGTTGATCAGCTGTTGAGAAGCTGCGGAGACATCGATGTCCATGTTATCTCGGGGGCAGCGACCGGCTCGGGAGCCCTTCCTTCCAAGTGCGCCCCTTTGGCCGATTACGGCTCCGGCGTTCTGTTTTTGATCCTCGCCACCGTGCTATGCTTTACCATGTTCCCGTTCTTCGACCTCAGCAACCTCATTATGGTCTATTTGCTGGCGGTGATGGTTACGGCAACCGGCTGCGGGCGGGGGCCAGCCGTTCTCGTTTCCGTTCTGAGCGTTCTGACATTTGACTTCTGTTTTGTTCCGCCTCGTTACTCTTTCACCGTGGACGAAGCCCAGTATATCGTCACCTTCGTCGTCATGCTCGTGGTGGCTCTGGTGATCAGCCACCTCGCTGCCCGCCTGCGGCAGGAGGCCGAAACCGCGCGGCTGCAGGAGCGGCAGGCGGAAGCCATGCATGGGCTCAGCCGGCAGCTCGCCGGCATCCGTGGAACCGAGAGCATTCTGAAAACGGCCGAACAGTATCTTTCGGAAATCTTCAACAGCCGGGTTGTGGCCCTGCTGCCGGATGAAACCGGCCAGTTGGCCGTTGCTGCCGGCGATCCCGCTGCCGTGATTCAGAATGACATGATCAAGGAAGTTCATTTGGCGCAATCGGTTTACACGACAGGCCGCATGGCGGGGCGGGGTACGCCGATTTCACCGGAGGTCGATATCCTGTGTGTACCGCTGCAGGCCGCGCATGCCTGTTTTGGCGTTATAGCCCTGCGCCCAAAGGATGTGCGGAGACCCCTGGCATCCCAGCAGCTGAAGCTTCTGGAATCGCTCTCCAAGCAAATTGCCCTTGCCCTGGAAGTAGAACATCTGTCGGCTGAATGTCCGGGACCGTCGGCCACGGCATCCGGGCAATCCGTAAATGAACCTCATCCTCGAGATTGAATAGCCTGAAATCGCATGAATGCTGTGGTCCTGGTCGCGTTGAATCTAGTCTTGGTCGGGCTGTCGTTTTTTCTCCTGAAGCAGCGCGGCTTTCTCACCTATTACCGATCCGGCCGGCTTTGGCTTACGTGGCTTGGCATCGGAATCATCACCCTGATGGACGAGTTCACGTCCATCTTCTACGTTCCGGCCGAATCCTACCGGTTTATAGGGTCGAGCGCCATCGTCTTCATCGCCCTGACCAGTATTCTGATACGGTTCCTGAGCACTCGTTTCGTGGAGATTGCGGAGATCCTCGAACATCATGGCCTGATCGGCGGAGGAGTCTACTCGTTCTCCTATCTGGTCCTGGGTCCGACCGTGTCCTTTGTAGCCATTTCGTCGATCATGGTGGACTACATCCTTACGGCCTGTATTTCCGCAGTGAGCGCTGTGCTGAATGCGTCCTCCTTTTTTCCAGCCCTCTCGGATTCGCCTCACCTGGTGATGGCGCTGGTCTTCGCATCCATCTGGTTTGTCGCGGGGCTGAACATCCTGGGCATTCGGGAAAACGTCCGTTTCACGTTCGCCATTTTTATATTTGCAGCTCTCGTCATTCTCAATCTCCTTGCCTCAGGGTTCCTAAACCTGGATCAGGGCTCCATGGAACGGATCAGAGGATCCGGGCACCTGGCCTTGGCCTCGGTTCAAGAAGGCTCGTGGCTTGACTCCTACGGCAGCTTCATCAAAAACATCGCCTTCTGTATTTTGGCCTACTCGGGGATCGAGTCGGTCATCCAAACCGCGGGTTTTGTGGAAAACTGGCGGGTCATCAAGAAGGCCTACGTGTTCCTGGCCATGACGGTGGGCGTCGTCACGCCGCTCGTTGCGATGCTGGCGCTCTCGGCTCCGATCCAATTTGCGCAGCACGAGGGGGACTTGATCACACACTTTGCAACGCTCGTGAACGGGGTGTGGTTCGGAGTGGTCATTGCGGTACTGGCGAGCGTCACCCTACTCATGGCGGTTAACACGGCCTTCGTCGCCTCCAGCGAGTTGATCGAACGGGTGGCCCACCGCTACGGGTTCCAGTGGCTCATCGCCACCAACCGGAAAAACTCACTTTACCGCATCCACGTCATGGATGGGGTTCTGTTTTCAATAATTGTCCTCATCACCAGCGGCAGCCAGGCGGTGCTGGCCGACATGTACGCGATCGGTTTGGTCGCCAGCTTCTGCATCAACATGGGCTCGCTTCTCATCTACCGGTACTTCATGGGAACTAAGGAGGTCATCCCGTATTCCACCAGTCGTCTCGGGACCCTCGCCCTGTTTATCGTGCTGACCAGTTGTTTCGTGTTTCTCGCCTGGGACAAGCCGCACGGCACGGCGCTCTGGGGCATTCTCACGTGCGCCGTGCTGACCTCCGGGATTATCGTGGCCAAGAAGCGCCGTCCCGAGAAAGCCGAAGTCGAGCAGGCGGAGACCGAGATGGATGTGATTCTCTACCTGGCCGAGGCCGCCGGCCCGGACCTGAATATCTTCTTCAGCCGGCCGCGTGAGGATTCCACGATGCCGGACCGGCGCAATGATGTCTACGTGAGTTTTTTCTCCCCTCGGCAGGGTATCCCCGCTCGGGCCGGTGTCAACCATTTCAGGCTGCCTTTCGAGAAATCCGGGATTTACCATCGCATGGTCGCGTTCCTCAAAGTGGTCGAGTACGAACTTTCGGACCGGGTGATCACGATTCATTTTGGATGGCCCATGTCGTCTTGGTGGGACCGCATGTCTATCGGCGTGATGGTGTTCAATCTGATGAAGCTGCCCACGCTTTTCCCCAAGTTCAATTTCGACATCGGCTACAAGCCCGCTTTAGAGACTGGAAAGAAAGCTGAGGTGCATGGCTAATCTCCCAAACAAAGCAGAGGACTCTCCTCAGAGCGGCATCCTCGAGAATCAAGCCCCGACGGGGGGGCCGGTTTCCGCCGGATCACTCGGGTATCCGGCCCTCAGACGAGAAAAAGTTTTCGGGCTGGCAATCGCCGCCCTGGGCGTTGTGTACGGCGACATCGGCACCAGCCCCCTCTACACCGTGCGGGAATGCTTCAACGGCCCACATGCCATCGCTTTGAACGAGGTCAATCTCTTCGGCGTGGTGTCGCTGATCTTCTGGTCCCTGACCATCGTCGTGACGATTAAATACGTGGGGTTCATTCTGCGGGCCGACAACCGCGGCGAGGGCGGGATCTTCGCCCTGCTGGGGCTGATAGCAAGCTCGAGTGCAACATTGTCGCCGCGGATGCGATCGGCCGTTTTTCTGGGGGCGATCTTCGGAGCGGCGCTGCTTTACGGCGACGGCATCATCACCCCTTCGATTTCGGTGCTGTCTGCCATCGAGGGCTTGGAGGTGGCCACTGAAACGGCAAAACCGTTCATCGTGCCGCTGACCTGCATGGTTCTGGTCGCGCTGTTTCTTTTGCAGAAGCGCGGCACGGCCGGCATCGGCAAGGTCTTCGGCCCCATCATGATCCTCTGGTTTCTGACCATCGGCTCCGCCGGATTATTGGAAATCCTGCAGGCCCCTCGCATCCTCTCGGGCCTCGATCCCCGCCATGCGTGGAATTTCTTCGCCGCGAATCACCTGCACGGTTTTGTGGTCCTCGGCTCGGTCGTGCTGTGCATCACGGGGGCCGAGGCGCTTTACGCCGACCTAGGGCACTTCGGCCGCCGCGCCATCCAGTTTTCATGGCTTGGTTTGGCCTACCCCGCCCTCTTGCTGAACTATTTCGGGCAGTGCGCGCTGCTGCTGAATAATCCCGGAGCCAGTTTTCACCCCTTTTACGGACTGGTTCCTATCGGCTTGCTTTACCCCATGGTGGCCCTTGCGACCATCGCGACCGTTATCGCTTCCCAGGCCCTGATCACCGGTGCATTTTCTCTGACCCAGCAGGCCATCCAACTCGGCTTCAGCCCGCGCATCCGGATCGTTCACACCTCGGCCGAGATCAAGGGACAAATTTACATCCCGGCCGTCAACCATGCGCTCATGATCGCCTGCCTTCTGCTGGTATTGTCTTTCAAAGAATCCGGGCGGCTGGCCGGGGCCTACGGCCTGGCGGTCACGGCCACGATGAGTCTGACGTCCGGTCTGTACCTTGCAGCGGCTATTTGCGTCTGGCGCTGGCCGATGTGGAAAGCCCTGCCGCCCGTCGGCCTCTTCCTGCTCTTCGACCTGAGTTACTTCGGCGCGAACCTCTTCAAGATCTTCGACGGCGGCTGGATCACCCTGGTGGTGGCGGCTGTGATCACGGCCATCTTCACCACCTGGAAAAAAGGCCGCGAAGAACTGAAACGAAGGCTTCTCGCCGACCGGCTGCCGCTGGATGCCTTCTTATCGGACATCGCGCGGCACGGTTGGCCCCGGGTGCGGGGGACTGCGGTGTTCATGACCCTTTCACCGGAAGGCGCCCCGCCGACCCTGCTGCACCACGTCAAGCACAATCACATCCTGCACGAGCAAGTGGTGCTGCTGACGATTCAGTCGGCGGATGTTCCGGCTGTAGCGGACGACCAGCGTGTGAACCTGGAGGACCTGGGGCAGGGGTTTTACCGGCTGACCGCCCTCTACGGTTACATGGAAACGCCCAAAGTCCCGAGGATCATGAAGCTTGCCGCCGCAGGCGGCCTTTCTGTGGACTCCACCCAGACAAGCTTCTACCTCGGCCGCGAGACGCTTTTGAACACCGGCGCCTCCCGCATGATGCGCTGGCGGAAGGCAATCTTCGCGTTCATGTCTCGCAATGCGGCCAACCCCACAGTTTATTTCGGCATCCCCCCGAACCAGGTGATCGAGCTGGGTGCGCAAATCAGATTTTAGGAGGCGGCATGCAAAACACTACCAATGATCGAGTAACCCCGTTGAAGGCTCGCGGGATCAATGCGGACGCAACCCCGGAAGACTCGGAATGGATGGAAGCAGCCACAGCGCCCTCACAGCTAAAAACCGGTCTTGCGCGCGCCCTCGGCTCCCGGCTGCTGTGGGCTGCCTTGGGGTCGGCAGCCATTCTGTCCCTCATCCTCATGTACCACCGAGACACCTTGCTGGAATTCCAGAACGTCCCCCAGGTGATGGCGCAGAAACTCGAAACCCTGTCCTCCCTGAGAGTCAATTTCTTCAAATCGATCGAGTCCGAGAAGCTTGCCGTGATGGCCGAAACCGACGAGGCATCCCTTTCTTTCGCCGGTGAATCCACGCGGGCAGCTGAAGCAGTGGAGGCCGATCTCAAAGAGCTGTTCCGCCTGACCAGCTTGCACCCTGCGGCGGACGAGTCGAAATTGCTCCAGGAATTCGAGGTGGCCTGGGAGCAGGTCCGCAAGATCGACCGGGTGATCCTCGACCTGGCGGTTCAGAACACCAACCTCAAGGCCTTCAGGCTGTCCTTCGGCAAGGGACGCGAGACTGTCGAGCATTTTGAAAATGCGTTGAACGGGTTGACACGAGACGTGACGGATATAAAGCTGGTCCGGGCAGCAGCCGACGCGCTTTCTGCCGAGCTCAATATCCTCAGCCTGCATGCCCCTCACATTGTATCTCCGGATGACGAAGAAATGAATCGGATCGAGCAGGTCATTTACGCCAAGGAGGAGGTCGTTCAGCGTTCGCTTGAGGACTTGGCACGCCTGGCTCCTGCCGCCAAGCAGCCTTATGTGAACGAAGCGGTGGCGGCTGATCGCGAATTCAGAGCGGTGACCGCGACCGTAATAGAGTGGTCGCGTCAAAACACGAATGTCACCTCGCTCAACATCTCGCTTGACCGAAAACAAAAGGCGACCGCCCTTTGCGAGGCCCTTCTGAAGGAGCTCCACGAAGCGTTCAGTAGACAGGCCTTCAAAGCCACCCGCTGATCGGGGGAGCCCTCTCCGAAGATGCACACCATCGACCGTGCACGCGGGTGGGGCTTTGCAGAACACAATCAGACAGGAGGTCATCCGTGGACAAGAAACTGGCTCTCGTTGTCGACGACGAAAAGAACATCCGCCTGACATTTTCCGAAACCCTGGTCCAGATGGGTTTTGATACCCAAACGGCAGCCAATGGTAAAGAGGCGCTGGCGAAAATGAAGGAGACCGATTTTGACCTAATACTCTTGGATTTCTGGATGTCCGGCATGGACGGGATCGAGGTCCTGCGCTGCATTCGGCAGGGGTACCCGAAGGTGCGCGTCATCATGATCACCGCCCATGGGACGATCGAGTCGGCCGTCGAGGCCATGAAACTCGGCGCCGTCGATTTTATTCAGAAGCCCTGCACCCCGGGGGAGATCCGAAAGTGGGTCGGCAAGGTCATGGAACGGGAAACCATCGACGAATCGAAAGCGCAAGATTACCCGATGCTGATCGAGTTGGCAAAGAAATGCATTGCCGACTACCGTTTCGAGGCCGCAGGTGCGCAGGTGAGAAAGGCAGTGGCCATCGACCCGTCACGACCCGAGGCGTTCAATCTTCTGGGGGCCATTCAGGAAATTCTGGGCGCTCATCCGTCGGAAGCTTTGAAGAACTATCACGCCGCGCTGTCGCTGGATTCCTCATATGCTCCGGCTCGCAAGAACATCGAACGCATCGCCGGCGAAAACAAGTATCGGCGCGGCAAAATCGACATCGACCGCCGCTGAAACCCATCGGCTCAACTGCCACGCGAGCGGGAAATCACCTCCCAGCAACCGGCTGTTGACTTTTCCCCTATCGAGTCCAGATTCTACCTCCACAAGCCTTGATGGATGTGAATCTGAATCGATGACGATGGGGGAAAAGTATGCCCATGGGGATGAAACATAGCCCGTTGTTTTGGGCGGTAGGGGTTTTGGCCTTCGGTGCGTTTCAAGAGCATCCCGCCCTCAACTCGTTTTTTGAGCAGCCCCAGCTCAAAGCCCCTCAGACCGAAGCCCTGCGAGCCTTTCTGATTCAGCTGCGCCCGCAGCGAGGGAACCTGGTTTTGGTGACGCACCAGGTGAACATCACCGCGCTGACGAGTGTCGTCCCATCACCGGGCGAGATGGTCGTCGCCGCCTTCGAGGACGACGGCCGCCTGGTCGTCAAGTCCCGCATCGCCGCCCCTGATTGAACGCCGCGGCAGGACCTTGAGGATGTGCCGCGAGCTTATTGACACCCGCAGTCGGCTTTGCCATAGTGCCTTCGCTTTTCAGCTTGCCTTTACGTTGGGCAAGGTTCAATTCCACCCGGCGGTTCAGGAGGAGAGTCATGCTCAGGCTTGGAGAAAAAGGCGCCATTCCCCAAAGAGACAACGAAACCTATGCCATCGCCCCCCACATCCCTTGCGGGATGCTCACACCGGAGCTGCTGCGCCGCGTCGCGGACGTGGCTGAAAAATACCAGGTGAAAGCGGTCAAGATCACCGGCGCCACGCGCTTGGCCATCATCGGGTTGAAAGAGCAGGACATCGACGGCGTCTGGCAGGACCTCAAGCTGGACAAGGGCGCCGCCGTGGGGCTCTGCATCCGCAGCATCCGCGCCTGTCCCGGCAATACCTATTGCAAGCTGGGCCAGCAGGATGCCCTGGGGGTCGGGCTGAAGATGGATGCCGCCTACCATGGCAAGCAGCTGCCCGGCAAGTTCAAGATGGCCGTGTCGGGCTGCCATCTGAGCTGCGCCGAATCCTGGGTGCGCGACATCGGTCTGATCGGCCGCAAGGACGGGTGGGCGCTCGTCATCGGCGGCAACGTCGGGGCCAACCCGCGGATAGCGCAGGAAGCAGCGGACAAGCTCACAGACGAGGGCGCCATGGCGGCCGTCGAGAACGTCATCGCATTTTACGCGAAGGAAGCTCAAAAGGGCGAGCGCCTGGGAAAAATGATCGACCGCATCGGCATCGAGCCGTTTAAAGCCGCGCTTGCCTGAAGGTTGGATTCAAGGCCGACATGCCGACCTTTTCCGCTTCGAAGCAGAGCACTTTTGCCGGCCCTCTGCTCATGCTGCTGTCCGCCTTTTTTTTCACAGGAATGAACCTGCTGCTCACGCAGTCCATGGCGCATTTCGGGGTCTGGGACATTGGTTTCTACCGGTTCACCGGAGGTCTCGTCATTCTGGTCGCCCTCTTCGGCCGCCGGGGGAACCCATTCCGGTCTCCCGACACCAAATTGCTCCTCATCCGGGGATGCTCGGGCTCGATCGCCTTCATCTGTTTTATTTTTTCCGTGCGGCGGCTGCCGGTTTCCACTGCCTTGATGTTGCTGTACGCATTCCCGGCGTTTGCCGCCCTGTTTTCCTCATGGCTTTACCAGGAAAAAGTGTCCCGGCCGGCCTGGATCTGCACGGCGGCCGTCCTGGCCGGCGTCGCCATCCTGGTGGACCCTGCCGGCGGGGTGGATCTCTCTGGCACCATCGCCGGCATTCTCTCGGCGGTCCTTGCCGGGCTGACCATTGCCATCATCCGCCGCCTCAAGCAGACCAACGGCTCGGTCATCATCTATCTTTATTTCTGCCTGGTGGGGTCCCTGGTCACGGCGCCGGCCTTTCTGCACGCGCCCACCATCCCGGCAACCGTTTCACAAGCGATGGTGTGCGGCGGGATCGTCGTCTCCTCGATCCTTGGGCAGCTCACCATGAACCACGGGTTCGGATACTGCCGCAGCTGGGAAGGCGGCCTCTACCTCACGAGCGAGGTGGTGCTCACAGGCCTGGCCGGGATCGCCCTGCTCGGAGACCCCGTCGGTTGGCGCTTCTTCACCGGCGGTGCGCTCATTCTGGGAAGCGCGGTGGCCATCCAAGTCGAACAGGCGCTGCGCGGGAGAAACCATTCATCGGACATGAATGTACGGGAAGTCGCGTAAAAAAAAAGGGCAGAGCCTTTTTAGGCCCTGCCCTCGTTCCAGGCAGATGAGGTTATCCGGCGACATCGATCCCCGGGTCGCACCCCAAACTGGTCTTGTTTTCACATTCGAAATTCTTGCTCCGGGCGTCGACGTGACCGCGGTTTCTTTCTTCATCGGACTCGATATAACTATCTTCACGATGGCTTGATTTCGATTGGGATTTCATTTTGGGTTCCTCTCGTTTATTGTCGGTTCCGGTCGATGTATCCGACCGTCTTCATGGCCGCTAAGATACGCACGCAATCCCATTGCGCAAGGGGCGACGGCGGATAAGATAGTGATAGGCTATGCCTATCGCTGCGAACCCCCCTAAAGAAACCGGTCGAAAGCGCCGATCCTGAATTTTGCCATGTTCGCCAGACCTGCCATAAACGTTCCCCGGCTTGTGTTTTGCTGGGCGGCGGTGCTCGCAGCGGGGTTCCCGGCGTCTCTCTCAGCCGATTCCGGCGCAGCCGCCTGGTCCGGTTCAGACCCCCTGGGCATCCCTTATGAGATAAGGATGCACCAGTTTACCCAGGGCAACCTGGCCCCCAATCCCTCATTCGAGCGGAAAAACAGAGAGAGCGGCGGAGCCGAGCCGGAAGGCTGGGAGAAGGCCGGAAACGGGGTCGAATGGGTGGACCGGGAGTCAAGGGCCGCAGAAGATGACATCCGTCACGGCAGCCGTGCCGTCAAGGTCCACCGCAAAACCGCCGGCGAGTTGGACGAGGCCGAGGGGGTGATCAGCGACTTCATCCCCGTGATCCCCGGCAACTACGATCTCACCTACGATGTCCGGTTGAAAAACGTGGATGGCAACCGGCGCCGCTGGGGCGCACGGCTGGGCGATGCCGTAACGGTCAGGGTGCTTTTTTTCGATGCTGAAAAAAGACCGGTGGATTCAACCGCCATGAACCCG
>Ga0079303_10000105_pt1 | contig 17648 bp, 19 predicted proteins | sample Methanogen_OWC_FD_77073 | JGI IMG/M metagenome (GOLD analysis project Ga0079303, IMG submission 77073) | Enriched soil microbial communities from Old Woman Creek wetland in Ohio, USA - Methanogen_OWC | ecosystem: Environmental > Terrestrial > Soil > Wetlands | place: USA: Ohio | collected...
TTAAAATTAATTTCCATATTAGAAAATTTAAGATATAACATTTGAGAATTTTTAATTGTATTTTTAAATTCAGATTCTTTTTGAATATTATCATATTTATTCTTATATAATTTAGTCTTAGGTTTATCTAATAAAAATTCCGAATAAGAGAAATCTCTTCGAACTCCAATATTTTTATATTCATCTTCATAAAAATTAGAAAAATTATTTCCAGCAATTTCTTCATATGATCTAGTAAAATCTAAAAATGTAATATTATCCATATTACAATTAATAAATTTTTTACCAGTAGATTCAACATAACTACCATAATTTAAATTTTCATTACTTTGAGATTTAGCAGTAAATCTTACAAATACATGATTGACATTTGTAACAGATTTATATCTTCTTACATCTCTTGGACAAATAATTAAATTATTTAAATCATAGAATATATGACTTCCTGTATTATATACTCCATATACATTTTCAATATGTCTTAAATTACTTAGAACAGTACCAGGTCTTAATATCATTTGATCATATTTTGTTCTATTATCTGGTTGATAAAAATCTAAATTTAAATCAGGTATATAACTTCCAATACTCATCATAGTATCTAATACTGTACTATTTTTATAAATTCCAGAAGTTATAGTTTTATTTATTTCCAACATTTTCTTAGGAAATAAAATCATTTCAAAATATTGGTTTTGATAAGATAAATTACTTTCATTTTCATTTACCAAACTATCTGAAATATTTAATGGGATTTTATCCATTCTAATTGGAGAGAAAATTGTTTTTCTTAAATATTCATATTTTACTTGTTTTTCATCTCCTATAATTATACAATCCATTTTAATACTAAATGTAACCAAACTATCATTTTGTATTTGTAAAATTATAGAAGGAGGAATTTTTAATTTACTCTTAATTAATGGGAACATGTGTTTAGCTGAATTAAAAGTAAATTTGAATTTATTTTCATAACTAGATAGATCAACACTTTTCCCATCACTAAATAATACTATTATTGTAGTTAAGTAGGAATAAGTATTTATTTTAGTAACATCCAAATTAAATTTCACCACTCTTTCTAAAAAAAAATAAGGGTAAATATTAATAATTACCCTTATAATATATGTTAATTTATTTCATTTCCTGGTTCGTTTCCTTCACCTTCAAATACAAAATTTAACATTATTGGAAATCTGCTCATTATTTCATCATTAAATAATCTAAATCCTTGATAATCAATTAAATCTAAAAATTGAATCTTATCATATTTATCAATATTAGTTTCAATGTTATTACAAAAATCAATTAATTTAAGGTTATTTAAAAATTTATCATTATCTTTTACATCATCAAATAATTGAATATCATCAGTTGGGAAATATTTTCTTGGAAATAATTTATTGCTATTAATTTTTTCAAGAATAAATTTAATTCCTCTTAGAACTCCCATTCTTTTAACTCCAGATATATTATAATCTTTATTACTAATTAATCCATATAATATATTTAATAAATCTGGAGAAAAATCTTTATAAGAATTTTCATCTAAATTTTTAGGTTTAGTAGATTTAACTAATTCATCAATTACATTAAAATTAGAAATGAGTTTAGTCTTTTCACCTCTTAATTCTAATATTAGTATGTTACTAATATCACTTCCGAGTAATTGGTATTGAAGAATATCATTACTAATTACTAAATTAATTTCATTCATTTTATTTTCCTTATAATTAATGATATAATAAGGAATACTCGATGGATCTAATTTGTTAGTATTTATGTAGTAAGTATTTGGAACATAATTGATAATTCTGCTAATTAATTTAAATTCATTTTCAATTATTTTATTTAGAATATTTGTTGTAGAATTTTCATCAAGTCTCTTTTCATAAAAATTTTCTTTATAATCTTCACTGATAGATAAATGATAGCTGCTTTTATCAAATGAATTAAATAAATAAAATGTTGTATACATTTCATGATATCTTGCGAAATAATGTCTATAATGTCCAATTATATTAAAAATTTCAGAAGTAAATATTTTACTATCATTATTATTAAATGAATTAAATAAATCAATTGTAGTTGGATTATAGAAAGATTTAAGAAGGGAATTAATATCTATATAGATATTAATTGTTCCACCTCTTTCAAAACTACCTTTATATGGTTTAAATAGTTTATCCAATAATTGATACTTTACTTTTTTAGAATGAAATGTATTTTGGACTATTTGGATTCCTTCATTGTTGGCTAAATTCATCATATTACTCATTTTAAATTCCCCTTATATTATTAGAGGAGTATTTAAGATAATTCTATCTTTAGTTACTCCAAAATCTTTCTCATTTTCCTTTTTATTATAATATATATTTAAACCATTAAATTTAGATAAAATGTTATTAACTTTTAATTTATTAAAAAATTTCTTATTCACATCATTATCTGAATAGATATTTATATCTGCATTTAATACTCCTAATTTCATAAGATGATTTAATACAAAATCAAAACTTTTACCATTTACTGATATAAATATATCATTTATATTTAATTTTTCGTCATATATATTATGGAAAACTGAAACAATATCAAAAATTCCTTCAGTTAAATTTATATTAAAAACAGGCTGTTGTAAATCTAATTTATTTTGAATACTATAAAATTTTTTAGAAATCATTATTTCTTCATCAAATATTTTTAGATTAAAATATCTCTTATCAGTTGGATTAAGATATCTACAGCATATTGTGTTATGATCATTTAATAAAAATCCTATAGATGAAATATCTAATTTATATATCAAAGTTTTTTTATTAATATCAGTTATTTTTATATCATTCAATTCAAAATAATCTCTTAAGTTTAAAATTATTCTATATTTTTTGATATTATAATCGTTTAATTCAAATCCAAGTCTATCTTCGAAATATTTTTTCTTTTTCAACTCTAATTCATTAAATTGCTTTGGTAAAACTATAGGTTCTTTTTTATTATTGAAATAATTTAAATAACTATTTCCATATTTTCTATTAATTTTTAATTTATAATCATTTACAGATTTTACCAAATACATTGACATATCTTTTGAGAAAAGATTAAGAGTATTTAGCAATTCTTTGCTAAATACTCCTGTAGTGTTACAACGTTGACAATAAAATTTAAATGGAGGTGTGTTATTTATATAAAAGTGAGCATGATTCCATTCATTAGAATCTCCACAAAATGGACATCTAATAACAGTTTCATCCTTCCTAACGGTTAAGTAACAAACTTTAAGATTTGGTTTCAAGTATTCATATAATGTTAAATCATACATATTTATAATTCCGTTTCTTTATAAAGATTTTACAAACATTATACATTCGATTAGATATTGATTTTCATTAATTTCTAAGTCATTATTTTCATAATCTATAAAATCATATTGAGACATTGTAAACATTTGTCCAATAAAATTCTTATTATTAATCTTATCAATAAAAGGAAGATAATCGTCTAGTAAATCTTTATATGATTTTAATTTTCCTAAAGTTCCAGTTAATTTTCGTTTTATTTGATTGATATTCAAATAAGTATTTTCTTTTAAAACAGCTCTTAATAATTTCGGTATTTCTATAAAATTTCTTTCTTCTAGTTCATTAATCATTTTAAATAATAGAAGTATTTTATTATCATAATCAGTTACTAATTTGAATTGAGAATCCCAATATATTTCATTAAAATATATTTGAATAGTATTAAGATTGATTCCCAATTTTTTGAATTCATTATAATCATCTATAACTTTCTTATTATATTTATAAAGATTTTCAACTTCTCTTTCAATTGTAATTAGATTTGTAATATATTCTCCTTCATTATATGTTTGATTAAAGATCTTAAATTCCAATTTCTCTTTTTCATCAACGTCGTCATCATCATCAGTATTAGCCCTTATAGTCTTGAAAGATAGATTATAGTTATATGTGAATGTAAAATCTATCTTAAATTTAATTATAGTATGTAAATATTTTATTGCAGATGTGTTTAAATCAATCTTAGGAATAATTTGTTCCAATATAGATTTTCTAATAGTTTCAGTTAATATGGTTGGAGTAATCTTATGATTCATCAAATACAGCCAAATAACTCTATCACTCATTTTAGTCGATGTAACTCTCGAACAGATTATCTTATGAAGTTTATTTAAGATATGATTTGTATTTCCTTCTGTATAATATTTAATAACATAATTAGAAAAGAATACATATAGGAAATTAATGTCTATATGTTTCTTAATAAGTGAGAATATTGGAATTAATAATCTAAGATGAAATGCCGCTTCAAGAAATACTTTATTATTCTTATCAATTAATTGAAGATCAGTATTTACAGTTCTAGTTTTAGATTCATCATCTAAACTAATTGTATAAGTTTCCTCAACTATTGTGACAATTATTTCTTTAAGTTTTTCATCATTAATAAAATTAATAATAATATCCTTTAATTCATTAATCTCCTTTTTAGTTATATTTGTCTTGTCAATACCCTCATGATCATTAAAGAAATATAAAATTTCCATAATAATATTTAAATACTTTAACATGAATTCCGGATATAAATTCATTATAGTATTTAGACTTTTAGCAATTTTATCAATCTCTTTATAAAAGCATCTGATTTCAATTGGTAAAACTGATACTGCTCTTAAATCATCACGACCTAAATACTCATTAAAATTAATATACACTGATTTATTAAGAGGTTGAACGATGTCTTCAAATTCCAACTTTTTAAAGTATTCTTTTACTGATTGACTTTCTTTAGTAACACTTTTACTAGGCGTATCTAAATCCAATTCATCAATGCTATTTTTTAATTCAGCTAATTCATCTTCGATATTAATTCTTTTTTTAACTGCCAATATAGAACCTCCCCATTTTTCATTTTGTTAGTATTACAATTCTATAATATATCTTTTTAAAAAGTTTTACTTTTACTAGAACTTTTAATTTTATTAAAATAACTATTAAAAATATTGAATCCCGTTTTAGCTTCTTCTTCAGTTTTATTAACAGTTGAAAAAGATTTCTTTGGAGGAGTATTTTTATTCGATTTTTTATTAGTTTTCTTAGAATCTCTTATAACTTGTTTAACTCTATTATATTCATTAATTTTTTCTTGTGCAGAACTAACTTGTAATAAAGCACTTTTATTAAAAGGAATAGTTCGAAAATTATTGAAAAAATTAAATTTTAATTCTTTCATAAATAATAAAGCATAATATACTGATTTTTCAAACCCCATATCTTGATTTGGGTTCTTTATAATAGGAGGATTTTTTATAGCAATCTCACTATATTTTACTTTTAATTCTGGAATTAAGATATTAAAGAGATTATAAATATATGTATAAGTAAAATTAAAATTCAATGAATTTGAAAATACTGTTAAAGTATATTGATTTAAACTTATCAATCTTGTTTTATCTGCTGGAGGAGTAAATTTTAAAACTACATCATAAGATAATTTTGTGGGAAATTCCTCAGATGGAATTTTAAACTTAAAAAAGTAAACTCCATCTGAGGATCTCAGAAATATTTGAACTTTAAAACCAGAATGATTTGCAAGTCTTAATTTTCGATATCTTTCCTGTAAATTTCTTATAATGACATCTCGTCTAGCTACTGAAGCAGAACCTGGACCAACTGGATTCTTTAAAAAATTATCCATTGTCATTAACATAAATTTTTACCACCTTTTAATTTCTAATTATATCATTTGAAATAAATTGATTACTAGTTACGATTAATCCAATAATACTTAAAGATGATCTTAAAATCATAATATCAGTCATACATGAATTAATAACATCAGTTTCATCACTATTTTCAAATTCCAATGTTTTTAAATTATAAATTGAATCTTCTGAAATATTTAATTCAATTAAATTATTCAAATCTTCTTCAGAAGAAAATAATGAAGAATTATTTAGCATTGTTTTATAAGCTTCTATACATGCTTTTTGGATAGAACGAAGCAAAGTTCTGTCTACTTCATTATCAACCACATTACTATCTTCATGATAATTTAACATATCTTCAATAATTTTAGGAATTGTTAAGTTTCCACCTGATACGTAACCATATTTTAATGCTGATTTACAAGCATATACAGCATCTTCTACTAAATATTTTAAAGTATCTTTCTCAATATCAGTTACTCCACCAACATTTAATCTTGCAATTCTTCCAGTTAGTAATGAATATCTGTTATTTAATTGAATAATTTCTTTTTCAATATTTCGTTTATTTACTTCTTTTTCAATTTCAGCTTTATATAAATCAATATTACTTAATCTAGCATTAACTCTTTCTTCATTTTTATTACCACCAATAATATAAGTAATATTTTCAGAAATTTTAATTTTTTCACAAGTACCCAATTTATAATATAATTCAGTTTGAGTAATTGGTTCAACTTGTACTGATTTTTCATATACATGACCATCTATATAAGCTGCCAAATCTTCAAATTTTTCTTTAGCATTATCAGTAATAAATGAATAATCAACTAATGCAATTTCTAGATTTGGATTTTTACTTTTATTAATTGTAAAGCAATTAATAAATTCTGTAGAAAATGCTCTACTTATAATTACTAATCCTCTACCTTCTTGATAAAGTTTACCAAGTAAATCAACAATAGCAGCTAAATCTGAATTATCTAATGTATCATCGCTTAATAAAATATAAGGAGATTCAATAATACATTCTTTTCTATTAGATTGATTAATAAATTTATTACTAACATAACCTCTATTTAATTCATAACCTTGAATTAATTCATAAAATGTTTTATTAGTAGGTGATTTTTCAATTAGAATATTACCATCTTTACCAATCTTTTCATAAATTTCCAAAATAATATTAGCAATCTTTTCATCATTATTTAAAGAGATTTTTGCAATATTCTTAACTTTATCAAAATTTGATTCATTTATTTTAGTAGATTTTTGTAAAATCTTTTCAGAAATTACTTTTTCTAACTCTTCTAATTTTTCTAAGATAATTTTATTTGGAAGACATTTAAATATAGGATTCTCTTGTTTGAGAATTAATAATTCATTATATAATGAATTTGCAATAACTACACTTGAAGTACTTCCATCACCAACTTCTTTTACTAAATCTCTACTAATATTTTTAACAAGATCTAATAATGTTGATTTAAGAGGATCATTAATAACTTTAATTCTATTTAAAATTGTATAACCGTCTTTGGTAATCGTATGACCACCTAATTTATCTTCTAAAATAGTTGTATTTCCATAATATCCAAGTGATCTTGAAACAATAGTAGAAATTTCATTTAATGATTCTTTAATTAGTTCATCGATATTTTTATATAGAACATTTGTAACTGACATATATTAAATTCCCCCGATTAATTCTATTTTAACACATTCTTTATCTTTTTTTGTTGTAAATTCATCTTTAGTAAATTCTTCTAATCTAGAATAATTTTCCATATCTTTTAATTTTATTGTAATAATTCTAAAAGATTTTTCTAATTCATTTTTAGATTCCCACTTGAATCCTTTAATTATTTCAAATTCTATATTATTATCTTCCAATTTTAATAGAAGATTATTAAACTTCATACTATTTTCCGAGTATTCTAACGATTTAACGAAATTAATCGTAGGTCTATCATGATATTCTGTTAACTCTGATACCCAATGTAAACTTTGTTTCATGTATATATTCCTTTCAATATAAAAATTATTTATGTTTTTCAGTGAGTAAATATTCTTTATATTGCTTTAATTCAAATAATAAATTTAGATCCATTTCTAAAATTTCAGTATATGAAATATGTCCTTCGAATAAAGTAAGTAAATAATAAATGAAAGATGCATCAAATTCTGTTGTCATTTTTAACAATTTAGATGATGTCATACTTTCATCTTTTTTTCTATTTATTGAAGGATCTGTTGAAAAACCAGTTCTTGAATATTCACGCTAATGTTTCCAGTATCTTTTTGACAATTAGGACACTTAGTATTTTTAATTTGGTAATCGATAAAATATTTTTCACTATGATTTGTAATTTGGCTCATTAAGTATTCTGAATCAGAATAAGAAAGTTTATTTAAAATATTTGCTAAAGTAGGAAGATCTTTTACTTCGAAATAAATTGCTTTCCCTCTTACTTTACTTTCTTTAATATCTAATACCATAATTTTCTTAAGGAAAATCATTGTATTAATAATATCCTGAATATTATCAGTATTAGTTGGGTTCTTAACTGAACCTAAGATATTAAGATGATCTTGTAAAGTAGGAATTTGAATATCGACAATAATTTTACTGTCTGGTAAAATAGTTCTTTTAACTTTATGAACTAAAGAATTTGATAATGCTTCTTCAGGTCTACTAATTGAACCAGTAATTTCATCAAAATGTTGATAAATATTAGGATCTTTAGTACTTACTAAACTATCATTATTAACTACAATTTTAAATTCTTTTCCACAGTGTCCACATACAATATCAAACTTAGTATCTCCAGGAAATGACATTACATAAATACCATATAATAATGATTCAAAATCAAAATATGAAGTAATTTTTAAGAAAGTTTCAAAATCAATTTTTCCTAAACTAGAAGTATTCATTTTAGAATGAATAGTTTGATATAGTTTTCTTCTAAATTGATAAGCATCAGCAGTAGTATATTTTAAACCATTAATATCTTTAGTTTTAAATGGTTGCATAAATGCAATATAACATGATTGAGATGCAATAATTTGATAAGTACCACTTCCATTTAATACAAAATTAATATCATCTAATGTTAAGATAGGATCTACTTTTTCAATTATTTCAATAGAATTTAAGTCAACTACAATATTTTCTAAAAATTTAGCTTGATCAGATTCAATTTTTTTAGATTCAAGTAATACTATTTTTTCTTCTTTTTCTTTAGGTAAATCCTCGATAGGAGTATCTTCTTCTTCTGTTACAACTGTTTGATTATTACTTTTAAAGATATCATTAAAATCTGTATTTTCATTTATTTCAATAGAAGTATTAACAACTTCTTCTTCATCTTTTTCTTTAACAGGTTCATCAATTTCAATTTCTTTTTCAGGTTCTACCAAAGTTGGTTCTTGATTTTCTTTAGAAATAACTGCTTCAGCTTTTTTCTTTGGTGCAGCTTTTTTCTTTTTTGTAACTGTTGAAACAGGTTCATCAATTTCAATTTCTTTTTCAGGTTCTACCAATTTCTTATCTTTATCTTTAATTTTTTTAGATTCCATTAGTAATTCTCTTTCGAATTCATCTATATCTAATTCAGAGAAAGGAATATTTTCTGCCATACTTTTAATCTCCTTATATTATATAATTAGTCTTGATTTTAATAAATTTGTTTGTTGTTGAATACCGTATAATATTGAAAAAGAAACAATATCTTCTTCATTATCAGTACTAGATATTTCAATATTTATATATAAAATTTTCTTAATAAATTCTACTTTTACACTAGTTAAACTCTTAGCAACAGGTGCAAATTTAGAAATTTGATTATTAATTTTTGTAGATATTTCATTTTTTAAAGCAGTTGTAAAATGCTCATGTAAATATCTTTCTATTCCAACTCCTAAATCAGGATGATTAGGATAAGTTCCCGGTTCTATTATAATAATATTCTGAACTACTTGAGCATATGCTAATAAATTTTCTTTAAATGCTTGTCCGAATATTCCATTTTCATTTAATTCTACTTCTTTTTTAAATAGTAATTCTGCCAAGGAACATATATCCTCCTTTCATATTAATAAATATAATTCTTTGTTACTATTGTTTTTAAAATGAAAATTATAAAAATAATTTTATACATATATTATTAATTTGAATAAATAAAACAATAAAAAAATAAAGAAAGGAGATTAAAAATTTTAAAATAATACAAATTATTATAATAATTTAGAAAGGAAGTATAAAATTAATGAATTCAATTAAAGAAATTCCAATTGCAGAAGAAGGATTCTTAGACATTGGAGATAAAATGATAATTAAAGAAAATCATGTAGAAATATTAAATGATTCTAAAGAAAAAAAGGAAGATAGTAAGATAAAAATTACCGTCTTAAATGATTAATATGGAAAAAAAGATATTAAAAATAAAACCATATGAGTCTCTATCACTTACGATAGGAGGATTGACTAGTTTTGCACATCGTTATTATTCTACAAGATTTCCTAAGAATTACTTTAAAAAATCTTATATTTCAGATTCACTTAATTCTTTGAATTATAGAAAAAAAGTTTTTCAAAGTATGGAAATGCCATATCTAGCTATTCAACCTCAATTTGAATTAGGAGGAACCTTTATGGGTGATCTTCCTATGTGGACAAATACGAATTATGTATTCCCAAAAAATAATAAAAATTTTGCAAATATTTTACATGATGAAGAAAGAGGAATTAAAGTTTATGTAATTCCAAACAGAATTAAAGTAAATTTTAGTACTGCTATTAAGGTTCAAACACAATTAGAAGCAATCAATTTACTTCAATATATAAGTTCTGAAGTAGATCCTGGAGGATTTTATTATATGAATGGAATTCAATTTCAAACTGAATTTCCAAAATCTATAATAAAAGTTTTATTTAATGTTCTTAATTTAGATGAATCAAATCCAGCCGATGTTACTTATGTTAAAAATTATCTTAAGAAATTTTCACCTAATACTATTGAAGAAACTGTTAATTTGCAAACTGGTAATAAAAGTTATATGTATAATTATTTTGCAAATATTTTATTTAGTTTTCAAGATGAACCAACATATGAAAAGATTACTAAAGGTAAATTAATTGATTCAGCAGTAGTAAAAGAAAATTTCTCATGTGAAGTATGGGCGCCTAGCATGTATGTAGTTGAATTAACTAAATATGATTATACTGTTACTCAACCTTCAGTAGACTTAATTGGCGTAGATTCTAGTACATTTAAATTCAATTTAGCAATAGAAACTGATTTTGTTCCAACTACATTGAATGAAAGAACATTATTAGTAAGAGGAAATTATATTACTGATATGAATGTTGAAATTGATGAATTAGATATGAAACCAATTTTAGATCATGAATTACTTTATATTCTAGAAACTTTAATTGAAAATAAGAAAGATATTACTGAATTGATTGATGTTAAAGTTTATGGAGTTACAGAATTATTAAGTTCTATGTATACAGTCGATTATACTAAACTTAAATTATTTACCAATCAACCAGAAGCAAATATGAATTATAGAATTTTTATATATTTCGATTTACTAAAAATGGGAGAAATTACAAAAAATATTAAAGAAAATGATGGAACTTTAATTGTTAAAGATTTATCTTGGTAGAAAGGACATAATATATGAAAACTGAAAAAGAAGAAATTAAAAAAATGAGTTATCAAGAATTTCTTGATAACTTTGCTGGTAAAAATTCAGATGAATGTTTTAAAGATATGAATACATATAATTCATTATTATTATTGAATGTAGATGATATTATGATGTATTTAATAAAAGCTAAAATAGAAGGAATAAATATCAATGGCATTGAATTCGGTTTAAATACTGATTTAGAATTAGAAGTTAAGATTAGAAGTAATATTTAGAAATTAAATTTTCAAATCATCCAGAATAATATATTAACAATAAAGATAAAGGAAGTTAATATATTATGAAAAAAGTATTTCTAGGTGGAACTTGTAATAATAGTAATTGGAGAGAGAAATTAATTCCATTATTAAAAATTGATTATTTTGATCCAGTTGTAGATGATTGGACTGAGGAATGTTATAAAGAAGAATTACTTCAAAGAAAAAATTGTGATTATTGTTTATATTTAATTACTCCTAAAATGGAGGGAGTTTATTCTATTGCTGAAGTAGTTGATGATAGTAACAAACGACCTGAAAAAACTATATTTTGTTTTATTAATGAAACAAATAATAAATTCAGTGAAGCTCAAATTAAATCATTAGATAAAGTTGGAATCATGGTAAGAGAAAATGGTGGAAAATATTTCTTATCAATTGAAGATGTTGTTAAATATTTAAATAGAGGGGAATTATAAATATGGAAGAAACTAAAGAACGTGTAAATAATATTATAGATTTAACTTCTCAAGATTTTACTATCAATGAAATGTTGGAAGAATTTATTGAAGAAGAAATTGTAATAGAAGATGAAACTATTTATTATAAAGATATTGAAGAAGAATTAAAAGATTCAATGTTAAATAGCATGATTATGGTAGAAATTGAAAAAGAATTTGATATTGGAAACTATGATATAATTCTTGATAAAGATAAAAATAATTTAAAGTGGTATCATTTTAATAAAGAATATTTCTTATTGAATTCATTAATAAGAGATTGTGATTATTTAAGAAATTCTTTTATAGTTAATTCAAATAATAAAACTAATGATGAATTAATTCAATTAAATAAAACTTTACAAGAGTTATTATTGAAAAGTATTGAAGGATATGTAACAGTTATTAATTCAAATTTTGATTTAGAATTATTAGAAATGTTTGAATTTCCAATTGAAAAGAATTCAGAAGTATATGATTATTTTATTTTTGAAAATAAATTAACATTATTTAAAATTAATGGTGATTTTTGTAATAAGAATAATTTAACTACTGAAAATGTTAATGAAATATTAAATAAATGGAAAGAAAATTTAGATTTTAAATTTGATATTAAAATTTGGTATTTTGATGAAGAATGGTTAAATAAACCAAGAGATATGTTTATATCATTATCAATTCCAACTACAATTTAAATGATTTAAAGAGGTAATACACGATAAAAAGTGTATTACCTTTATTTTCTAATTTTTCTTCTTTAATTAAATAATAAAATATATATTATAAAGAAGAAGACATACAAAACATATAGAAAGGATAATTATGTTAAAATTAATTAGAGATTTAGATGAAGATGAACTTAAGTTGGTATTAGCAGTTAAACAGAGAGAGGAAGAAACGTTAAGAGAAAGATTTCAAGTATTTTGGCAAGAAAGATGTGGAAATTTAGGTTTTCTGCCTGAATATGAACTATATAGAATATTAAGTAATTTCGCTTTAAATAAATTTGAGAGAGCTGAACGTTCATATATATTAGAAGAAATTAAAAGATTAACATTTTGGGATACATGTAAATCTTTTCGACTTGAAGAAATAAATGATTTAATACTATCTGCAATTTTTTCAATGAGATTATATGAGGTTGGAGTTGAAATGGTTGCGGAACCAAAGGAAGAAATAACTAAAGATATTTTTAATGAATGGGCTGAAATATGTAATAATCGTACATGTACATCTTGTTCAATGGGAGAATTTTATAATGGGTTTGATATAGATTGTAAAGAATTTTTTCAATTATATCCAGATTTTGCAAGTACTGTTATTAGAAAATTAAATAAATTTGATAAGGAGAAAAAATGAAATTAAAAGAATTTATTGGAATTACTACTATGGAAACAAATCTTACTATTTTTGATAATGATGTAAATATTATTATTGATAATAAGAAAATTAAAAATATTACTTTAGAAGAATATTTTAAAGTAAAAGAAGGAGAAATTAAATGTTTTTATTTAAATGATTATACTCCAAGTATTTGTATTAGAACTGATATTAAATTAACCGAATTAGAAAAGAAAAAAGAAACTCCTGAAGATACTTTAAAAAAATATGAAGGATATCCTGTTGATTCAAATGGTGAAATAATTGATGAAAAATATTTAGAAAATAAAAAATTAGATGATGATTTTAAAAAAATGGCAGATGATGATGATTTCTAAGGAGTTTAAAGATGAATAATGTAAAAAGTGGTGGGATTGGATTTTTTGGAATGTTAACAATATTATTTATAGCACTAAAATTAACAAATGTAATAACGTGGCCATGGATTTGGGTATTCGCTCCAGTTTGGATACCATTGGTTTTTTGGATTGTTGTAATAATTGGAATTTATCAGTTATTTAAATAAAGAAAGAGGTAAATAATCATGAGTGTCAATAAAAGAAATTGGTTGGAGAATTTTTTATCAGGAAATGTTTATATTCGATGTGAAAAAGAAAAACATGCTAAAAAACTTCTTAATTATTTAAGAAAAAAAGGAATTAATTGGATAGATAATACTCTTATTACTGATAAAACATACTGGGTATTACATAAAGAAGATACATATTATCATATAATTGATAATAAATTAAATCTTTATGATAAATTTGAAAAAAATAATGATATGGGAGTCCCACATTATTATAATTTTAAAGATTTCAAGAAATTTATTTCTTCTGAAAAAATAACATTTTTTAAATTATTTTTAGAAGGAGAGATAAATATTTATTGTCATTCCAATCAAGATTCTATAGATTTTTTAACATTTTTAAAAAGTAAAAATATTAAATGGGCAGGTGGACATGAAATAGAAGGAATATCTGATTCTTGTAGTAAACTAGTATATTTTTATGAAAAAGATAATAATGGTTTATATGAAGATCATTCTTGTCAATATAATGAAGATTTTATTAACAATATTTCATATTCAACTATTAAAAAATTAGGAGGGTTTAATGACTAAAAAAAATAACTATGATGGTAGTAATGTTAAAGTATTAAAAGGATTAGAGGGTATTCGACAACGTTTCGATATGTATGTTGGTAGTAAAGAAACTGCCGCTTTACATTTAATTAAAGAAGCAATTGATAATGGAATTGATGAATATATGAACGGGTTTGCAACATTTGTATCAGTTAAATATGATCAAAGAGATAATTCCATAGTTGTAACTGATGATGGTAGAGGATTACCAACTGATATTCATCCAACTGAAAAGAAACCTACGATGGAAGTATTATTTTCATTATTACATTCATCTGGTAAATTTGACAAGGATTCATTTAAAATATCAGCCGGTAAGAATGGAGTAGGTGTCAAAGCAATAAATGCATTGTCGGAAAAATTAGTTGTAAATTCAATTAGAGAAGAAGATTCTAAAAATATTTACTATATGGAATTTAGTAGAGGAAAAACTATTTCAAAAGAATTAAATAAAATTCCAAATAAAACTAAATTAAAACATGGTTCTATTATTGAGTTTACCCCTGATAAAGAAATACTTGAAGATTTTATAAATATTAATCCTACCTTAATTGAAGAAAATTTGGAAGAGCGTTCTTATTGTAATGGTGGGTTAAGATTAATATTTACTTTAATTGATAAAAAAGGAAAAGCAACTACTAAAGAATTTTATCATGAGAATGGAATTAAAGATTTAGTAGAAAAATTAAATGAAGATCCTTATTCATCAAATCTTTATTATAAATATGAAGAAAAAGGAAATATTTATGAAATAGCTCTTGCATATTCTAATAACACAGATGAAATAATTAAATCATATGTAAATGGGTTAGTTACATCAGGTGGAACACATGAAACAGGTTTTAAATCAGGAATGACTAAATCCATTAATGAATATATCAAGAAAAATAATCTATTAAAAAAGAAAGATAATTTTGAAATCAAAGGAGAAGATATTCGAACTGGGTTAGTTTGTGTAATAAATTTATTTTTAGCAAATGCTACTTATAAAGGTCAAGTAAAAGATCAGTTATCAAACCCTGAAACAAATGGAATCGTAAGTAAGAAAACTAATGAAGAAGTAACTGAATTTTTATTATCAAATGAAACTCAAGCAAAGAAAATTTGCAATAGAATTATAGCATTTTCAAAAGGTAGAGAAACTGCTAATAAATATAAAGATAGAATTGTAAATTTAAATAAATCTTCTTTCGGTTTACAATTTTCTGGTAAATTTACAGATTGTATAAGTAAAGATCCAACTATAACGGAATTATTTATATGTGAAGGGGATTCAGCTGAAGGAAATATTAAATACTCTAGAATCCCTCAAACACAAGCAATTATGCCATTGCGAGGTAAATGTAAGAATTCTTATAGTTCTTCAATTATTAAGTTATTAGAAAATGAAGAATTTAAAGAATTAGTTAAAATTATATTTGGAACTACTGATGTGAAAAATATAAATTATGATGAAGATGTGAGATATCATCATATATGTATAACATGTGATGCTGATAATGATGGATTCCATATTGAAAATTTATTATTGTTATTCTTCTGGAAACATTTTCCAGAATTAATAAGAAGAGGGTATATTTATATTTGTCTACCTCCAAAATATAGAACAATGGTAAATAATAAATTTATTTACTTTAAAAATGATGATGAACTTGGAGAATATTTAAATACTCAAATTAAAAATAGAATTAAAATTAAAACTCCATCATATATTAAACTTTCAGAATTATTACAATGTAAAGAAGAATATATTAAAGAAATTGATAAATTATTTTCAAATTTTGCTATTTCTGAAAATGTATTTAATAAAATTTGGAAGGGGGAAGAACTTGGAGTAGATTTAAAAGTTATTGAACAAGAAGATGGAGATGAAATCATTCAAGGAATTGATGAAGGAAATTGGAATAATTTTTCGGTTACTGAATTATGTGAAAAATATGAAACATTTATAAATTCTTTTGATAATAAAGACATGAATAATGATTTTATTGTTATTGAATTTGATAAGAAGGAAATAAAAGTAACTATTTTGGAATTATTTAGATTAATTGACAAGATTTCAAATATATCTTTAGATTATTTTAAAGGACTTGGAGAAGCTTCAGCTGAAGAATTATTTGAAACAACATTAAATCCATTAACCAGAGATCTTATTCAAGTAATGCCTAAATCCGATGATGAAGTTGAAGAACTTCTTAAGAATTTTTATGGGAAAGATTCATCTAAAAGAAAAGAAATTGTTAGAGAATTAATGGCTTAATTTTTATTTTTAAAAATTAAAAATAAATTAAATTTTAACATAAATTTATCATAGGGAAACTATATCCATTCCTCCTATCTTTTTAACGAAAGAGGGAGGGGGATATAGGGGGTAGGTGTTGTTAGATGCTTTGAAGAATATTAGACCCCGGACCCAAAGGGTAGGGGTCGATTTAAGATAAAAGAAAATAAAAAAAAAGAGGTATAAAGAAAAATATGGATAGAATAATTTTCAATATAGATTTTACAACAGTAATATTAATAACTATTATTACAAATATTATTATAAGTTTTTTATATGTATTTTTATTTAAAGAATTTAAAAATAATACATATAAATATTTAAATTTATTTTTTATTAATAGTTTATTTTTAGAATGTATTTATTATTTAATAACCAAAGAAATGAATTCATTAATTTTAATTCTATCTATAATAATAAATTCATTATCATTTTTTCCAATTAAAAGTAGTTCAATTAAATCTAAAAAACATTTAGATTTTGTAAATTTACAAACAAACACTTTAATAAATGATAGAAAAGGTGGTCATATTGAAATACATGATGATTTCTCTTTTATTGTAGGAGTTTATCTTACAGAAAATTTAATTGAAAATTATAAACCATTACAAGAAGCTAAAAAAATAACTCATAATACGGATGATATTATTAAAGAACCTAATGATGTTAAACAAAATGAATTATTTACAAATATTTT